>Ga0163144_10011778_pt1 | contig 18476 bp, 17 predicted proteins | sample OliLak19BULKMAT1_FD_123175 | JGI IMG/M metagenome (GOLD analysis project Ga0163144, IMG submission 123175) | Freshwater microbial mat bacterial communities from Lake Vanda, McMurdo Dry Valleys, Antarctica - Oligotrophic Lake LV.19.BULKMAT1 | ecosystem: Environmental > Aquatic > Freshwater >... | reverse complement strand
TGACCCAGCTGGCCACGCTGGGCGCCTGGTTGTTTGAGGTCTCTTCACCGCTGCTGCTGGTGCTGCTGGCGCGCCGCGGTCCACGCCGGGACCGGGCGGTGCGCGCATGGATGGCGTTTGGCGTGGGCATGCACCTGGCCATCCTGGCGTTAATGGATGTGGGCCCGTTCAGCGCCATTGCAATATCGTATTACTTTTGTTTGTTCAGTGCGCCCGCACCAGCTCCACCGGACTGCGCGCCCCACCACTCCCCTGCACCGTCACATTCAGCGCAAAGTCCCGCTGCATCTTGAATTCAAGCTGGATGGGACCGGGGTTGGCCTTGAGCCATTCCGGCTCCAGGACAATGCGCCCAAAGATGGCCCGGTCCACGCTGGTGGCTTCCAGCGCTTCAAAGACCACAAACGCCAGCGGACCGTCCCCCGGCGGCCGGGTGTCCACGGGAATGCGCCGCACGCACGGCACCGCGGTCTGGGAATGCAGCACCTGCTTCATCCCCGCACCGGGCACCGTCACCCAGATGGGCACACTCACCACATCCACCAGGGAGGGCATCTGCAATTGCATGGCCCGCCCCAGCATGGCGGCGCCCACACACACGGTCAGCTCCGGGGACAGGTTCTTCTCCGGATCAAATTTGTACATGGCAAACACGCGCCGGCGGAGCGCCTGCGTCCGCGTCTGCCCGCCCACCAGAATCACTTCATCCACATCCTGCGCGTCCATACACGCAATCCGCAGGAGCTCATCACAGGCACCCAGTGTCCGCTCCACCAGCGGCGCCGTGATGATCTCCATGGCTTCCCGGGTGAGCTGGAAGTCAATGTCCAGCGGACGGCCGTCCTTCTCCGCGGCAAACATCACCTGGACGCGCGCGGCGTCTTTTTCGCTGAGCGCCATCTTGGCCTTCTCACACGCAAAGGTGAGGCGCTGCATCACCACTTTCTGCGCCGTCAGATCCACCCCGTGCTGCTTCTCAAAATCCCGCGCCACCGTCTGGGCAATCTTTTCATCAAAATCCGCTCCACCCAGGAACGCGTCTCCGCCCGTGGCCAGCACCTTCACCACTTCATTCTCAATGGCAATCAGCGTGGCATCAAAGGTCCCGCCTCCCAGGTCATAGATCAGCGCCGTCCCGTCCGTGGCGTGCTGGCGCGAATAGAAGAACGCCGCCGCCGTAGGCTCATTGACCAGCGCCTTGACCTCCAGGCCCGCCATCTCTGCCGCGCGCCGGATGGCCTCACGCTGCGGATAGCCGTAGTGCGCCGGCACCGTCAGCACACACTCATCAAAATCCACACCGGCGTCCGCGCGCGCCAGCTCCAGGATGCGCTGAAAGACAAAAAACGCCAGGTCGGCAATCGGTTTGACCTCGCCAAAGACCTCAAAGGCCACAATGCCGCCGGGCCCTTCCACCAGCTTGTACGCAAAGCGGTCCCGGTTGCGCGTCACAAACTCGCTCTTGTACGCGCGGCCCAGGAAACGCTTGAACCCGTAAATGGTATTACTTGGGTGATCTGTCACCCGTTCCCGCGCTCCGGCGCCAACCACAAAGCGGTCCTTGCCGGAGAACCACACCACACTGGGAAGGGAGGTCTCCGTGTCCACCGGAACCACGCGGGTGGTACCCGCCGCATCAATCCATGCCGCGCACGTGTTGGACGTTCCAAAATCAATCCCCAGGACCGGCTTGAACGCGGGCTTTCTCGCCGCAGCGTCCGCCGGGCGCGGCGGCAGCTTGATGCCCGGTTTGGTCTTGGTGCGCGCAACGTCCCTGGCCAGCTCCGCCAGCGTGCGGTCCACCTCGCTCATGGGCAGGGGGCGCGTGGGCGGAGCGTCCGCGGCCTTGGCAGGCGGCGTGGCGGGTGGTGGTGGCGGCGGTGCGGGCTGGTCTGCGGGCTGCGTTGCGCTGGGCGGCGCAACGGGCTCCGGAGCGGGCGCAACTGCGGGCGCAGCAACAGCGGCCGGCGTGTCCGCGGGTGGCACGGGAGCCGCGGCAGACTTCCCGCGCCGCAGGGACAGGACCACCATGGCAATGGCGATGACAACCGCGACGGCAATGCCAACTTCCATGACATGCATCTTCGCATTCCTGGGCCGGTCCACCAAGCCGCTTGTGCGTTCCCTGTGTTGCGGTGTTGCGCGCGGCCACGTCCCGCCGCTGCACAAGCTCCAGATTTTTTGATCCCACTGGTTGCGCTCTGTGACTACCGTCCCGGACCACCCGCGAGGCCCCGTGAATCCCCACCCACCCAACACCACCCTGCCCGCGTCCTCCGCCGCTGCGCCCGCCGCGCACCTTGCACCGCGCTGGGTCAGCCGGTCCGGCAGGGTGGCGTTGTCACTGGCCGTGGCGGGACCACTGATGTGTGCTGCCGTGCTCCTCTTTCCGGCCACCATCCATCACGCGCTGGGGCTGGCGGGCGGTTTGCACTTCTTCATCGGCGGCGTGGTGGCCTCGTTGATGGCCCCGCTGGTGCTGCGCACCGCACGCCGCCGCGGATTGCTGGCGGATCAGCAGAACGCGCTGCTGGCCCGTGCCACCGCCCGCGTAGGACGGGGCACCCTGATCATCACAGTATTACTTTTGTTGGTGGTGCTGGTGGGCTGCAATGAACAGTTTGCGCATGAACGTGCGCTGGCCGCCAGCCCGGGCCCCAACGCCGCGGCGGTGGCCATCCGGGACCATGTCCCCCTGATCCAGAAGTACTTCACCGCGCGGTTCACCCAGCCGCATCTGCGCGCGTATGACCGTTCCTGGTACATCACCGCCACCCGCAACAACCGCGCGGAGGATGAGTTCCTGCGCGCCGTTTCCGAGGCCACGCTGCAGTTTGAGAACGTTGACATCTTTGTGCTGGTGAACACCAGCCACTACTACACCGTGCTGCGTGATCTTCCCCCGGCGCAGCGCCAGCGCATCCGCATGGTCTACAACACCGGCGCCGGCGGAGCGCGGGAGACGCGCGGTTGGGTTTCCCTGCAGCTGCGCGCGTACGTAGGCCACGCTGCCGGCAATGTGGCTCCGCTGTTCTACGTGCACTTCCTGCCGCTCTACCTGCAGGGGGAGCCGCTGGATCTGACGGTTGAAGAGGCCAATCTCCGCACGCGCGCGGAGCTGTCCACGCTGACCGCCACGGTGCTGATGACGGTGGCGGGGTGGTTCCTGCCGTTCCGCACCACACCGGAGAAGCTGATGGAAGGGACGCGGGCCACGCTCTATCCCGCCGGTGCGCCCGCGTTGTGACGGCGGAAATCTGGCTTTGTGCGCTGCGCGTGCAAGGCTTGTTGCATGAGCACAGTGGATGCCCGCCTGCTCTCCGGCAGGGCGCTGTATGAAGAAGTGGTGCTGCAGAAACTCTGCCGTGCACGTGAGTCCGTGTGGATCAGCACTGCCAACGTGAAGGCCATGCTGGTGGAACACGGCAAGGGTTTTGTGCCCATTGTTGACGTCTTGGCTGGGCTGGCCGCCAAGGGTGTGGCGCTGCGCCTGCTGCACGCGGAGACGCCGTCCCGTCCTTTCCGGGCGGCCTTTGAGAAACACGCGCGTCCGCTGCGTGACGCCATGCAGATGCGCATCTGCCCGCGCGTGCACTTCAAGACGGTGCTGCTGGACGGAGCCTGGGTCTACCTGGGCAGCGCCAACCTCACCGGCGCGGGCCTGGGCGCCAAGGATGTGGACCGCCGCAACTTTGAAATGGGATTTGCCACGGAAGATTTTGACGTCATTGACCACGTCACCGCGCTGTTTGAAGCCATCTGGAGTGGTGCCGAATGCCGTGCGTGCAAACTCCATGACGTCTGTCCCGCGCCGCTGGGTCCCACCGCGCGGACCACGCCGCGGCGCCGCCGGCGTCAGGAGAGTGACGTGCGGCTGGGGCAGACACGCCGCCTTCCAATGATGCGGGATGGCTGAGCAGCGCCGGTTTTTGACTTGCCGCGGTGGATCCAGCCTGCAATGTCCCCACCAGTGACGACGGTCCCTGATCCCCTGGATGACGAGGCATACGACGAAGACGGCGAGCCGGCCACGTTGGCGGGGATCAGCATTCCGCCGGAAGCCACCGAGGGTGAGAACACGGACACCGCAAACTTCACGCACCCGCTGGTTGCAGACGCGCTTCGCACGGACCCGGCCAGCTACCGCATTGTGGTGCTGGCCGGCGGTGACCTGGGTGAGACGGTTTCCGTGCTGGAGAAACCACTTTCCATTGGCCGGGACACACTCTGCGGCATCACGCTGAAGGCGGCCGGCGTCAGCCGGGTCCACGCCATGGTGACGCCGGACGCGGAAGGTCACACGCTGCGGGATGAGCAGTCCTCCAACGGGACCTTTGTGAACAAGCAGCGCGTCACGGAGCACCGCCTTGCAGACGGTGACCTCATCATCCTTGGCGGTGCGGCGCTCAAGTACATCTCCGTGGAGAATCCGGAATTTTCCTACCTGGAGCACCTGCGCATCACCAGCGTGCGGGACCCGCTCACCAACGCGCCCAACCGCCGCTACCTGGATGATTTCCTGCAACGGGAAATGGAGCGCTCACGCCGCTACCACCGGCCGCTCTCCGTCCTCATGCTGGACCTGGACCACTTCAAGACCGTCAATGATTCATTGGGGCACCAGGCCGGGGACACCGTGCTGCGGGAGCTGGTGCGGGTGGTCAGCGTACGGCTGCGGCGCAGTGAGTTCATGGCGCGGTATGGCGGTGAGGAATTCTGCGTGGTGGCGCCGGAAACCGAGGGCCCCGGAGCGCAGCGCCTGGGGGAGATGCTGCGGGCACTGGTGGAGGACCACACGTTCATCCATGACGGTGAACACGTGAAGGTCACGCTGAGCGTGGGCGTCTCCTCGTGGACGCCGGCAATGGTGCACGCAGATGAGCTCATCCAGCTGGCGGATGCCCGGCTCTACCGCGCCAAGCAGGACGGGCGGAACCGGGTGGTTGCTGACTGAGCAACCACATCCCCGCCGTGGATGACGTCTTCAGCGCCACAATCCCACATCCACAAACGCCGGAGTTGTTGCTGGACAAGCCCACCTCCTCCAGGGAGCATGACGGCAGATGCGTTCTGCACCACCGGCTCAGATGTGCGCTGCGGCGTTGCTCGTTGGACTGGCCCTGTTGCCGGCGCCAGCACTGGCAGCAGTCCCGGAACTTGAACAGGGCCGCGTGGCCTACGCGCGCGGTGGGTTCTCCGCCGCACTTGCGCTCCTGGGACAGGCTGAACGCTCACCGGACATGACGGAAGAAGAGCTGGTTGAGCTCTACTGGCTGCGTGGCGCCAGCCAGTTCCGCCTGGGGAGAAACGCGGACAGCGCTGTGTCTTTTGATGCGCTCCTCTCGCTCCGGCCGCTCTACGCGCCCAATGCCGCGGACACCGCGCCGGACCTGCGCGCCTCGCTGGTCAAACGCGCGGTGGCGTACCAGCGGCTCCACGGCATCACGTTGTCCAATCCCGCGGTCCGGGACGCGCAGATGACCTGCACGCTGGAAGGACCGGGCCGCGCCAAAGCTGCCACGCTGGTGGTGTTTGCGCGGCCTGCCGGCCAGCGCTTCTACGCCCGCTTCTCCCAATCCGTGGCGGATGCGCCGTCCGTGGTCATGCGGGACCCGGCGTTGTGGCAGGCGGTGGACGGTGCGTTGGAAATGGTGCTGGAAGCCCAGAACGCCAGTGGCGTCCCGCTGGCACGGCTGGGTGATGCGCTGCATCCCGTGGCGTTGACGGTGACTCCGCAGCAACGTGACGCTGCACTTGTTGCGCTTCAGCCGGAAAGGACCGTGGAGGTCCGGGTTCCATTGGCCCCGCCGCCCGCCGTTGCGCCGCCCGCGCCGGCCACCACCCCTGCGGAAACCGCTCCGCAGCCTGGCAGCGCAGGCGGAAACGGCGCCTGGAAGAACCTGGCCGCGGCGGTCTCCTTGGGCGCAGGCGGGTTGGGCGTTGCGCTGGCGGCGGTGAGCGCTGCGGTGGCCGTGGGCGGATGGGCGGTGTTCATGGGCGCATACACCGCGCTGACCGCGCTCAATGCCGCCAAACGAACAGACCGGGCCCCATTGACTGCCGCCGTGTATGCGGGAATGGCGGCCGGCATCGGGTTGCCGCCGCTGTCCGTGCTGGTGGCGTTGGGAAGCCTGGCGCTCCTGGCCACGGGCGCGGGTCTGCTGGCTCTTGCCGCCACAGGGAGCTGAATGGTCCGCCACGCCGCACGTTGGATGACGCTGGTGTGCCTGCCATGGTTGGCGGCCTGTGATGACACGTGGTTGGCCGGCGCGTGTGAGACGGATGACAACTGCGCAGCGGACCAGCACTGCCAGAATGCAAAGTGTGTCAGCGGTGCGCCTGCCCCAGCCGCAGTGTCTTCCAGCAGCACCACGTCTTCCAGCAGCACCACGTCTTCCAGCAGCACCACGGCTTCCAGCAGCACCACGGCTTCCAGCAGCTCCACAGTGTCAGGTGGCAACTCCGCGTCTTCTGCTGGCACCAGCACCTCACCTGGGTCCTCCGCCACCAGCACGCAGGCAAGCTCCGCGGTGAGCCTGGCCTCATCCGCCCTGACCCAGTCCAGTTCCGCGGCGGCGTCTTCCGCGGCCACCTCCGCTCCCAGCAGTTCCGCGGGCACATTGTCCTCGTCGGAGATGGCCAGCTCAGCAGCGGCGTCTTCCTCGCAGATGACGGCGGCGTCATCCAGCGTGGGTGGGTCCTCCGCGCCTATGCAGTCTTCATCCGCGGGAACCTCTGGCGCACCCGTTCCGCGCGTCATCAGCAGCGCGTATTACACAAATTCCAACGGGACAGACATCCAGTCCTCCGCCGGAATGACCATCAGCACGTACGAGATCAGCACCGCGGGCGTGGTCAACGGTGACCTGCTGATCTTCCTGGGCAGTGTGGACAGCATCAACTCCAACGCCTGGCCCAATCCCATTGCGCCGGGCTTTACGCAGCTTGATCAGACCTATTTTGGGCAGGACCTGCAAACCGTGGTGACGGCATGGAAGATTGCCAATGCTGAACCGCCTACCTACAGCGCGCCCTATGTGGGTGGTCCCGCCGGGCCCATGTCTGCAGCGTTGTCACTCATTGCCATCTCCGGCGCGGACCAGGCGCAGCCTCTCCGCCAGACATTTTCTATTGCGCAGACCAGCCAGCCAGCCGCCAACGCCAGCTTCTCTTCCCCGGGCGTCACCACCACCGTTCCCAACTGCCTGGTGCTGGTTGCCGCCATGGTTGACTGGCAAGGCACGCCGCCCGGCACCAACACTGCGGACTGGCAGCCGGGGTTTACGGAGCTGGTCCATGTGGGGGACCGCGGAGACGGGTCTTCAGACTGGTCCACGGTTGGTGTGGCCTACCGGGTCTTCCCGCTGGCCCAGGCCACCGGTGTCATCAACGCCACGTTCCCCAGCACCCGCACCGGAATGACGTGGCATGGCGTGGTTGCCGTCTGTCCCTGAGCTCAGCGCAGCACCTTGTTCACGTCCACCACCGCGCCGGCCTTGATGACCACGCTGAACTCCGCGCCTGATCCCACTTCATCATTCACCAGCTTCACGGCGTGGCGTCCCGGCGCCAGCTGCAGTCCCATCACGGGTGTGAACTTCCCGGTGTCCTTGCCGTCAATGAACACGCGCGCCCAGGGCTCGCTGCGCAGCGTGAGGGTCCCCTTGCCGGAGGTGGGCTGCGCCGCATGCTCCGGAGCCGCCTTCCGCGCAGGTTCTGGCTGCAGCTCAAAAACCAGCTGGTCCGCCGTGGACTCCAGCGTCACCCGGCGCTCCGCAGCAACGTAGCCGGCATGCACCACCCGCACGGTCACCGCCCGGTTGCCAACCAGCTGCATGCTCAGTGGCGTCCTGCCCGCGCTCTTGCCGTCCACAAGGACCTGCGCTCCGGCGGGCGTGCTCTGCACCACCGCAGACCTGGATGCCTCCTCCAGCTTCAACGTGACGTGCGCAGTCTTCCCCGGCTCCAGCACCAGCACCTGGCGCGCAGGCAGGTACCCCGCCAGACGCGCTTCCAGTTCCACCGGCCCGGTCACCAGCTGGGCGGCCACCGTGGGTGACACCCGGGGCAACGCGGTGCCGTTGACCAGCAGCGTTGCGCCCGGCGGCTGCGTTTCCAGGATGATGGAGCCGGTCTGCACCTGGACCGCCGCTTCCACGGGACGCAACGCCATCAGCGCCGCCGCGCCCACGCCCAGCAGCACCACCGCGCCCGCCGCCGCCAGCAGGGTGCGGGTGGTGTTGCGGTGCCGTTTGAGGTGGCGCGTGCGCGTGTCAAAACCGGCGGTGGGCGTGGGGCTGTCTGCGGTGAGGCGGTTGAGCAGATCCACCACCTCATCACTGTCCGCGGCGGCCATGTGGGCAATGACCTCAGAGAAACGCAACTCCGCCTGCCGCTCCTTCTCAATATCAATGGGAAACAGGCGGGCCATCAGCCCCGCTTCCTGCAGGGTCCCCCACTCCATGCCACTGCTGCGCATCAGCGCTGCTAGCACGTCCGCAAATTCACGCGCGGTCTGGAAGCGGTCTGCCGGGTTGGGGGCCAGCGCGCGGTAGACCACCTGGGCAACATCCGCCGGAACCGCCACGCCCAGGTCCTCAAACCGCGGCACCGTCCCGCGCGCCACTTCCATCAGCAACGCCATGTCCGTGTCCGCGCGGCGCATTCGTTTGAGACACAGCAGCTCATGCAGCACCACGCCCATGGCGTAGATGTCCAGCCGTTGATCAACGTCGCCACCGGTGACCTGCTCGGGCGCCATGTAGCCGGGTTTTCCCTTGATCTTGCCGCCGGTGGTGTCATTGCTGGAGCGCTGCTTGGCCTTGGCAATGCCAAAATCCGCCAGCTTCACCTCACCCTGGTAGGTCACCATGATGTTGTGGGGTGAGATGTCACGGTGGATGATCCCCATGGGCGCACCCAGCGGGTCTTTCTTCTCATGCGCAAACGTCAGCCCCAGCAGCGCCTGGTGCACCGTCCCCAGACAGAAGGGGACGGGCAGCCGCTCACCCAGCTGGACGGACGTGGCAATGACCCGGTTGAGCGCCTGGCCAACCAGGAACTCCATGGCAATAAAGTAATTCTTTTCAATCCGCCCCAGGTCCAGCACCTGCAGGATGTTGGGATGGGTCAGCGTGGCGGAGATCTTGGCCTCATCAATCAGCATATTGACGAAGTCCGGCTCCTCCGCCAGGTGCGGCAGGATCCGCTTGATGGCCAATGGTTTGGAGAAGCCGGCGCTGCCAACCTGAGCGGCGCGCCACACTTCACCCATGCCGCCCTTGGCAATCACTTCCAAGAGGACGTACCGGCCAAAACGTTCCATGCGTCTGGTGACCATACCCTGGAACCGCCGCGGCAGGGCCACAGCGGCGGATCCCCCAGCCCGCGCGTCATCCCGCCGGCCCCCGGCAGACAGCGGCAGGCCCGGGTTTCACACGGAGGCGGTGGGGTGAGCCTGGGTTGACGGTCACCCTGAAAGACCCCGGACCCCGTGTTCCCACTGAGAATCACGGGGTCCGGCGCATCCCCAGGGTGCTACAGCGTTGGCCCGCGCCCGCACTTCCGCCGGCGCCAACCCGCACCCGGGCTTCTGACGTGCTGCACACACTCTGGTCTTCCCGTCAGCTCCGGACACGCTGGATGTCCGCCGTGTCCCCCAAGGCCATTGGCTTCTTTGAGAAGCTGGCCACCGCGCGCAACGCCACCGTCCCCAAGAACACGCAGCAGCACACCCAGGACGCGCGCGTGCCACCCAAGTACGTGGACCGCGCGGTGGAATTCCTGGCCCAGGTGGGCCTGCTCAAAGCGGAGCGCCGTGACGGGCTCATCAAGCTGGTGTTTCCCCGGCCGGTGACCAGCCCGCCGCCAGTGCTGACGCCGGATCAACTGCCGCCGTGGGCCCGGGAAGAAACGCCGCCGCCGCCGGATCCTGCCCGCTTCCACCATCTGGACGCCGGCATCTGCGCGTGGTGCTCGTGCGCCGTGGCGCTGGAAGAAGCCCACGTTGATCACATCTGGCCACTGGATGAGCAGGGCGCAGACGCGGATGACAACCTGGCGCTCCAGTGCCCCGCCTGCGCGGACCGGTGGATCCACACACCGGACCATCCGGACTTTGGCCGGCCCGTCCGTTTCCGGGGACGCGCCGTCATGTCCGTGGATTTTGACCGCAGCGGCGGCGCGTATGTCCCACGCTTCACGCTGGAGTAAGTAGAGTCATACTTTTACAGCTGCGCCGCCAGCCACGCCAACACGCGCTCCTCCACCTCCGGATGGTTCTGCAGCAGCGCAATGCCGTGGGCCGCGGAGGCCGGAACAATCAACACCTCCCGCGGCAGCGCAGCGTCATCAAACATGGCCTGGGAATCCGCCGCCTGGCCGCCGGGATCATCTGCCGCGGCAATGAACAGCACGTTGCGCATGCCCACGCTGGTGCCACCCGCCAGCGCTTCTACCGGCGGGCGCCGTGCTGAGATGGCCACGGAAGTCCGCACCAGCGCCTGGATGGACGCCACCACCGCCAGGTTGGCGCCCACGCTGGTCCCCACCGCCGCCAGATGGGCGGGATCCGCGCCGCGCGTCTGCAAAAACGTCAACGCTGCTGCCACATCCAGCGGCGCACCTTGCGGGTCCGTCAACAGCCCGTTCAGGTTGGCGCCGCCGTACGCGCCGGAATCCCCATGCCCGCGCAGGTTGAACGCCAGCACCGCGTAACCCTGCTCCACCAGCGTCATGGGCAACGCGCCCCATTGTTCATCATCACCGCCAAACTGATGCACCAGCACCACGCCGGGGGGCGCGGCGGATGTGGGCGGCAGGATGAGGTAGCCCGTCAGATGGACCCCGTCAGACGCCACAAACGCCACGTCTTCACGCTGCGGCATTCCGGCATCCGCAGGCGCGCCCGCATCCGGCATGGGGATGCCCGCGTCCAGCGTTTGGGGCGGTGCACCGGAACAACGCGCCACATGGACCACCACCCACAACACCACAAACAGCCTGCGCATCAGTCCACCTTCCCCCAAGGGCCGGACCATGCCACCCGCCGTCCCAATCTCGTAGTGCCGGCAGTGAGAACGCCGCGCCACACAACGCGCATTCTCACCCGCCCAACAAACGCAGTGATTCCGCGGACGCAGCGGCTGGCAAGCAGCGTGCAAGGTGCCCGGCTCCGCATGGGCGTGGGGACCAAAGGGGCCTCAGATGACGTCGTCACTCAGTTTCATGATGCTGGTTCTTGGAAAAGTGCTGCCCTCGCCGGTGTTGTTGGCAGTGCTGCCCTACCTGGATTCGGTTGCCACTTCCCTTGCGGCGCGCGCCGCGGAAACCACCGGTGCGGCGCCGTTCGCCTCGGCGTTGCCGGGTGTGCTGCCCATCTTTGGGCTGGCCAAGCTCTTCATTGGTGTGGTCATCCTGGCGGGCCTTGCGGTGGCGCTCGTCGTCGCGGTGGGCGCCGTGATCTACTTCACCTCCCCCAAGTGCACCGTGGCCGGCGGCGGCGGCGGCGGCGCATGCCGCGCAGGCTGAACGGCCGCGTCCTCTGGCATTGCACCAGCGGACCCCGTGGCCCTACCTTCCGCAGAATCCACTTTGTCGACGGGAACCCATGAACCACGTCCTGCTTGCAACACTGACCGCCCTGCTCCTGACCGCCTGCCCGCCCGTTGGTCCCAACGGCCGTGACGTGGGCGCGGCCTGTGAGACGGACCGTGACTGCACTGATGAATGTGAAGAGAGTGACGCCTTTGGTGACGGCATGTGCACCATGGACTGCGACGACGACAACGACTGCCCTGACGGCACCGTCTGCCTGCTGGGCGGCCTGTGCGCGGTGGAGTGTGACAATGACCGGGACTGTGAAGCCTTCAGTCAGGGCTTTGAGTGCCGGGACACATTGGACCGGGGTCTGGACCGCGTGGAAGTCTGCCTGGATGACTGAGCGGTGACGGCGGTCAGTCACGCTTGAGGTATTCGGTCACCGCAAACGCAAAGAAGTCCGCGCGCTGATCACCCAGGTCACGCCGGATGCGCGCCTCCGCAGCGGCGCGCGCCTCCGGTGACGCGTGACGGACCGCCTTGGCCAGGTCCTGGATCTGCACATTCCCCTGGCCATTGGCGTTGGCATCCGGCCACATGGTGGCCGCGGCGCCCGCAAGCTGCTCCGCCTGCTCCGCCGTCAACACCTGCTGCGTGCTCTTCTGATCCGCAAGCTGGACCAGGATGTCACGAGGAGACTGGTACTGCCCCGCCGCTGCCAGGGATGACGCATAACTGGCCGCCACATGCGCGCGCATGCCGTCCACGCCGCCCTGCTGATGCACTTTGACCAGCGCCTCAGAATCCGCCGCCAGCGGGTGGTTCCGGTCCGGCGAATTCCCGCGCAGCTCCTTCCACACCGCAGCATCCGCCACACTGCTGGCGGTTTCCTCCTCCAGGTACTGCACCGTGCTGGAGCCGGATTGTGCTCCCTCCACCGCACCGTGCGAATGCACCGACTCATTGGCCAGCGCCGCAGCCGCAATCTCCGGGTGCGCCATCATGTCCCGGTGCAGTGTGACACTTCCCTTGGTGTCCGTGTACGCCAGGTCTCCGGTGGTCTCCGTCTTGCCATCCGGATTGTCTGAGTAACTCACTTTTCCGCGCGCAAACCGCTCCCTCAGGTTGTCCACCTCATCCCCGTGGGTGCGCGCCCACTGCGTGCGGCCCAGCGTCTCCACGTTGATGGCCATGGCCACTTTGTCGTCGGTGATGGCGCCGCTGCGGACACCCTCCACCAGCTTTCCAAACTGGGTGCGGTCAAGCTGCTGCAGGGTGGCCAGCATCTCATCATTGGTCTGACCCTTGAGCTCTTCCCCCGCGGCCCGCACGTCACCACGCCCCAGCGCCCCCCTCACATTGCCCTGGATGGTCCGGTTGTATTGCATCTCCGCCACACCGGGTGACGCGGCCTGCATCTGGCCACTGCGCACGTCCGCCATCACACGGGACATGGCAATGCTCCCCCGGGTGCTCTGCAGATCCGCAGCCCCCAGCCGGGACGCCACCGGCGCGCTGTCCGTCCGGCGCACCACGGGAATCAATCTTCCGGCGGGCTGCGCCTCCACGCCGCTGGTGTGTGGGCTGGCACGTGGAGCGGGAGCGGCGGGTGGCGGCGCAACAGGCGCGGCGGCGGGCGTTGTGGGCTGCACCTGCGGTCTGGCGGCGGGCGGGCGGATGGCGTTCATGGAAGACCTCTGGCAACGGGCGCGGAGCGAATATCGCAGCCGGTCAATCACCGGCGCGCCAAAGCGCATCACCTGCGCGCCACGGTCTGCAACGGGCGGAGCGCCACCGCGCTTTTCGTGTTTTCCCGGCACGCGCTAATTTTGAATTTGACTTTCATTTTCAAAATTGGCACATCCGGCCTTTCAGTCAGGACACAGGAGTCAGCCATGGGTGAGACGGCAGGCTGTTCACGCAGGGTGTTGTCAGAGAGTCCGTTGGGCAAGGTGGAGGTGTGCTCATGTGGGCATATCCACGTCCACATCCAGGCCATCACCATCCGGTTGGACACGGCGTCATTCACCGGATTGACGGGGCAGTTTGCAGAGGCGCTGCACGCACTGACCGCCCGGCTGGGCGGAGAGGGGACCGCCTGGTCCCATGGCGGAACAGTTACCGGCAAGATCATGTGATTGAAGATTGGACACCCGCCGGACTCCGGCATTTCCCAGTCTGCTGCGGCGTCCGCCCCCTCCTACACCAAACATCAACGACGTCACGTCGCGCGGTAACGTGCGTGGTGGCTGCTGCCAATCTGTTCGTCAAATATTCGCATTGGCCAGATCCGCGTAATTTTGATTTTGACTTTCATTTTCAAAATGGCATCCTGGGAACACCGCTGGATGTGGTGGAGGCAGGGTGCAAATTGATCTGAAAGTGGGATTTCACGTCGTGACGCTCGCGTTGCTGGCAGCCTGTGCACCGCCGGATGAGGGCGGGGCGGATGCTGGGACGGACGCCGGGACGGCGCAGGATGTGGACGCAGGCGAGACACCGGCGGCGTGTATTCCCCGCGCGCAACCGCTGTGTGAAGACCAGGTGATCCAGACGCTCAACCTTCAACCGGACGCGGCTCCTGGGCTGGTGACAACGGAGAACACCGCCGCCGGAGTTGCTTCCGTGCTGGTGGACGCCACGGCGGGCGGTGCGTTCACCCAGACACCGCACGCGTATGTGTATGCGCGTTTCACGGACACCGGCCTCATCAAGGTGGACCTGGATGATGAGGCGGCGCTGACTTCCACGGAATGGGATGTGGCGTTCCGCCGGTACGTCATCCGGATCAACAGCGGCGCCTCAGGACCTGGCTGTGTGGAGGCAGTGCGCCTTCCACCGGCTGCAACGCTGGAGGGAACCCAGGCGGTCCCGCCGGATTCCACCTGGCGCCAGGACGCGTTCATGACGGAAAGCTGCGAGCTGATCCCTGATGGAAGTGGCCAGGGAACTTCGCCGGGCACTGCGCTGTCGTCGTTCTATTCTTACAACGGGTGTCTGCAGATGACCGGGCAGGTGTTTGTGCTGCGCCTGCATGACGGACGTACGGTGAAGCTGGTGGTGGATGGTTTCTACCATCCAGCAGTGCAGCAGGAGTGTCAGGACACCGGCTCCGTTGCCACCATGCCGTCCGGCAGCGGCAACCTCCGGTTCCGTTGGAGCTGGATGGATGGAGCCACGCCGTGAACCCGCAACGCTTCCATCTTGCCTGCGTGCTGCTCACCGCCTGCCACGCGCAGCCCTCAGTGCCGGCAACCACACCCCGCATCATCACCGTGGGCGCGGCCATCACGGAGACGGTGTTTGCGCTGGGTGCGGAGAATGACGTTGTGGGAGTGGACACAACCAGCGTGTTTCCCGCACGTGCTGCGGCGCTCCCCAAGGTGGGCTTTGGCAGACAACTTGGTGCGGAAGGCCTGCTTGCACTCAAGCCAACCACGCTGCTGCTCTCCTTGGAAGCGGGGCCGCCCGCAGTGCTCCAGCAACTCAAGCAAGCAGGGGTGCGGCTCCACGTGTTGGCTGACGCCGCCACGCCAGAAGGTGCGCGTTCTCGGATCCTGCAGGCAGGAGAAGCGCTGGGCCGGACTGCAGAAGCGCAGGCATTGCTCACCTCTGTGGATGAGGAATGGCGGAGTGCACAGGCCATTGTCCGCTCCGCAACGTCGTCACCGCGGGTGTTGTTCATCTACGCACGCGGCGCGGGAACGGTCCTGGGCGCGGGTGGGGATACCCCGGCATCAGAGATGATCCGGCTTGCGGGCGGCATCAACGCGCTGCAGGACCAACGCGGGTTCAAACCACTGTCCGCTGAATCCCTTTTGGTGGCACTGCCTGACATCATTGTGCTCCCCACGCACGGTCTGACGTCCCTGGGTGGCAAGGAAGCAATCCTGACCATGCCGGGCGTTGCCCAGACACCGGCGGGGAAAGCCGGGCGCATTGTGGACCTGGACGCGGCGCTGATCATGGGTTTCACACCGCGGTTTGCAGACGGCGTCACTCAACTTGCCCGCGCCATTCATCCTGAACTGTCCGCAGCGGGGGCTCCGTGAGCTCCGCCCGTCCGCTGCTGATGATGACGGTGGTTGCGGTGATGGCGCTGCTGCTTGGAATCTGCGGAGGCGCGTACCGGCTGAACCCCTCGTCGCTGTTGAGTTCTGAGGGCATGGACCTCCACGTCCTGTGGAACATCCGGCTTCCACGGGTTCTGTTGGCAATCCTTGTTGGCGCCTCGCTCAGCGTGGGCGGCGCTTCCCTTCAGGCGGTGGTGCGCAATCCGCTGGCGGACCCGGCGTTGCTGGGAATCTCCACAGGCGGGGCATTGGGCGCGGCGTTGGCACTGGTGCTGATGGATGGTGAACACACATGGCTGCCGCAGCGGATGGCACCATATGTCATACATTTGATGGCATTCACCGGCGCGCTGGCCGCCACCCTGCTCTGTGTGCGGATGGCCACGCGTGACGGCGTCACAGGATCCGCGCAGTTGGTGTTGTGCGGTGTGGCGCTCAACGCGCTCTGTGCCGCGCTGTTGGGAATTCTCATCTACACCGCCAATGACGCGCAGCTCCGCAGCATCACTTTCTGGACCACCGGCAGCCTGGCCGCCGCAAGCTGGGGAACGCTGGGATCCGGCGCGTGGGTGCTGGTGTTGGGTGTGATGGCGTTGTTGCTGCTGGCCCATCCGCTGGACGTGCTGCTGCTGGGTGACCGGGAGGCGGGGCACCTGGGAATTCCCTCGTCACGGACCAAGCGAAAGGCCGTATTGTGGATGGCGCTCTGTGTGGGCGTCTCCGTGAGCCTGTGCGGGTCCGTGGCGTTTCTGGGGCTGGTTGTTCCGCATGCCGCGCGCCTCCTGCTGGGACCCGCGCACCGCACACTGCTTCCGGCATGTGCACTCTGCGGCGCCGCGTTGCTCATCCTTGCGGACCTGGTGTGCCGCACCGCATTGGCACCCGCGGAACTTCCGGTAGGTCTGTTGACGTCACTGCTGGGCGCGCCGCTCTTCATGGCGCTGCTTCTGGGACGCACCGGAACGGGGCGTCTGACATGATGCGCGTCTCCCATGGATTCCTTCACCGCGGTCCACGTGCGCTGCTTGATGACGTCAGCATTGAGCTGACTCCCGGCCGGATCACCGCGGTGCTGGGCGCCAACGGCGCTGGCAAGTCAACGCTGCTGCGGGTGATGAGCGGGGATGACACGCTGTCCCGCGGCACCATTTCCGTCAGTGGAACACCCTTGAACGCGGTGAATCCGTTGACCCTGGCGCAGCTCCGCGCAGTGCTGCCGCAACACTCCACGCTGACGTTTCCTTTCACTGCGCAGGCCGTGGTCATGCTGGGGATGACGCCGTGGCAGGATCTTCTGGACGCGGAGGTGCTGAAGAAGGTTGCCGCGCGCGTGGTGCACGAGCTGGACGCAAGCTCGTTGATGCACCGCGCGTACCCCACACTGTCCGGCGGTGAACAACAACGCGTGCAGCTGGCCCGCGTCCTTGCGCAGCTTGAGCCGGCCGCCAATCCGTCTGGCTGCGCGCTGCTGCTGGATGAGCCGGTCAGCGCCTTGGACCTGGCACACCAGGACTGGGTGGTGGCTGCTGCACGCCAGCGCGCCCGCCGGGGAATGGCAGTGATGATGGTGCTCCATGATCTCAACCTGGCGGCGCGGCACGCGGATGATGTGGTGCTGTTGCGGGACGGCACCGTGTTGGCCCAGGGACCGGTGACAGACGTGATGCAGCCCCACCTGCTGCGGCAGACCTTTGGCGTGCCCATTGATGCCACCAACACGGAAGTGCATGGCCGTGTCTTCTTTCCCTCGTCACGGCGGTTGGCTGGCGTGGTGGTGGCGGCAGCGCTGGCGGGCTGTGCGCCGCTGGCTGTTGAATCAACGGACGCGGGACCTGGTGAACACACAAGGAGATTCCACCAGGATGCGCCCGCACTTGGTGGTGGCTGGTATGAGTATGACTCAACAACGCACGTGCTCACACCCAAGGCTGAGAGCTACGTGCTGCGCATCCAGACGCCTCAGGGCGTCCGTCACACGGCGTTCCGTCCAGAGAGTTACTATGATCCTGAGACGGCGGAGTCCGGCCGCTTCACGCTGCAGACCTCTATCCACAACGGAGACTGGGCCGCGCCGCGGCAACTGATCACCAGCCGGTCCATCAGGGGCGGAGACCCGTTGTGCCTGGATGTGTTGGCCCGTGAGGAGCGGGATTGCGCATCCACCAACTGGCACCTGCAGCTCCGCGTCCAGCCAAAAATGGTTCCGGAAGGCCCGCTGGTTGTGGCTGAACCGGGCTTCTTTGTCCGCAGCGTTCCCGGCATGACCGAGGAGCAGCACACCACGCTGGCCACGGTTTCCGGCGTCACCAACCTGGAGCAATTGCCAGACCCATCAACCCTCCAGGATCTCACGGACCGCGCCCCGGCCGCATGGGGCGCATTGGATTGGGACCGCACACACTTTGCGGCCAACACGCCGGAGGCAGGCATGACGTTGGGCGCACTCATGCGGCGCACGGGAAAGAGTGACGCGTTTGTGCTGCTGGATGGGCGGAGGTTTCTTGTCCGCTTTCAGGTGGACGTTGCTGCGGATGGGGCGCAGGCAACGGTCCGCTGGTCCCGTTCATCTGCTGTGGTGACGTCAGAGTTGGTTGAGTTTGGTCCGCTGCAGGAGGTGGTTGTTGCACTTCCCGCGCAGCCGCGTGGACAACTGCATCTGGCATTCCGCGCGCCAACACTGCTGGTCACGGACCTGTCTCATAACCCGCTCCACGTGCCACCCAACCAGGGTGACTGGGACCTCTCCGTGATGCGCAGTGATGACGGTCAATTGCATACTTTTCTGTCCTCCGCGTGCGCGGTGGCCAACGCCACCGCTGACAGCGAAGGCGCAGTGACGGTGGTGGACGCGGTGACGCCGTGATG
>Ga0163144_10011775_pt1 | contig 18477 bp, 6 predicted proteins | sample OliLak19BULKMAT1_FD_123175 | JGI IMG/M metagenome (GOLD analysis project Ga0163144, IMG submission 123175) | Freshwater microbial mat bacterial communities from Lake Vanda, McMurdo Dry Valleys, Antarctica - Oligotrophic Lake LV.19.BULKMAT1 | ecosystem: Environmental > Aquatic > Freshwater > Lake... | reverse complement strand
TTAAAAATTCCTTTAAAATTATTATTTTATCATTTGTATCCGATCTTTTTTGTGCAAAAGCACTTTCAAACCGTTGCTTGAATTTCTCGAGATGTGCATTTAAAATTTTGTCCCGAGGGCTTAACACCTTCTTTAATGTTTCATATGCTTTAAAGACTATGGTCATTATTCTTTCTTGATAAGCGTCAATGCTTTTACTTTCTCTTGGTTTCTCAATCTTAGAATAAAATTCATTTAATTGATTGTCAGCAGAAAAATCGGTCACTGCCTGCAAAAAATAAGCGCTTAAGTGAGGGTGTGTTAATAGCAAATCTATTTTTCCGTAGCCATCAACACTATCAAAATTTTCAGCCTCTATTTCAGTTAACGCGCCATCTTTACCTGCAAAAGGAAAATATCTGGATTGGTCTAAATATATATCTTCTAAAAATCGGCCAAATTCATTATATTTAAAAAATAAGCCTTGCGGGGAAATACTGAGCTTGCCGCTTCTGCGCCAGATTGCGGTAAGACCAAGCACACAGGACTTATCTAATTCAGGAATAAATTTCATGTCTTCCGGAATCGCCTTTTGCAATTGAGCTCGCATCAATTTTTGCTGATTCGGCAATAGTTCAATATAACGGTTTTCAATAGCTTGTAATTCAGGCGGCACGCTAGCCGGCCATAAATTTAGTTTTTGCTCAGAAAAATCGCTTAATACTTCGGCTATTGGTTTTTGATCAGGAGCTAAAAGCTTACATAACCAGGCGAATTGCTGATACCAACCCGCATAAGCATTAAACTCTGGGAAGTCCAATTTTTGAATGTCTTCTGCCTTGGCGTTCGCCCAGACATTAGTGCGCAGCATGCCTAATAGTAGAGATTGAATAACTTTTTCTTTTTCAACAAAAAGTTTCAGTGTATTTTCTAAAAATTCCCATAAATTAAATTTTGAAACTATATTCAATGCTGTAGAACAATATAATTGTAGGGGTTCAGGGCCACCCGATGTTATCAACATCAATGAGTGCAAAAATTCTGGCAAAGTATAGCCAGCACTTTCAAAATTGTAATTTCCACCTGATAATTTTTCCAGGCTTGTTCTAGAGGGTCTATAAAGAGGCCGGCCAATACGCTCTGATTTTTGTTCTTCTTTTTCAAGTTGAGACGATACGATTTCAAAGGGATTTTTAAAATCCCTGGGTAAAGAATCATCAAATAGAGTTCCCAGCGTATGCATTTTTATTTGAAATTCATTGACTTGCCTTAGAGAAATGATTTTTTTACTTTCTTCTTTTGCATCAAGCTTGTCTTCAGGCGAAAGGTACTCAATTTGAAATTTATCGGACATCAAATCTTCGAGATCACTGATTATTCCCGAATTATTTTTTGGATTTAACGCTAATAGATTCATTAATTCAAAAATTGAGCCTGGAAAAAAATGAGCCTGGAAATGACTGTTTTTTTCTTTAATTGCAGAAGATATTTTTACGATTTCGCTTTCATCTAATAGACGTCTTGTTGTGGAAGAAAAGTTTATCGTTTCAAACTTTGCAGCTTCCAATTCTGTAGTCTGCCAATGACCAGATTTAAAACCTAAGATTTTTATAGCTTGGCCTTGCTTGATCAAAATAGGTTTTTCTTTAAATCGTTCAGGCCTGATCTCACCTTCAAAGCTAGTGCAGTAGAGTCTATACTTTAATAAGTGTCCATCATTATTTTGAAAAGCATTATAAGCGATATTAACTCTTTCTGCTAAATAAACACTAAAAGAATTAAATACTTCAACATCAGCACTATTCAATTTTTTTCGAGTCAATGCATTCCAATGCAAAAACAGCATTTCCATAAAAGTATTTTGTTTAAATTTATCTTCTTTTAATATTGAAAAGATTAATTCTAGCGCGCGTTCAAAGAAAGAATTTTGAGCCAACTCACCATTGATTATTAAAAGCAGTTCTGTAGTCTGAGCACCTGCGTCGGGGATTTTACCCCCGTGGGTTAGGTAAAATTTAAAAAAACGAGTAATAATTTCAGCATCGCCATCTTCGGAACCAAAACATTTAGAATCAAAAATATCTCCAGGTCCTTCCTCTAATAAACTATGATAATCGCCATGAACTCTGGATTGAATGGATTTTAAGTCTTTGACCTCTTTTGACAAAGATTGAGATTGAATTTCCAATAATTGAGCTAACTTCTCCCAGCGGCAAAATGCAGACTGTAAAGCTTGCAGAGAGTGGTCAGAGCCAAAAAATGTCTCCCATTCTAAAGGAACAGAAATTTTAGAATTAGAAAAACCTGCTGCATCTAAAATCTGGATAATGCTTTCCATTAATTTCCGTCTATAAAACATGCCGCCGCGATATTTAATTATGCTAATTTCATCTCTAATTTCTGCAATAATTTTTGCATATCCTTCTGGTTTTCTTAAATGAGCTCTTAACGTCTTAATAAAATGAGGACGTTTGTCAGGAGAAATCCCTTCCAACATGGAAATTGAAACAAGAATAGCCTTCAACAAAGCATCGACTTGATTCATATCCTTAATTTCTAAATCTGATTCCAATTTATTTAAGGAGTTATCCAGTTGCTGAAGAATTCTTTCATTTTTAAGTGAAGAGCTAATTTTAAAATTAATAAATTTTGACTGCAACAATAATAAAAATGAGATCATCAATTGTTTTTTTTCTTCTTGAGCCAAAGCGTTTGAGCCCTCCTTTTGGAGCACTCTAATTAAAGCGCGGGTAAATTGAGCCAAAGGGGCTTCTAAGGAAGATTTGGCGTCTTGCTTGGTCTCGCCGTTAATAGCATTCAATAGTCGCACAGCAGTACGCCAACAGGAGTCTTCCGGATCAACACATTCTAAAGATTTTCGAATCAATTCCAAAAGTTTTTCAGAATCAGGTGATGAACTTTTACCTTCCCTTATTGTAGGCAGGCTCTTCATTCTAACAAAAAAATCCTCAATTTTTTTTATTCGAGGACTGGGATTTTTAATTTCTGGGTAAGTTAAGACATTTATAAGGAAAGCATCTAAAATGCTGCATAACGAACTGGGGCTGGAAATATTCGGTTTTGCTTCTGACCGGGTTGCTTCAAATGCCATTTTAGCAGCCAATTCGGTAAATAGTTTCGGTTTAGCCTCTTCAACTTCTACCGGCAATTCCTTGTAATCATATCTATCAGTAAAAGCTAAACAACTATGAGATAAAAAACGAGCCCTGTGATTATTCGTTGCTTTCCATTTATGAGTACGCCAATAAATTCTTTCTGCTTTATAAAGCGCTTGATAGATTATTATATTTTCATTTTTTTCAGCTAGTTCAAGCAGATAATTCAATACAGCCACAGTTTTAGCAAACGGATGGTTTTTTTCCTCTTTAATCAATCCCCTCAGGTCAGATATAAAGAGATCCGATTTCAAATATTCAGTTAAACTTGGAAGATTCGAAGAGTGGAACCTCCAAAGTAATTGAATCCACGTGGAGAAAAAAGAGCGATAGATTTGAGGTATTTCCATCAATAAGAAGCCATTAGCGCGTTTATCTTCATTTTGGAAAAAATTATGAATTAAAAATTTCTCCACTATTAAAACAGACCTTGAAAACTCTTGATCGCTGATAAGTTCAGGAATTCCGCTATCAACTTTAGTGATATTTGCTTTATTTTTTAAAGCACTTGAAAATCTGTTTAAGATTTTCCAAGAAAATTTTTCGTGAAGTTCATTCGGAGGAAAAGAGTATAAATTAGTCGACAAAAACATCACGGCTTTAGCATTCTCGATTTCTTGCATCATTAAAGCTGATGACAAGTCTGATATCGAATATTTCAGCTCTGCAGGAGATATCATTTTTTGAATATTTAATGTATATTCTATAATTTTATTTTTGGGTTTATACTGTTCTTCAAAAGATCGTACATCAGCTTTTTCTTCTTTTAGACTTAATAATTTTCTCGCTTTGACAAAAAGCTTTAATGGTGTTTTTTGTACTCGAATACCTGGGCCCGCTTTTAAAATTATCTCGGCCAGCCAACTATAGACGTAAGCCAGTTTTTTACCTGACGCCTGGAATTCTCCTTGTATCTCCAATAAATCTGGTTCTTTTAAAATTTGACAATGTACCATCAAAGAGAAAAATATTTTTTCAATTTGAGAGTTAGCAGGATTAGCAAATGATTCTATCTTTGCGCGACACAATGCAATAATTTTATTTTTGATAAATTCATAATCCTCAGCCTTTAATATTGTGGTCATGACTGCTGATGGCTCGTCAATTTGCAAGAGATAAAAAAGCTGTGCACCCAGCAGTCGTTGCTCATCGCGTTGCATAATAGTCATAGCGACTTCTAGAGGAGAATCTTTAATTAGTATTTTTGTGCTTTCCTCATGTAAAACTTCTAAAGAGACTCCGCGCCAATATTCCTCATTATGGAGTTTTTCTGCTTGATTAAATATGTTCAAGCAATCTCTTAATGAATATTTGGACTCTTGTTTACAATCGTCCAGAGCTTTATCCGTATGCGTTAACTGTTTTAAAAATTGAACTCTCATCAATCCAATGAATTTTTTACCCTGGTCATTTGGCAAGTAAGTCATTAATCTAAAACACCAAGCTCTTAAATGAGCATTTTGTTCAACGCTGTCAAGTTTAATCAATGACTGTTTCAAATGGTCAAAAAGATAACCATTTTCTTCTACTAAATTGTCTTTTAAATTAAAGGTCTGATCGGCGAGCAAAATCTCCACTAGACCTATAAAATATTCAATCCAGAAGGAAGATTTCGGATCACTATTTATCTTTGTTGCGTTGACAAATTCATTTAACTCTATCAATCTTTGTGGAATGAAGGTCTGAGTCAACTCGATTTTAAAGAGTAAATTTAATTTTTCTTCAAATGAATGGTTTAGGGCAGAAAATGCCGCTTTATCTTTCGAAGGTCTATCTTGATCTTTTAGTGGTGCATTAAACGCAGCGAAAATTCCATGCAGAAGAATAACCTTTCCATTTCCTTTGGCAACATGATATTCCATTCTTTGAATATATCTTTGATAAGCTGCCCATAAATTTACGCCTCCTTTCTTATAATAATCATGTTTTTCTAAAAGTTTTTGGTACAGTCCAGCAAAGCAGAATCCCAGGTAACGATTAGGATGATTGAAAGCCATAGCAAAAAGATGTTGATTATAAATAGATTGATCATAGGGTAGACCTTGCTCTAAATTTTCACTAACTTTTTGATCAAATTTAAAATCATCAGGACAACCGAAAGGATGGTTTAGATAAATTGTTTCTAATAATGTTTTCGAGTCACTATTGGAAGATACCAATAGAACTTTTTCCTTTGGCATGCAAGCATAAGTATGTTTAACAAATTTATCCATGAAGGATAAGTCATCTTTATTGAGAGATGATTCATCGTTCCAGATAGATTCAGGTAATATTAAATCCCAATGCATCAGAAAGTGATGAACTAATTCAAAATCTTTATCGCTGGAAACTTTATTTAAAGTGAGATATATCGCATCAATTGGTGTACGGCCTTTGGTAAAATTCTCAGGAGAAATTTCCATGGCTAACCAGCGTAAGGTTTGAAAACATTCTTTTTTAGATTCTGGGCTTACATTTAATTCTTCATCTGTAAAATTCTCTAGATGTTTTTTTAAATTTGAAACAATAAACGAGATTATTCTACTTTCCGCTGGAGACGGACCTATCACATAAGGTGATTTGTAAGCTCTAGCTAAACGCAAAAGAATAATTCCGGAGGCTACATAAGTGTGAATATTGTTATTTATTTTTAACCTAGTAATTGGTCGTGACGCTGAATTTTTTGATTCTAAGAAGCTCAATGCTTGAACTAAGTCGCCTTTCAGCGTTTTTCCTGCAGGTCTTCTAAAAGGGATAAAATCAGCTTGGGAGATTTCACTAATAATTGTATCGGAAATTAAATCGACATATTCAAAACCAGGCTGGCAAACTGCGTCAAAATACTGCATTGGACTAACTGAGAATTCTTCATCCAACGTCATGGCTATCAATTTTTTTTGTATATTGCTCTTATTATTATTCTCCACCTCTAGCTTAGCTTCGAGTTCTGAAAATAAAAGCCTACTATCAGAAGCCATATCTTCATTGAAGTCTTTTTTAAGAATTAAATTAATCACCGCTCCCTGCGAGCAAATTGGCTTATAATCGGTGAAAAAATGAAGGTGTGGGGCCAAGATCTCTGTCTCTCTCTGTCTCTCTCTTTTTGTTTTTTTAACAAGTGGGGAAAATGTAACCTTTCTCTCTGGCGGAGATTCGTTTCCTTCTGAAGAAAAGGCTGATTTTCTTTCATCAGAGTCATTTTTCGGTAACTTTATCTCTGCATCTGAAAATTTCAATTCCAGATAAGATTTGAGCTTTTTCTTATATATAAGGGCAGAATCTGATTTATCTTTTAATTTCTCTATTAACTGATCGTTTTGAATTTTTACACCTTGTGTTTTCAGAATGGCCAAAATATATAAATAAATAGTTTTATCATCAAGGCTGAGCTTCTCTTTATATTTCACAGCTATAGAGGCGGCTCGACTTTCGAGTAAACCGCAGAATTCATTTTTTTCTTTATTAATGAAGTCTAAAGCAAAATCTACTGCCTCTAAAATAAAAGCAGAATGCAGCTCTTCAATATCAAACGGTGTTTCGCTTTCTTCAGATTTGGAGTCTAACAATCCATTCAAGCCGTCTAAAACAGGCTCGATTAATAATTCAGATCGAAAACCTCGCATAGGTTCTTTAACCTGTATAGCCTGTGGTAGGATTTGCCAAGTCTTATCTGTTATGAACGCTTGATTTATAAAATCAATATAATTAAATTTTGAGTTTGCGATTTGAATCTTATTTTGTACAAGATGGGCATAAATTCGAGTATGACGATAAATTAATTTTTGGATATTTGGCAACCGATAATGAGGAATTATAGCCGCCGCTCGTAATAACCCCCAAAAAGCGAATTGGTATAATTCGATGTGAAGATTCAAAGTTGACTTGGAGATAACAACCCTGTCCAAATATTTTAAGCAAAACTGATAATTTTGAGTGTCTTTAAAAATTTGGGTTAAGTAATTTAAGATATCTTGCTGGAAAGCAAGACCAAAACCAGCTAAAAATAAAGTAGTTAAGTTTTGAGTATTTGTTTGCTTATTTTCTGCCAGATCGGTTTTAAAAGTCTCGTAACGAGTGTTTTCCTGGTCAGAAGGCAAATTCATGAAAGGGATAATAACGCTAAGCCCTTCACTGATTTGCATAAAAAATTCTACAGCCTGATATTGATGCTTAACCAATAAATGTTTATGGGGTTCTAGATCATTTTCACTCTCTAAAAGTAAAGTAATTGCTCTATAGTACTGGAAAACGCCATTTACAAATTTAGAAACTTGTGCTCTTATCGGGCTAGGAATATCAAATCGCCTATAATAATCGTAAAATTTAAAATTATTTTCTAAAGAAAGTATAAAAAATGGCGAAGACTGTTCTGGATCTGTAATCAAATTATTCCAGGCTAAATTTTCTAGTAACTTTCTATAATAGGGGAACTTTTTCTGAGCTTGAATACTTAAATTCAGCTGGTTGGCATCAAAGTTTCCGCAAAAATCTATAAAAGCCTCAGTCAGAACGTCAGGATTTTTACTCCAGAAATAATCCAACCATTGGGAAACAGAGGTTAACATGTCACCTTGTTCATGTTCTTGATTAATAAATAAGACTAAACAGGATTTTATTAGTTTAATTAAAAATTGATTTTTACTTATCGAATGATCTATTGATTTAAATTCGCTTTTGATAGAATTTAAGCATATAGAATCTGATTCCTGTAAAGAAATTTCAGTTAAAAATCCGTCTATAGCTGCGGCTTCTTTCAAAATTTCCAGAAAATAAAAGGTTTCGGCAGGTGAATCCAAAATAGTAACTACATTTGCGACAAAAGCTTTTATAACTTTTGACTCTTTAAAATAAGAGCGTTTTTTGATGACATCAGATAATGTTATTTCCAGCATAGAGAGAGGATCTCTAGTTAATGCGCTGTCATCCCATTGCGCCTCTTGTTTCAAAGCGATCGCTTTAATCTCGTTAGATTCATTGGAAAGCTCTGCTTTTCTTTCTAGTGAAATGGAATCAGGAGCACTTTTGGAAAGTTTATTAGAGCAAAGGTCAGCGTAGTAAGCTCTCTGCTGTTCCTGAATAAAGCGAGAAAAGGCTGGTTTTCTTAATAAGTACTCAAAAAATTTTCGAATTTGGGCTGGCCATTCTGGATTTCTCTCATCATAGCCTTTATTAATTGCCCATTCAACGAAATGATGAAGTTGAATTAAATCAGGTTTTTGAATAAAATATTCCACTGTCAGCAAACTAAAATCTTCTGTTAATTGTAAGGGTCTTTCTATACCGCCAACATAACTACGCTGAGCGCCCGCTAATCCAAATAAAATTGAAGCCTGTTTTTGATCTTTCTTTAGACTGCCGCCGTCGCCATGAACTTCATGAAACCTTCCCAGGGTATGCTCTATTTGATTGAATCCCGGGCCATAAACAAACGTATTTAAATCATGTGGACGATGCATCCAATCAGGGGAAAAGATTAGTATATATAAGTCTAAAATATTTCTTTGAATCATTGGATTCAGATGACTAAATTTATGGATATGTCCCCAAAATATTTCTAAACCATGTTCTAGTGAGGCTAATGTTGAAAGTAGTTTTACGATGCTCTCAGTAGAGCTCTCAGAGGGTTTGCTTTGGGCTAAAATTTCTAATTGATGAATAATGATGAGTGTATTTTGATAGTTTTCAATTTTTTTAGCCCGAACACCGTTGTCAAATGCAAAATCCAGGCTGACAATATCAATTATATTCGCCTTTAAACTGTCTTTATAATATTGTTCTGGATCGAAAGATAGTTCTTGCTGCCGTGCGACGGCTTCAAACTGTTCTTTCATCAATACATTGACAGGTTTATTTAAAGTTAAGTTATTTAATATCTCCTTTTTAAGCTGTAATATCATAGGTCCTTGTATTGGAGCTTGAGCCACAGCTAACATAAACAGAAAAAGAGTAGGTTCACCCCATTCATTTATTTCGGCAAAATAAGATCCAAAGTCTAATTGGAATTCTTTAGGGTCCTCGCCTTTCGCTTTCCAAGCGTGTTCGCTTGCTAAACGACTGATAAGACAAGCCGCTAAACAAGTCAAGGCGGCCTCAATACCCAAAATAGAACGTGAGGCTACACTTTTAGAATCCGCGGATATTTCTGTTTTTCTTTCACTGGCGGAAGAGACGGGGGCTAAAGGAGAAACAGCCTGAGAAATTTTCCTCATTACTGAGGCGATAATTTGCTTTTGACTTTTATCATTTGTCAGTATAAATATTTCATCTAAAAGTTCTGCTATTTTATATTGCGGATGTTGCTTATTATATTGAATTGAATCAGGCGGCAGGCTTAACAACAATTGCAGGTGACAATCAAAGCAATCTATTATGAGCTTAACAGAATCTTTTTTAGTAGGATTACACCACTTTCTAAGTAAATCCAAATAAATAATTTTGTTAATCAAATGAAATAAAATTTGTTTTTGTCCTTGGGCATCAATTTTCGGATTTAAGGGATTTAATGTAGTCGTAGAATTTTTCAATATGGTATATAGAACATTATCAACTTCTAATAAAAATAAATTTATGGTGCTAATAGTCCCTTTATGCTTGCTCATCTCTTCCGGTGACATTTTTTTTGATTTATTATTTATTAGTGACACTAAAAGAGCTTGCAATTGATCTTTAAGGCCTTTCATTGTCTTAAAAATATTGATTAACTCCAAAAAACCAGCAGTATTTAAATAAAGATCCGGATGCAACCGTAAAAAAAGTCTTGGATTTTCCATCACTAATTTAAAAGCATTAAGGGTATCTTCTTTTCGCCCTTTATTTAAATAACGTTGAAGCAGAGGTATAAAATGAAATTCCATAAACGCTTGAAAAGCATATTCTTGTCCAGGATAAGGTTTCCCTTGGAATAAAATTTCAATGATTTTTTCAGCAGATTTTTTATGCTTTCTTAATAATAGCAATAAAGTTGATTTATCACCTTTGTCTTTCTGATCATTAGAAAAAAGCGGTTTAAAAAAATGATATAATTCATTACGGCTAGGATTAATCATCACAGCAGAGAAAGCGCCATCTAATTCGGCTGAACTCCACCCCGGCAATATTTCACTCATAATAGCGCCGCCATGTTGTACGGCCCGTTTATTTGATTCCTCCAACAGGAGTCTAAATGGAGATAGATATTCGCTGGATTGTCTAGGCTGTACTGGAGCAACTTGGACTACCGGACGGCGTGGCATTGAAATAGATCTAGCTGATGCCACTGGATTATTTTGCTGAGACTGATGTTCTAATTGAATTACTTTTTTGACATTAATAATAGCAGTGCGCAAGCTATGAAAAGTTTGACCTGAAAACTCTACATCGCCATGCTTTCGAATGGCTTGATCAATTTCATGAAAATCCAATGAACTTTCTACTATATCTCTACTGACTTTAAGATTTTGAATAATTTTTTCATCTGATTGACCACTATCAATACGCTCTCGAATTCGTTTGATTATCTCAGTTTTTTGAAACTCTTTGGCTTTGTTGATTAGCGCGGAGTCAACTGCTATTTGCCTGGCAATCTCTTTTTCATCCACGCCAGAACTGATTAGTGCGCAAACTCCCGCAAACTTAAGCTGATCTTCAGGCCTAACTGAAGTTTCTGCTTGCACTCTTATCCCACGCTGCTTAAATTCTTTTTCCTCTTCTTTGACTAAGTCAATTAATTTTTGCGATACCTTAAATTCTGCTATTATTTTGTCTTCTGGTGTTTGAGAAATTAATGACTTGCGTATATTAATTACTTTTTCTTTTAATGAGATAAAAGAGCCTTTGCCCACATCCGCTAATTTTAAAATTTGATCAGGGCCTTTCTCATTAATTCTAGTCACTAATCTTTGGAAATTTTTTAATTTAATTAAATTAATTTTTTGCTCGGCAGAACCTGGAGCGGCCTGAAAAGTTGCTTTATAGTCATCAACGATTTGCTTGACGCTTTTTTTAGCTAATTTTGCATCTTTGGAAATATCCGCTATTGAACCAACAGGGAGACCTAATTGCACAGCGATTTCCAAAACTTTTTTTTGGAATCGCTTAAATTCTTCGCTTGAAGTTCCCTCTCTACGTATTTGGTCTATTATCTCACAACCTTCTTTAAGATCATGCGGATTAGGTTTTGATTCTAAAATTAAATCATATAGAAAAGGGTCTGCATCCATTAGAGTTTCAATGTTGTTTTCTAAATCAAATGCGCCTGCAGCGAGAGAGGGTTTTGGTCTGTCCATTTTTACTCCTTCAATCCAAGTTTAAAATAACTTTTCTATCTTTTAAAAATTTATAATACCTCCCCCAAAAGAAGGAGGTAATTATGTCATCAGTCTTAAAGCGAGGCGGGTACAAGAGGCAGGGAAGATCCAGGTCCTGCTGCACCACTAGGTCCATGAACAGGCTTCAACCTGCTACTACCGCTCACCATAAATTGTTGAATAACTCCTGAGGGAAGACCTTGAGCATTAGCTGGAATATGTCTTTTTTGTTCCATTACTGTTCCACTTTCACTAGCTGCAGACGCTTGAATAGGAGCGGCAAGAACCAAACCTCCAACTACCTCTTCTAGTCTATCAACTTGTCGTCTAGAATTAGCTAATTCCTGTTGCAAAGTCATTATTTGACGTTTTTGTTCTTGTATTACTACTCTACCGGTTACAGCGACTTCTTTTAATGATTGAATAATTTGGGAATTGTCATCGCCTGCCCTTCTTGTTTGATCATGCTCGCTTCTGGCCCGGCGGGAAGTGAAATGATTAAGCAAATGCATTAAAAGCACTGAGCCAATGGAAGCTACGCCTATCCGAACTAAAGTACGATACGGCCATACATTATTGATTTGATTATTCTGATCTTGATCCTCTTGGCCTAAGTCATTGATACTATCATCAATAGTTTGACCCGGATGAAACGGCTCAGCATTGTACCCATCTGCGTCTAAGACGCCTTTGAATAAATAAACAACTACGCCTAAAACCACAAGTCCACAAACGAGTAACCATTTTTCTTCCCAAGTGCGAGGAGCGTTTTGAGCGATTGAACTGGCTTTTCTTTTACAACCGAGCCATAATTTTGCACAAGAACCTGATTGTTGCGCCAAGTGATCCTCTTGTTGTCTGCGTACATTTTCGTCCACTGCTGCTTGACGCGCTCGTACAGAAGGAATATTAAGTTCCTCTATTTTTTCCTCTAAAGCATCTAACGCGCTTTCATGGGCATCATGCGCTCTTATTAATCCCACAAATTCTCCATCCTGATCCTGGTTGTGCTGTGCGATTGGCGCTACTCGGACAGATTTTGCTTCTCTGCGGCTGCGGCTCAGAGGCGCTGGTCTTATGCTTTCTGATTCGCCAGCGCTCGCCCTCAAGCTGTCTTCTTCAGCGCGCCCTGCTGATCCTGCTGATAAAGATTTGTCTGACCTCTTTCCATCTTTTTCATCTTTTTCATCTAACACCTCTTCCCCATCTTCAGGTAGTGCCTCTTTATGTTCAGACAATACAGGTCCTTCGGATCCACCTCTGGGAAGCAAGGGTATGTGCAAATCTGAAGCTTCTTCAGAGCGAATGTCTATTCTAACTTCGGAAGAAGACGGCCCATAAATGCCCATAACTGAGCCTAATAAATCAGAATCAGCATCTTGAATGCTTGGATTACCTTCGCTAAAATCTCTTCTGCTCATTTTATTTTCCTCTTTATAAATTAAATTATCAAAAATTCTTACCAGAAACTCTTATCTGTAGATGCACTTAGTTTTGCTGATGACGTTGGGTTGCATAGCGCGGTATAAGTCGCACCAATGGCCCCTGGATCTGATGCGCAACCGCCACCGCCCCCAGAGTTAACTGGAATGCAGGAGCATAACCCCAAAGACTGCATATGCGTAGTACAACCTACAGTCACTGCTGGTGACCCATTTTGGAAACCAAAAGTAGCCACCATAGTAACAAAGCATTGCACTGAACCATCAGCCGTCGTTGGATTACAGTATTGATGATAATCCATATAATAGGGTGGTCTTGCAGGGGTTGTCGAAGTTGGATAAGGATTGATTTCTGGCGCTCCAGATAATTCAAACATAGGGTCTACAGAAGTATTCATTTTTTCGCCGCCCGCGGTACCTTTATAACGATCCATTCGGACAAAATTGGGCGTCACATAAACATCGGGAATTTCCCCAGCCTTGCACTGAAAATCAATTTCATATTGCGAAAGAGAATCTATATTCGTATCGCTACTGGCTTGTTCAGGAAATTGAGTCGCCAATGTTGTTCTTTGACAAGAGACGCCTGAGCCAGAACCAGATTGACTCGTACCGTGAGAAATATTTGAATCACAATACCCGGCTCCGGAAACATAAGTTTTATTATTTGTCGTAGAAGCAGACGGAATAGAGACAACCGCTTTGACATAACAAGTTTGTCCCTCTGTGCATTTGTTATCTGGCGGCGAAGATTCATTGCTGGGATCGTTAGTAATAATGGCATTCGGTAAACGCGCAGCGATGCGGGCCGCGGTGTTAACTGAACTTTGATCGCTGCCAACACTCATGGCGACCCAAAAACGTTTGGCCTTTTGGGCTAGAGTTGTATCGCTGGGATCGTCACCATTCCAGCATAAAGGAGAACCAAAATTGCTTTGATTGCTTTCGTTAGGCAAATAATTTTGAACAAAAACGGTGTCATCAATGTTTGCCCCGCTATTGCAGGGACTCCAGTTTTTTTTGGGCCATAAGCCATTATTGGCTACATTATAGGACATGCCAGATTCAAGAACATGCTGGATATTGAGAGAGGCAATATTGATTCGATCTGATTGCGCTTTATCTCGATAAGTTTTAACACTCAAGGCAGCAATCAATGCAATCACTGTGACTACTAAAAGTAATTCTATGAGTGTATAACCATTCTGTTTTCGTCTATGGTTGAGTGTAGAGATGATCATCAAGTAAATCCACTACTGATTTTTATAATTTTGCTAGTTAATGTATCATTAAACTTTTTTAAATATCAAGAACAAAATTCTTAAGGGAAGATTAGGGATATTAATTAGCGCAAAAAGACCCGGAGTATTGAGGGACTGGTTCTCCGCCGGAGCCTCGTTGATTTTCGGTAGCACGAAAAAAAGAGCTGGCGCCGTTTAGCACCCAGGATTCATCACCCATCTGGACATAACTGTTCGAAGGCAAGCTTTGCCAGGTTAAAGTATCTTTTAACGCCCCTGTTTGACCCCGTAGCTCCTGATTAAACCAGTCAATCTCATCGTCGGTCAATGAAGCATTCATTTTCGCTTGCACCTTTAAATTATAAATAGGTTTAGCTTGAGAATCTGTTGTGACTTGATCAGTTAAAATTATTTGAGCGGTATATTGGCTCACAAAAGGCGAGCGAGCGCACATGACTTGATTATCTATTTTTTGTAAATCAGCACAAGCTACTTCTAAAGAAGAGTTGGCAAAATTACCTTTTTGATCACAGCCCGTTATATGAAAGTAACTGTCTAACGCACGTTGCAGAGTTTTAATATCTGATTGAATTTGCAAGGTCTGAGTGCGGCGTTGTTTGACTTGGTAGTGGTGCATCGTCCACGAAACAATCGCAGCGATGCCCACTAAAACCAATAGCAATTCCAGTAAGGAAAAGCCTAAATTCTTCATGGCAAATGCACTCGTGCAATTATATTTCAGTGCGTTTGCCATGCCAGTGCTTATGATTGACTGGTATAACCGTTGACATAAACCGTGGCGGCTTTACCATCCGATCCACAATTGACTACCGTAGAACCATAGCTCTGTTGTAAGTTAGTGCATAAAACAGCATCGGGTAATGGGAAAGTAAGAGTAATAACAGAGTTAGCGATATTGAGATCAACATCATCGCCCCAAGGAGTGACTTGCTGACAACTCGCGCCCGCGTTATCACAGCTTAAGCTTTTGGTGTCTTTACTCAGATAACCATTGTCAACTAATGTTTGCCAACTCATCGAAGTGAAGCCATTATTATTAACGCCATAGCCTTGAATCGCCGCCATATCAGCGCCGATAAAGGTACGTACCATATTCAATTTCTGGTTATTGCTGGCAGTGGTAAAATACTGCATTGCCATGACTAAAATAATGGAAATAATCGCCAGGGATAATAATACTTCCAGTAATGAAATACCGGCTTGTTTTAGTCGAGATCCGTAAGTTTTCATATTTTCTTTACCTCATTTTAAAATGCTAATTTGCTTTTACTCTCATAACTATCATCTGCTATGCGGCAGGACAGCCTATCACACACTGATGCATTCTGTGCCTTGTCTTATGACTGAACCTTCTCGTACAGTTATATTCCAGTGCGCATGCCATGCTATCACACTTCATTTCCATTGAAAATATTTCCTGCGGGATTTCTTGATTTAAAAGGTTAATGAGCTACCGATTGTATAAATACCAAATACGATAGTCATCGCAATTGCCGCGCCTATCACTAAAAGAAAAGCCCCGGCAAACTTACCCATTACTTCAATTTTCTGCGCAGTTTTTTTCCGCGCCTGTCGACCTAAACTTATTAATGCTTGATCAAAACCCTTACCTTTGGCCACTACTTTGAGGCGCATAAGGTCATTTTTGCTAATTAAATCAGTATCCAAAACATCCGCGATGTTTTCTTGACCGCCGCTTAAATGGTATTCCATTTGTAATAAATGCCAGGATAAATAGGGAGAGGCATCGTATTGCATAGTGCTTAAAGCTTGCCTGATCATGACACCATTGGCTATCAATATGCCTAAGGTTTCCATGAATCGAGAAGCCAGTGAAGCCTTGTATAAAGAAACTAACGGGATACCATCAATCCATCGCCTGGCTTCTCCGGTGACATTTTTAAGGATGTTATTAACTATGATAGCGATGAAAACCACTGTAATTAAGATTAACCACCAGCCTGCTTCGACGATACTGGCAATCCTGTATAAAGTTTGCCCAACCTGCGGCCACGCTGATAAGGGCTTGATATCTAAAAAGCTGTGTAAAACCGAATTTTTTATAAATACAGTCACCCCTAACGCTAGAATCACGACACTTAATGGGTAAAGCACCGAAGCTAAAAAGGAATTTAAAGTGCTGGTATATTCAGTATAGGTACTGGCGGCAGCGCGAAGGGTTTGCGGTAAAGTGCCGCTGGCCTCTCCCACCCGAATGATTTCTACAACCGCATGAGAAAACCAGAATTGCATACCATCGGCCAGGCTTTGACCTCGGCCAATACTTAATGCAACCGATTCAGCTACTTTTTTGCCGATACCGCCAGAGACGCTGATAATAACATCAATAGATTGACTGGCAGGGACGCCATCTTCAATCAGTGAGGCCAGATCTTCTAAAAAAGCCTGCTGATTTTTCCGAGAGAACTGCAGACGCTGCCAGCGTGAAAATAGAGAATCCCAGGACTTGCCATGCAGTGAAAGTTGATTATCCATGAGCAACAAACTCGCCGGCCAGGGCTTCAGCGTCTAAAGGATCCACTAAGCCTTTTTTGACTAAAATTAGTAATTGATCACGGTAACTGGGCCATTTAGTTTCTTTTAAATGCTGAGTCCAGGCGGTAATATTATTAGCGTGGATAAATTGGCGGCCTGCTTCATCTATCCAAATCATTTCCGCTACGACTGTCCGGCTTGATATGCCTAACCCATGACATTTTGGACAATCATTGCCTCTGGCTTTCACTGCATTCCATTGATCACCAAAGGGTTGACGCCAGCGCTCTAGATGAGCCTGGTGGCGGGGAGAATCCTCCAAAGGAACCAAACAGCTGGTGCACAATAAAGGCGCTAACCGCTGGCAGATTAAACAGACCAGCAAATCGGGACTGGCCAATAGATGCGGTGAAATGCCTAAATCAGTTAACCGGGTAATAATACCAGGGGCGCTATTGGCGTGAACGGTGGAAAATACTAAATGACCCGTAATCGCTGCGCGGACCATCACTGCGGCAGTGTCTTCATCACGCATTTCTCCCAATACCAGGACATCAGGATCCATACGTAAAACGGTGCGCGCCATATTAGCGAAGCTTCGATCATAATGTTCAGTATTGACTGGAACTTGGGTCACACTGTTGACAATTTTTTCTACTGGATCTTCTATTGAATATAATTTCCGAAAATCTTCGACCAGGCGCATGCACGCGGCTAGAGTCGTCGTTTTTCCCGAACCCGTGGGGCCGGCTAAAACAACAGCGCCATAGGGCATATGCAAAACGCGTTTCAAAGTAGCTACCTGTTCCGCAGAATAACCTAGCTGTTCCAATGTTGGCACGTCATACTCAGCGGTAGTTAAAATACGCATCACAACATCAAAACCGCCATGGGCGGGCAAGCTGGCTAAACGGAGCCTCACCTCTTTATCATCAATCATTAAAGGCATGGAGGCGTTTTGAGGAACCAGGGGATTAAAGTGAGTAATATTGTGATCAGTTTCTTTATTAAATGCGACAGAGGACACTTCCCGAGCTAGTTTTGGCAACCATTCAGCATGTAAAAACAGCTCTCCGTGTTTCCGAAAACGAATTTTGGCTAAATCAGTACGCACCTCAAGATGGATATCAGTGGCTTCTAAATCTAATGCGGCTTTAACTAACAGGCGCAGTCTTTGTTGTTGAGTGCTGACTTCTGCGACATTGTCCTGACCCACTTCGCTTTGTTGACGCCGCTCTTCACCATTTTCCTGCAGTATTTTTACGAGGGCGCTCGTGGCTGGAAATACCAGTCCCGGAACCAGACCTTTATTGTGCATAACAATTTTGCAATTTTGAACAATACGGGAGGTCGGGTCGCTGGTGAGAATAGTACAGCTTTGCAGGACAACAATGTTTTTATGTTCCCTGCACCAGGATAGCATTTCCTGCATGGCCTGATCTTTGGGACTTAAATCCGCCTGGCTGGTCAGAACTTTGCGTTGCGCTATGGCGGCGTATTGCTCAAGAGCTTGTTGTTCTTGCGAAGTCTGCTTCATATTTTATACTCTTAGTATTAATTTGAAAATTCTATTCACTTGTTCGGATTTTGTCAACTGCGATATTTACTGATCAAACAAGCGGAAATAGCTGAAATATTCATTTAGTACTTGCATTTTGATGTAACTCGTTTAATATATTAAGCGTACCCGGAAGGTGAAAACAACACCCGCCGGGCACTAACCACCGTAAACAACAGGACTGTTAACAATGGCTAACGATAGCTTAACAAATTTTATCGTCTTATTGAACCGCCATCTTCGGCGAAGTAAATTTCTCTTGATGCACCTCAAGTCATATTTTTATAATGTGGCTTGCGG
>Ga0163144_10011774_pt1 | contig 18477 bp, 18 predicted proteins | sample OliLak19BULKMAT1_FD_123175 | JGI IMG/M metagenome (GOLD analysis project Ga0163144, IMG submission 123175) | Freshwater microbial mat bacterial communities from Lake Vanda, McMurdo Dry Valleys, Antarctica - Oligotrophic Lake LV.19.BULKMAT1 | ecosystem: Environmental > Aquatic > Freshwater >... | reverse complement strand
GATTTTATACTGCAATTATACGTTCGATAGACTCGTTGACCCCTTTAAGAACGCGGATGGTTGCGAGAACTTTGCCGGCGCCCACGATCGATTGGCCCAGTTCGCGGAGCGGTTGAAAGATCGTTCACATTGGTTTCGCCAGGCCGAGAAGTTGGGGGCAACAGTAGACTTAACTGATGCTGGCTGGATCTATCTTTCGGGAAACAATCCTGCTTTAAAAAAGCTGGGATTCGAGAGAGACTTGAGTCGGCCTTAGGATGCTCCAGACCTACCGCTTTAATTCCTGATCGAGCTCGATTAGGAATCTGTGGAAGTTGCCCGGCTTGTAACCAGGCACCCTGTCGATCCACTTCTGGAGCATCGAGCCGCGCAGGGCGGCACACAGTCTCGCCGCAGACTTGGCATGGTGGCTTAGATGAATGTTCGCAACTTGGGGAGTAAACTGAGGCAACGCGATTACTTTCGTGGCCGGGGAAATTCTGCGAATCATTTCACAGATCGGCTCATGCTTAAAGATGCTCCGTGGCATGATGACGACGGCCGGCTTTAGGACCTCGAGATCGGCGCTTACATAGGCCATGGATTCTCTGAGCTTGTTCATATTCCCGGCGATGTCCCGATCCACCTCTCCCTTGATCGAAAACTTGGAGAAGTTTGCCGCCGCGATGCGCTCTAGAAGGCGCTTCGGATTACGATGTATCTCCTTGGGTTGGTGATGTTTCGCGAGGTAATACTGTAGTGCGATGATAAGCTTCCCATCGTTGAATGGTTGTATGTGAATATTTGAAAAGAACGCCCCGCTGGCTTGGACATTCGCAGCGCGATGCCTGTCTAGTGCTCGTTCATCCGTCATGTATGTAGGCTTGTCTTCCGGATTCCGTTCGTAGTAGGAGAGATTCTCAGCGCTCGCGTAGACGAGGATGCCGCCAGGCTCGTAGTGGATCCCAACGAACGGGATGCTTGGGCGGAAATCCCACGACCAAGGGGGCGGGGTAAGGCCAATCGCGCGGTAGCGATCCAGGAGGGCTTGCGTTAAATCGGTATGTGATGTCATATGGTCTAGATTAGACCCAATGTCAGCCACTTAAGACCACTCCTCGTCGAGAAACCATCAGATTGCGTTTCACCTGCGGCCGCTCTGGGGCAGGTGACCGCTTTCCAGGCGCGCTCAAGCCCGTACAGCGGTCCGTACATCAGACCCCGCCGCGCCCGGCCACAACCGAAACCCTGGCCCTGCTCATCGACGCCATGCTCCTGGCTGGCGGCAAGACCATGCGCGGGATGGTTCGCGAGCTCAGGCGCAAGGCCAGCGCCGCTTGCAGGGGGGAGAGACCTGAAGGCCAACATTCGTGCCCGGATAAATTGGCTGAAGCGAAGCGGCCCGGGCTTATTTTAGGCCTGTTCGGAGTGCACGGTTTGTGCACGGTTTGGAGCTAAACGGGGCATTTCGGCGCACTTGCGAGCAATCTGGGCGGACAGTTTCTCGTCGGAGATGGCCTGGAAGCGATTCTCCGGAAGGATTTGCAGACCATCCCCTTAGACCACTTGGGCATCGCACCGAAATAGGGCTACGTGGATCAATTATAGCACGATACGCGCGGACCGGGCCCCAATCCGCGCGTCACAATCATGTCTCCCGCCCGTCGTGGCGAGGCGCGCCGCGTGAAGGGATAATGGGCCATGATCGCGACCCTCGCCGCTTTGCTCGAGCGGCGACGCACGCCCCTCACCACCTACCGCCTGCAGCTCCATCGCGGCTTCGACTTCGCTCAGGCCGCGGCAATCGCGGACTACCTCGCGAGGCTGGGGATCACGGACTGCTACACCTCGCCGATCCTGAAGGCCCGGCCCGGAAGCACCCACGGCTACGACATCACGGACCATGCCTCGATCAATCCCGAGCTGGGAGGGGAGGCCGGCTACGACCGGTTCGCCGCCGCGCTGCGTGCGCACGGGCTCGGACATCTCCTGGATTTCGCGCCCAACCACATGGCCGCGGATCCGGCGGCGAACGCGTGGTGGCGGGACGTCCTCGAGAACGGGCCCTCGTCCCCGTACGCCGATTTTTTCGACGTGGATTGGAATCCGGAGAAGGCCGAGCTGCGGAACAAGGTGCTGCTGCCGATCCTGGGCGACCAGTACGGCGCCGCGCTCGAGCGGGGGGAGCTGCGGCTTGTGCTCGAGCGCGGGAGCCTGTCGCTGCTCGCCGGGGACCAATCGTTGCCGATCGATCCACGCGAGGCGCCGCGCGTGCTCTCGCGCGGGCTCGATAAGCTGAAGCGCGATCCCGCGGGTGCGGAGCTGGCCTCGATCGTCGCGGCGCTCGAGAGTCTTCCCTCGCGGTCGGAGGAGGGCGCCGGCGAGGAGCGGCGGACGCGCGGCGAGGCCGTCCGGACGCGGCTCGAGAAGCTGGTCGCCCGCTCGCCGCGCGTCGCCCGCAACCTCCGGGAGGCCGTGGCGTTCTTCAACGGCCGGGCGGGCGAGCCGGAGAGCTTCGACGCGCTGCACGAGCTGCTCGAGGCGCAGGCCTACCGGCTGTCGTACTGGAAGACCGCGGGCGACGAGATCAACTACCGGCGCTTCTTCGACGTGAACGAGCTCGCGGCCCTCCGGATGGAGCGCGACCCCGTGTTCGACGCGACGCACGGCCTCGTGCTTGAGCTGCTGGCGTCGGGCAAAGCGACGGGGCTGCGCATCGACCACGCGGACGGGCTCTATGACCCCTCGCGCTACTTCGAGCGCCTGCAGGTGGAGTTCCTGCGCGCGTGGCTGCGGCGCCGGATACGGCCGAAGGGCTTGCTCACGGAGGAGGAGCGGGCGGAGCTCGACGCGTGGCGGGCCGCGGAGCTCCAGAAGGACTTTCGAAGCCCGTCCGCGCGTCCTCTCTATGTCGCGGCGGAGAAGATCCTCGCGCCGGGGGAAGCCCTCGATCCCCATTGGTGCGTCGACGGCACGAGCGGCTACGAGTTCCTCAACGACGTGAACCGCGTCTTCGTGGACCCGCGGGGCGCCGCGGCGCTCCGGCTTTTCTACGAAAGCTTCACGGGCAAGCGCGCGCCGTCGGAGACGGTGGCCTACGCGAGCCGCAAGGTCATCATGGCGACCTCGATGGCGAGCGAGCTCAACGTGCTGTCGGGGCTCCTGAACCGCATCTCGGAGACCGACCGGCGCACGCGCGACTTCACGCGCCAGAGCCTGCTTCGCGCGCTGAGCGAGATCGTGGCCTGCTTCCCGGTCTACCGCACGTACGTGTCGGACGCTCGCGAGACCGCGTACGACCGCGATGTGATCGGCAAGGCCGTCGCTCGGGCCAGGCGCCGCAATCCCGCGATGGAGCCTTCAACCTTCGAGTTCATCCGCTCGCTCATGCTGCCCAGCCGGGAGTCGCTTGATGAGGAGGCGGGCCGCCGGGCGCTTCGGTTCGCGATGAAGCTCCAGCAGTACACGGCGCCCGTCCAGGGAAAGGGCATCGAGGACACGGCCTGCTACCGGTACCACGTCCTGATCTCCAATAACGAGGTGGGCTCGGAGCCGGCCCGGCTGGCGCAGACCGTCGCGCAGTTTCACGAGGCGAACCTGACCCGGGCGGCCGAGAGGCCGCGCACGATGCTCGCGTCCGCGACGCACGACACGAAGCGCGGCGAGGACGCTCGAGCGCGCATCTCCTTCCTGTCGGAGATTCCGGAGGACTGGTCGGCGGAGGTCCGGCGCTGGGCGGCCGCCAACCGCTCCCTGAAGATCTCGCTCGCCGGCGAAGCCGCGCCGGACGCGAACGACGAGTACCTCTTCTATCAAACCTTGCTCGGGGCGTGGGACTTCGAGGTCGGCGCGGACGAGGCCGCGGAGCGGCTGGGGGCGCGCCTGCAAGCGTACATGCGCAAGGCCTGCCGCGAGGCGAAGCTCAAGACGAGCTGGCTCGCGCCCGACGCGGACTACGAGAAGGCGGTCGAAGGGTTCGTCGCGGGCGCGCTCGCCAATCGCGTTTTCCTGGCGCGCTTCATCGCTTTCGCGCGCCGCGTCGCCGCGCTCGGCGCTCTGCTGTCGCTATCGCGGACCTTGCTCAAGATCGCGTCCCCGGGCGTCTCCGATTTTTATCAGGGCGCCGAGCTCTGGGACCTCTCCTTGGTCGATCCGGACAACCGCCGGCCCGTGGATTTCGCGGCCCGGCGCAAGAAGCTCGAGTCGCTGGAGCCGCTGCTGTCCGGCGGGTCCGGGACGGGGGTCCGGGACCTGCTCGACCATTGGGAAGACGCCCGCGTGAAGCTGTACGTCACGGCGAAGGCGCTCCGCCACCGCCGGGAGCGCGCGGATCTATTCCTGAAAGGCGCGTACGAGCCGGTCGAGGTCCGAGGCGGCGCCGCCGCGAGCTTCATCGCGTTCCGGCGCTCCTTCGGGGGGGACGAGGTGATCGCGGTCGCGCCGCGCCTCCTGGGCCGGACGCTATGGAGGAAGGGGCCCGTCGCCGCCGGAATGTTGGCCCGCGGCGCCGCCTTGAAGGCGGGCCGGGGAGGCTTCAGGGGCCTCGCGGACATCTTCACGGGCGCCGCGCTTCCGGCCGATGGCGACCTGGGACGCCCCCTGGCGGTCCTGCCGTTCGCGCTCTTCGCGCGTCCCGGCAAAGGGCCTATTGAGCCGATAGGGCAAAAGTATTAAGATGCCAGCATGACCACCGGAGAATTCGGCGAAAAGACGTTCACGACGTTCGAAGTCGCGCGTCTTTGCGGCGTTTTTCATACGACCGTCATCAACTGGGTCAACAAGGGGAAGCTCAAGGCGCGCGTCACCCCCGGCGGCCACCGCCGCATTCCCCTGTCCGAGCTCGTGATCTTCATGAAGAAGTACGAGATGCCGATCCCGGCGAACATAGAGGACTCTCACAAGCAGGTCCTCATCTTCGACGACGAGCCGATGATGACGCGGCTTCTCGAGAAGGGCTTCGTCAAGCACAAGGACCGCTACTCCGTGCAGGTCGCCAATAATCCGGTGGACGCGCTCGTGATCATCGGCAAGAAGCTTCCCCATCTCCTGGTCGTGGACCTGATGATGCCCGTCATGGACGGCTTCCAGGTCTGCCAGATCCTCAAGTCCAACCCCGCGACCAAGGCGATGAAGATCATCGCGATCTCCGGCAAGAAGCTCAGCGCGTCGCAGCAGGACTTCCTCGCGAAGAACTGCGACAAGTTCCTGCAGAAGCCCTTCGAGATGAACGATCTCGTCGGCTCGATCGACAAGCTCCTCAACTGAACGCGCTCCTCCTCGCCGTAGCGCTGCTCTCGGGCGCCGCCGCCGTCCGGGCGGCCGAGCCTTCGCCCGCCGTCTCGATGCGCCCCGGCGCGGACTTTCACTTCATCGCCGGCTTCGACCATTTTCGCGCGGGCCGGTCCTCCGATGCGCGGCGCGACTGGAAAAGGTGCCTCGAGCTCGACGGCACCCACGACTTTTGCGAGTTCGGCCTGTCGGTGCTCGACGCCTCCACCAAAGACGCCCCGCCGCCGGTGACCGATGCCGGGCCGCCGTCCTCCGACGAGCGCGCCGCCCAGCAGTTGTACCTCGAGGGCGTGATCTATTTTCAGAAGGGCGACTACGAGAAGGCCCGCGAGGCATGGCTCAGGTCGGCGGCTCTCGCGCCGAAGGGCTCTGACGCGGCGTCCAACGCACGGGCGGGCCTCGAGAAGCTCGACTCCCTTTACGCGACGAAGGCGCCCCAGGACCTGAAGGCCGCCCCCGAGAAAAAGGACGAGCACCTCGCTCTCCAGACCTACTTCACGGGCCTCATCCATTATCAGAAGGGCGATCTTGGGCGGGCGCGCGTGGAATGGAAGCGCGCGCTGTCCCTGGCGCCGAAGGGCTCCTCCGTCGAGTCGGACGCGAAGGGCGCGCTCGAGAAGCTCGACAAGGACGAAGCTTCGAACCGCCGCGAAAAGAAGTAAAATCGGTTCATGAGCCACCCGCAGCAGCCCGTCAACCCCGTGCCCGCCGCCGACGCCCCACCCGCCCTCGAGCTCCGTGAGCGCGGCGGCATGAAGGACGGCCAGCCCCAGTTCTCCGACAAGCGCCTCTACATGCAGCTGACCGCGTTCTCCGGCTGCCGCGACTCCCAGCCGCTCATCAACGGCCTCATCGGCTGCGGCGTGGATTGCGTCCTGTATGAGGAGGTCGGCGACCCGACGGGCGTGGCTGTGCTCGCGATGACCGACAACCCCGAGCTGCTCGTCACCAAGCTGCGCCGCGATCTCGCGTCCGGCCCGTTCAAGGACCTGGCGGTCAAGCCTGAGTTCTCGATGCTGGGCCGCACCTACGCGATCGGTTACGAGCCCAAGCTCGAGGACTGGCTCCTGCACCGTCCCAAGCGCATGGCGACCGACCCCGCGACCCCATGGGCGGTCTGGTATCCGCTGCGCCGCAACGGCGCCTTCTACCGCCTCGCGCGCCCGGAGCAGCAGCAGATCCTCAAGGAGCACGGCACCATCGGCCGCCAGTTCGGCGATCTGGGCGTCGCCTCCGACGTCCGCCTGGCCTGCCAGGGGCTCGACAAGAACGACAATGACTTCGTGATCGGCCTAATCGGCAAGGAGCTCACGCCGCTGTCGCAGCTCGTCGAGGCGATGCGCCCGACGGTCCAGACCTCGCAGTACATCCAGAACCTCGGTCCGTTCTTCGTCGGCCGCGCGCTCTGGCGCACCCCTCAAAAGCCTTAGGAGCCACCATGCGCAAGTTCCGCATCGCGATGTCGGACCGCTGCTTCCGCTTCAAGCCGGACGCCCTGCCCTCCCACGCACCCCATAAGCCCGGCGTCTACGAGTTCGTGACGTTCGACGCGCAGAAGAACCCCCAGGTGCTGTTCGTCGGCGTCGCGCTGACCGGGTCCGTCTACGAGGCGCTCGCCGCGCACATGGACAACAAGGCCTCGCCCACCGCGCAGGAGCTCTTCGCCGCCGCGCCCGACATCTATTTCGACTACGTCGCCTCCGCCGACATCGAGGACGCCGACGAGCTCAAGGACATCGCGGGCGCGTTCATCGCCAAGCACAAGCCGCGCTTCAACACCGGGCCGGCGCCGACGTCCGGGAAGCACGCCGCCGTCGAGGTCGAAGAGGTCGGGTAATGGAGCTGTCCTCGTTCCCGGCGCTCAACGCCTCTTTGAACGGGACAACCGCGATCCTGCTCCTGACCGGCTGGGGCTTGATCAAGACGGGCCGGCGCGAGGCTCACCGCTGGACGATGAGCGCGGCGTTCCTCTGCTCATCGGTGTTCCTCGCCTGCTATCTCTACTATCACTTCCACGTGGGCTCGGTGCGTTTTTTGAAGACGGGCCCCATCCGGCTCGTCTACTTCACGTTCCTGCTCACGCATACGATCCTCGCCGTGGCCGTCCTCCCTCTGATCCTGCGAAGCCTGTTTCTCGCGGTTAGGGGCCGCTTCGAGGAGCACCGGCGCGCGGCGCGCTGGGCGTTCCCCGTTTGGCTCTACGTGTCCGTCACGGGCGTCACCGTGTACTGGATGCTCTACCGGCTGTAGCGCAGCGCGTACGCCTCGAGCGTCACGTCGGGCTTGATCATGTCGCCGGAAGGTTCTCGTAGGAAACCCCGGCTCTGATAGAGCCGCGCGACGCCGTCCGCGCCTTTGCGCACGTGCAGGCAGATCGCGTCGACCTTCCACTCGTCCCGCGCGAGAGCCTCGGCGCGGTCGAGCAACGGCTTCGAGACGCCCTTGCCGTGCAGCGCGGGATCCACAGCGAGATGGCGGATGTCCGCCGAGTTGGGCAGCCACGCCTCGGAGGAAACGGCGCCCGGCGCGAAGATTGCGATGGTGCCGACCACGCGTCCGTCGAGCTCGGCGACGAACACGGAGGCGAGCCCGCGCTTCGTCGCGACGTCGCGCAGCTCGCTCTTGCGGCCGTCGCCGTACACGACCTCGGGCATCTTGCGCGCGTAGGTCGTCACGAACGCGTCGACGAGCAGCTCTCCGACGCGCGCGTCGTCGGCGGGTAGGGCCTCGCGGATGATCAACGGAGCGCCCTTCCCAACAGGCGCGACGCGAGGACGTACGCCGCGGTCGCGAGCAGGACCGCCGCGAACACGCCGGCTTCCCCGTAGGCGTTCCGCAACGGCTGGGACGCCGCCATCATCACCCCGACGGAGACGGCCATCGCGACGAGCATGGGCCATACTTGAGCTTTTGCCATCCGCCCATCATACCTAACTGCCGTCGTTGACCTCGACGCCGAAACGCCCCGCGATCTCGGGCCAGATCTGAAGCAAAGAGACCAGCACGGCCGCGAGCAGCGGTCCGACGAAGATACCGAGCACGCCGAACGCGTCGATCGCCGTGATGATCGCGACGAGCCCGAGCATCGGATGGAGGTCGCTGCGGCCCTTGAGCACGAGCGGTCGCACGAGGTTGTCCACGGTCCCGGCCGCGACGGCGAACGCGGCCATGACCGCCATGCGGCCCGTCTCATCCTGGGAGTAGAGCCAGCCCATCCCAGCGGCCGCCGCAGGGAAGCTTCCCAGGACCGGTAGCCACGACAGGAAGAAGGTCCCTGCGCCCGCGATGAAGGCGCCCGGGACCCCCAGCGCTAGGAACGAGATGCAGATCAAGGCGGCCTGCGCCGCCGCCGCCGCAAAGCCCGCGAGGACCGTCGAGCGTGCCATGTCGGTGAACGTGCGCCGCAGCTTCTCTCTCACGTCCCGCTCGAACGCCGCGCGCTTCAGCATGAAATCCACGAAGGTCCGCCCGTCGATCAGGAAGAAGTAGAACGCAACCAGCGAGAGCAGGGCCTGCAGCAGGAGCTGCGGGACGCCTTTAACGGCGGAGAGGGCCACGGAGGTCAGGCCCATGCCCGCGGTGCGCGCCAGCTCCTTGACGCGCGCGTTGACTTCGGAGGGGTCGCCGAATGCCCGTGCGAGCCGGGTCCGCCCGAGGACGCTCGACAGCTTCCCGGGCGAGAACTCCTGCACCTCGGACAGTTGCTTGCCGACCACGACACCCTGTTTGGCCGAGAGATACCCGAACATCGCGATCGGGCCGAGCACCAGAACGAGAACCAGCAAGGTGGTCAGCGCGGCGGCCGTCTTGGGCCCGGCGCCGCGCAGCCTGGCCCGCTCATACAGCGGACTGGACAGCAGCGCGAGAAGGCCGCCGAAGAAAAGCGACAGTATGTAGGGCCCGACCATCCAGAGGAACACGCCCGACAGCAGGAGCAGGGCGGCGAGGAAGGCGTAGAAGTGGGCGCGCTTGGTTTTCTCCCGCGGCGAGGCGACGAGGTTCATGCGGCAGTATGGCTTGCGCGCGCGGCCTCTCGCCACGGCGGGGACGTCAAAGGTTTATGACGTCAGGTCGAGAAAGATTTGCCGCAGGAGCAGGAAGAGGTCGCTTGCGGATTTTTCACCGTAAAGCCGGACTTCATCAGCGTCTCCTCGTAATCCACCTGCGAGCCCCCGATGAAGAAGTCGGCCTTGGGATCCACGACGGTTTTCGCGCCGAATGCCTCGTGCACGAGGTCGGTCGGCGCGACGTCGTCGGCGACCACGAACTCGTAGCTCATGCCCGAGCACCCGCCCGAGCCGACCTTCACGCGCAGGACCGGCGCCAGGCCTTTCTTGGAGGCCAGCGCTTGAATCTTCTTGGCGGCGCGCTCGGTCAAGGTGATCATGGCTTTAGAACTGCTTGGACTTGCCGCAGCCGCACGAGCCCTTCTCGAGCGGGTTCTTGATCTTGAAGCCGGAGCTCGTCTCGTCCTCGGAGTAGTCGATCGTCGCGTCGGAGACGAACTTGAGGCTCTTCTCATCGATGATCACGTCGAAGCCGGGCTGGGGCAGGATCTTGTCGAGGGGGGTCTTATCGTCGAAGCCGATCTTGTACTCGTAGCCGGCGCACCCGGACTCGTTGACGCTGAGGCGCAACGACTTGCCGGCCGCGGTCTCCTCGCTCTTGAGGAAATCGGTGATCTTCTCGACGGCCTTCGGCGTGATGGTGAGCATAAATTCTCCTAGTAATTAATCCCGACTAAAAAGGTCGTATATACAGTATAGCCGGAGCGGCGTTCCGCGTCAAGATGTATACTCCAGCCATGAAAAGACTCGTTTTCGCCGCTCTCTCCGTCGTGCTGGTGCTCCCCGCCGCCGCCCAGGACGCGGTTCTGGTCAGGGTCTCCGGCCCCGTCTCGTACCTTCCCGGAGGCGGACGCCAGTTCATTAAGGCGTACGGCGGCGAGGAGCTGCTGTACGGCGACTCGATTCGCGTCGGCAGCGGGGGGACAGCCCACGTGACCTTGGCCGGACGCGGCGCGATGCTCCTGCGCGGCGAGACTTTGCTTTCGCTGCACGGCTCGCCGCGCCGCGCGTCGCTGACGGTCGACTACGGCGAGTTCCTGATCGGCCTCGCTCGCAAGCTCGGGCGGACCTCCTTCCAGGTGCACACGCCCGCGGCCGTGGCCTCCGCGCGCGGGACCCTGTTCTGGGGCAAGTCCGATCGCGCTGACAAGAGGACGATCTACGCCGGCTTCGGCCACGAGGTCGCGGTCACGGCGCAAGGGAAGATGGTTGCGGTGACGCCGGGCCGGACAGTCATCGTTCCCTTCGGGTCGGCGCCGTCCGAGGCCGTGCCGAACGCCTTCGGCCTCGAGTATCTCGACAACTTCCGCATCGGCGGCTCCCTGCAGAACGTCGAATCGTTGGACGAAACCAAGCGATAACCGGGATAACGGTAAGCCTGACACCAAGCCGCACCTAGGCGAATGGTGCCGTTTTCGGGGCCGAGAGGCCCAGGTTAACAACCGGCTGGGTGGTTATAATACTGAGGTGATTTCCGTCTTCCTCATATTAGCGCTCGGTGCCTCCGCGGCCGTTGTGGAGCCCCGCGCCGTCGCGCTTGCGGCCCCTCCGCCCGCGCCGCTGTCCTCATCCGCCCCGCTGACGCCGGAATTGCTGGAGCGCTGGAGCATTCCCGTCGACAAGTACATGGCGCTGACGCCGGAGCGCAAGACGCAGCTACGGGAAGATATTCAACAGGGCGAGCGCGCGCGGCTGCGCCGGCTCGAGCTCATCGGCCGCCTGCGCCCGAAGGACTGGAAGACCTTCGTCGACGCCAAGGGCTTTCTGACGCCCGACGGCGCCCGGATCGTGGACGCGCAAGAGGCGGCGCTCCGCCAGAGCGGCCTTGCGGTCCCTGTGGGCGTCGACATCACGCGCGCCGATGGCAAGCCGATGACGGCCGAGGACTTCACGCGCGCGCGCGCCGTCCTCGACGGCGTTTTCGACGGCACCGCCGCGCTCGATCCGTCGCAGGCGCACGCCGGGGACCAGCTGATCTTCGACGCGCGCGTGCGCAACGAGACCGTCCGCTCCGTCACCGTCACGAACCCGAGGACGAAGCTCAGCGTCGAGGTCGGCCAGCTCGGAGTCGACGGACGCACGAACCTCATCGCGCCGAGCCCATACGTCAACGTGACCAAGGGCTGGGAGAGCAAGCCCGACTCGTGGGTCGACTACCGCGTGCGCGCTCAGGTCGCCTACGTGGACATGAAGGCGCGCTTCTTCAACGACGGACCCGACCCGCGCGTCGACCGCATGCTCGGCCTGGCGGGCTCGCTCGGCGCGCCGCAGGGCGAGCTCGACCGCATCCGCTCCGCGCTGACCTACGACGACGCCTATCGCGCCCAGGGCCTCGTGATCGCGAGCCTGATGGCGCAGATGGGGCGCGCGTATCATCTCGGCGGCCCCGTCGATATCGCGTGGAGCGTGACGAGCCTCACGAAGATGATGCACCTGGCGCCCAACCAGGCGGTCGACGAGTCGATCGGCTTTCGCATTCGACTGCCCGGCGACGAGCTGTTCCTCGGCGTGTTCGGCGGCGCCATGCAAAACATCTCGCCCATCGGCAACCGCGTCTACCAGGAGCTCCTGCAGACCGGTACGGTCAAGCCGGGCCTGAATCTCGAGAACTCTCCGCACTGGACCACCGCGTTGTGGGGCCGCGTGCCCGGGATGGACGACGCGAAGTTCAGCCTGTCCGTGGGCCAGCGCTACAACAAGGACACGACCGTCACCCAGGGCGAGGCCGCGCTCATGACGAGCTTCCGTCGCGTGCCCGTCGCGGTGCGCGCGCAGTACAGCCGCGAGCGCGGCGACGCCATCGAGTTCGACCGGGAGAAGGCGCGCCTGCAGCTCGACGCGCAGCTCAACGACCGCACGCAGGCGTTCGTCGCCTATGAGCGCGACCGCATCAAGTACGGCAACGCGGAGCTCGACTCCAATGCGGTGCTGGCGGGCATCACGATCAGCCTCGACGCGAAGCGCGGCCGCGGCGACTCGCGGCTCACCGTGGACCATCTGTTCGGCGGGGAGTACGAGGCCAAGGGCCAGCCGCTGCGCCCGTTCCTGCCGGAGGCGACGCGGGTCGTCACGAACGCGATCGCCAACGGCGTCGAGGCGGCCGAGCGCGCGACCGACCTCGCGCGCCTCATTGACTCGCAGGCGACGGCCGCGCAGATAGACGCCGGCCTCAACTCGCTTTCCCTCTCGCTCTCGCGTCTGGGCCCGGAGGCCGCGACGGCCCTCATCGAGCGCATGGGCACGCTTCCGCTCACCGACGCGCAGCGGCGCCTGCTCAGCGACGCCCTGCTGCGCGTCGTGCCGGCCGGCTCGGAGCTCGACTCGCGCCTGCGCCAGCAGATCTCGACGGCGCTCGGCGCGGGCATGGACGCGGCGCTCGCGCGCGTGCGCGACGGCGCGGAGCGCGCGGAGCTGCTCGCCGCGATCCGCGCGCACGCGGGGCAGGCGGTCCAGCTGCTTCACCTGATCGGCGACCAGGAGTCGTGGAATGCGATCGCGGTCGCCGCGGGCCGCCACGCTTTGCTCGAGGCGCTGTCGAAGAGCCAGGTCATCAATATCCCGGTGCTCGACCAGACGATCAACCTTCAGACCAACGCGGCCGTCGTCATGGCCGCGATGGGCGCCTTCAACAGCCGCCTCTCGCCGGTCGCCCCGATCCGCGCCGGCGAGGTCGAGCCGTGGCTTCTGCGCCGCGCGGGCGACGCGCTCCACCTTCCCGAAGGCCCGGTCACCTCGGAGATGGTCGCCGGACGCCTCGTGCAGATGGGCCAGGAGCGCCTGACCCAGGAGCTCGACCGCCGCTTGGCGCCCGCGATCAATCAGCTCGTCGCTTCCGGCACCTACGACCGGGCGCAGATCTCGGGCGCCGTGTTCGGCTCCGTGCCGCCCGCCGCCGCCGACGCGCTGCGCGCGCGGTTCGGCGCGAACCTCGAGGGCCTTCTGCCCCCGGAGGGCGCGTCGCCCGAGCAGATGCGAGCTTTCATCACCCAGCGCCTCAATCAGGAGCTCTCGACCGCGCTGAGCGGCGAGTTCGCGGGCGCCGCCGCGCGCGCCGTGGCCGAGATGACCTCCTGGGCCGCGGAGCTCCTGCGCCGCGAGCTGAATCTCGCGACGATTCAGCTCATGCTCGCCGCCGAGGAGCTCGACCGCCTGACCGTCGACCACGGCCGCAAGGCGGGAGACCTCGGCGTCGAGATGATCGCGCGCTCCTTCGAGCAGCTCGACACGCGCAAGCGCGACAAGATGTCGCGAAGCGTGACGCAGGTCAAGCGCGTCGCCATGGAGAACTTCGCCGCCGGCGAGCGCGTGATCGCCGCGCGTCTCACCTCGATGGGCCGCGAGCGCCTCTCGGCGATGACGCTCGATCCGAGCTGGCCCGCCGGGTTTAATCTGGTGATCGCCGACGAGCAGTGGGCGCCCTTGCTCTCCGCCTATGGAGACGGCGCCTTCTTCGATCTTCTCTCGCGCTGCGCCGCCAAGCGCCGCGCGACCGGCAAGACCGCGCCCTTCACCTTGCGCTTCGAGTATGGGGCGGAAAACGGGCTCGGCGGCACCTCGATCTGGAACGAGAAAAACGGCGACATGAAAATCGTCCTCTCGCCGCCGAAGCAGCAACGCGACGCGGACTTCCGCCTGCGCGGCCTTGAAGATTACCTGAAGTAGTTTTCCCTGGTGTCATCCCTGGTGTCAGGCTTTCCGCTTTCCGTTATTTAAACCACAAAGACACAAAGGCACGAAGAACGGAAAGAAGGGTAACGACAAAGGTCCAGGCGGGATGATTCTTATGTGGCTGTCGAACCGTGCTCTGGTGCGTCCGGACGCACCCGAGCACGGTCAAGGAAAACTAATTGCTCGGGACAACCGCGTTGCCGTTCCGATAATTTCTTAGTGTCTTGGTGTCTTTGTGGTTTATTTCAAAAAATCAGAAACCGGAAAGCCTGACACCAAGATAAGCGGCGGCGCGAAGTAGGTATAATCAACACCCTGAAGCAGCCCGAAAAACCCGCCGGCTGGCGCGCGCGTCTCAAGGAATTTCTCGCCGCGCTCAAAAACGCTCCGAAGGCCTTCGTCCTTCTGTGGGAGGCCGATCCCCACAGCACGGTGGGCCTGGGCGCCATCACCTTGCTCGGCGCGGTCATGCCGGTCTCCCACGCCTGGGTCACGAAGCTCATCATCGACGGCGTGCTGGACTCGCTGCGCCTATCGCTGACGCCGCGCGAGGGGCTCATGCGCGTGCTGCCGTACATTTTCATCGAGTTCGGCCTGCTGCTCATGGGGTCGATCAACGGGCAGCTTCGCCAGCTCACGGACAAGCTGATCAGCCACCGCCTGGGGCACCTGATCAACACGCGCATCATCCGCAAGTCGCTGGGCCTCGAGGCGCGGTTCTTCGAGGACGCGGAGTTCTACGATAAGATGCAGAACGCCCGCCGGCAGTCCGAGTTCCGGGTCATGGCCCTCGTCAACGGCGGCTTCCTGCTGATCCAGAACGTGCTCACCTTGGCGACGTTCCTGGCGCTGCTGCTCGCGTTCAACCCGTGGGTCGCGTTAATCCTATTCGGCGCGGCGATTCCGGCGTTCGTCGTGCAGTGCAGCTACAGCCAGCTCGACTTCCGGCTCGAGACCTGGCGCACCCCCGAGACGCGCAGCATGGCGTACATGGAGCAGCTGCTGACGCTCGACACGACCGTCAAGGAGATCAAGCTGTTCGGCTTGGGCGAGCCGCTGCTCGCGCGGTACGCGAACGTTTTCTGGCGTATCTTCGAGGAGGACGCGACGCTCGCGCGCACGCGCTCGGTCAAGAGCCTGGTGTGGGGCCTTGTCGCGTCGTTGAGCTATTACGGCGCCTATCTCTGGATTCTGCTCGTCACGCTGTCCGGCGCCATCACCCTCGGCGCGATGACGATGTACATCACCTTGTTCAGCCAGAGCCAGGGCGCCTTCCAGGGCCTGCTCACGAACATCAACGCGCTGTACGAGAACGGCCTCTTCCTCGAGAACCTGTTCTCGTTCTTCGAGCTGAAATCCGAGGTCCCCGTGCTCGACCAGAAGGGCCGGCCCGCCGAGGACCTTCGCTGCGGCATCGAGTTCCGCGGCGTCTGGTTCAAGTATCCGGGCCGGACGGAATGGGCCGTCGAGAACCTTTCGCTCGAGATCGGCAGGAAGGAAAAGCTCGCGTTCGTGGGCGAGAACGGCGCGGGCAAGACGACCTTGATCAAGCTCCTGCTGCGCCTCTACGAGCCGACGAAGGGCGAGATCCTGTTTCGCGGCGTGGACCTGCGCTACTTCTCGCCGGAGGAGCTGCACGTGCGCATCGGCGCCATCTTCCAGGACTTCGTGCATTATCACCTTCCGTTGTCGGAGAACATCGGCTTCGGGGCCGTTGAGCATCTCGAGGACCAGGCGCGCATCGAGGCCGCCGCCGCGAAGAGCGGGGCCGACGAGGTCGCCCGGACCTTGCCCGAGGGCTACAAGGCCATGCTCGGCCGCTGGTTCGACAAGGGCAGCGAGCTCTCCGGCGGCCAGTGGCAGAAGATCGCGCTCGCGCGCGCGTTCATGGGAGATCGCGAGGTCCTCGTGCTCGACGAGCCGACGGCCGCCCTCGACGCGGGCGCGGAGTACGAGATATTCCGCCGCTTCCAGGAGCTCTCCGAGGGAAAGATCACCTTGCTCGTGTCGCACCGTTTCAGCACCGTGCGCATGGCGGACCGCATCGCCGTCCTGAAGGGGGGGAAGATCGCGGAGCTTGGCAGCCACGCGGAGCTCGTCGCGCTCGGCGGCACCTACGCCAAGCTCTTCGAGCTCCAGGCTCAGGGCTACCGCTAAGCGCCCGAGCGCGCGAGAAGGTCGCGCAGCTCCAAGACGACCGGAAAGACCTCCCGGTTGAGGTCTCCTCCCTGCGCGTCCCACGCGCGCTGCTCGAGCTCGACGATGCGGCGATCCTGCTCCAGGATGCCGTCCGTAAAGCGCGCGACGACGGGCCATAAGAGATCGAGGAGCCAGGGAACCGGCGGCCGGCGGATCATCATCAGCCCGAACGTACGATTGGTCCGCTGCTCCCGGTCCTGCGGCACGTACGCGAGCCAAAGATCGAGCGCGAGGTTTGCCTTTCCCGCGCGGCGGAAGTTCAGCGTCTGGTAAGGGTAGCGGGTGCGGATCGTCATCGTGTCGCGCTCGCTCGAGGCTTCGTCGCGCTCGCCGATCATAAGCTTCTCGCCCCACGGCCGCCGTCCGCCCGTGCGCGTGAAGGTGTAGCGGGCCTCGACCCAGCCGTCGCCGCTGTCGCGGCCCAGCAGCACGGTCCCGATCCCTCCCATCAGCGAACGGTGCAGGAACTGATGGTTCATGTCGAGCAGGTTCTCGTGCATGAACGAGTAGTGGCAGCGCACGAGGCGGTCGAGCGTTCGGGTCTTGAAGGACGGATCCGCGTGCGAGGGCACCTCGGGAAACGGCGAGCGCTCGGCCTTGGCGGGATCTCCCGGAAAGACGAAGACGAGCCCGTAGGCTTCGCGGCAGGGATAGCGGCGCACGCGGTTCGGATCGCGCTTGGCCCCGGACAAGTACGGCACGTCCACGCACTCGCCCGTCATGTCGTAAGCCCAGCCGTGATAGCCGCAGCGCAGCCGCTCGCCGCAAACCGCCCCCGCGCTCAAGGGAACCTGACGGTGCGCGCAGCGGTCCTCAAGCGCGTGAAGCGCGCCGCTGTCCGTGCGCACGAGCGCGATCGCCTCTCCGGCGAACGAGGCGCCCATGGTCTTGCCCGCCGCGATCTCGGAGGAGCGCGCGACGGGATGCCAAAAATCGGGATGCAGTCCGACTCGTCTCAGGTCCACGTCGCGATTCTAGCGCTGCTCCGGTCCGGGCGTCCATGCCCGGCGTGTCACGACCTATTGACAAATGCAGGGGCGGGGGCTACCCTCGGAACGAAGGCCCCGGGCGCCGAGATCCCGAACATGAACGCGATCCTCGGCCTGCTGAGCAAGGGCGATATCAAGGTGAATCACTTCATCCGCAACGAGCCCGCGCACGCGCGCGCCTCGGTGGTCGTCTTCTCCGCTGGCGCGCGCGTGCTCGACCGCATCCCGACGGAGCCCGGCGAGGTCCAGGACCTCGTCAACAAGGGAGCCGGCAAATGAGACACCTTCTCTTGGCCGTGCTCGTCGCGTCCGCCGCGTGCAAGAAGGCTCCGAGCTACGAGCCTTACAGCGACACGGGCGCCGGCTTCTCCCTGGAGGCTCCCAAAGGCTGGCCGCGCGACGCGGACCCTTCGCCGGCCGGCAAGCCGGTCACCACGACCGAGTTCATCGGCGATCCCAAGCCGCAGGCCGAGGGCGTGGCGCTCGGCGCCGCGCTGACGGTGACGCGGCTCTCGCGCAAAGCCGGCGCGAAGGTGCTCGCCGACACGAAGGCCCTGTTCCCGGACGACGCGGCGGCTCCGGCGGAGTCCCAGCGGTACTCCCGCGACTACGAGCACGGCGGACCGACGCCGATGCACGCGGGAGAAGCCCCGGTCCAGATGCACGTCGAAGGCAAGGTCTTCCGCACCGCCGACGCGTTCTACGTCGTGGAGCTGCGCGGCGTGAAGGAAAAGTTCGAGCGGCATCGCCCCGCGCTCGAGCGCGCGCTGTCGACCTTCCGTCCCGGCTGAGATAAGTTGATCCGTATTTGATGGCGCCCGCTCGCCGCCGCGGCCTATACTAAGGCAGCGACTCAAGGAGGCGCCATGCCGCATCCGAAAACCCTGCAGCGGCCGCCCGTTCCGCGGCCTCCCGCGCCCGTCGTCGACGACGGGCTCGATTGGGGCGCTTCGGGCTGGGCCGGGCTCGCGGCGGGAGCCGCGTTCATCCTGCTTCAGACGTTCGGCGCGCTTGTTTTCGGCGGCGGAGGCGGGACCGAGGCCCTTCGGCGGCTGGCCTCGATCGTGCTCGGCCGGGCCGTCCTGGATCCCGACCTGCCGCTCACCGCGGTCGTGTTCCTCGCGGCGGCGCTCGTTCATATTCAGCTGTCGATGATCTACTCGCGCATCCTCGCCGCGATGATCCATCGCCGGAGCGTCGGACGCGCCGTCGTTATCGGAACGCTGTTCGGCGCGGGCCTGTACCTGTTGAACTATTACGTCTTCGCCGCGTTCTTTCCGTGGTTC
>Ga0163144_10011773_pt1 | contig 18477 bp, 14 predicted proteins | sample OliLak19BULKMAT1_FD_123175 | JGI IMG/M metagenome (GOLD analysis project Ga0163144, IMG submission 123175) | Freshwater microbial mat bacterial communities from Lake Vanda, McMurdo Dry Valleys, Antarctica - Oligotrophic Lake LV.19.BULKMAT1 | ecosystem: Environmental > Aquatic > Freshwater >... | reverse complement strand
CGGCGCGTTCCACCAGCCGCGCCGCGTGGTCTGCGATCTCGACACGCTGGCCACGCTGCCGGCGCGCGAGCTGTCGGCCGGCCTGGCCGAGGTCATCAAGTACGGCCCCATCGCCGACGCGGCATTCCTCGACTGGATCGAAGCCCGTCTCGACGACCTGCTGGCCTGCGATCGAGAGGCGCTGGCCTATGCCGTGCAACGCTCATGCGAGATCAAGGCGCAGGTGGTGGCCCAGGACGAGTTCGACACCGGCTTGCGAGAGACGCTGAACTTCGGCCACACCTTCGGCCATGCGATCGAGGCCGGCCTGGGCTATGGCGAATGGCTGCACGGCGAGGCCGTGGGCTGCGGCATGGTGCTGGCCAGCGAACTCTCGGTGCGTCTGGGGTTGATGCCATCAGCCTTCGCTGAACGCATGCGGCAGCTGTGTGCCCGCGCCAGGTTGCCCGTGCGCGCACCGGCGCTCGCCATCGAGCGCTACCTGGTGTCGATGCGCATCGACAAGAAAACCCAGGCGGGCGCTTTGCGCTTCGTGCTGATCGACGCGCTCGGCCATGCCTGCGTGCGCAGCGTGCCCGACCCCGTGGTGCGCGAGACGCTTGCGGCGCATCTTGCCGCCTGACGGGCGCGCTGCGACACCCCCGTGCTCGCGCCTTACGCCAGCGACCCGGCCCGCACGCGCGGCCGCCGCATCCCCGAGGCCGCCTCGCCACCGCGCACGGCCTTCGAGCGCGACCGCGACCGCATCGTGCACAGCACGGCATTTCGCCGCCTGGTCTACAAGACCCAGGTGTTCGTCAACCACGAGGGCGACCTCTTTCGCACCCGGCTGACCCACTCGCTGGAAGTGGCGCAGCTCGGCCGCTCCATCGCACGCGCACTGGGCCTGAGCGAAGACCTGGTCGAAGCCATCGCGCTGGCCCACGACCTGGGGCACACCCCGTTCGGCCACGCCGGCCAGGACGCGCTGAACGACTGCATGCGCGAACACGGCGGCTTCGAGCACAACCTGCAGAGCCTGCGCGTGGTTGACCGGCTCGAGCAGCGGTATCCCACCTTCGACGGCTTGAACCTGTGCCTCGAGACGCGGCAGGGCATCCTCAAGCACTGCACGCCGCGCGTGGCCGCTGCGCTCGAGCGCGCCGAGCCCGGCGGCGTGGCACACCGCTTCACGGCGCGCCTGCAGCCGAGCCTGGAGGCCCAGGTGACGAACCTGGCCGACGAGATCGCCTACAACGCGCACGACATCGACGACGGCGTGCGTTCGGGCCTTGTCGAGCTTTCGCAGCTCGACGCGATGCCGCTGTATGCGCGGCACCGCGACGCGTCGCTGCGCGAGCATCCGCAGCTCGCGGCGGCCCCCCGGCGTCTGCTGCTCGAGGCCTTGCGGCGCACGCTGTCAGGCCAGGTGAGCGACTTGATCGAAGAGACCCGGCGCCGGCTAGCGGCGGCCGCGCCGCGCGATGTCGACGAAGTGGCGGCCGCGCCGCCGCTGGTGGCCTTCAGTGCAGCGATGCGAGACGAGGCCGCGCAGGCCAAGCGGTTCCTCTTCGGGGCGCTCTATCGCCATCCGCAGGTGATGCAGACGACACAGCGTGCGCACCAGGTCGTTCAGCAGCTCTTTGCGGCGTATGCATCAGCACCCCGTGAACTGCCCTCCGAACAGGCGGCCGCCATCGCCTTGACGCCGGACAAGGCGCCGCGCGTGGTGGCCGACTACATCGCCGGCATGACCGATCGCTTTGCGGGGCGCGAGTACCGAAGGCTGACGGGCGCCCCGGCCTTCGAGACGGATTGAACGCATGGCACGTCGGCCGCGCTTGTCGATCGCTGGCGAGCTGCATTACGTCCTTCAGACGGGCCACAACGGGCAAGTGGTGTTCGCCGACGATGCGGACCGCGAAGCCTTCCTGGCCATGCTGCGCGATGCAGCGCGCGCCGCAGGCGTGGCCGTGCATGCCTACGCGCTACTGGACGATGCCGTGCATCTGCTGGCGGTGCCCGGACGGGCGGACGGCCTGGGCAGGCTGATGCAGTCGCTCGGGCGCCAGTACGTGGCGGCCTACAACCGGCGCCACGGGCGCAGCGGCAGCCTGTGGGCCGGGCGCTTTCGGTGTGCGCCGATCGACGCCACTGCGTGCGGGTATGCCGCCATGCTGGAGATCGAATCGGCTCCGGTTGCGAAAGGGCTGGCAGCCGACGCAGGAACTTACGCCTGGTCCAGTGCCGGGCACCACCTGGGGCGCCGTCGGGACCCGCTGATCAACGACCATCCAGCGTACTGGGCAATCGGCAACACACCGTTCGAACGAGAGTTGGTGCACGCTCACCATTTGAGCGAAGCGCATCCTGGGCTCCCGCTGCCGCTGTCGTTGGCGGCGCACCAGGGCAGGCCGGTGAGTGACTTGAGGCAGGCATCGCCCCACGCGCTGCGAAGAGGGCGACCCCGAAAGTCCGCCACCATAAAGACTGTCCCCGATTAACTGGAAGTTCTCTAGCTACCGGATAAATAGGAGTCTGACCCCATTTAATTGCGGTTGCCGCGTTTGCTGCGCCGCAGTAATCTCTCGCTCCGCCCGAAATTCAGGAGCGCGCCGTGTCCGACGCCGTGAATCTTTCCTTGGCTGCGGCCGATGCCAGCCTGAGCGCAGCCGCCGAGTTGGGCCTGTACCGCCGCGACAGCGAGCACGATGCCTGCGGCGTCGGCTTCGTCGCCCACATCAAGGGGCACCGCGCGCACGGCATCGTCGAGCAAGGCCTGCAGATCCTCGCCAACCTCGACCACCGTGGTGCCGTGGGTGCCGACAAGTTGATGGGCGACGGTGCAGGCATCCTGATCCAGATCCCCGACGAGTTCTACCGTGCCGACATGGCCAGCCGCGGTGTCGAGCTGCCACCGCCGGGCGAGTACGGCGTCGGCATGGTCTTCCTGCCCAAGGAACATGCTTCACGGCTGGCCTGCGAGCAGGAACTGGCGCGCGCGGTGAAGGCCGAAGGCCAGGTGGTGCTGGGCTGGCGCGACGTGCCGGTGGACCGCGAGATGCCGATGTCGCCGGCGGTGCGCGCCAAGGAGCCGGTGATCCGCCAGATCTTCATCGGCCGCGGGCCCGACGTCATCGTGCCCGATGCGCTCGAACGCAAGCTCTACGTGATCCGCAAGACGGCCAGCTCCGCCATCCAGGCGCTCAAGCTCACGCACAGCCGCGAGTACTACGTGCCCAGCATGAGCTGCCGCACGGTGATCTACAAGGGCCTGCTGCTGGCCACGCAGGTGGGGCAGTACTACCTCGACCTGCAGGACCCGCGCACCGTGTCCGCGCTGGCGCTGGTGCACCAGCGCTTCTCGACCAACACCTTCCCCGAGTGGCCGCTGGCGCACCCGTACCGCATGGTCGCGCACAACGGCGAGATCAACACCGTCAAGGGCAACTTCAACTGGATGCGTGCGCGTGAAGGGGTGATGAAGTCGCCCGTGCTCGGCGACGACCTGAAGAAGCTGTACCCGATCAGCTTCGAGCACCAGAGCGACACCGCCACCTTCGACAACGCGCTCGAGCTGCTGACGATGAGCGGCTACCCGCTGGCGCATGCCGCGATGATGATGATCCCCGAGGCGTGGGAACAGCACGAGGGCATGGACGCCCGCCGGCGCGCCTTCTACGAGTACCACGCAGCGATGCTCGAGCCGTGGGACGGCCCGGCCGCGATGGTCTTCACCGACGGCAAGCAGATCGGTGCCACGCTCGACCGCAACGGCCTTCGGCCGGCGCGCTACATCGTCACCGACGACGACCTGGTGGTGATGGCCAGCGAGTCGGGCGTGCTGCCGATCGCCGAGCACCGCATTCTCAAGAAGTGGCGCCTGCAGCCGGGCCGCATGTTCCTGATCGACTTCGAGCAGGGCCGCATCGTCGACGACGAAGAGCTGAAGAACCAGTTCGCGTTCGCCAAGCCGTACCGGCAGTGGATCGAGAACGTGCGCGTCCGGCTCGACGCGATCGACATCCCGCCTGCCGCACCGCTGCCCGCCGACGAGTCGCTGCTCGACCGCCAGCAGGCCTTCGGCTACACGCAGGAGGACCTCAAGTTCCTGATGAGCCCGATGGCCGCGGCCGGCGAAGAGGGCATCGGCTCGATGGGCAACGACTCGCCGCTGGCGGTGCTGTCGGACAAGAACAAGCCGCTCTACAACTATTTCAAGCAGCTGTTCGCCCAGGTCACGAACCCGCCGATCGATCCGATCCGCGAAGCCATCGTGATGAGCCTGAACAGCTTCATCGGCCCCAAGCCGAACCTGCTCGACATCAATGCCGTCAACCCGCCCATGCGGCTGGAAGTCACGCAGCCGATCCTCGACTTCGACGACATGACGCGACTGCGCTCGATCGAACAGCACACTCACCACAAGTTCCAGAGCCACGAGATCGACATTGCCTACCCGGTGGCCTGGGGCCCGGCCGGCGTCGAGGCCAAGCTCGCTTCGCTGTGCGCCGAGGCCGTGGACGCGATCAAGAGCGGTCACAACATCCTGATCATCACCGACCGCCACCTCGGTCGCGACCGCCTGGCCATTCCGGCGCTGTTGGCGCTTTCGGCGGTGCACCAGCATCTGGTGCGCGAAGGGCTGCGCACGACGGCCGGACTGGTGGTGGAAACGGGCTCGGCGCGCGAGGTGCACCACTTCGCGGTGCTCGCCGGCTACGGCGCCGAGGCGGTGCACCCGTACCTGGCGATGGAGACGCTGGCTGAGATGCACGCCGGCCTGCCCGGCGATCTCAGCGCCGAGAAAGCGATCTACAACTACGTCAAGGCGATCGGCAAGGGCCTGTCCAAGATCATGTCCAAGATGGGCGTGTCGACGTACATGAGCTATTGCGGCGCGCAGCTGTTCGAGGCCATCGGCCTGGACAAGCCTCTGGTGGAAAAATACTTCCGCGGTACGGCATCCCAGGTCGGCGGCATCGGCGTGTTCGAGGTCGCCGAAGAAGCCCTTCGCATGCACCGCACCGCCTTCGGCGACGACCCGCTGCTGCGCTCGATGCTCGATGCCGGCGGCGAATATGCCTGGCGCGTGCGCGGCGAAGAACACATGTGGACGCCCGACGCCATCGCCAAGCTGCAGCATGCGGCGCGCGCAGGCAAGTTCGAGACGTACAAGGAGTATGCGCAGCTGATCAATGACCAGAGCCGCCGTCACATGACGTTGCGCGGCCTGTTCGAGTTCAAGGTCGACCCGGCCAAGGCGATTCCGGTCGAAGAGGTGGAGCCGGCGGCCGAGATCGTCAAGCGCTTCGCCACCGGCGCGATGTCGCTCGGATCGATCAGCACCGAAGCCCACGCCACGTTGGCGGTGGCGATGAACCGCATCGGCGGCAAGAGCAACACCGGAGAAGGTGGCGAAGACCCGGCGCGCTACCGCAACGAGTTGAAGGGCATTCCGATCACCGAAGGCACCCGCATCGGCGACGTGCTCGGCGCCCAGGTCATGGCAGCCGACTACGCGCTCGAGGCCGGCGACAGCCTGCGCAGCAAGATCAAGCAGGTCGCGTCGGGCCGCTTCGGCGTGACGACAGAGTACCTGGTGAGTGCCGACCAGATCCAGATCAAGATGGCGCAGGGCGCCAAGCCGGGCGAGGGCGGCCAGCTGCCCGGCGGCAAGGTCAGCGACTACATCGGCATGCTGCGCTATTCGGTGCCCGGCGTCGGCCTGATTTCGCCGCCGCCGCACCACGACATCTATTCGATCGAAGACCTGGCGCAACTGATCCACGACCTCAAGAACGCCAATCCGCGCGCCAGTATCAGCGTCAAGCTGGTCAGCGAAGTGGGTGTGGGCACCGTCGCCGCTGGCGTGGCCAAGTGCAAGGCCGACCATGTGGTGATCGCGGGGCACGACGGCGGCACCGGCGCGTCGCCGTGGTCGTCGATCAAGCATGCCGGCACGCCCTGGGAGCTGGGCCTGGCCGAAACGCAGCAGACCCTGGTGCTGAATCGCTTGCGCGGGCGCATCCGCGTGCAGGCCGATGGCCAGATGAAGACCGGCCGCGACGTCGTGATCGGCGCGCTGCTCGGCGCCGACGAGTTCGGCTTCGCGACCGCGCCGCTGGTGGCCGAGGGCTGCATCATGATGCGCAAGTGCCACCTCAATACCTGCCCGGTGGGCGTGGCCACGCAAGACCCGGTGTTGCGCGCCAGGTTCGCCGGGCGGCCCGAGCACGTCGTCAACTTCTTCTTCTTCGTGGCTGAAGAAGCGCGCCAGATCATGGCGCAACTCGGCATCCGTACCTTCGATGAACTGATCGGGCGCAGCGACCTGCTCGACACCAAGAAGAGCATCGCCCACTGGAAGGCGCGCGGTCTCGATTTCAGTCGCATCTTCCACCAGGTGCAGGTAGGGCCCGAGGTGCCACGCTTCCAGGTCGAGAACCAGGACCACGGCCTGGAGAAGGCGCTCGACGTCAAGCTGATCGAGAAGTGCCGGCCGGCGCTGGAGCGCGGCGAAAAAGTGCAGTTCATGGAAGAGACGCGCAATGGCAACCGCAGCGTCGGCGCAATGCTGTCGGGCGAGTTGATCCGCCTGCGCCCGGAAGGCCTGCCCGACCACACCATCTTCATGCAGATGGAGGGCACCGGCGGCCAGAGCTTCGGCGCTTTCCTGGCGCGTGGCATCACGCTGTACCTGATCGGCGACGCCAACGACTACACCGGCAAGGGCATGAGCGGCGGGCGCATTGTGATCCGCCCGAGCATCGACTTCCGCGGCGAGGCGACCGCCAACATCATCATCGGCAACACCGCGCTGTACGGCGCCACCAGCGGCGAGGCCTTCTTCCGCGGCGTGGCGGGCGAGCGTTTCGCGGTGCGGCTGTCGGGTGCGACGGCCGTCGTCGAAGGCACCGGCGACCATGGCTGCGAGTACATGACCGGCGGCACCGCGGTGGTGCTGGGCAAGACGGGTCGTAATTTCGCCGCCGGCATGAGCGGTGGGGTGGCCTACGTGTACGACGAAGACGGCCACTTCGCCAAGCGCTGCAACACCAGCATGGTGGCCCTGGACAAGGTGCTGCCGCGCGGCGAACAGGACAGCGCGACGCTGCACCGCGTGAAGGGCGAGGGCCAGGCCGACGAGACGCTGCTGAGGAAGCTCGTCGAAGACCACCACCGCTGGACGGGCAGCCTGCGCGCGCGCCAGATCCTCGACCAATGGGCCGAGTCGCGCGGGCGCTTCCTCAAAGTCTTCCCGCACGAATACCAGCGCGCGTTGAAGCAGATGAACGCGACGACACAGGCCACGGCAACGATTGCCAAGGCCAGGTCAGAGAGCCACAACCCCGCCGTGCCGGCCAAGTAAGAAGAACGGAAAAGGGTCATGGGAAAAGTCACCGGCTTCCTCGAATACGAGCGGCTCGAAGAGAGCTACGAGCCCGTTGTCGAGCGCGTTAAGAACTACAAGGAGTTCGTCATTGCGCTGAACGCCGAGCAATCCAAAGTCCAGGCCGCACGCTGCATGGACTGCGGCACGCCGTTCTGCAACAGCGGTTGCCCGGTCAACAACATCATTCCCGATTTCAACGACCTGGTGTTCCGCGACGATTGGCAGAGCGCCATCGAGGTGCTGCACTCGACCAACAACTTCCCCGAGTTCACCGGCCGCATTTGCCCCGCACCCTGCGAAGCGGCCTGCACGCTCAACGTGAACGACGACGCGGTCGGCATCAAGTCGATCGAGCACGCGATCATCGACCGCGCCTGGTCCGAGGGCTGGGTGGTGCCGCAGCTGCCGGCGGCCAAGACCGGCAAGACGGTGGCCATCGTCGGCTCGGGCCCCGCGGGCCTGGCCGCCGCTCAACAGCTGGCGCGCGCGGGCCATGCCGTTACGGTGTTCGAGAAGAACAGCCGCATCGGCGGGCTGCTGCGCTACGGCATTCCCGACTTCAAGATGGAGAAGTCGCACATCGACCGCCGCATCGAGCAGATGCAGGCCGAGGGGGTGACGTTTCGCCGCGGCGTGCTCGTGGGAGCCATGCGCGCCGGCAGCAAGGTCGGCAACGATGCGCAGGAAACGATAGGCGCCGATGACTTGAAGGCCCAGTTCGATGCAGTGCTTCTCACCGGCGGCGCCGAGCAGAGCCGCGACCTGCCGGTGCCGGGCCGCGAGCTCGACGGCGTGCACTTCGCGATGGAGCTCCTGCCGCAGCAGAACAAGGTCGTCGCTGGCGACAAGCTGAAGGGCCAGTTGATGGCCACCGGCAAGCATGTCATCGTGATCGGCGGCGGTGACACCGGCAGTGACTGTGTCGGCACCAGCAACCGCCACGGCGCGGCCAGTGTCACGCAGTTCGAACTGTTGCCGCAGCCGCCTGAAGAGGAGAACAAGCCGCTGGTGTGGCCGTACTGGCCCATCAAGATGCGCACCAGTTCGAGCCACGAAGAGGGCTGCCAGCGCGAGTTCGCGATTGCCACCAAGGAGCTGATCGGTGAAAAGGGGAAGGTCACCGCGCTGAAGACCGTCCGCGTCGAGTGGCAGGGCGGCAAGATGGTCGAGGTGCCGGGCAGCGAGCAGACATTGAAGGCCGACCTGGTGCTGCTGGCGATGGGCTTCGTCAGCCCGCTGGCCTCGGTGCTCGAAGCTTTTGGCGTCGAGCGCGACGCGCGCGGCAATGCCCGGGCCCCGACCGACGGCACGGCCAGTTACCGCACCAATGTCGACAAGGTGTTCGCGGCTGGCGACATGCGCCGGGGGCAGAGCCTGGTGGTGTGGGCCATCCGGGAAGGCCGCCAGGCAGCGCGTGCGGTCGACGAATCGCTGATGGGTTCGAGTACCTTGCCGCGTTGACTTAGGGCAATCCCGCATGCGCTCGGGGCGAGCATGCGAGAATCCGCCGCTCGAAAAACACCTGCGCCCCGGCCGTCACGACCGCCACGGCCTGCCACACCGCTTGAACCACGACACCCTGATCGAGCTCGACCACGTCACCTTCGGCTACGACTTGAGCCGGACGATCCTCGACGACATCAGCCTGCGCTTCGCACGCGGCAAGGTCACGGCCATTCTCGGCGGCTCAGGCAGCGGCAAGACCACCCTGTTGCGCTTGATCGGCGGCATCGCACGCGCCAGCAAAGGCAGCGTGGCGTTCGACGGCGAGGTCATCGACGCGCGCGATCGCAGCCAGCTGCTGCGGCTGCGTCGGCGCATGGGCATGCTGTTCCAGTTCGGTGCACTTTTTACCGACCTCACGGTGTTCGACAACGTTGCGTTCCCGCTGCGCGAGCATTCCGGGCTTTCCGAAGCGATGGTTCGCGACATCGTGCTGATGAAGCTGCACGCGGTCGGCCTGCGCGGCGCGGCCGACCTGCGCATCGCCGAAGTGTCGGGCGGCATGTCGCGCCGGATCGCCTTGGCGCGGGCCATTGCCCTGGACCCCGACCTGATCATGTACGACGAGCCTTTTGCCGGCCTGGACCTGATCTCGATGGGGGTGGCCGCCAAGCTGATCCGCACGCTCAACAGCGCGACCGGCGCCACCTCGCTCGTCGTCTCGCATGACGTGCCGCAGTGCATGGCCATCAGCGACCATGTCATCCTGATGGCCACGGGCGGCCGCATCGTGGCGCAGGGCACGCCGGACGAATTGATGGCCTCGGCCGACCCGGAGACGCGCCAGTTCGTGCGCGGCGAGCCGGACGGCCCGATCAAGTTCCACTACCCGGCCCGAACGCTCGCAGAAGACTACGGTGTTGCCGAGCCGGCGGCCGAGGACGCCGCAGCATGATCACTGATGCCATCGCCGGCCTCGGTGCGCACAGTCTGCGCGTGCTGCGCACTTTCGGCCGCGCCGCGATCTTCTTTGCCGATCTGGTGGTCCATGCACCGGGCGCGCTGCGCCGCTTCAGCCTCGTGGTGCGGCAGATCCACGCCATCGGCAACCTTTCGCTGGTCATCATCCTGACTTCGGGCCTGGCCGTCGGGTTCGTGCTCGCGCTGCAGATGTACTACGCGCTCGTGACGTACGGCGCCACCGAGTCGCTCGGCCTGATCGTCAACCTGACGCTGGTGCGCGAACTGGGCCCCGTCGTCACGGCGCTGCTGTTCGCCGGCCGCGCGGGCACCTCGCTCACTGCCGAGATCGGCCTGATGAAAGCCGGCGAGCAGCTCTCGGCCATGGAAATGATGGCCGTCGACCCGCGCAGCCGCGTGCTGGCGCCGCGGTTTGTCGGCGGCATCATCTCGATGCCCTTGCTCGCCGTGCTGTTCTCGGCCATCGGTATCCTGGGGGCCTGGGTCGTCGGTGTGTTGCTGATCGGTCTGGACTCGGGCAACTTCTGGTCGTTGATGCAGTCGGGCGTGGACGTCTGGCGCGATGTCGGCAACGGCGTTGTGAAGAGCTTCGCGTTCGGCATCGTCTGCACCGCGGTGGCGCTGTACCAGGGTTACGAGACCCAGGCCACGCCCGAAGGCGTGGCCTACGCGACCACGCGCACGGTGGTCATCTCGTCGCTCTCGGTGCTGGCCCTCGACTTCATCTTGACCGCGCTGATGTTCTCGCACCCCTGATTGCCGGAGATACCATGAGTCGAAGAATGATGGAAATGATGGTCGGCCTGTTCGTGCTGCTCGGCATCGCCGGCGCGCTGTTCCTGGCGCTGAAGGCCGCCAACCTGGCCAGCTTCGGCGAGCACAAGGGCTACAGCGTGAGCGCCAAGTTCGACAACATCGGTGGCCTCAAACCGCGTGCGCCAGTGCGCAGTGCCGGCGTCACCGTGGGCCGAGTGCGCAACATCTCCCTGGACCCGAAGACCTACCAGGGCGTGGTCACGATGGACCTCGACGACGGCGTTCGCTTTCCCAAGGACTCTTCGGCCAAGATCCTCACCTCGGGTCTGCTCGGCGACCAGTACATCGGCCTCGAAGCCGGCGCCGACGACAAAGAACTGGCCGCGGGCGACGTGATCCGGCAGACGCAGTCTGCGGTGGTGCTGGAAAACCTGATCGGCCAGATGATCTTCAACAGGGCGGCAGAAGCCGGCGACAGCAGCGGGCCCGCCGCGGCTGCGCCTGCGCCTATCACAGCCGCCAGCGGAGTGCCTCGGAAATGAACTTCGCAGTGCGCGCCGTCGCCATCGTCATCGCCTCGATCCTGTCGGCCACGGCCGGGTCGGCGCTGGCCCAGAGTGCCAAGGATCCGATCGAGGGCTGGAATCGCGCGGTCTTCGGCTTCAACGAAGGGCTGGACCGCGCGGTGCTCAAACCGGTTGCAGAAGGCTACAAAGCGGTGGTGCCGGAACTGGTTCGAAACGGGGTCAGCAATGTCTTCGCGAACATCGGCGACGGCTGGTCGGCGATCAACCAGTTGCTGCAAGGCAAGCCGGTGGCTGCCGCCGAGATGACGATGCGGGTGGCGACCAACACCTTGTTCGGCATCGGCGGGCTGTTCGATGTGGCCAGCGACCTGGGCATCGAGCGCCGCACCGAAGACTTCGGCCAGACCCTGGGCCGCTGGGGCCTACCGGCCGGGCCCTACCTGGTGCTGCCGGTGCTCGGTCCTTCGTCGTTGCGCGACACCGCGGCACTGCCCGTCGATCTGCAGTGGAGCGCCAGCGCGTTGACCGATGACGGCGCCACCAGCGCCGGCTTGACGGTTCTGCGCATCGTCGATGTGCGGGCCAGCTTGCTCAGCGCCGGCCGCCTGCTCGACGAGATTGCACTGGACAAGTATCTGTTCGTTCGTGACGGCTACCTGACGCGCCGCCTGAGCCAGGTCTACGACGGGGAACCTCCTGCGACGAAAGAGGACGAAGACGAGGGCCCGGCGCCGAAGCCGGGCGCGCCCACGCCATCGGCTGCCCCGGCCAGCGCCCCCAAGTAAACCCTCAGGCTCCGAGCGCGTTGTAGCTCGCAGTGCCCGAAATGCCCTCGATGGCAACTCAATCCAAAGGAATTTCATGTCGTTGTTCAAGCAAGCTCTCGCTGTCGCCTCGTTGACCCTGGCCGTCGGCTTCGTTCAAGCCCAGGCGCCGGCTGCCGCCACGGGCGGTGCCGACGCCCTGATCAAGCAGGTTTCCACCGAGGTCATCGACACCGTCAAGAGCGACAAGGCGATCCAGTCCGGCGATGTCGGCAAGATCGTCGCGCTGGTCGACAGCAAGGTGATGCCCCACGTGAACTTCCAGCGCATGACGGCCTCGGCCGTCGGCCGCAACTGGCGCAGCGCCACGCCCGAGCAGCAGAAGCGCCTGCAGGACGAATTCAAGACCCTGATCGTGCGCACTTACGCCGGCGCGCTGACGCAGGTGAAGGATCAGACGGTGCAGCTGAAGCCGTTCCGTGCCGCGGCCGAGGACAGCGAAGTCGTGGTGCGCACCGAAGTGCGCGGCAAGGGCGAGCCGATCCAGCTCGACTACCGTCTGGAGAAGTCACCCGCCGGCTGGAAGATCTACGACGTCAACGTGCTCGGGGTCTGGTTGGTCGAGCAGTACAAGTCGAGCTTCGCGCAGGAGATCGGCAGCGGTGGCGTCGATGGCCTGATCGCCAAGCTGGCCGAGCGCAACAAGGCCGCTGCCAAGTCCTGATGGCGATGCCGAGCCTGCCCGCTTCCCTGACGATCGGCGTGCTCGGCGTGCCCGGCGCCGAAGCGGCCGCGGTGGAAGCCCTGTTGTCGGAATCGACGATCGACGCTGCGTCGCACGAGCGAATTCGGGTCGACGCGAGCGCGTTGAACGACTTCGACAGCAGCGCCATCGCGCTGCTGCTCCAGGCGCAGCGCCAGGCACAGGCCAGCGGCCGAAGCCTGACGGTGCAGTCGCCGCCGCGGGCAATGGTGGAGCTGGCCACGTTGTACGGCGTGGCCGAACTGCTGGGCCTGTCGCTCACTCCCCCTTGACGTAGCGCTTGGCGCGCAAGTTGCGCTTGATCTCGGCCAGCAGCGGCCGCAGTCCGGCGCCCAGGCGCAGCGCCACGCCGGTGGTCAGGATGTCGATGATCACCAGGTGCAGCAGTCGCGACACCATCGGGCTGTAGCGGTCGTAGTCTTCCGGATGGTCGGCGGCCAGCAGGATCTGTTGCGGCCCCGGCGCCGCACGCGCCAGCGGCGAGGCACTGGCGGTGATCAGGATCGTCGTCGCGCCCTTGCGCCGGGCTACCTCGGCGGCATCGAGCAGGTCACGGCTGCGCCCGGAGTTGGAGATCACGACGGCGCAGTCACCCGGCTGCAGCATCGTGGCACTCATCAGTTGCACATGTCCGTCGCTGACGGCGCTCGACCCCACACCCAGGCGGAAGAACTTGTGTTGCGCGTCCTGCGCCACGATGCCCGAATTGCCGACGCCGTAGAACTCGATGCGCCGCCCGGCACGACAGGACGCGGCCAGCGCTTCGATCGCACGCTCGAAGGCGTGGCCGGCGGCGTCGTTGCGGTATTTCAGCAGTGCGCTCACCGCGTTGTCGATCACCTTCACGACGATGTCGCCGGCCTTGTCGTCTTCGTCGACCGAGCGGTGCACGAACGGCACGCCTTCGTTCACCGAACCGGCCAGCTTGCGCTTGAAGTCCGCCAGACCGTCGTAACCCACGCTGCGACAAAACCGCACCACCGTCGGCTTGCTGACGTTCGAGCGCGCGGCCAGCAGCGTGATCGGCAGGCTGGCAAAACTGCGCGCATCGGCCAGCACCAGCTTGGCCACCCGCTGCTCGGCAGGTGGCAGCGCCGGCAGCGCCGCGTGAACGCGTTCGAGCATCGACAAGCTAGTCTTCTTCCGCCCACGCGAAGCCGTCGCGGGCAATCAGCGCACTGGCCGCCGGTGGGCCCCAGCTGCCAGCGGCATACGGGCGCGGGCCGGTCGTGTCGTGGCGCCAGGCCTCGAGCACGGGCTCGACCCAGCGCCAGGCCTGCTCCTGTTCGTCGCTGCGCACGAAGAGGTTCAGACGCCCGGCGATCGCATCGAGCAGCAGGCGTTCGTAGGCGCCCACGCGCGCGGCGAGGAAGGCCTTGTCGAAGTCCAGATCCAGCCGCACCGGCGAGAGCTGCTCGTTGTTGGCGCTGCCCTTGGCCGCCAGCAGGTGCAGCTCCAGACCGTCCTCGGGCTGCAGCTTGATGACCAACTGGTTGGCCCGCGTGGTGCCGGCGAAAATCGGATGCGGCACCGGGCGGAAGTTGATGACGATCTGCGCATCGCGCGCGGCCAGCCGCTTGCCGGTGCGCAAGTAGAAGGGCACGCCGGCCCAGCGCCAGTTCTGCACTTCGGTGCGCAGCGCGACGAAGGTTTCGCAGCGGCTGTCCGCCGGCACTTTCTCTTCCTCGAGATAGCCCGCGGCCGGCCGCCCCTCCACCGTGCCCGCCCGGTACTGGCCCCGCACCACGTCGCGCATCACGCTCTCGGCGGTGAAGGGCTTGAGCGACTTCAGCACCTTCAGCTTCTCGTCGCGGATGGCATCGGCGTCACCGGTGGCCGGCGGCTCCATGGCGATCATCGTCAGCAGCTGCAGCGCATGGTTCTGCACCATGTCGCGCAGCGCGCCGGTGCGGTCGTAGAAGGCGCCGCGGCTTCCCACGCCCAGCGCCTCGGCGATCGTGATCTGGATGTTGGCGATGCTCTCGCGCCGCCACAGCGGTTCGAACAAGGCGTTTCCGAAACGCAGCGCCGTCAGGTTCTGCACCGCCGGCTTGCCCAGGTAGTGGTCGATGCGCAGGGCCTGGCTTTCACTGAACGAGGCGCGCACGACGCGGTTGATTTCTTGCGCGCTGGCCAAGTCGTGGCCCAGCGGCTTCTCGAGCACCACGCGCACGTTCGGCCCGTTCAGGCCCACCGCGCCGAGCTGGGCGCAGATCTGCGGGAACAGGTGGGGGCTGGTGGCCAGGAACAGCACCACGCAGTCCGCGCCGCGCGCGTCGACCCACTGCTTCAGCCCCGCATAGTGTTCGGCTTGCGACAAGTCCATCCGTCGGAAATGCAGCAGCTCGGCGAAGCGCGCGAACTCCTCGTCGCTCGGCCGCTTGGCGCTCTCGACCTCGACGAAACGTTCCTTGATGAAGGCCCGGTACTCGTCGTCGCTGCGCTCGTCGCGCGCCACCGCGAGGATGCGGCCGCCGGCCGGCAGCTTGCAATGCCGCCACGCCTGGAACAGCGCCGGCATCAACTTGCGCCAGGTCAGATCACCGGTGCCACCGAACAGAACGAGATCGAAAGACATGCGCGCCGCTGTAATTTAGTTACGGCGCTGATGATGCATGGGTTTCGGGAGCGGGTCAAACGCGCGTTGCCCGCCTTTGCCGCTGTTCGCCGATTCGTACCGCGGGGGGCTTCAACGCTGGAGCGCACCGGGCGACCAGCGTGCCGGCGGCGCGAGCGGCTGGGTGCCGATCGGCAGCGTGAACTCGGCGTTCGGCACCGCCGCGTCGCCGCCGCGCGCGCGTGGATTGTCGGCGCGACCGCGCAGGATCGAATCGCGTGTCAATTCATAAGCCAGTGCCTGAGGGTCGTCGAGCATGCGCATCAAGGCCGGGAAGTTGCCGTCGAAGGACCCCGCTGCGCCCAGCGTGAACACCCCTGGCCCGACCGTCAGGTTGTTGACGGCGAGCACCTGGGTATCGGTCGTCAGCTTCTCGGGCCAGGCGCGCAGGAACCAGGCGTACCGATGCTCGCTGATGAGGGTGTTGTGCGAGAGAAGCAAATGGTTCTTTTCCCAGGCCTTGCCTTCGGCGCCATAGGCCACCACCACCGGGTTCTGCGTGTCGGCGCTCTGGCCGATGATGTTGCCGATGATCACCGCGTCACCGCCCACCGGCAGATCGATCTCGTACGAGGCGCCGCCGCCGCGGCCATCGACGATCAGGTTGTAGGCGATGCGGCTGACCCGCGCGCGCGACTTGATCAGGTGGCCCTCGAAGCCCTGGTGGAAGCGGCTGCCGGTGACGCTGAAATGTCCGATGCGGCCCACGTACAACAAGTGCGGCAGGGTGCCTTTTCCGCGCGGGGCCTGGGCGAACTCGGAGTCTTCGATGCGCAGCTCGGCATCGTCGAAGTTGGCTGTCAGCAGGCCATTCTGGTTGTCGATGAAGCGGCACTTGCGAATCAGCAGCCGGCCTTTCTCGAAGCGGATGCCGGCGCCGTTGTTGTCGGCCACGCGGGCGCCGCGGAACTCGATGTTCTCGATCTCGATGTCGCCATTGCGAACGACCCAGATCGCCTTGCCTTCGGCGCTCTTGCCGTCGGCCTCGAAGACGGGCCGCCGGTCGACACCGCGAATGCTCAGACGGCGCTGCGTGATGACTGCCACGTCGCCCTTGTAGGTGCCGGGCAGCACGTCGATCTGGTCGCCGTCCTTCGCGTTGGCGATGGCTTGCGCGAAACTGTGCGGCAGCCCGTTCGGACCGACCAGCCAGGTGGCCGACCGTGCCGCGCCGAAGGACAACACGCACGCGGCGACTGCGATCAAGCTGCGGGCGTTCCGATGCAGGCGGGTGAAGGGCATGCTGAAGTTCAATGCCAGTTGAAACGCCCGAGTATCGGGGCGGGGCCGGCCAAGCGCAGCCCTGTAACCGGGCCGTTCCTCGACAATCCAGCCACTTCCGCTTTAGTGGCAGGATGACCACCATGAACCAGCTCGACCAACTCAAGCAATTCAGCACCGTTGTCGCCGACACCGGCAGTTTCAACGAACTCGCGGCCTATGCCCCGCGCGACGCCACCACCAACCCGTCGCTGATACTGAAGGCGGTGCAGCAGCCGGCCTACGCGCCGCTGCTGACTGACGCCGTGGGCGCGAAGAAGGGTCGCGCGCTCGACCGCATCGTCGACGAGGTGCTGGTGCGGTTCGGCGTCGAGATCCTGAAGGTGGTGCCTGGCCGGGTGAGCACCGAGGTGGATGCCCGGCTGAGCTTCGACATCGCCGGCAGCATCGCCCGCGCACACCGCCTGATCGAGCTGTACGAGCGCGCCGGTACCGAGCGGGGGCGCGTGCTGATCAAGCTCGCGGCCACGTGGGAGGGCATCCAGGCGGCCAAGGCGCTCGAGCACGAGGGCATCCACTGCAACCTCACGTTGCTGTTTTCGCTCGGCCAGGCGGTGGCGTGTGCCGACGCCGGCGTGCGCTTGGTCTCACCCTTCGTCGGCCGCATCTTCGACTGGCACAAGAAGGCTGCGGGCGCAGCCTGGGACGCGGCCGCGATGGCCGGTGCGAACGATCCGGGCGTGCGCTCGGTGCGCCAGATCTACACCTACTACAAGCACTTCGGGATCGAGACCGAGGTCATGGGTGCGAGCTTTCGCAACCTCGATCAGGTGCGTGCGCTGGCCGGCTGCGATCTGCTGACGATCGCGCCCGATCTGCTGGCGCAGTTGCAGGCCGACGATGCACCGCTAGTGCGCCAGCTCGACCCGGAGACAGCGCGCAAGGCCGCCGTTTCTGCCGTCGTTCACAACGAGGCTTCGTTCCGCTATGCGCTGAACGACGATGCGATGGCCAGCGACAAGCTGGCCGAAGGCATCCGCGCTTTCGCGGCTGACGCCGCCAAGCTCGACCGCATGATCGAGTCGCTGCAATGACGGCGCTGCAATGACGGCGCTGCGTTGCGACCGCACGCCTGCCTGGGCGGCCCTGCGCGGCCACTTCGAAGCCCACGGCCGCACCTTCGACCTGCGCGAGGCGTTCGCGCGCGACCCCGGCCGCGCCCAAGCCCTGACGTTCGAAGCGCCCGAGATCGCCGCCGACCTGTCGAAGAACCGCGTCGACACGGCCAGCCTGCACTTTCTGCTCGATCTGGCGCGCGACTGCGGCCTCGAAGCGGCGCGCGACGCGATGCTGGCCGGCGAGCCCGTCAACCTCACCGAAGGCCGCGCAGTGCTGCACACCGCGTTGCGTGCACCGCGCGGCGAGGGCCTGTTCAGCGACGAGGTGCATGGCGTGCTCGACGCGATGCTGGCCTGTGCCGAACGCGTGCGCGACACGGCCGCGAGCGGCATCCGCCACGTCGTCAACATCGGCATCGGCGGCAGCGACCTGGGCCCGCAGATGGTGGTGCCGGCACTCGACGCCTTTGCCCATCGCGGCCTGTCGCTTCACTTCGTCAGCAATGTCGACGGCCACGACATCTCCCGCGTGCTGCGCACATTGAAAGCGTCCGAAACGCTCTTCATCGTCGCCTCGAAGACCTTCACGACGCAGGAGACGATGGCCAACGCCCGGGCCGCGCGGGCCTGGTTCCTGGCCCAGGGCGGCCAGGACATCACCCGGCACTTCGTGGCCTGCACGACCAACGTCGAGGCTGCGGCGAAGTTCGGCATCCAGACCACCTTCGGTTTCTGGGACTGGGTGGGCGGGCGCTATTCGCTGTGGAGCGCCATCGGCCTGCCGATCGCGATCGCCGTCGGTGCCGAAAGTTTCCGTGCGTTGCTCGCGGGCGCGCACGCCATGGACCGGCACTTTGCGCGCGCGCCTCTCGAGCGCAACCTGCCGGTGCTGCTGGGCCTGCTCGACGTCTG
>Ga0163144_10011771_pt1 | contig 18479 bp, 20 predicted proteins | sample OliLak19BULKMAT1_FD_123175 | JGI IMG/M metagenome (GOLD analysis project Ga0163144, IMG submission 123175) | Freshwater microbial mat bacterial communities from Lake Vanda, McMurdo Dry Valleys, Antarctica - Oligotrophic Lake LV.19.BULKMAT1 | ecosystem: Environmental > Aquatic > Freshwater >... | reverse complement strand
AGCCGGCGCAACGTCGCCACGATCTGCCCGACCGACCAGTCCAACTCCTCGATCACATCGCCATAAAGCCCTTGGGCTGATTTGCCCTTGTGCCGCTCCGACACGAACAACGGCACATGCGGCATGCTATGCGCGAGATAGAGGAAAAAAGGCGCGTCCTTGTTTCGCTCGATGAATTTGACCGATCGCTCCGTGTACCATGTCGTCAGTTTGGTCTGGTCCGGATTGTGTTCAAGAATCTTCTCGCCTTCCATCAACGGCAAATCCGGGAACTTCGCGGTTGGATGCTTGGGCCACATGTCATTCGAATAAGGCAAGCCGAACCACTCATCGAAGCCGTGCCGCATGGGCAGATGCTCCGGCTGATGGCCCAGATGCCATTTGCCGTAGATCGCCGTCGCGTAACCAAGTTGCTTGAGAAGATTGGCGATGGTGATCTCATGCTTGACGAGACCGTTCTTGGCGTTGGGTCCGAGCGCGCCCAGGATTTTGGCGCGATTGGAATACTTGCCCGTGAGTAAGGCCGCGCGCGACGCCGAGCAGACCGCCTGCGACACGTAGAAATCGGTGAAGCGCATGCCTCGTTTCGCGAGCATATCCAGATGCGGCGTGCGAATCTTCTTGGCTCCGAAGCAGCCGACGTCCGCGTAACCCATATCATCGGCGAAGACGATGACGACGTTCGGCAACCGCTTCTTGGGAGCGCCGCCCTCCGCGGCAGAGGAAGCGTATCCGATGGTAATGGTCAACGTCATGAGCCAAAATCGCGAGGTCATGTAAACTCCTTGGCTTGAATCCGATTGCTCGCATCCTACCAAGAGGAAAATTCTTCGCAAGAAAGAAGCGACCCAGTCGGATAAACTGAATGCCATGGAACCCATACTCGATCCCTCCTTTCACGACGTGGTGCGGCGCTTGCAGTCCGGCGACGAGCAAGCCGCCTACGATATTTTCCAGCGCTACGCGCAAGGGCTGGCGAATCTCGCCGCGCGCAAGATCGTCGGCAACCTGCGGCAGAAGGTCGATGCGGAGGATTTGGTGCAGTCCGCCTTCAAGAGTTTCTTCCGCGCCAATTCCCAGGGCGCCTTCGACATCAAAAACTGGGACGACTTGTGGGCGATCCTCACCACGATCACGCTCCGCAAGTGCGGCTACCAGGTCCGCAAGTTCCTGACCTCGAAGCGCGACGTCAAACGGGAACAGACGGTCGTTTCCGCAGGAGACGATTCGTCCGCGAGTTGGATCGCCTTGGCGCGCGAGCCGACTCCGGCGGAAGCCGCGATTCTGAACGCGACGGTCGAGGACGTGCTGAAGGGTCTGACGGACAAGACGCGCGACATCGTCGAGTTGACGCTCCAGGGCCTGAGCGTCCCGGAGATTGCGCCGCGCGTGGGCCTCAGCGAACGCTCCGTGTTTCGGCAGCTTGAGCGGGTGAAAAGCAAACTGATGCGCGAGGCGGAGGAGTAGCGGGATTGGGGGGGGTTGCTTGTTCGCTTGGTTCGGGCGGAGTATGATGAGAATTGTCGAGCGTGCAAAAGAGGATTGAACCATGGAACCCTTGCAAGTCGCATTATCCGCTGAACTCCGCGAGTTCGTCGAGAGTCGGGCCGTCCTCGATGAATGGACGACTTCGGCGGAATTCGTTCGACACCTCATTGAATGTTCCCGTCGACGCTGGATACAAGATATATCCAATATGGCTCAGGAATCCATTGACAGTGGTCCGATGACCGAATGGACAAAGTCCGATGCCGAGGAGATTCGCCGTCGCGTTCGCTATTTAATGGCGGGAAAGGTCTAATCTTAAATGTATATCAACGCTTGGAGGAGTCCGTATTGCTTGATTCACTCTGATTGCGAGGCATCTTAAATCATATGAATGCGAATACGGAATTGAACGAAAAACTGACCGCAAAGCGCGACACGCTCGTCAACATCCTGCGGGAAATGGGGCGTGTCGTCGTCGCCCTTTCCGGGGGCATTGATAGCACGGTCGTCGCGAAGGCGGCCCACCTTGCCCTGGGGTCGAACGCCCTCGCGGTCACCGCCGACAGTCCGAGCGTGCCACGCGCGGAATTGGACCTTGCCCGCGAAATCGCCGCCGCCATCGGCATAGCGCATCATGTCGTCGGCACGACCGAGTTCACCGACCCCGATTACGTTCGCAACGACGGCGCCCGCTGCTACTTCTGCAAGGACGAACTTTACACGCGCATCGAGCAACTTCTGCCGCAACTGGGCGATGCAATCGTTTGCAGCGGCGCCAACCTCGACGATCGCGGCGATTATCGCCCCGGTCTCACCGCCGCCGCCGAACATCAAGTACGCCATCCGCTGCAAGAAGCTGGCTTCACCAAAGCGGACGTCCGCGCCTTGGCCAAATATTGGGATCTTGCCACCTGGGACAAACCCGCGGCGCCGTGCTTGTCGAGTCGGCTCGCACCCGGTGTGCAGGTTACAATCGAACGCACTTCGCGCGTCGAGGAAGCGGAGAAGCATCTGCATCAACTCGGCCTGCGCGAATGCCGGGTACGCCTGCATGAGGGCGAGTTGGCCCGCATCGAAGTCCCCGCCGCCGAAATCCCCCGCCTCGCCGACCCGGAAATCCGCGCCGCCCTCGTGCAACATCTGCGCGACCTCGGCTTCCGGTTCATCACGTTGGACCTGGAGGGTTTTCGCTCCGGCAATTTGAATTCCCTCGTTTCCCTCGACATGAAAAAACTCTACGTCCAATGACCCCGTTTTCGTTTCGCGCTCGCAATAAAACGTCATTCGCGTGTTCCCCTGCCGGAGGTATCGCCGTCATGACCCCCATCCCCGCCGCCAAAGCCCTCGATTCGTTCTTCCTCGAAGCCCGCTCGAAAATCCTCGACCTGGCCGCCATCCTCGACCGCATCAACCGCGGCAAAGATCCCACCTCCGTTGGTAGTGATCCTCGCGTCGCCAACATCCGCAAAGCGGTGGAGGTATTGCTGGATCCCAGCGGCGGCCGGGCGGAACGAGTGCAGCAGATATTTTCGTTGGAGTATGATCCGAGTTGGGCGAAGCCGGCGCCGCGGGTTTAGAAAGTGCAATCGTTTTTGACAGCTCGCGGGAGGAGATACTCCGATGGATACCGTGACCAAGTACCGTGAAATTGTGGAACAAGTGCTCGATCCGTACACGAAGATCAAGTACGGGCATGGCGATCTGAAATGCGAGGCGATCTTTGATAGAGTTTGAAATCGCTTCGTACTCATGACGATTGGCTGGGAAAACCAAAACCGAATTCATCATCCTGTGATTCATATCGATATCATCGACGGCAAGCTCTGGATTCAGGCGGACAACACGGATTGCGCGATCGCTTCGGAGTTGGTGTTGGCCGGCGTTCCCAAATCAGACATTGTTCTTGGCTTCCGTATGCCGGAGGTTCGTCGTTTTACAGAATACGCCGTGGCCTAACAACCGCAACGGGATTGCAATTGTGTCCACTCAATTCCTCTCTCTGTCCGAAATCGAAACTCAACTTTGCGACATTGTCGTCGCCGAACTGGGCGTTGCGCGGCACGAATTGCGTCTGGATATGTCCTTCGTCGAGGATATCGGCGCCGACAGCCTCGACATGGTTGAACTCCTCTTGGCCGTGGAGGACGTATTCCAGATCTCGCTTCCTGACAACGACCCGGATCCAGTCGCGAAAAAGGTGTTCACAAGATCGCCGTTCCGTGTCCGCGATCTCGCGGAACTCGTGTACCTTTACCAAGGGACGGGAGCGCCGAAGCGGACGGACTGGCGGGGGCACGTCCGAGTTCTGGAAGAATCCGGGAGCTCTCCGTTCACGCATCGGGATGGCCGATGGAATAGATCGCTTGGCGTCAACGTCCCCATATTCGAGCGATTGCCGTCTGCCGGTTTCTATTCGCAATGGCGTCGAGTCTCCGACGGGATGCGTTGCATGCAATTGCCGGGAGGCGCCGTCGAAATCGGTTGCGCAAGCGGCGGCAATGACGAAGGGCCGCAACATATTGTCGAACTCGATGCCTTTCTGATCGATGCGGAACCGGTATCCACCACGGCATTTTGTCGATTCCTCAATTCCATCGACAAGCCTTCTTCAAGTTTTCTGAGCGATTGGTTCGTCCTTGGTGCGAAGGACAAGCGCGCGGAGCATATGCTGATTCGCCGTGAAGCGGACGGCTACCATCCATTGCCGGGTACGGAGCGATGGCCGATGATTCTTGTTTCCTGGTATGGGGCGAACGCGTATTCGCTCTGGGCCAACGGAAGGGAGTGGCGTCATTATCGGGATGAGTTCGGCAATCGAGAGGGCAGTTTCTTGCCGAGCGAGGCACAGTGGGAATATGCGGCGAGAGGTATGCGTTACCAGCCGTTTCCTTGGGGAGACGCGGCGGCTACGCAAGAGAAAATGCGATTTGCCCAGCATCGACGCGGAGACGTTTACCGAGCGGAAACCTTGCCACTGGCGGACGTCAACAGGATGCTGGGGGTGTCGCCGTTCGGATTGCATCACATGGCGGGCAATGTTTGGCAGTGGTGTCGCGACTGGTACGATTCGGCATTTCATGGCAAGCCCGAGGCGATAACGCGCAACGCACTCAACCGGAAACCGACCGGAGTTCGTAGCGAGCGCGGCGGCAGTTGGATCGGCACGGCGGAATTGTGTCGCAGTTCGTATCGACGCGGACGGCCGCCGCTGGCGCGGGGTAGGTGTTTGGGATTTCGGTGTATTGGGTCGGTTGGCGACGAAGTGCGGTGAATCGAGATACCGAAAAAAGGCCAGGTTAAGGCGATGCCGATGCCTGAACCGCGAACTGCCCAGCATACGCTCCTTCCGGAATGCCATGCACTTCTTCAAAAATGATTTGGCAGATCGACATACCCTTCTTGAGGCAGATCCGTAGCGGACCGGCATTCCAGATTTCCAGGCGGATTTGCGATCTTTCAAACGCTGGGTCGTTAGGCTTTTCTCCGAAACCAGGATGAATCGTTGGCGCCGTGACATGAATACCAACGCCGATGCGCGCAAGGCTGCTCTTTCCTTCCACGCGAGCTCCAATTCGTGAAAGGTTTGGAAGTTTGATTTTCTCCGCAGTCCACGCCAAGACAAATGATTTCGGCTCCAGGATATAGCCTTCGCCGGCGCAAGATTGGGGTGTCGTCTGATTGCGAATGAGATCGTTGGAATTGAATTGGATCGATGAAGGATCAATGACGACGGAAGCTCCCGAACCGCCTAGTTCCTTCCAAGGGCGAATCTCCGCGTCCAGAGTAAGGTCAAGCGTCGTGGACGACCAACGCTTGTCCGCGACAGGCGGGCAACTGGACACCCAAATCAACCTGCGCTGAAGCGCGGCCCGCACCTCACGATCGGAAAGGATCATATTAGGGCTCCATGTTCTTGTTCCTTTCTCACGTCTTTCAACTCGCTCAATCTAACCCAAACGCGATGGGCGCCGGAATCCGCCTCGACGGGAAGCGAAACCAGGGCTGCGTTTTTCCCGTTGTCTGTATAAAGGAGCCGAACGGCGAGGAAATCTGCCTTATCCTCGACGACCAACATTCCCCTGTCAACGGGCAAGTATTCGGAGCGTCCTTCCAGGGTTGCTATCTTAACGGTCGCTTCGCTCTCCCGCAGTCCCTCCGAGACCTCACAACGCACAAGTGCCATTTTGCAATACTCCTTCCGTCGAACTCGAAAAGGCCATCATTTCATTGCCTTCACGCAATAGACGAATGATATCTTACCCGAATAATGCACTTTTGTATACTAAAAAGAATAATCGCCGCAACTCTCACGCTGAATACCATTTAGAGAATCGATGCGATGGCGACAAATTCGAGGGACATGATGAATATGCCGACTTGATTCAGCTGCGTCTCGGTACATGCCCTAAAAACGGTTTTGGGCGCCTACGGAAACGACGCGCTTACGCCTCAACGCTCGACTTTGCGAAGCGATCCATGATTGATTGAAAGGCCCCCGTGACTTTCGCCGACGGATCGGCCGCGCCGAAGCTCAAGAAAACCTTGAACGTCGCGTGGCCCTGTTTGTCGAAGAATTGAACGCTGAGGGTTTTCTTGCCGGTCATGTGGCTGGGTTTGGCGACGGCGAAGGCGGCGCCGAGTTGGGGCCAGCGGATGTGCATGTCGAGCGTTTTGGTTTGGACGTTGAAGAATTCGTCCCAGATCGAGAAGCCGCCGTTCCAGGGATAGTATAACAATGTCGCCCGTCATTACTGGACATCGAACCCTCCGCGCCTTGCCAACCAAATCAAAAAAATGCGTGAACCAGCCGTCTTTCATTGCACGTCGCTGCCCTATCGCTTCTTTGGCCGAAGTGAAGAATTGGGACTTTTGAACGCGTCCATGGAAGGCGGACCGTTCAGCGTGATCGCGTTTGTCGGTCCTGGTGGACAGGGCAAGACGGCCATCGTGCAGCACTGGATGGAGGAGGCGGCGAAGCGATTGCACGAAGTGGACGGCGTCTTTTTTTGGAGCTTCTATCGGGGCAAAGACAGTGATTTGTGCTTGCGGGAATTGTTCGCATACGCGGAGGGAATGGAGCGCGCGCCGGACGTGTCGGCGAGTTTTTGCGTCGACCGATTGTTGCCTCGGCTTCGCTCGGAGCGTTGGGCGATTGTGCTGGACGGCGTCGAGGTGGTGCAGCATGAGATGGGAAGTTGGCGGGGGCGCTTCGTGCATCCGGAACTGGGGCGGTTATTGGAAGAACTCGCGTCGGAGCCGATGCCGGGGGTCGCGGTGCTGACGACGCGTTTCGAGCTTCCCTCGCTGGCGCATCGACGCCATGCGGAATTGGTGTCGCTCAATACGTTGGATTTGGAAAGTGCGTGCCAGTTGTTGCGAAGTCTGGGTGTTGGCGGCAAAACAGAGGAACTGGAAGCGGCAGCGCGTTCGGCGGGGTTGCATGCGAAGGCGGTGGAACTGTTGGGGACGTTTCTGAGGCGGTATTGCGCGGGTGGATGTTCTTCGGAGATCTACGCCGCCCGGCTCGCAGGATCGGGCGACGAACAAACGACGGAGGAAGAGTACGTTTCTCGGGTGCTTGCGCTATTTGAAGGTGCGTTGACGCAGGAGGAGAAAGATATACTCGGCCTTGCGACGGCATTTCGGCAACCGCCGGTGGAACGTCAATTCGCGGCGTATTTGACGAGTGGGCCGGTGCGGCATCTGTTGCACGAGGTTTGGGGACGTACATACGCCGACTTTGGCGAACGGCCGAGCGGTTGGGTCGAAGGCCAAGTGCAGGGACTGGTCGATTTGCGATTGCTCGAACGGGTTGGATTGGCGCTAAGCCGGGCGCATGCGGACAGCGATCTGGTGCTGGACGCGCATCCGCTGGTACGGCGCGGCTTCGAGGACGCGCTGGGGGCGGAAGGACGGCGAAGCGGGGCGACGAGTCGGGCTGGGTTCTTGCGCGGTCGGCCGGATCGGCGAGCGCCAACATCCTTGGAGGAAGCGCGGGAGGAGGTCGAACTTTTCCACGCGTATTGCGACGCGGGATTGTGGAACGAAGCCGATAGCACGTTCGTGGCCCTGGAGAATCCCAAGCATCGATTGGTAGCGCCGGCATTCGAGCGGGATTTGCTGCTGCGGTTTTTTCCGCAAGGGGATTGGCGTCGGCCGCCTCTGTGGTCGGGGTTTGGACGCTATCGAAGCCTGGCCATTTGCATGGAGATGCTGGGGCAATTCGAGGACGCCATAGAGGTGTATCGACCGAACGATGCGGCATTGCGCGGGGATGCGCTCATCGCGCTGGGGCGATTGCAGCCGATCTTGGGTGAGCCGAGGATGGCGGCGCCGTGGCAGACGTTGTGGCAAGCGTATCGGGTGCATGGTCTCGCGCTGGCGGGGCGGACGGAGGAGGCGTTGCGGCAGGCGGGGACATTGGTGCCCGGCGATATTTACGAATGGGTGCATCTCTTTGAAGGGCTGTCGCGGCTTGGGCGGTTAGATCTGCTCGACGTCGCGGCGCTGAAGTATCGGTCGCCTTATAGCGAAGAGAACGAATGGAATCGCTTGAGTCGGGAGCGGTTGTTGTTGGACTATCGGCGTTGGCGAGAACCTGCGAATACGGACTTGGAGGGTGCGTATCGGAAACTGATGGAAGCGTATGATCGGGCGGGGTTGCCTTGGGAGCGGGGCTTGGTGCGGTTGAGTTTGGGGAGGCTGTTGAGGGATTTGGGGCGAAGTTCGGATGCGAATGTGGTCGTGCGCGGCGCGATGGAGTTGGCGGTGAGGTACGGGATGGAGATCGTGGCGGCGGATGCGAGAACGTTGTTGGGATTGAAAATTGAACGGGGACAGTAGTCACGCGGGCGGTGTATAATCTCGAAAGGAGGTGAACGATGCCGATGCACGATTGGACGAAAGTAAACGCGGGAACGTATCACGACTTTCATTGTTCGTGGTTGACGGAGTTGAAAAATGCCTTGAATCGCGGCCTCCTACCCAACGACCATTACGCGCAAGTGGAACAGGTTGCGGAAGCGATGATCGCGGACATTTTGACGTTGCACTCTCAAGATCCGCGAGACGAACCCGAGGAGGAAGGCGAAGGCGGCGTGGCGGTCGCGCTGGCGCCGCCGCGTGTGCGGATTACGGAGTCGATCGAGATCGATATGTACGCGGCCCATGCCAAGCAAATCGCGATACGACACGTTAGCGATGATCGCATTGTCGCACTGATCGAGCTTCTTTCTCCTGGAAACAAGTCGAGTGATTTCGCGTTTCGGTCGTTCGTACGGAAGGCGTTGGAAGCGATCGATCGAGGTTGTCATCTGCTCCTGATCGATCCGTTTCCGCCTGGCCCGCGGGATCCACGCGGCATCCACGGGGCCATCTGGGAAAAGTTCGGCGGCACATACGATCCGCCGCCGGATAAGCCGATGACCTTGGTGGCGTACGATGCGGGTTTGGTCAGGACCACGTATGTGGAGCCGATCGCGGTGGGGGACGTGTTGACGGATATGCCGTTGTTTCTGACGTCCAAGCGGTATGTGCCCGTTCCCCTAGAAGAAAGTTATTTGCGGACGTACGGCGGAGTGCCGCAGCGGTGGCGGCGTGTTTTGGAAGCGCGCTAAGCCGCAAGCGGGTTATTTTTTGCCGTTGAGGCTGGCGACGACGAGGCGGATGTCTTCGTAGGGGACTTGTTCGTCGAGGGCGAGGAAGATGGGCTTCAAGTAGCCGCCGGGGTTTTGCACGGCGGCGGCGGTGACGCGTTCGATGTTCGTTTTGCTGACGTAGCGTTCGACGGCGGCGGGATCTTCCTCTTCGATGTAATCGGCGAGGTAGCCCAGGATGGTGCCGCGCGTACGACCCATTTGCTCGGCGATTTCGTCGACGTCCAACTGTTTGCGGAAGCAATCATAGGCGCGGGCTTTGCCGCGCGAGATGGTTGCGGATTTGCGTTCGGTTTTCTCACGCTTCGCTTCGATGGGGATATCGAAGGAAAGCTCGTTGGCTTTGCAGTATTTGTCGATGCGCTGCAGGATGCGGTCGCCGAAATCCTGGAGTTTTTGGTCGCCGATGCCGTAGAGGCGGCGCATGCCTTCCTTGGTGGAGGGCCGAACTTGGGCGAGAACGCGCAGGGTGGCGTCGCTGAAAATGATGTAAGGCGGCACTCTGCGTTCCTGGGCGAGAACGCGGCGGAGTTCGCGCAATTCGTCGAAGAGACCCTGGTCAACACCTTCCCACGATTCCTCGGCGGCCTGTGATTTTCGCGGCTTGTCTTCGGCGCTGACGTGCATCGGTTGCACGAGGCGGACCTCGCGTTCCTTGCGGAAGACTTGCCACGACCCTTCGGTCAGTTTGAGGATGGGATACTCAGCGCCTTCCTGCGCCAGAACGCCCTGGCCGATGAGTTGATAAATCCAATCGCGCAGGACGGCCTTATTGTGTTCGCGGAGAAGGCCGAACGTGGTGAGCTTGTCGTGGCCCAGGGAGCGGACGCGTTCCAGGTTTTCGCCGCGGAGGACGGAGATAACGTGGCCGATGCCGAAGCGTTGGTCGACACGGGCGACGCCGGAGAGGATTTTTTGGGCCAGGACGAGGGCGTCGGGGACGGGTTCGGTGTCGCCCAGGCATTGGTCGCATGCGCCGCAGTTGGTGCTCTCGAAGGTTTGGCCGAAGTATTGAACGAGGGCGCGATGACGACAGACGGCGGACCGGCAATAGCGGTCCATGTCGTCGAGATGCTTGAGGGCGTTGGGCAGGAAGTCGGGGGCGACTACGTTTTCTTGAGCGGATTTGGTGAGGATCTTTTTATACGACATCGTGTCGCCGCCGGAGTAAAGAAGGACGCAGTCGGCCTCCAAACCGTCGCGGCCCGCCCGGCCGGTTTCTTGTTGGTAGTGCTCAATCGACTTGGGCATGTTGGCATGGAGGACATAGCGGACGTTGGAGCGGTCGATGCCCATGCCGAAGGCGACGGTGGCGACGATCAAGTCGCATTGCTCCGCCTTGAAGGCTTCTTGGACGTCGCGGCGTTCGTCGGGCGCCATGCCAGCGTGGTAAGGCAGACAGTTGACGCCTTGCTCCTTGAGATAGGCGGCATAGTCGTCGACGTCGGCGCGGCGGAGGGCGTAGAGTATGCCGGCTTCGCCCTTGTGACGTTGGATGACTTCCATGACTTGCTTATACGGGTCGACGCGCGGAAGGATGCGGTAGGAGAGATTGGGGCGGTCGAAGTTGCCGACGAGGACGGCGGAGTCTTTGAGGTTGAGTTGCTTGCAGATGTCGGCGCGGACCTGTTCGGTGGCGGTGGCGGTGTAGCCATGGAAGGAAGCGTCGGGGAAGACGTCGCGGAGTCGGCCGATTTGGCGATATTCGGGGCGAAAATCGTGTCCCCAATGGCTGATGCAGTGGGCCTCGTCGATGGCGAAGGTGGAGACGCCGACTTGTTTGAGGAATTCGCGGAAGTCTTCGTTGGCCAGGCGTTCGGGGGAGACGAAGACGAGGCGGATCGAGCCGTTGAGGAGATCGGCCTTATATTGGCGGCGTGTTTGCAGGGAAAGAGAGCTATCGAGTTGGATGGCGGGGACGTTGTTGGCGCGTAGGCCGTCGACTTGATCCTTCATGAGGGCGATGAGGGGCGAGACGACGACGGTGGTGCCGCCCTGCGCGACGGCAGGCGCCTGGTAGCAGAGCGATTTGCCGCCGCCGGTGGGCAGGACCAGAAGCGAATCGCGGTGGTCGAGCACGCACTGGATCGCCTGCTCTTGCAAGGGGCGAAAGGAGGAATAACCCCAGTGTTTTTCGACGATTTGATGGACGTCAGCGAGAGTGGGCATGATTTGATCCTATGCCGACAAAATTTCTTCGCGAGCTAGCCAAGCGGCGTATTCCAACGACTGCTGAATATCTTCGCGTTCGAGGTCAGGGAAATCTTTGAGTACCTCCTCCCACGAAGCGCCGCTTGCCACATGCCCAATGACAACGGACACAGGTAATCGCATTCCACGAATGCAGGCCCGGCCGCCGAGGAGTTTTTGATCGAAGGTGATTCGTTCAAACATGGCTGTCCCCTTTCGGTGAAACCCCTTTCGGTACGAGCGATGGGAAACTCAATGTGGATTCCCAATGACATGATACGCCAGACAGTGCAGGGCGAGAATGGCGGCGGCGGGGTGGATTTCGCGGCGGCGGCCGGTGGGGAGTTGGCCGCCGCTTGCGGCTTAGCGGTTTATCGTTCGGACAGGCTGGAAGCCTGTCCTACGGGGGGACGGAGTTCGGCGGGTTGGGTCCAGGTTTCGGCGAGGGGGGACGGGGCGGAAAGATAGCGCAGATGAACATCCATGCGGGGGAGGCGGTGGGCGAAGCGGTGGGCGGAATCGATGTCGCAGCTATGGGTGCGCATTTCTGCCTCGGCCTGTTGGAGAAGGAGGAAATCGGGGTCGGATTGGCGGACGAGGTCGAAGAGACGACGGCTGGCCCAGTTTCGGCCGCCGACCTTACGGCGTCGGCCGAAAGGTTGACGCATTATCATCATGCCGGTCGTGGCGACACGGGCGAAGCGTTCGCGGAAGGCGAGGGAGTTGGCAAGCGCGGCGGAGAAGTCGATGTGGAACTGGTTGGCATTCAACAAATGCCGCCAGAGCGGGGCTTCGAGGGAATCGAAGGTAGGCAGCGAAAGGAGGATGCCCAGGTCGGCGACGACGCAATCGGCGCGGATGCCAAGTTCGGATTGCAGTCTTGACAAAAGAACGTGGACGAGGGCGTCGTTGCCGGCGCGATTGAGCGGGGTGTGCAAGAAGTATTCCGCGCCGGCTTCGGTGGCGACGACTTCAATGAGGAGGGTGTTGACGTCGGGAATTTCGCTCAAGGTTTCCTGGCGTCGAAACAGGTCGATCACCTCGACGGCGGCGGGGTCGGCAAGATGATAATCGTGGCGAAGGAATTGCAATGCCGTCTCTTCAGATTCGCGCATGGCTTCGGCGACGTGCAGGCGAAAGAGATAGAGGCGTTGGGCGAGTTCCGGTGCGATGACCCAGCCGTGGCTTGCCCAACTGGGGACGATGGGGCGGGCGAAAACTTCTTCGACCAGGATCGCGTCGTCGACGAGACGTTTGAACTCGAAGCAACGGCCGTCGAGTACAAAGCGGTCGCCGGGTTGCAGGCGGTCGGCGTAGGCCTCGTCGAGAGCGCCGACGCCGAAGGAAGCGTCGGTTGCGCGTTTCGCGCGCACAGGGGTGGGGACTGATTCGTTCGGCGGCGGGACAAGTCGAATAGTGCGGGCGTCTTCGTTAAGGATGGTGCCTAGGTTGCGGCGCATGAGGCGGGCGGTGCGGTCGTCGACGATGGTGAACTTGCCGTCTTGCCAACGGAGGCGAGGCAAAAGCCAGGGCCGCCCGTCGCGGCCCATGCCGGCGAGATAGTCGAGACAGCGGTCGAGATCGTCACGCGTCAGAAGGCGATAAGGATAGGCACGGCGAACAAGTTGCAAGGCGTCCTCGGGTGTCCAGGAAGCGTCGATCGCCATGCCGACGAGATGTTGGCACAAAACGTCGAGTGGTTGCGTGGGAATGTTCAGCGCTTCGATCTGACCGGAGCGAGACGAGGCGGCGGTGACGATGGACTCGATCAAATCCGCGGCGCCCGCGGTAAGCAGCAAGCCGCGGCGCACCTGGCCGGGCTTGTGTCCGGAGCGGCCCAGGCGCTGGAGAAGTTTGGTGGCGCCGCCGGGGGGATGGATGAGCACCACCTGGTCGATGCTGCCGATGTCGACGCCGAGTTCCAGGCTGGTGCTGCTGACGACGCAGCGCAGAAGGCCATCCTTCAAGCGCATCTCGACGCGCTTGCGGCGGACGGCGGCGAGCGAGGAATGATGCACCGCGAACTCGCGCTTGCGACGGGGGTAACGGCGGCGCAGGGCAAAGCAGACGCGCTCGGCGATGCTGCGGATGTTGGTGAAGATCAGCGTTGTGCGATTCTTCTTGAGCACGAGATGCAAGCGTTCGAGCAGGCGCGCGATGAAGCCTCGTTTGGGTTCAAGGTCCGATTCGCGAGGCAGCGGCTCGATGGTCAATTCGAAGGGCGTGGGATGATCGACGTCGGCGACGGTGGCGTGTCGACCGGCGCCGACGAGGAACTGGCCCGCTTCCTCCAAGGGGGCACAGGTGGCGGAAAGGCCGATGCGCTGCAGCGTTCCGCCATTAGTCGTGACGATGCGTTGGATCCGTTCCAGCGCCAGCGTCAGGTCGCAACCGCGTTTACCCGGCGCGAGAGCGTGCAGTTCATCGACGATGACCCAGCGGAGCGTCTTGAAGAGATCGCGTCCCAGGGGTTGCGTCAGGAGGATGGCAAGGCTTTCCGGAGTGGTGAAAAGAATGTGCGGCGGCTTGAGTAGCTGTTTGCGGCGGCGCGATGGCGGCGTGTCGCCGGTGCGCAGGCCGATGAGAATGCGTGGCAAGGCTGTCCGCTGGCGGATTTGGCGCAAATGCCGCGACAGGTTTTTGCCGGCATCGCGACTGAGAGCCTTGAGGGGGGCGATGTAGAGACAGCGCAGCGACTGTTGCGATTGAGCCTCGCTAAAAAGTTGGCTGAGGATGGGCGCAAACGCCGCGAGCGTTTTGCCGCTGCCAGTCGGGGCGGCCAGCAACAGATTGGCGTTGTCGGTTAGGGTGGGCCAAGCGACGCGCTGGGCGGCGGTGGGGACGCCGAATGTGGCATGGAACCAATCTCGCACCGGCGCCGCGAGACAGGCCAGCGCGGATTCGACGGAGTGAGGCGCGGTGTGGTGGATCAGGCGTGCATCCATTGCGGTGAAAAGTTCCTTCCAAGGGGTCGATCCGAGCGCCTGCGCAACGTGGCACGCAACCGTGTCGTTATTGAACAGTGGGAAGATCGTCTTGGCAATCGCGACCGGAGCCTTGATTTGACAAAAAGCGGCAACTTCTATCTAAATAGGAACTTGCGAACAGGCGTCAAATTCGGTGCCATCCGGCACCGAATTCGCACGCGGTCTAGGAGGAAGACTTACGAGGATTGAGCCATGAGCGCGATATTGTCGGCGCCGCCGGAGAAAGAGCCCAGGGTCCACGGAAGAACGGCGGGCCGCCCTTCCCTGCTCGATCCGGTGCTTGCCGGCGATCCGTGGATGGGGACGTGTTCGCAGCCAGGATTGCTGGTTCTGGATTTACGCAACTACCCGATCGCGCTGCAGCCGGGCACGCGGCTCGATCAAGCGTCGTTCAACTCATGGATTTATCGGCTTCGGAACTCGGCGCCGCGAAATGGCGGCGTCCGAGAATGAACGTTAGCTGATCACACGGTTACGGCCGTCGCGTTTGGCTTGGTAGAGCTTCTCGTCGGCGCGGCGGATCAACTCGACTGGGGTGATGTTCTTTTCGCCCTGGGTCGTGACCACGCCCGCGCTAATCGTGACGGTATAAGTGTGTTCTTCGTACTGGAAGGGCTGTTGGCTGATTACCGCGAGCAGCCGATTGCACAAGTGCGCGGCGCCCAAAATCGGCGTTTCTGGCAAAACGACCGCGAATTCTTCGCCGCCAAAGCGGGAGAAAAGTTCTTCTTTGCGAATGTTGCCCTTGATGCGGGCGGCCAATTCGCGCAGCGTGAAATCGCCGCCCAGGTGCCCCAATTCCTCATTGATGAGCTTGAAGCGATCGATGTCGATCATCGCTAACGACAACGGCCTTTCGTAGCGGCTGGAGCGGGAGAGTTCGCGATCGAGGAATTCGATGAAATAGCGTTTATTGTGGATGTCCGTCAGCGCGTCGATGATCGTAAGCCGATAAATCTCTTCGTGATACTCCGCCTCGACGTTGCCGCTCATGAGGAAGCGATAGATGCAATTGCCGATGCGAAGGTAGTCGCCGTCCTTGAGTTTGTACATGGAGGCGGGCACGTCGTTGACGTAGGTGCCATTGGTGCTTTGGAGATCGACGGCGTAATACCCGTCGGCGCCGGGTTGGATACGGGCGTGGCGTCGGGAAACGGAATGATCGTTGATGCGGACGTCGCAGTCGCCGCCCCTGCCGAAGACGAGGGGCAGTTCCCCCAGGAGGTAGCGGCTGCCCATGCCGGGGCCGGTCGGATAAATGTGGACCAAACAGGCGGTCCGGCTCGTCATGGAGACAGGGCGATCCGGCGCGGTCACCCAAGTTTCGGTGACGCGTTCGGCGGCAAATTCATGCGAACTGCCTCCAGAGCCAGAAGGTGAGCCGACGGGTTCCATGGGGTCCATTAATTAAGTACGGGCAGCAAAATATAGATCAATCTGGAAAGGATAGCCAATATTTCCGTGGGGTAAACTTCGCCACCCTTGTCCTACAATCGATCCAAGGCCCGCAGGAACCGCGAAATCTGTTGCGAAAGTCCCGTTTCGGACGCCATACCCGCTTAGGGTCGCGGCGTCGAAATCCCCAGTAGCCGACCTTCGGGAACGCTTAAGTCCACCAGCTGAGGTTCGGAAGTCACGGCGACCGATTCATTGCCGGCCTGATCGCGGACGCGCAACCGCAGGAATACCGCGACCGGCATTTTTTCGGGAAGCGACCAAGGATGTTGGCCGGTATTGGCGAGATTGAGGCCGATCGGTTGCCAAGGGCCTTCGCGGCGTTCGGCCCACTCCAGGCTGATGGGGTTGTCGGTTGGATTCTTGTCCTTCGCCTGCCAGCGCAGGAGCAAGGTGTTTGGTCGGCTCGTGTCCGGAACCGGCGGGAACAACTGTGCCACCGGAGCGGCCGAATCAATTTCCACCAACATTTGGGGAACGTCGCCGTTATTGGGCGGCGTTTGGCCGCGGCCCGCCCGGCTGGTGACGACAAGCGTGAAGCCGTAGACGCCGTCGCCGGGCAATTCGATCAGACGTTGGAACCGTCCCGTTTTCGTCATCCCCTCGACGGCTGGATCGTCGGCGTATTTTTCCCAGCTCTGCCCTTCGTTCCGCGTCCAATAGAGGTCGACGCTGCCGATGCCGGATGGGCCGACTTTGCTAAGTTCGTATTCGAGCGGCACCATCGGGCGACTGTGATATTGAATCGGGGGCAGCGCCCGGCGGGGCGGCGCGGCGGGAACGGGCGGAGCGGACGGTTCTTGGGCCGTGAAGGCGACGGGACGAATGGGCACGGAATCGGCGGCGGGCTTGGCGCCCGGCGGCGGAGTCCAGGGGTTGGAATCAGGCTTGCCGACCGAAACCGGCGGAAAGGCCGGGGGGGGCACGGGCGCCATTCCGGTCGGAGGCGGCAGGAAGGGCCGGCTTTCCGCGACCGGCGGTGGAAACGAACCGGCGGGAATGAGCGGCGTGGTCGATGCGGGGGGCGGAGCGACGCCTCCGACCGCGATGACTCCTTCGCCGGACAATTCCGCCGCGACGGTGCTCACGTTGCCGGCGAGATCCTTGAGAGTCAACCGAATGTTCAACGCGGCGTTCGTACCGGGGCGGAATTTTGTTTTCCCCGTGAAAGCGGGCGCGGCGCTCGCCGTGTTCCACAATGGCGATCCGCCATCCTTCATCTGCCATTCGATGCGAAACGAGGTCCAATCGGGCGCGTCCTCGCGCAATTCCCAGCCGATTTGGACTTCATCGCCAATGCGCCCGGCCTCGGTAATCCGCACCAAGGGGCGCAGCGTGTCGATCACCAGTTTCTGCGCCGGCGGCAGCGCGCGGATGTTTTCCGGTTCTTGTTTGCCGAAGCGATTGACGGCGGCCACGCCCAGCCAGTAGACGCCGTCGGCGGGGGCCGTGAAGGAAATGAACTCCTTGTCCGGCGTGGCGGCGGCGACCTGTTGCCAATTCTTACCCTGGTCAGGCGAGGCGAAAAGTAGAATTTCCCTAATCTCGCCGCGTCGGGACGCTTCGAAGGTCAAGGGGATCTGCACCACCCGGCGATTGAGATGGACGATGTCGGAGGCCGGTTGCCCAAGTAGCAACCCCAGGCATGTCACGATCAATCCCTGTGCTCCCATTACCGCCTCCCAGAGTCCGTGTCGCAATCGGTTCGTATCCCGTGTCGCTCTAAGCCTGGCGATCTGGGAAACCCGGGGGACGCTTTTCGTCGCACCCGGAACGCAAAGTGAGCGTAGAATATCGGCTATGAGCAAGGAATCGGTTATAGGGCCACGATTCTTGAATAAATTGATCGAGAATCTCATTTTTCCTCAAGTCGCCCTCGGGAATCAGGCATGGAACCCACAGACATAAAGCAAGCGCTCGAACAGTTCAAGGAAGGCAAACTCGGCATGGAGAGCATCTTGGAGTTGCTCGATCCGCCGCCGGAAGTAAGCCTGGGTTACGCCCACGTCGACCTTCATCGCCAACAACGGTGCGGCTACCCCGAGGTGATTTTCTCCCAGGGTAAGACGCCGGAATGGGTCGAAGGCGTCGTGGAGAAACTGCTCGAGGCGAAGCAAGATTGCCTGGCCACGCGGGTGAGCGAGGAACAAGCGCAATCGCTGGCACGCCGCTTTCCCCAGGGTGAGCAAGACCGGGTCGCGCGAACCTTTTGGTTGCCCGCGGAGAGGAAACGCGACGTGAAGGGATCCGTGGTCATCCTCACCGCGGGAACGAGCGACCTGCCGGTCGCGCGCGAAGCCTTGGTTACCGCCAACGCGCTGGGCGCGCATACGGATCTTCTCGCGGACGTAGGCGTCGCGGGGATACATCGCCTGTTGCGCCATCGGCAACGCTTCGTCGACGCGGACGCGATCGTCGTCGTCGCCGGCATGGACGGCGCGCTGCCGAGCGTCGTGGGCGGACTGGTCGATTGCCCCGTCATCGCGGTTCCCACGAGCGTCGGCTATGGCGCCGCGTTTGGAGGAGTCGCGCCCTTGCTCACGATGCTCAACGCCTGTTCGGCCAATGTGGTGGTCGTGAATATCGACAGCGGCTTCAAGGGAGGCTACGTGGCGGCCCTCATCGCTCGCCGCGCCGCGGGCAAACCCGCTTAGCCGCGACGCGAAGCGGAGCGCGGAACCTCCACTCGCGCTGCCCTGCGGGT
>Ga0163144_10011769_pt1 | contig 18480 bp, 11 predicted proteins | sample OliLak19BULKMAT1_FD_123175 | JGI IMG/M metagenome (GOLD analysis project Ga0163144, IMG submission 123175) | Freshwater microbial mat bacterial communities from Lake Vanda, McMurdo Dry Valleys, Antarctica - Oligotrophic Lake LV.19.BULKMAT1 | ecosystem: Environmental > Aquatic > Freshwater >... | reverse complement strand
TGCCCCACGCCCACGCCTGAGCCGTAGTACGCGGGGCGGCCTCGTAGCCGCACCCGACATCCGAGAGGTATGTTTTGCCGCCGTTTGTTCGGTAGGCGGCTTTACTTTGGTGCCAATGTCTTTTTCACGTTTATTTGCCTCAACTCCCGCCCCCCGCCCGGCCGCCGCGCGCGCCGCCGTCTGGGGGGTCGTCTGCGCCAACGCGCTGGCCGCCGTCTGCGTGGCCGGCCTGCTGGCAGTGCTCGGCCGCGCCGCGCCGGCTTTGGCCGAGGCCGCGCCGGCCGCCGCCCCAGTGGTCGCCGCCCCGGCCAACGCTGTGCCCGCCGTCGCCGCCGCTACGGCCCTCTCAATGACGAAACACGTCACCAGCGGGTCGGGCGACAACAACATTGTCTTTAACGGCGAGTTGGTCACCTACACCATCGTCTTGACCAACGGCACTACCTTCATCGCCACCGACGTCAACATCCTTGACATCCTGCCGATTGACACGCTCGACGATGTGCTCTGCCTGCAATACTGTGAGCCAATCGTCGAGGAGCAGAGCATCCCCGAGCCGCTGGGCGGCGTCCTGGTCATCACCGTCACCCGCCAACTCAGTTGGACCATCGCCAGCCTCGCGCCGGGGGCCGTCACTCAGTTGGTCTTCCAGGGCCGCGTCACCGGCCAGGCTGACGGCACCATCTTCAACAACCGCGCCTTTGCGACCTATTTTAAGAACGGCAATCCCCTCGACCAGGGCAGCGCCGCCAGCAACGAAACCGCGACGACCGTCCGCATCAAGATAGATGAGAACGGCCTACCCGGCTTGTCGGGCGCGCCCACCTGGTTCTCAGCCGACATAGGCGGCACCCTCAGCCAAGACTGGGGCGACTTCAACAACGACGGCTACCTCGATCTGGTGCTCGGCTCGTCCATTGGCGCCTCGGTCTACCGCAACGTCTTGGGCCGCATGGTGCTCTATTGGAGCAACACCAGCCGCACCTACGGCGTGCGCTGGGCCGACTTCAACGGCGACGGCAAGCTCGATATCGTGGCCGTGGGTGACAGCCTGGATGGCAGCGCTGTCGTCTCCGGCACCAATTACCTGTACACCCAGGGCGTCGGTGAATTTGTGCCGCTGGGCAGCTTCGTCTCGCCCTACCAGTACGTGCGCGTGGCCGTGGGCGACTTCGACGGCGACCAAGACATAGACATCGTCGCCAGCACCAACACCCTGAACGCCGCCTGCCCGGTGCGCCTGCTGCGCAACAACGGCGCGGGCGTCTTCACCAACCCCGGCGACTGCCTGAGCACCTCGGCCACCGCCGCCCTGGGCGCGGCCGACTTCGACAACGACGGCGACCTCGACCTGGCCCTGGGCCTGTTCCCCGACGCCATTCAGGTGCTCAAAAACAACGGGGCCGGCGCTTTCCCCACCAATATCGTCGTTGCCAGCGGACTGGGCTTTTTGCCCTACGACTTTGCCTGGGGCGACTACGACGGCAACGGCTTCATGGACCTGGCGGCGGCCTTCCCGCTCCAAAAAGAAGCCCGCATCTACCGCAACCTGGGCGGAGCCATCTTCGACACCCCGCTCGAGCCGTTCCACACCGCCAAGTTCCTCTCGCCCCTGGCCGTAGATTGGGGCGACTTCAGCGGCGACGGCCTGCTCGACCTGGCCGTGGCCGACGAAACGCCGCGCGTCTATATCAACAATCACGGCACGTTTGACAGCAACAACCAGATCGCGGCCGACGCGCTGGACGGCCAGGTGTGGAGCATCCGCGGCGCACAGCTAAATTTCGGCGGCGACCTGGAACTCGCGCTCACCAACCGCGACGACTCGAGCCTGCTGATCGAGGGCTTTGCCCCGCACCTCGATACCAGCCTGACCCCGGTGGACGCCACCAACCCCACCAACGCCAACAGCCTGGCCTGGGGCGACACCGATGGCGACGGCGATCTCGACTTTGTGCTCGGCGCCGGCCCGTCGCCCGCGCTCGGCACGCAGATTCATTTCAACAACAACGCCGGGGGGTTCCCCACCAAGCAGCAGCTTAGCAGCGGCCTCGGCCCGCAGTCGGTGGCCCTGGGCGACGTGAACAACGACGGCCGCCTGGATATTGCCGTCGGCACCGCCGTTGAAAATCAGCTCTACCTGGCCGGCCACACCCTGCCCTCGTGGACCTCCAGCGCCCCTAGCTTCCCCAGCCACCGCCTGGCCTTTGGGGATGCCAACAGCGACGGCCGGCTCGATTTGCTGGTGGGCGCGAACGGCGGCGGCGTGGCCGTTTATCTCAACACCGGCTCGATCCTGGCCGACAGCCCGGCCTTTGTCACGCCCGAGACCGGCGATGTGCGCGCCCTGGCCTGGGGCGACTTCAACCGCGACTTCTACCTCGACTTCGTCGTCGCCTTCTACAACCAGCCGGCTCAGCTTTTCCTCAACAACGGCAACAACACCTTCACCGCCGTCTGGAACTCCAACACCACGCTCAAGACCACCAGCCTGGCCGTGGCCGACTTCAACGGCGACAGCTACCCCGACCTGGCGCTCGGCCACTATGACGGCCATGTCGAAATCTACGAGAACCGCGGCGCCGGCTTCAACGGCCAACTGACCGCCGCCCCGGTGTGGACCGCCCCCGATGAGGCGCGCACCACCGCCCTGGCCTGGGGCGATTGGGACTACAACGGCTACCCCGACTTGGCGGTCGGCAACGACTTTGAGCCCAACCAGGTCTTCGGAAACTTTGGCAGCACCCCCGGCAACCCGCGCCTGTTCTGGCTGTGGACCTCCAACGAATCTATGGCGACCACCGGGCTGGCCTGGGGTGACTATGACGGCGACGGCGACCTCGACCTGGGCATCAGCCAGAAGGGCGGCGGCGCCAACGGCTACTACCGCAACGGCACTATCACGCCCTCGCACCTGACCCTCGGCGGCGACTTCGTAGCGACTCTGGCCCGCCCCAACAACCCGTCTTACGTGGCGGTAGACCGGCCGGGCTTCACGGCCAACGCCTACCTGTACTCCAGCTCGGAGATCATCGGCGGCCTGAGCCAGACCGTGCCAATCAGCTACACGCTGTTTGATCCCGACGGCTCGCGCAAGCCCACCGACCTGAACGCCGCCGGCAACCCGATCATCAAGACCTTGTTCGAGTTCTCGCTCGACGGCGGCAGCACCTGGAAGACCGCCACCCCCGCCCTCGGCTGGACCGGGGCTGCCACCGCGACCAGGCGCCTGGGCCAGCCCGCCGTCTTCCCGTGGGATGCCACCAAAGACAAGGCCATCAGCGACGACGCCCGTTTCCGGGTGCGCATTGTGCCGCAGTGGCTGGTCGGCCCGGCCCAGCACGCTTCCACGGTCGCGGAAAGCCCGCCCTTCCGCATCCGCGCCATTACCTGCGTCTGGCCCGAAAATCCCTACATCCTGACCAGCCCCGCCATCATCTCGCCCAACGTTCCGGCCAACTATCAGGGCGGCGTGCTGGCCGGCACCGGCGTGCTTACCTATACCTGGAATTTCGGCGACGGTGCGGCGGTCAACGGCCAGAACACCCAGCACGCCTTCCCAGCCAACGGCACCTATCCCATCACCCTGACCGTCACCGGCGCGCCCTGCCCCAAAAACCGGCCCGTGACGGTCAACAAGAACATCGTGGTCGGCAGCGGCCTGGCGAATACCAAGACCTACCTGCCGCTCGTGCTCAGGAATGGCTCCGGCGGCAGCACGATCCTAGGCGGTGACGAGACGCCCACACCGACCGACACGGGCACGCCGACCGAGACCGGCACGCCGACGCAGACCGGCACGCCGACGCAGACCGGCACGCCAACCGAGACTGGCACGCCCACTGAGACCGGCACGCCCACTGAGACCGGCACGCCGCCGGCCACCGATACGGAAACTCCGACTCCGACGGCCCCACCGGAGACGAGCACGCCGCCGATTGACGGCACCGAGGCGCCCACCAACACCACCACCGGGCAAGTTGGCGGGCTGCATTGGGCCAGTTGGCGGCCGGCGGCCGCCGCTGCCCTGGCCCCCGCCAGCCTGCCCGCCGAGATGCCCGCCGCCGCGCCATTAGCGCCGGCCCTGTTGCCGCTCTTGGTGCCCTCCGCGCCCATCACGGCCACCCAGCTCACCACCCTGCCCACCGGCATCAACAACGAGCCGGCCATCAACGCCGATGGCACGCGCATCGTCTTCTGGTCCACCGCCAACCCGGTCGGGCAGAACGCCGACGGCAACATTGAGGTCTTCCTGCTCACGCTCGACCCCGGCGGGATCACCATCAAGCAGATCAGCAATTCCACCGGCAGCATCCTGGGCGGCTTCAACCTGTCGCCCTCGATTGACGATGTCGGCAACCGCATGACCTTCTTCTCCGACCGCGATTTGATCGGCGAAAACCCGGACAGCAATTTCGAAATCTATCTGTACGAAGCCAACACCGACACGCTCTACCAGGTGACCCACACCAACAAGGGCTTCAACATCCTGCCGTCGTTGAGCGGCGACGGCCAATACGCGGCCTTTGCTTCTGACCGCGACTTCAGCGGCAACAACGCCGACGGCAACACCGAAATCTTCCGCGCCAAGATCGAGGCCGGCGGCGTCTTCACCTTTGAGCAGATCACCGACTCGCCCGGCGGCATCAACGACCAGCCGCGCATCAGCCACGACGGCGGGCGCATCGCCTTTGTGTCGAACTTCAACTACGCGGTGGTCAACACCGTGCTGCTTAACAACGCCGACAACAACCGCGAGGTCTTCCTGGCCGAAGTCGGCCCGCCCATGCGCTTCGTGCAGGTCAGCAACACCAGCACCGGCAGCACCGGCGAGCCGGCCATCAACGGCGACGGCACGCGCATCGCCTTCGTCTCCGACCGCGACCCGGCCGCCGGCCTGGGCAACCCCAGCAACCTGCGCGAAATCTATTTCGCCGACGTCAGCGCCGGTTACGGTCTGAGCATCAGCCCGGTGACGACCAGCACGATCGAGATCGGCAACGGCGAGCCGACCATCGGCGGCGACGGCACGCGCATTGCCTTCGTCTCGCCCGGCTTGAGCCAGGTGCGCCTGTTCGACACCCCCGTCACCAGCGAGTTGGTCAGCACCATCGGGGCCAGCCTTAACCCCAGCCTGAGCGCTGACGGCACCGTGCTGGTCTTCGCCCACAACCGCCAGTTGTATCTCACCGCCAGCCCGATCGCCGAACTGGTGGTCACCAATATCGCCGCGCCCTCGCCGGTGTTTGAGAACGCCCCGCTGCGCTTCACGGTCGTGGTTAGCAACGCCGGCCCGTCCACGGCGCAGAACGTGCGCATCACCGAAACCCTGCCGGTCGGCGGCTTCAACCCGGCCCTGTTGGTCTTCAATTCCGGCGGCGCCATCTGCACCACCGGCGTTGCGCCCATCACCTGCACCATCGCCAGCCTGGCCGCCAACGCCGCCGTCACGCTGACCATTGACCTGACGCCCACGGTCTTCGGCACGCTCACCAACACCGTCAGCGCCTCCACCGTCACCTACGAGCGCTTCACTGATAATCTGGTCGTCACGCCCGTCACCATTAGCCCGGTGGCGCTGGCCGGCGTCAGCATCTCCGGCCCGGTGGCCGGCCTCGCCCACCCGACGTACACCTTTGTGGCCTCCGTCACGCCCGTCAGCCCGTCGCTGCAGCTCTCGTACACCTGGCAGGCGACCGGCCAAACCCAGGTCATGCACGTCAGCCCGGCCATCAGCGACGCGGTCAGCTTCACCTGGAACCCCGGCGGGGTGCAGGTCATCACCGTCACCGTCTCGAACCCGGCCACGCCGGTCGTCACGGCCACGCACACCATCACCATCGCGAACCCGCTGCCGACCCTGACGGCCATCCAGCCGACCACCGCCACCATCAACGGCCTGGGCTTCAATCTGATCCTGACCGGCACCGGCTTCGTCGCCAACTCGCAAGCCTTGTGGGATGGCGGGCCGCTAGCGACGACCTTCGTCACCAGCCGCACGCTCCAGGCCGTGATCTCCAACACGCTGCTGACCGTCATTGGCCCGCACCCGGTGGCGGTGTTCAACCCGCTGCCCGGCGGCGGCGCCACCAGCAACCTGACCTTCACCGTCACCTATCCCGCGCCGCACATCACCACCACCGCGCCCACCGGCGTGGCGGCCGGCAGCCCGAGCTTCACGCTCATCATCACCGGCAGCAACTTTGTGGCCGGCGCCACGCTGCACTGGAGCGGCCAGGCCAACCTGACCACCTCCGGCAGCGGCAGCACGCTCACCGCCATCGTTCCGGCCGGCTACCTCCAGTTGGCGGCCGGCGTCAGCCTGAGCGTGACCAACCCGACGCCCAACAACGGCCCGTCGAACGTAGTGGCCTTCAGCCTCACCAACCCGACCATCAAGCTCACCCCGGCCACCGCCACCATCCTGGTCAGCACCAACCGGGTGTTCACCGTCACCCTGAGCGCCATCCAGGCCGCCGACCGCGTCATCAGCGTTACCAGCAGCCTGCCGCTGGTGGCTAGCGTGCCGCCGACCATCACTCTGCCGGCGGGGCTCACTTCGACCACCTTCACCGCCACCGGCCAGCCCATCGCCGGGGTGGTGGCGATCACCGCCACGCTGCCGGCCAGCCTGGGCGGCGGCTCCGACTCGAGCGTGCTCACGGTCAACTACCCCACGCCCGTGCTCAACACCATCGGGCCGGTCAGCGCCACGGCCGGCGGCCTGACCTTTACCCTCAACCTGACGGGCAGCAACTTCGTCAGCGGGGCCAGCCTCAACTGGGCCGGCCAACCCGCCCTGCCCACCACCGGCAGCGGTAGCGCGCTCCAAGCCACCGTGCCCTTCAGTTACCTGGCGAATACCGGCGTGGTCGCCATCACCGTCACCAACCCGTCGCCCAGCGCCGGCCCGTCGGGCAGCCAGTCGTTCACCATCGTGCCGCTGCTGCTCACGCTCGCGCCTGACCCGATCATCGCCGGCCGCGGCGAAACCGCCATTGTCACGCTGACCGTCAGCGCGCTCCAGGCGGGGGCCACGCCCATCACGCTCACCTTCGCGCCGGTAAAACTGTTGGTCTTGTCCACACCCGTCACGCTGCCGGCCCAGACGCTGCAAACTACTTTCATCATCACCGGCGGCAAGGGCTCCACCGGCGTGCTCACTGGCACCCTGCCGGCCAACCTGGGCGGTGACAGCGCCAGCGTCCAGGTCACCGTCAGCAACCCGGTGCCGTACATCACCACCACCAGCCCGCTCACCGGCGTGGTCGGCGACCCCAGCTTCACGCTGGTCATCACCGGCTTCGGCTTCGTCTCTGACAGCGAGCTCTGGTTTGACGGCAACCTGCTGACCGACACCGGCTTCATCTCAGACACCCAGTTGACGGCCACGGTCCCGAGCGCCTACTTCCCGTTTACCGACAACTATGGCCTGTTGGTCGTCAACTCGGCGCCCGGCGGCGGCACGTCGAACACCTTCTTCATCACGGTCGTCAACCCGCTGCCCACTGCCACGGATATGTCGCCCACTGCGGCCATCGCCGGCGGCAGCGGCTTCACGCTGGTCGTCACCGGCACCGGCTTCATCAACGGCGGCTCGACCGTGCGCTGGAACGGCGCCGACCGCGCTACCACCTGGATCAGCAGCACCAAGTTGCAGGCCACCATCCTGACCAGCGACCTGGTCAACCCCGGCCCGGCCAATGTCACCGTCTTTACCACTGGGCCGGGCGGCGGCACGTCTTCGCCCGCGCTGGTCTTCACGATTGCCACCTCGCAGCCGGTCATCACCAGCCTCAACCCGAACACCCACTCGGTCATCAGCCCGACGTTCACGCTCACTGTGACCGGTTCGAACTTCGTGAACCCCTCCGGCCTCCCGCGCGACTCGGTCATCCTGTGGTACGACGGCTCGATTACCACCACGCTGACGACCACCATCGTCAGCAGCAGCACGCTGACCGGCAACGTGCCCACCGGGCTGTTCACCACGGCCGGCGTCTACTCGGTCACCGTCCTCAATCCCGATCCGTCTCCGCCTGGAGACAAGCTCTCCAACCGCTTGCCGTTCACGGTCACCAACCCGCTGCCGGCCATCAGCGCCCTCAACCCGACCTTCACCGTTTCGGGCGGCGTCAGCTTCACGCTGCGCGTCACCGGCACCAACTTCATCAACGGCGCCTCGTCCATCTACCTGACCGGCACGCAGTTGGCCGACAGCACCTGGATCAGCAGCACCGTGCTCACCGCCACCGTGCCGAGCAGCTTCCTGGTCAACCCGGCCTTCCTGGGCGTCGCCGTCCAGACCACCGGGCCGGGCGGCGGCACGTCCAACACCCTCTTCTTCGGCGTAGACAACCAGCCGGCGACCTTGCTGACGATTACCCCCATCATCGGCACCGTGTTCAGCCCCCTGAACATTGGTGTCTTTGGCAGCAACATCGCCCCCGGCACTCAACTGCGCTGGAACACCACGACCCTGTCGGCCACCATCGTCATCTCGCCGTCGGAGCTCGCGGCCAATGTGCCCCAGAGCCTGTACCCGGTCGGCGGCGTCTACTCCATCACCATGATCAGCCCGGCCCCGCCGGCCGGCGGCGTGCTCTCTACCAACGCGCTGACCCTGACGGTCTTCAACCCGCTGCCCAAACCGCGCTTCCTCGCGCCGGCTTATGCCGTCGCGGGCATGAACGGCTACACGCTGACGATCACCACCGACCAGCCCTCCTATCTTCCGGGCCTCCAGGTGCGCCTGGCCGGTCAAGTGCGCACCACCCAGTACATCTCGTCTACCATGATCCAGGTTGGCCTGCTGACCAGCGATTTTGATACGGCGGCCACGCTGGTGCTCTCAGCCACCAACCCCTTGCCCAACTTAGGGAGCACCGACTTCATCTACAGCGTGGACCCGCTGGTGATTCAGCTCACTCCGGCCAGCGCCGGGCCGCTGACGCTGCCCAACACGCCCACCCTCACCATCACCATCGGAGCCATCCAGGCCGCCGACCGGGTCATCACGCTCACCAGCAGCCTGCCGCTGGTGGCCAGCGTGCCGGCCACCGTCACCGTGCCGGCCGGCCTCAACGTGATCACCACCTCCGTCACCGGCCAGACCAGCGGCACCGTCACCATCACCGGCACGCTGCCAACGGCGCTGGGCGGGCTGACCGACTCTAGCGTCTTCACCTTCAACGACGCCGCTATCACGGGCCTCAATGCCGTGGATAGCAGCCCCACGCTCCTGGGCGCCGGCACGCGTTTCACCGCCACTATCACCGGCGGCACCAACGTCAGCTACCGGTGGAACTTTGGCGACGGCAGCCCGGCCACGGCCTTCACCACCACCAACACCGCCATCTACACCTACACTACGGCCGGGTTCTACACCGCCATCGTCACCGCCACCAACACCGTTGACACCGACACCGACACCGACGGGGTGGAGATTGACAACCCCGACCCGGCCATCAGCGGCATGGCCCCGTTGACGGCGACCCAGGCCGTCACCACCACCTTCGCCATCACCGGCTCGAACTTCATCTCGGGCGCGAGCGTGCTGGTGCGGCTGGGCGCGGGCGTCACCACGACCATCAGCGGGGCCTCGGTCATGTTCGTTGACGGCAGCCACCTGACCGTATTAGTGCCCGCCTCGGCCATCAGCGTGGCCGGCAGCTACAGCTTCTTCGTCGTCAACCCCTCGCCGCCGGTGGCTGAAGACCCGCGCCGGTCGAACGGCTTCATCATCACGTTCACCTAGGTCGTTCATGCGCCCGACCCTGCCCTTCCAGCGCCGCCCCGGTCTGTGGGCGGCGCTGGCCGGCGCGGCGCTGGCCCTGGCCGCCTGCAACGGCGGCGCGCCCACGCTGCCACCGCTGTTGGTCCCCACCCTGGCCCAGCCGACGCCCACCGGAGAAATGCAGGTCGTCATCGTCGGCCCCGGCCCCACCGCCACGCCCGGGCCGGTGGTCACCCCCGTGGCGCTGCTGCTGGGTGAACACCTGTCGGCCACCGGCAGCGTTACCCAAACCGAAACCGAGGCCGCCGGCCCCATGCTGTGCCAAATCCAGCGCGGCTCGTGCGCCTTTAGCCATCTGGTGGCCGACTTTGACCCCGACCTGCTCTTCAGCGGCGGCGAACCCCCGCCCTACAACGACGAAGACCGGCTGATGCACCCGGCGGCGGTCAGACCCCTGGCCGACCTGGCCGCGCGCGTCCACGCCGAGTGGGGGGCGGGCGTGCAGGTGATGGTGGTCGAAGCCTACGACTCGCAGCTGGTGCACGACAACATCCAGACCAATCCCAGCCTGCGCTACTCGCTCCACTTTGAGGGCCGCTCGCTCGACCTGATTACCTGGCCGGCCGACGAGAGCCGCAACGGCCGCCTGTGCGTGCTGGCGCTTGAAGCCGGCTTCGACTGGGTCCACCATGAGGGCGACCACTGCCACGTCTCTATCAACGCCGACAGCGTGTGCACCGTCTGCAGCGCCATCAAGCCCTAGCCCCCGGCCCCGCCCAGACCACGCTCTACTTGTTTTCCACCGAGGGCACCGTGATAACGTACTCGCTCTCCATTTACAACGGGGAGGCCATCAACAACCTCTCCGTATTCAGTTGCAATAGCGCGCCCGAAACCGGCTGGGTTGAATTGAGCGAGCTGTTGAGCGCCGGCGCCTGCTCAACCTGGCCGGCGACATCGGCGCCAATGAGTTTGAAACGCTGACCGCCATCGGGCTGGTGTCGTTCACCGCCGACGCGCAGAGCCAAACGGTCACCCTGGCCTGGGAAACGGCCGTTGAAATTGACACCGCCGGCTTCAACCTCTACCGCGCCGCCGCGCTGGGCGGCCCGTACGTGCAGGTCAACGCCCTGCTCATCGGCGCGCACGGCCCCCTGGGCGGCAGCTATACAACCCAAGATGCGCCCGGCGTGGGAACGTGGTACTATACGCTGGAAGATGTTGACACCAACGGCGTCGGCACTCTACACGGGCCAGCCCAGGTCACCGTCGGCAGCGGTACCACCAGCAACAACGTGATCTATCTGCCGATCATCGGAAACTAGTGAGGCTCGCATGACAGACACTCAGACCCACCCCACTCTCGCCCAGCCGCCGGCCCGGCCCGCCTATGTGCCGCCGAGCGTCACCACCTACACCGACGCCGCCCTGCTGGAGGCGCTCGGTCCGGCCCAGGCCGGCGGCACCTACACCGTCTTTGGCAACGCGCCCTAACGCCGCCCCAGCCGCGTGACCCCACCGCTCTGTACTCAACAGGCGTCCCCGCATGGGGCGCCTGTCTGTTAACTACCCGCTGGTGTCGTTCACCGCCACCGGCCGGCGACGAGGCCGCGCCGAATGACCGCAGCCGTTTTGGGCCAGCCGCCAATTTTTTCACACAGGCGCGGGCCTGCCCCGCGCCTGTGTGAAAAAATTGGTGTCGGTCAGATACGAAGTCTTATAAGCCCACCGTGCGATGAGAACCCGCCTCGACGGTGACAGCCAAGCCCACCCCATACAAGGTAGACTGTCGCCCAGTGGCAACCTACCCCAAGCCACTACCGCAGCCCTTCGTGATAATTCGTGTTCCTCCCGCCGGTCTACCGCGCGCCTATGCCACGCTCTATCACCAACCGCCGGCCCCGCCTATCGGCCCCATCCAACCCAACACCCAAAAGCTCCCCCTTCGTGATAATTCGTGTTAAAAGCCCTGCGGTCATGAAAATACCACCGCCGGCCCGAATTGACTCCCTCCCCATTTGACCTACAATACCGAATACCTCCACCCCAGGACGCCTCCATGAGCGCATACGCTGTCGAGCTTAGAAACGTCTCCAAACGCTTTCCGGGTCCGTCCGGCGAGATCGTGGCCGCCGTCAAAAACGTCACCCTGCAAATCCGGGACGGTGAGTTTTTCTCGCTGCTGGGGCCATCCGGCTGCGGCAAGACCACCAGCCTGCGCATGATCGCCGGCTTCGAGCTGCCGACCGACGGTGAGATTTTCATCCACGGCAAGCCGATGGGCCAGATCCCGGCCTTTCAGCGCCCGGTGAACACCGTCTTTCAGCAGTACGCCCTGTTTCCGCACCTGACCATCGGCGAGAACGTGGCCTTTGGGCTGGATATGAAGCACACCGCCAAGCCCGAGATCGGCCGGCGCGTGACCGAGGCGCTGGAGATGGTGCGGCTGCCCAACATGGAAAAGCGCCACCCCAAACAGCTTTCCGGCGGGCAGCAGCAGCGCATCGCGCTGGCCCGCGCCCTGGTCAACCGCCCGGAAGTGCTGCTGCTCGACGAGCCGCTCGGCGCGCTCGACCTCAAGCTGCGCAAAGACATGCAACTGGAGCTCAAAACGCTCCAGCGCGAAGTCGGCATCACCTTTATCTACGTCACCCACGACCAGGAAGAAGCCCTGACCATGAGCGACCGCATCGCCGTCATGAGCCAGGGCGTGGCGCTGCAAGTGGGGCCGCCCAACGAGATTTACGAGCAGCCCCAGAGCAAGTTTGTGGCGAACTTCATCGGCGAGACCAACTTTTTGGAGGGCACGCTGGCCGCCCCGGCTGACGGCCACGCCCAGGTGACCATCGCCGACGGTCTGACGATTGCCACCGCCCTGCCGGCCGACCCCGCGCCGACCCTCGGCCAGAAGGTCACCGTCGTCATCCGGCCCGAGAAGCTGCACCTGCGCGGCCGGGCCGAGGACGTCAACCGCCTGCCCGGCACGGTCGAAGACGTGGTCTACATCGGCACCGACACCCACTATGGCGTGCGGCTGCCCAGCGGCCAAAAGCTGCGCGTGCGCGAACAGAACACCGACCCGGCCTCGCGCCCGCTGGCGCAGACCGGCGAGGCCGTCACCATCTCATTCCTGCCGCAAGCCGCGCGCGTCTTGGTGGAGTAGCCCATGCTCAATCAAATTCGCCGCAGCCGCGCGCTGCAACTGGCCGGCCTGTTGTCGCCGGGGGTCTTGTGGCTGGTGCTGTTCTTCAACATCCCGCTGCTGATCGTGCTCTTCATCAGCTTCGTGGAGCGCGGCCGGGCCGGCGGCATCCGGCTGCCCCCAGTTTTCACCCTCGGCAACTACGCCGACTTCTTCGACCCGCTCTACTTGGGCATCTTCCTGCACTCGCTCCAAATCGGCGGCGTCGTCACCCTGATCTGCATCTTGCTCGGCTACCCGCTGGCCTATTTCATCGCCGCCCGCCCGCCGCGCTGGCGCGACGGCCTGCTGCTGCTGGTGATGATCCCCTTCTGGACCAACTTTCTGGTGCGCACCTACGCTCTCAAGCAAATCATGGGGGCCGACGGCCTGATTAACAACGCCCTGCTCGGCCTGGGCCTGATCCACGCGCCGCTCGACCTGCTGTATAACGAGTTCGCCGTCATCGTTGGCCTGGTGTATGGCTACCTGCCCTTCGCCATCCTGCCCATGTATGCCTCGGTGGAGAAGTTCAATTACTCGCTGCTGGAGGCGGCGGCCGACCTGGGGGCTAACCCGGCCCGCGCCTTCTGGCGGGTGATGCTGCCCATGACGCTGCCGGGGGTGGTGGCCGCCATCGTGCTGACGCTGGTGCCGGTGGTCGGCGCGTTCATCACGCCCGACATCATGGGCGGCGGCAAGGTCGAGATGATCGGCACGCTCATCAACCGGCAGTTCGGCGTCGCCCGCGATTGGCCCTTTGGCTCGGCCATCTCGCTGGTGCTCATGGCCCTGGTGCTGGTGGGCGTGATCTTGTACTTCCGCTCCGGCGGCGAAGAACGCAGGGCGCTATGACCGACGGTGCTCTGTCCGCCCCCCCGCTCTCGCCGGCCCGGTCGCGCCGGCCCTGGTCGGTGCGCCTCACGCGCTGGGCGCTGGGCGGCAACGCCGCGCTGCTGTTCGCCTTCCTGTATCTGCCGGTCGTCATCCTGATAATTTTCTCCTTCAACAACACCCGCTCGGTGGCCGTCTTTAGCGGCTTCTCGACCGAGTGGTATACGGCGCTGGCCGCCAACCAGGAACTGCTGACGGCCGCGCGCAACAGCCTGCTGATCGGCCTGATTTCCACCGTGGCCGCCACCGCCATCGGCACGGTCCTGGCGCTGGGCATGGACCGCTACCGCTTCGGCCTGCGCACCGCGCTCGACGCCAACCTGTACCTGCCCATCGTCATCCCCGAAATCGTCATGGGCATCGCGCTGCTGCTGTTCTTCAACCAGGCCCTCTTCCCGCTGCTGGCGCTGATTGGCATCCGCGCCTCGACCGGCCTGGTCACCATCACGCTCGCGCACATCGCCTTCAACATCCCCTTCGTCTACATCATCGTGCGCGCCCGCCTGGCCGACTTCGACCGCACCCTGGAAGAGGCCGCCCAAGACCTGGGCGCGGACGAGTGGCGCACCTTCACCCGCATCACCCTGCCGCTGCTCATGCCCGGCATTATCGGCGGCGCGCTCATGGCCTTTACGCTCTCGCTCGATGACTACTTAATTACCGCCTTCACCAAGGGCGTCGGCTCGCAGACCATGCCGCTTTACATCTACAGCCTGGTGCGCAAGGGCGTCACGCCCGAAATCAACGCCCTGTCGACCGCGCTGCTGGTCGGCTCGATGGGCCTGGTGGGGCTGTCGCTGACGGCCCAGGGCGGCGGGCCGCTGCTGACGCGCGCGATGGGCCTCGGCCTGGCGCTGGGGCTGGCGGTGCAGGGGTTGACCGGCTTCGGCGGCCACGTCTTGGGCGGCGCATTTAGCGTGGCCGATCTGCTGCGCCTGCTGCCGGTGTTGCTGCTGCTGCCGGCCTGGCGCACACTGCCCAACTGGCTGCCCGACCTGCGCGAGGCCAACGCCGCCGCCCGCCTGCTGGCAATCTTTTCCCTGGTCGTCACGGCCGCCGTGGGCTATATTTCGGCCGTATTGCTCATCAGCTAGTGGCAGCGGACCCAGCACCTGATTCTGGGCAGGTGTGGGGCTTCGCCCAAAACGGATGAAACGGATATGGAGTGGTTATTCAGGGTAACGGCCGATGCCCAACGCTATTCCTCATGCGGACCTGACCTACAAAATTATCGGCGCGGCGATGCGCGTTCACCGGAATACACCGCGCGGGCTGCGTGAGAAACACTATCAGACCGCCCTGACCACCGAACCGTTGGCAGCCGGGCTGTCGGTCACCGAGGAGTATCATCGGGAAATTCACATGGGCGACCAGTGGCTGGGCCGTCTATACATAGATCATTGGGTGAATGAGTCCGTGGTGGTCGAAGATAAAGCAGTCAGCCACCCGCTCGGCGATGACGAGATGGCACAGACTATTACCTACCTGGCCGCTCTTGACGCGAAAGTCGGCCTGCTGCTAAATTTCGGCCGGTACCGGTTAGAATATCATCGCATCTTGCCACCTAAATCGCTGCAAGGCTGGCAGGTGCACATTGCTAAATACTTGTGGCGCCCGCCCGGCGTAACAGGCTAAGCGATCGCACTACACAGCCCTACGCGGCGCAGCCAGTCCCTTGAATGAACGGATCAGTCTGACCTTGTGCTGCATATCCGTTTCATCCGTTACATAATCCGTTGCCACTGGGAGGCATCACCATGAAAAAAATGTGGAGCCTATTGGTCTTAGCCGGTCTCTTGCTAGCGGCCTGCACCCCGGCCGCCGCCACTGAGCCGGTGCAAAGCGACAACGGCGATACGACCGACACCAGCGGGCGCTGCGGCGACAAAACCAAGCTGGCGGATGAAATTCAGGTGTATACCTGGGTGGAGTACTTCGACCCGGCCGTCAAAGACCAGTTTGAGAGCGAATGCGGCGTGCATGTGGTCGAAACCAACTTCGACTCGAACGAGACGCTGCTGGCGACGCTGCAATCCGGCGCGACCGGCTACGACGTGATCGTGCCCTCGGACTACATGGTGCAGATCATGATCAGCGAGAACATGCTGGAGCCGCTCGACTTCAGCCTCATCACCAACATCGTACACATGAGCGCGGTCAATACCCACCAGTATTTTGACCCGGAGCAGCAGTACAGCATGCCCTTCGACTGGGGCACCTCCGGCTTCATCGTAGACACCGCCGTGCTGCCCAACCCGGCCGCCTCGTGGAAGACAGTGTTTGACCCCGACCCGGCGGCCTGCGGCAAGATCAGCATGCTCGACGACCAGCGCGAAACGCTCGGCGCGGCGCTGATGTACCTGGGCTACAGCATCAACGACACCGACAAGGCCCATCTAGACGCGGCCAAAGACCTGCTGATCGCCCAGGCGCCGTGCGTCAAGTCCTACGACAGCCAGACCAACGACGACCTGATTGTGTCGGGCGAGACGGTGATTGGGCATATTTGGACCGGTGACGCCGTGCTGGCCGGCAACCCCGACACCGGCGGCCGGGCGGGGCTGGAATACGTCATCCCCGAGGAAGGCTGCACCATCTGGCAGGACAACCTGGCGGTGCCCACCAGCGCGCCCAACAAGTACACGGCGATGGTCTTCATCAACTTCATGAGCGACCCCGAGATCGCCGCCCAGAACATCACCTTTATGGGCTACGGCTCGCCCAACGAGGCGGCCAAGGCGCTGCTGGACCCGGCCATCCTCAACAACCAGAGCATTTACCCAGACGAAGCGACCATGAGCCACTTGCAGTGGATTCAGGACGTGGGCGACGCCCTCGAACTGTATGACCGCGTGTGGACGGAATTCAAAGCCTCCATCGGGGGCTAAGGCCAGATCACACTTAGGAGCGAGGCATGAATATGGAATATATGTCGTTGGGGCGCACCGGCCTGAAGGTCAGCCGGGTGTGCCTGGGCACGATGAACTTCGGCCCGCAGGCCACCGAGCCGGAGAGTTTCGCCATCATGGACCACGCCCTGGCGCTGGGCGTCAATTTCTTCGACACCGCCAACGTGTACGGCGGCAAGCCGACCGAAGGCCTCACCGAGCAGATCGTCGGCCGCTGGCTGGTGCAGGGCGGCCACCGCCGCGAGCAAATCGTGCTGGCGACCAAGGTCAGCGGCCGCATGGGCGAGGGCGTGAACGACCGCCGCCTGTCGGCCTACCACATCCGCCGCGCCTGCGACGAGAGCCTGCGCCGCTTGCAGACCGACCACATAGACCTGTACCAGATGCACCACATAGACCGCGAGACGCCCTTCGACGAAATCTGGCAGGCTATGGAAGGGCTGGTGCAGCAGGGCAAGGTGCTGTACGTGGGCAGCAGCAACTTCGCCGGCTGGCACATCGCCCAGGCGCAGGCCGCCGCCGCCAACCGGCCCTTCTTGGGCCTGGTGTCTGAGCAATGCCTGTATAACCTGATGGAGCGCACGGTCGAGCTAGAAGTGCTGCCCGCCGCCCGCGCCTATGGGCTGGGCGTCATCCCGTGGAGCCCGCTGTCTAACGGCATCCTGGGCGGCGCACTGCAAAAGCAAAAGGTCGGCCGCCGCGCAAATCCGGACCAACAGAAGGCAATTAAGGCCCACCTGCGCCAGCTAAAAGCCTACGAGGCCCTGTGCGCCAAGCTGGGCGAGCAGCCGGCCGACGTGGCGCTGGCCTGGCTGCTCGGCCGCCCGGGTGTCACCGCCCCCATCATCGGGCCGCGCACCCTGGCGCAGCTTGACGGCAACGTGCACGCCGTCGCCGTCAAACTGAACACCGCCACGCTCAAGCAGCTCGATGAGATTTGGCCCGGCCCCGGCGGCGAGACGCCCGAGGCCTTTGCCTGGTAGTACTCCTTGACCCGCCCCCGTCTATCCAAGGCCCGCCGGCCGCCTTTCTCGCGTCGGCGGGCCTTGGGCCTGGGCCTAACCGTGGGCATAGGGGCAGCGCTGGCCGCCTGCGGGCCAAGCGCCCCGCCACTCGCCCCGCCCCCACTCCCGCCGCCGCTCCAAACTATCAGCCGCGAGGCCTGGGGAGCCGCCGCCCCCGACCATGACGCCCCCGGCGAGCACGGCCTGTTTGACCCCGACACTAACCCTGAAGGTTGGCTGGTCTACACCCAACCGCTGGCCGACGTGCTGCGGACGCTGATCGTCCATCACTCGGCGCTGGCGCTGAGCCAGGGGCCGCGCGAGATTCAAGTTTTGCACATGCAGGGCAAAGGTTATGCCGACATCGGCTACCACTTCGTCATTGACGCGGCCGGGCAGCTTTACGCCGGGCGCGACCTGGGCGTGCGCGGCGCGCACACTGGCGGGGCCAACACCGGCTCGGTGGGGGTATGTTTGCTGGGGAATTTCGAGACGGTCACACCGCCCCAGGCGCAACTCGACACGCTGCAAGCGCTGGGCGACGACCTGAAGGCGCGCTATGGCCTCACCCACCTCGCCGGCCACCACGACTTTCAGCCGGACGAAACCGTCTGCCCCGGCGCGCTGCTGGAACCGCTGCTGCCCGACTTGGCGACGGCCTTGGGCCTCACTTACGGCACCGGCGGTTACGTGCCGCCGCCGTGGACTCAATAGCGCGACCTGACCGCCAACATCGGCCTCGCACCCAGCCTGGCC
>Ga0163144_10011767_pt1 | contig 18481 bp, 15 predicted proteins | sample OliLak19BULKMAT1_FD_123175 | JGI IMG/M metagenome (GOLD analysis project Ga0163144, IMG submission 123175) | Freshwater microbial mat bacterial communities from Lake Vanda, McMurdo Dry Valleys, Antarctica - Oligotrophic Lake LV.19.BULKMAT1 | ecosystem: Environmental > Aquatic > Freshwater >... | reverse complement strand
GCGCTGCTGGTTCATCACCTGATCGTACTCGAGCAGGTTCTTGCGGATGCCGTAGTAGTATTCCTCGACCCGCTTCTGCGCCTTTTCGACCGCGCGCGACACCATCGGACTTTCGATCGGGATGCCGTCCTTCAGCCCCATGCGGCGCATCAGGTTGGCCATCGCCGGACCGGCGAAGCGCTTCATCAGGTCGTCGTCAAGCGAGAGGTAGAAGCGGGTGCTGCCCGGATCGCCCTGACGGCCAGAACGGCCGCGCAGCTGGTTGTCGATGCGGCGGGCATCGTGGCGCTCGGTGCCGATGATGCGCAGCCCGCCGATCATACGCACGTCGACGTTGTCGCGCAGCGTGCTGGGCAACGGCATCGGCGGCATGCCATCAAGCTTGCGCCGCTTGTTGATCTCCTTGAGACGCTCGGGCGTGGTCGTCGCCTTGGACTTAGCCGCGTCCTCGCCGAGGAAGCGCTGGTGCCACAGCTGTACGATGGCGTCGTCGAGCTCGGGCGAATCCGGCTTCAGCTTCTTGGGCGCCAAATCGCGGTGCTGCCAGTGCTTCAACGCCTTTTCGAAGGTGGTCTTGCCGAGCACAATGTCGGTACCACGGCCAGCCATATTGGTGGCGACGGTGATGGCGCCGAACTGGCCGGCATTGAGCACGATTTCTGCCTCGCGCGCATGCTGACGCGCGTTCAGCACGTTGTGCGGAATGCCCTTGCGGGTGAAGCGCTCTGAGAGCTGCTCGCTCATCTCGACCGAGATGGTGCCGACCAGCACCGGCTGGCCGATGTCGTGGAGCAGTTCGATCTCCTTGATGATCGCTTCGAACTTTTCGTTGACGCTTCCGAAGATCAGGTCGGGCAGGTCGGCGCGCGCCACCTGGCGGTTGGGCGGGATCGAGATCACGTCCAGCTTGTAAATGGCGTGGAACTCGCTGGCCTCAGTCTGGGCCGTGCCGGTCATGCCACCGAGACGTTCGTACAGGCGGAAGAAGTTCTGCAGCGTAATGGTCGCGTAGGTCTGATTCTCCTCCTCGACGGCGACCGCCTCCTTGGCCTCGACGGCCTGGTGCAGGCCGTCCGACCAGCGGCGACCTTCGAGGATGCGGCCGGTGTGCTCATCGACGATCTTGACCTTGCCGGAACTAACCAAGTACTCCTTGTCTCGCTGGTACAGGTGGTGCGCCTTGAGCGCGTTGTCGAGGAAGTGCGGCAGGTGCATGTTCTCGACGTCGTACATGTTCGGCACGCCGAACAGTTCCGCCGCCTTGTCCATACCAGCCTCGGTCAGGGTCGCGTGACGATCCTTGATATCGACTTCGAAATGTTCGACTTTGACCAGCTGTTTGGCGACCTCGTCGGCCTTCTGGTAGAACTCTTTCCGGTTGGTCGCCGGCCCGCTGATGATCAGCGGGGTCCGCGCCTCGTCGATCAGGACGCTGTCGACCTCGTCGACGATGGCGAACTGGCGGCGGGTCTGGACCTGCTCTTCGGGAGACTTGGCGAGGTTGTCGCGCAGATAGTCGAAGCCGAACTCGTTGTTGGTGCCGTAGGTGACATCGCGGTTGTAGATGTCCTTGCGCTCCCACGGGGGCATCTGCGACTGGATGGCGCCAACGGTCAGGCCGAGGAAGCGCAGAGTCGGCTCGTTCCACTTCGAGTCACGCGAGGCGAGGTAATCGTTGACCGTGATGACATGAACAGCGTGGCCCGACAAGTAGGCCAGGAAACAGGCCAGCGAGGCGACCAGGGTCTTGCCTTCGCCGGTCTTCATCTCGGCGATCTTGCTTTGGGTCAGGACGATCGCGCCAAGGATCTGCACGTCGTGCGGACGCATGCGGAACGGCGGCACCGAGTCAGGGAATTTGGCGCGGATCGCGGCATAGACCGACGCCGGCAGGTCCAGTTCATAGGCCTGGTGCACCGACTTGCCCTCGGCATCGACCTCGGCGAGCTTGGCGCGGGCAGTCCGCACGGCCTCTGCTGCACCACCCCAGGCGTCTTCGGGGAATCCACGCTTCTCGTCGAGGGCGTTCCAACAGCCCAGGCGCCGGTCGGCGACCTCGCGGGCCAGCGCCAGGGCCTCGATAGTGACCGCCTCTGACTTGGCCCCGGACTTGACCCTCTCGCGCAATTCGGCCGACAGTTTACGCAAATCGGCGTCGTCGAGCGCGGCCATCCTGGAGCCCAGCTCGCGGACTTTCAACACCCTTGGCCAGACCCGGCGTAAAGATGCCTCGTTGGTGGTTCCAAGCAGGCGTTTGGCGAAGACGGTGACGGTGTCTACGAGGCTCATGGGGGTCCTGGGCGGGGAGACGCAACGCTAGGACGGGAAGGGGCTGGCGCCAGCGGTTGCCGTCCACGCCAGGATGATGGAGATCATTGCCTCCTGGTCAGGTTGACGGCACGAGGTCCACCCCCCATGGTCTGGCACGTACACCGCATGTCTTCCAACCAGACACCCGACCCCCTGCCCCGCCTCGGCGCCCGGCGCACCCTCGCCGGCAACCGCTTCTTCGAACTGGTCGAGGAGGAGGTCGAGGACCGCGCCGGCCGCATGTACCCGTACTTCACCGTCGCCACGAAATGGGACGCCGTGGTGGTGGTGCCGGTACTGCCTGATGGGCGTCTCCTCATTGAACGCATCTACCGCCACCCCTACCGCGCCTGGCTGTACGAGTTCCCGGCTGGTGGCATCGAACCCGGCGAGGACGCCTGTGCCGCCGGAGCCCGCGAGTTGACCGAGGAGACCGGCTGGATCGCCGGCCGCACCCGCCTGCTGCATCGCTTCGAGGCGATGCCCGGCCTGCTGCGCATGCGCCTGCACATCGTCCTGGCCGAGGACCTGTGCGATGGTGGCACCCGCAGCCTGGACGCGATGGAGATGCTGCACGTCGAACAGCTGACCGTCGCCGAGGCGTGGGCCCTGACCGGTCAGGAGACGACGTCGTCATTCTTGACCATGGGCCTGCTAGCGTCGGGCCTGCATCCGACGTGATCCAAGGTGGTATCGACAGGTAACTCGTTCGCGTGTACCGGCGTGATTGGCTCAACGGGGGTGACTGATGTCGTCAGTTGGACGGCAGGCTCCGCCACCCCGCTGCAAGGGGCTGATCCAGTCATCAAATGAGGACACCTGTCCGCCTACCGGAGGGCTTTCCTATCTCGGGCGGGTGGATTCTCAGTTTTTCGACGACTCCTTCAATTCAACAGGCTGCGGATCACGAACAGGCCCCGCGTACCCGGTGTACGAAAAGTCGCCTACTCGCGTGCTTCGGCTTATGGCCCAATTGAGCGACGGCGAACCAGACTACTTGTCGGTTGGCCTTAGCGCGACCTCGATGAGGAACGTCTCCGGCCAGGCCGGATCCGCGGTGAACTCACAGGCAATGGCGACGGTGTCGGCCGGGTTGAACAGCTTGACCGGCTCGCCGTGGACCACGGTGGGGGTCGAGATGTCGAAACGATATGGCGTATCGATGAATTTGCGTTTGGCGCCACCGGCCACCATGTTGGCAACCTCGCCGATGCCGTCCTCGACCATGCCGGCTGCAATCGTCGCCGGATCATCACTGAGCAACCGGGCAACGATGCGCCGGGCCAGCATCTCGGGAAAACTGACCACGCATGATCCGGTTATGCCATTGGTCATGCCGATTATCCCGCAGATATCTCCGTGCATCAAGGGATCGGTCTTGACGAAAACGCGTTTCCGCTCGGGTTTTGCCTGCGCCATCTGCTGCAAACACTCCAAAGTGGCGGAAATAAAGGGGTTCAGCAGGTTGACATCGATCGTTTTAGCCATGTTGGCGCTCTCCCGGTCCGGGTTGAATTCCGTTGCACCACCACGGTGGCGCTCCCACACTTGGACGCAAGGATCGCCTGTATGACACCAAGTGCGCCTAGCGGCTCATCAGATCGCCTTCGCACCATCTCCCATGTCCGGGTGATCATGGTCGGAGAGGTTCATGTCGTTTCCTTCATCCGGGACGATCGTGGTCTGGTTTCGCACGAACAGGCCCGTAGGTACTTCGCCTCCGCGATGTTGGAGCACACCCACGGCTGGGCCCGGGTGGTCCTGGACCTCAGTGGCGTCCCTGCCCTGGATTCGGCCGCCCTTGGCCCGCTGGTGCAGAAACTGCGCGAAGTCCAGGAGTTGAATGGCAAACTTGTGCTGACCGGGGTCGAGGCACCCGCCTTGCGTGAGATTTTCGCTCTGACCCGCTTCGATCGGGTGTTTCCGATCCTACCGACCACGGCTACGGCTGTGGCCATCGCCAGTAGCTGATGGCCCGAGGTGGGTTTTCCGGTTGCGCTTGCATGCGCCCACTCTACTTTGCCGCCCTTCACCTGAGAGACTAGAAACCCGTATGGCCGTTTGCATCCGCCTGAGCCGCCTTGGCCGCCTCCACCGCCCCTTCTACCGCATCGTCGCCATCGATCGCCGCAATGCGCGCGAAGGCCTGTCGAATGAGGTTCTTGGCACCTACGATCCGACCCTGGCTGATGGCAAGGCCATCACCGTCAAGTCCGACCGCGTGGAAGCCTGGCTGAAGCAGGGCGCTATCCTCAGCGATGCGCTGGGCAGTCTCTTCAAGCACCATGGTGTCCAGGTCACCCTGCCGGTCTCCGGCAAGCTGAAGCTGCGCGCCAACGACAAGGGCGGACCCAAGAAAGACGGCAAGAAGTTCGTCGCGGCCAGCCGTCGCTCAGTCAAGAAGCACGAAGCCAAGCTCAAGGGCGAGCGTAAGACCAAGGCTGCCGCCGAAGCCGCCGCCGCCAAGCCTGCCGAAGCGGCCGCTGAAGCGCCCAAAGCCTGATTCACCGGCGCAAGCCGACTGTCAGAAGTACGGGCCGGGCGGCATCGCCCGGCCCGTACTGTTTCAGGCATGATCCGCAGCCTCCTTCTCGGCTCGGTCGCCATGGGCATCCGGGCCTTGTGGCCAGCCTAGTGCTGGTGCTGGCCGTGGGCTGGGCCATCCTCAACGAACGCCCGGAAGCGCTGGCCTTGCTCGGCGTCGACTTCATCCTGACCGGCGTCATCGTCTCCCAGCGGATCAAGTCATGAACGACACCCTCACGGTCGAGATTGAACGCTTGGAAGTGCCACTCTCCAGGCTGCGGGACGGCGAACCGATCGGCATTGACCATCACCTGCATCCGTACATCGCCCGGATCTGCCGCATCGCCGAAAGCGACATCCTCGGCTACGACATCGAACGGCGTTCGCTGGACGCCCGGCAGAAGCCGGACCTACGCTTCGTCTATCATCTGCGCGCCACGGTCCGCGATGGCGCTGCGGTCGCAGCCGTTCCGGGCGTCACCGTGCTGGATGCGCCACCTGCCCAGGACGATCAGTTGTGGCACCTGCCGCTGCGCGAACCGCTGCCGCGTGGTGCGCTGGTCGTCGGCACCGGACCTGCCGGGCTGATGGCGGCCTATCTGCTTGCCGTGCATGGCTGCAGGCCAGTGGTGCTGGATCGCGGCCGCGATGTTGAGCGCCGCGGAGCCGACCTCGAACGCATGCACGAGCGGCGCGAACTCGATCCGGATTCGAACTACTTGTACGGCGAAGGCGGGGCGGGCACCTACAGCGACGGCAAACTGTACACCCGGGTCAAGGACCGGCGCATGCGCTTCCTGCTGGAGGCTTTCGTCGCCGCGCGGGCTCCTCGCCATATCCTATGGCGGCATCACCCGCATGTCGGCAGCGACATCCTGCCACACATGTGTAAACGCCTGCGTCAGATGATCATTCATCACGGCGGCACGTTCCGCTGGGACGCCGAGGTGACTGGACTGCTGACTTCGCAGGGACGCTGCAACGGCGTTCGTCTGCGCACTGGCGAGGAACTGACCGCACCGGCAACCATCATCGCCCCTGGCCACAGCGCCCGCGCCCTGATCACCGAGATCGCCCGCGCCGGAGCCGTCCACAAGGCAAAGGGGTTTCAACTCGGCTGCCGCATAGAACACGACCAGAGCGTCATCGATCTCGGCCAGTACGGCTGCATCGCCGGCAAGGACTACCCGCGTCATCTGTTGCATGCCGCCGAGTACAATCTGGTCTCGCGGCCGCCGGAGCACCTGAAAGCGCAGAGCGTGACGACGTTCTGCATGTGCCCCGGTGGCGAGATCATCGCGGCGACCAGCGACCGCGGACATCTCTCGACCAATGGCATGAGCCGCTACGCCCGCGCCTCAGGCTTCGCCAATGCTGGGCTGATCGTCAACCAACCCGACGATCACCGCGATGATCCCTTGTCAGGCTTCGATGTGGTCGATCGGCTAGAACAGGCCTGCTTTACTGCGGGCGGCAGTGATCTTGCCTGCCCGGCGCAGTCAGCGGCTGCATTTGTCCGCGGCGAGGCGGGCCCCATTCCGCAGGCCACCAGCTATCGCTTCGGACTTCGGCCGGGCCGACTCGACCGCATCCTGCCGCCGGCGACGGTGACCGCGATCAGCGCTGCACTGCGCTATTTCGAACGGGTTATTCCAGGCTTCCTCCAGCATGGTACCCTGGTCGGCATCGAGGCGCGGGTGAGCAGCCCGGTGCGCTTCGAGCGCAACCCCGACACTCTGGAAAGCTCGATCCCCGGCCTGTGGCTGGCCGGCGAAGGTGCGGGCTATGCTGGCGGCATCGTCTCGGCCGGGCTCGACGGCCTGCGCATCGCCGAAACCATCCTGACTGGCATCCCCGCCAAACGGGAAAAGTAACCGCTCGGACCAGTACCAGGGATTGCCCCCGAACGCCAGTTTCCATCATGTCCGCCCTCATGACTGAACCGGTCCTTATCGCCGTCCCACCCAAGGGCGGCTCGTTTGACGATGTCCTTAAGCGGCTGGTTCAGCTCGCCTGGCTGAAGCCCGAGCTGGTCGCGCACCTGCGTCGCCTGATCAAAGAAGACAAGCGCCGGGTGAAGTTCGAAGAGGGGCTGATCGATCTATGGGACGACCATGACGGCGACGCCGACGCGACCATGCGGACCGCCGATCGCGCCGGCCACGACCTCGGCGATGTCGAACTGGCCCTCGGGCGGATGCGTCGGCTGCCACCCCTGAACGGCAAACCGCGGCTCAGCTACACCCCGATGGAGGGCGTGCAGGGCCTATTGACCCAATGGTTGGCCGATCCCGATGCCGACGTCCGCGAGGCGGCCCTGTGCCTGCACCTCCAGCTGGACATCACCAGGCCGGGCAAGCCGGTGCGCGCGGTGTTCAACCAATGCGACTTCACCTGGAAGGACGTGCGCGGCGTGCTCATGGGCACCGAGCACGAGGTCACCCCGACCTGCCTGCGCAAGCACAAGCGCGACCTCTCGCTGACCTGCTATGACGCGTTCCACAACACCCTGCTGGATGTCCTCGATACCGGGCGGGTGCGTAACTGGCAGGAGCTCAGTGGCCACCTGTCGGCTGACGCCTCGCAAGTCCGCATCCTCGGTTCGCTCGGCCTGGATGACTACCTCGGTCACTGCGTTTTAATGGACAAAGTCCGGGCCGGACGCATCAAGGCGATGGGCGCCTCGCGCCGCTGGGCTGATCGCAATGACGACCCCAAGCTCGCCGAACTGCGCGGCTCGCCGGTGCTGATCGATCCGATGTACGACGAGCTCTACACCAGCGTGCTGGAGTCACCCAAGCTCGGACTGCGCTTTGAGGCTGGTCCCAAGGACATCGAACGCGTCTGCGCTGAAGAGGGCCGCACTGCGATCTACATCGTCCGTAGCGGATCAACCGTCGCGCTGATGCCCAACCTGTGCGTGGTTGGCGAGGAAATCGTCACCAGCGAGACGATCGTCGCCGCCAACGCCACCAGCCTGGAACGCAATCCCGGCGTCGCGGTCCTGGTCGAATCCCTCGCCCCGGTCAAGACCGACCACGCCCCGGCGTGGCGAACCAGACTCGCCAAGAAGCTGGGCGACAAGCTCGTGTAAGACGGCTGGCGGGTCAGCCAAACGCAATAGGCAGTACAAAAGGCGAACCTATTGGAAAGCCTGACGTTCGCCTATCGTCTGACCATCCTATGCGCCGCCTCCAGCCTCCAGCCTCCTGCGTCCAGCGTACCGTCGTCGGATCCGTATGAGCGCAGATCAGAAGATCATCGTTCCCGGCACTGATAATCCCGGTTCCATCACCAAGGTTCTGGAGTCGCTCGCCAAGCAGCAGCGGGTTGCGACTCTGATCGTGCGGCGTGGCGAGCGCTTCCTGCTCAAGGTCGTCGAAGTGCGCAAAGAAGTGGTGGTCGGTGAGGTCCGCTGCCTCAACTGGTCGCCCGACATGACGCGTAAGATCTACCAGCTCGCCAAGAGCGGCCCGGAGTGGAGCGGTGAAGGTCGTCGCGAAATGTTGCTGGCCGATGCGGTGGACCGCTTCGCCGCCGAAGCGCACCGCTATCGCGTGTTCATCCCCATTGATGATGTCACCGCGGTCTACGAGGACCTCGACGACCGCTTTGACCAGACGCCCTATCTGCCGCTGCCATGAAGGTCACCACCATGCGACACATCAGCATCTCCCTTCTGTGCATGTCGTTGCTGACTGCTGCCGAACCGGCACCGAAGCCCTCGCCTGTCGTCAAACCGACGCCGATCGGCGACACCGTCCAGGCTCCTCTGCCACCTGCGCCACCGGCCTTGGATCCGGCGGTGGCCGATCTCAAGGGCGCCCTGCCGGATGTGCCCGGGGTGGTCGAACGCGACGGCAAACTGTGGTGGCAGGGCAAGGACGCCTCTGAAGCGGTGGTCTTCTCCGGCATCGATGAGTCGAGGCAACCGCAGGTGTCGACCGTCGCCGGTACAGTGACGGTCCAGCGTAGGCTGGTCGAAGGTGGTCGCCTTGATGCACTCAAGACGCTACTGAGTCTGGCTCCGCTGGCCAAGGAAGCCAAGCTCGGCGACGGACTGCGGCTGGCCGAAGGCCCCCTCACAGGTGTGCATCTCCGCCGCGCTGACGCGGTGGTGATTAGCGGTGGCGTCCTGCGTCTGCAAGAGGTGGCCGCCGCCGATCGCTCTGGCGAACTAGCCGACCTCACAGCGGCGATCGCCGAGCTGAAAACCAGCCTGCCGAAACTCGGCCTGGACGAGCCTGCGCGCCGTGCGCTGGAAGCCGTGCTCGACAAGCTGACCAGCACCACCTACAGCGGTGAACTGGACGATGCGTCACCGGAATTCTGCCGGCGCGTGGTGCGCAGTGGCTGGCTGCGTACGTTCTTCCCCTCGGTGCAGCTGGACGATCGGATTGAGGCCGCAGTCCGCCTGGCTGAACGTCCCCGGGCGGTGAAGCGGTGGAGCGGTCCGGCTGGTGAACTGGCCGAAGTACGCAACGCCTTCGGCAAGGGCGGCTGGATGGTCAAAGGATCGGCCCGTTCTGCGTGGCTGTCAGACCAGCCGGAACCGATCTATTTCGGCAACATGCCCGCCATTGTCACCGTGGTCGAGCTGCCTGGCGGGGCCGACCCGCTCGACCAGGCCGCGACCTTGGCTCCACGCGGCGCGCGCAGCTGGCGCCAGGTCGACAACGACTGGATGCCGGTCGCGTCGTGGACCGCCGGTGCAGGCATCACCATCGCCGACGGGGTGTGGGCCTCAGCCGTGCCTCGGCGCAACCGTGCACCCAACGTCACCGACTGGATGCCGGCCCACATGCTGGTGACCGATCTGCTGGGCGATGTGGTGATGCTGGCGACCGTCCACGGCTGCGTCGCCCCACCGCGCAACGGCAGCTCGGACGAAGGTCAGCGTTTCCTCGCCGACGCCGCGCGTTCGCTGCCCGATGCCGCACATCTCGACCTGATCGGCCAGTACCTACTGCGCTACGTCTACGACAGTCCGGATCCGCGCTGGCCCACCCTGATCGGCAACAAGCAGGACAAGGGCGACATCCATCAAACCGCCCTACAGACCCTGGCGAACGCTGCCGGAGGCGTCTTCCGCGGCGACTGCGACGATCTGGCCGAGTTGTACGAGACGATCGCCGAACGGCAGGGACGCACGGCCCACGTCATCGGCGTGCCCGGCCATGCCGCCTGCGCCTGGGCCGAGCGACGCTCCGACGCTTGGCGCGTGTTCATCCTGCAGACTGGTCCGGCCCTGGAGTTCACTGACGCCGACCCGCAGATGGGACTGCAGAACGCCATGGGCCGTGCCTACAAGCACTTCGACGACAGCGATGCTTTCGACCCGAACGGGCTGGGCGTCATGCTGCGCTTCACCGATGAGAATCAGCGAGGACCGTGGCGTCTGTCCTACCGCATCTTCGCCGATCCCGAATACGCTCGGATCATGATCGATGTGCAGAAGGACTGGCACTTCTCGACCTATCAGCGCGGCATTGCCAAGATGGTCGCCTTGATCGCCTCCAGCCAAGCTGAAGAGAAGGAGACTGCCAACTTCCGTGAACTATCCGGGCTCTACAGCTTCACCGGCCAGTACGCTCTCGCCGCCGAGTATCATCAGAAGGCGATCGACCTGACGGCGAGCGATCCGGTCTCCGCCCTGTACATGAATGTCGAGCTGATCGGACACTTGTTCGATGCGGACAAGGCGCATCAGGCCCGCGAAGTAGCGCTGGATCTGCTGGAGCGCCAGATCCCGGCACAGGAAAAGCAGCTTGGTCCGTCGCTCATGCAGGTGAGCGCACAGCTCTCCGGCACCCTTGCCGGACACGACGCGCGTGACCTGGCACTGCGGGCCCTGCGCCCTGGACTGAGCATGCTCAACGACCGGCTCACCGAGGCACTCGGTCGCAAGCAAGCCGCCAAAGGCAAGCCCGATGCGGCGCAGCATCCGGTCGCCGGCCTCAACGCCCTCGGGGACTGGCTTGAAGGTCCGGACTTCGACCAGAATCTGTGGGACAACCACCCTTCCCTACAGCAGTTCCGCCGGATCACGCAGCTGCTTGCCGGCACCGCCATCGCCTGCCTCGACAAGGCTTCGCCAGCCGATCTGGCTGCCGATCCAGACTTACAGCTGGCGGCACGCTTCGCCCAGGTGTGGCTGGATCGCGTCGCCTTCCGCGACATCGACGAGCCTGGCGAGGCGCTCTTCCGCTTCGCCTCGGCCGGCAAGACCTACGCCACCCTGCTGGGTGCAGAGCGCTATCAGGCCCTGCTGGAAGCTGCGCCGAAGCCGGCAAACCTCAGCGAGCTGCCGCGCCGACGCATTGGCGGCATCGCCCAGGTCGTGCTTGATGCCGGGTGGATCAAGATCAGCCCATCCTACTGGGCTACCCAATTGATGGACATGTTCGATCGCGACCGCAGCGAGTTCGACAGCAAGCGGGCCGTCCAGCTCGCCGACACCTGCCTGGAGGCGACAGCCGCTATCAGAGGCACAGCCTTGGATGGCCCCCGCATCAGCCTGGAAGAGCATCTGGTGCGCGTTATCAGAGCGCTGATCACCAAGGACGAGAAGGCCCTGCGGACCCTGCTGCAGGCTGTCAAACTGAGGGGTGACAAGGATTGGTACGACCAGACTTCGCAGTGGCTCGGCGATGCCGCCCGACGCCTCGATCCGGCCTGGTACGCCACCGTCCTCAAAGCCTGGGACGATGAGGTCCACTACAAACCAAAGTACTTCTGGATCGCTTGGCGGGCCGCTCTGAACAAGGCTCCTCGTCAGGCGCTGATGGCAGCAGAACTGGCGGCCAAGAACTTCCCCGAGGATCCTGCCTTCGCCGATGAACTGAAGTTCATGCGCCAAGTCCTGCCGGCGAAGTAAGTCCTAATCCCGGATCTTTCGCATGATGTCCGCAATCTCACGGGCATAGAGCGGATCCGCCTCGCTGCGTTCTTCGGCCTGTCTGATGCCGTAGAGGACGGTCGAGTGGTCCCGTCCGCCGACCATGCCGCCCAGGGCGACCAGGCTGTGGCCGGTCAGGCGGCGGCCGAGCAGCAATGCAGCTTGGCGCGCCCTAGCTACCTGTCTGGCCCGTCCGGCACCGGTGATGTCTCCCGGCCGGACCCCGTAATGCGTAGCCACCACCTGCAGAATGCGGTCGAAGCTGGTCTCGGTCGCATCTGGTCGCTCGCCCAGCTCGAGTCGGCCGGCCAGCTCGACCACGCCATGCATGTCGCTAGCCCAGGTTTCGACCAGCGAGGTGAGTTCGCCCGGATCCAGTTCGGCAGCAGCTGGACTGAGTCGTTTGATCACGGCGATGCGGGTCTCCAGCTGGGGTGGTTCAAGGGCGACGGTCAGTCCCCATCCCAGTCTGGTGGTCAGCCGTTCTTCCATGTCGGTAATACGTTGGGGTGGAACCCGGCCACTGACCACCACCTGCTGACCTCGTTCCAACGCCTCGTTGACGAGCAGAAAGAGCTGCTCCTGGGCCAGTTGCCGGCCTGACAGCACGTCGACGCCATCAAGGACCATCAGCGAGGCTGAGGCAATCAGGTCCTTAAGCGGATGCGGTTCGCGCCCAGACAAAGCCTGGGCCCAGGTGGCGACGAATTCGTCGCCAGTACACAGTGCGGCCCCATCCTCGCCCGCGGTGGCCGCGAACTCGGCCGCTACTGCCGCCAATAAGTGGCTCTTGCCGGTGCCGGCCGGGCCATGCAGATACAGCGGATTATGCGCCACTCCTGGCTCGCGGGCGACCCGTCGGCAGGCCGACAGGGCGAGGGCGTTGCCTGGGTCCTCAACGAAGCCGTCAAGAGTGCGTTGGGCCTCCAGCGACGCGTCTTCACGCATCGCGACCGACAAAGTCAATCCCGCCGCGGTCGCCGTACGCTCGGCCACCTCCATGGCACCGAGCCGGAAGGCGTCCATCCAGATGCGATTCGGTAGCACCGCATACAGCCGGCCACCTGCCACGCGCAAACGCAGTGCAGGCAACAGGACTTCGGCGATTTCAGCAGGCAGGTCGCTGGCCAGCCGGCTGCGCACCTGCTCCGCTATGTCGCTCACGGATTCGCGTCAGGGACACTGAGCACGAGATGGAACCGCTGGCGATCGCGATCGATCGGCTGTGGACGCTCCTCCAGTGACGCGATCGGTGCATAGGTGTCGCGCAGTCCCTTCTCAAAGACGTGGAGGACATCACTGTTGCGCAAGCGCCCAACACTTTGAGAGAATCCTTCCAGTTCGATCACCAGTCCGCCATTACCCCGCTTAACCCGATAGGCGGTCAGGGCTACCGGGCAGTTCTCGGGGTGCTGGATCGAGGCTACGGCTGAGAGAATCTCGGCGGAGACGCGGCTGGCGCGATGTTCCCCGCTAAGCCAGGATATCCGGTTGGCATCGCGAAGCCGACCCTTCTCAAGGGCATCCACCTCGGCCAGTTTGCGCTCGGCAACCGGTACCAGACCGCCGCCTTCCGCTCCGAGGCGTTCGGCATCAGCCTGTGCTTGCCAGATCACGCGCTCGTTCAAGGCCAGCGCGGCTAGCACCAGCGCTGCGGTCAAGGCCACCCCAACGCGCAGGATCCCGTCAGTGGCCCAGAACCGGGCAGCAGCCCGCCGCTGATCCGCGAGGGCATCCAAGGCCGGCTTCGCTATGGCTGCGCCGATCGCCGCGGACCACGCACTTGGCAACGCCGAGCACGCATCCATGCGCTCACTCGGCAAGGTCGACTTTAGCGAAGCGAACGGGTTGAATGGTTTACAGGCCACTCCGGCTCGTTCGGCAACCGCATCAGCAAAGCCGTGCACAAGCGCTCCACCTCCGGCAAGGGCAATGGCTGAGGGCTGCCAGTCATCGATCTGCAGCTGGGCTTTGGCGAACTTGATCACACCGGAGATGGCAACGGCCACCTGCCCGGCTTGACGCTTCACCAGATGTTGGAGCTCTTCCGGGCTGGACGAACGTAGCTGGGTCACCAGGCGGACAGCCTCTGGCTGAGGCAAACTGCGCAACTCGGCGATCTGGTCAACCAGGGTGTCCATGCCGACGGCAAGGGTTCTGAAGAGGGCCAACTCATCCTGGCGGACGATGGCGATGTGTGTGGCAGTCCCGCCAACATCGGCGAGTAGGGCGTCGCCCAGGCCACCGGCTGCTCGCCAGGCATGGTAGAGCCCGACCGCTGGATGGGAAACCGCCTCTAGTCGAGCCCCGCCCAACTGCACGGCCTGTTGCAGACGTTTGACCAATCCACGCTTGGCTGCTAGGCCGAGCACGCGGAAGTCGCCACTGCCGAACCCTGGTACAACCAGCCAATCGGCCAAGGGGGAATCGCTATCGCCCCCACCGGTCAATTCAAAGCCGATGACGCGGTCCAGACGTTCGCGCGGACAGGGCGGCTGGATGATTAGACGAACCAGGATGTCCTCGTTTGACACCAGCACGCGCACCGCTCCTGCCTTGGCAGGCAGGATCCCGGCAATCAGTTGCACTGGATCAGCGCCGGCATCACAGGGTACCGACTTCAACTCAGTGATCTTCCCATCCTCGACCGTCACCAAGCGGATGGCACGGGCGGCAATCTCGATGGAGGTAGTCACGGGAATGGCTGCGGGGCTGCCGGCCCGACAAACGGGTTGAGGGGATCACGATGGCTGCAGCCGGCGACGGCACACAGCGCGAGGACGACCAGCAGACGCAGCATCATGGTGGTACGGGGGTCCGGTGACGATCGTTGGGCCCGTTGGTGCAGCCCTGGGCTTGGACCGGCGGGGGGCAGGGTCCCGCGCGGCGCACCATGACGACCTAGAACAGCTTCTGCTGGTTCGGGTCGGTTGCCTTGCGATCGAGCTTCTCGGTCGGCGGTGACGTATGCACAGTCGGCAGGGGCATGGTCTGGTGGCTTTCCCCCTGCTGATTGGTCAAGGTCGCCTCTGAGGCGGGAGAACCCGATTCCGAAAGCACGGCATCGATGCGCTTGAGGATGTCATCCAACTCGGCGGTCTGGCTGCGCGCCTGGCCGGGAATCTCGCCATCGGCGACCGCTGCGGCATCCGCCTTGGGTTGGGCAGGAATGAGAGGCGCAGGCGGGTGCGGCGGGTCGGTCTTGCCGGTGCCGACGTGAAAGCCGCGCTCTTCAAGGCGCTGAACTTTCTCGGCGATATCCTTAGGCATGGCCAGTTGGGGTGGGCCAGGGACGATATTGGGTGGTGCGGCATCCGCTTTGGCCTTGGCGGCCGAGAGATCGCCGAAAAGATCGGCTGCAGCCTGCTCGTCCCCAGTCGGCTTGCGGATGCGGTCAGTTGCGCTCTCCGCAGGCAGTTTGACGGTCGGAGCCGAACCACGGCGCTGATGTTCGGCGACCGGTGGTTGGGCTGTCCTCGCCGGGGCAGGTGATGCGGCTGACGGCCCTGCCGGTCGGGCCACCGGAGGTGCGCCTGGCGTCCGACGGGTGGTGATCGACTGGGGTGGACGGACAGCCCCCCCTGATGCGGCCACCGGGCCACGCACGTAGACTGCCCACAGGATATACCCGGCACCGCCAAGGGCACCCAGGATCCACAGCCACAGCAGGTCGCGAATGAATTCCATGTTTGGCTCCCCTGCTCAGCAGGTCCGGCGCGGCTTGGCGCGGTGATCCTTCAGACGCTTGGCAAGATCCTCGAAGCCCGGACGACCGAACTGCGCGAAGGTCGCCTGCTTGCCCTGTTCGACGCCAGGAGCATCGAAAGGGTCGATGCCATACAACTCCGCGCTCATCGCCGTGGAAAGCTGCAGCATGTAGATCAGTCCACCGACATGAGCCTCATCGACATTGTCGACGGTGACCGTCATGTTCGGTCGGCCAGCAGCCGTCAGTTGGTGCTCGCAGCCGACATAGGCCTTCTCAAGGATGCTGTCGAACTGCGCATCCTTGAGCCAGGTCAACGCCTCTACCTTCGGATAGAGGTGCGGAGCAATAGCAGTGGCCCCGTGGTTCTTGGCGACAATGAACGTCACCACCTTGTCGAACGGGCCTTCGGAGAATAATTGCTGCTGGCCATGCAGGTCGAACGAGCCAAGCGCCGCGACGGGGCTGGGGCCGACGTGGACTGCCTTGCCCTTGCGATTCAACATTTTGCCCAGGCTGACTGAGCAGAGGTGGTTGTACCACAGACCGACCGCATGCAGCCGGTTGCTGAAGGCGAACGTCACGTGCATGGTCTTGCGCCGCTTGCGCGTCAGCAGGTAATGCGTGAGCGAGTGCATGTACGCCGGGTTCTTGTATGGATCGCCATGGCGGCAGCGCTTGTCCATGTCCCCAGCGCCGGCAAGCAGGGCGCTCAGGTCGAAACCGGCCAACCCAGCAGCGAACAGACCGGCCGATCCGAGGATCCCATAGCGGCCGGCAAGATTTGGCGGGTTGTGCAGGACATCGATCTTTTCCAGCTTGGCGATGTCAGCCAGCGGTCCCTTGTCGCGGTCCGTGACAAAGATCACCTGGCTGGACACTGCGGTCTTGCTGACCTTCTTGCGCAAGAGATCCGCCACCCACAGGAACAGGGCATTGGTCTCCGCGGTTAAACCGCCGCGACTGACAACCTGAAACAGGGTCTTCTTGAGATCGAGCACATCCAACAGCTGGGTCGCAATCACCGGATCCGCATTGTCGAGGATGTGGATACGCGGGCCACTCTTGCGCGACTTGGGCTCAAGCAGGTTGTAGGCGTAATGGCCGAGGGCACCCAGCAGGGTGCGGGCGGCCAAGGCACTGCCGCCGGTGGCGACCACGACCAAGTCGTTCCACTTGCCCTGGTGCTTCTTTAGGGCCGCCTTGAGTTCCCCGGTGTCCTGGTAGGGCAGATCGAAGAACGCGCTTTCGCCGTTGCTCCGCATCTCCTCGATGCTCTCGTGGTGTTTGGGGAATTTCGCGACGAGCGTCTCGACCTCGGACTTGGTCAGCCCATGGGTTGCTCCGATGGCTTCGGACAGGCAGTTGGTGAAGTCGAGGGTCAGGGTCATGCTCATTCCTCGGCGACCGGGCGGAAGGCCTGGACGGGGTCGATGGCGAACCCTACGGCCGAGGCAAGCGTTTTTCAAGGGCGTCTGCCGCTTGAGGTCGACAGAAGCGACTTATCTGGTAGGGTTTAGGGCGAAATCACCTATTCTGAGGGTCGCCGGGTCCAGCCAAAGCGCCCCAAACCGGTCCAGGACCGGTCCGCTTCCTCCCCCGCGCACTGCTTTCAGGTTGTCTTCAAGCCATCAGAAAGGCACCGACCATCTGTGCCACGACCTGGGGACGCTCCCGGTGGACAGCATGTCCACTCTTCAAAACTACGTCCCGGCGGTGATCCGCGATGGACGCAGACATCTCTTCCATGAGCCGCATGTACCGAGTGTCAGCGGCACCCGAAAGTAGTAAGACCGGCATACGCAGCTCACCGAGGCGATGCCAGACCGGTTCGGTAGCTCCACCACCCATGGCGCGCAGGCACGAGGCGAGGCCATGCGGATCCTGGTTCAGGCGCCTAGCGCGAACACTCTCGGCGACTGCTGCCGGGAAGGGCGTATGGGGGCGCAGGGCCGCCTGGGTCTCCCACCACGCCATGAAGGCGCCAATGCCGTCCTCTTCAAGCACCTGGGCCAGGGATTCGTCCCGGCGACGGCGCAACGCCCGCTCCTGCGGATCGCGGATGCCCGGATGGCAGCTAACCAGAATGAGGCGACGAACTCGCTTCGGATGATCAAGGGCCAACCGCACCGCCAGTCGACCACCCATGCTGTAGCCCAGAACATCGACGGGCCCAGCAGGCCAGCCAGCGACCAGATCGGCAGCCACGCGACCGATGTCTACGCCAGTGGGACAGGGCTTGCCGCCGTGTCCGGGCAGCAACGGACAGCGCACATCTGGGATGTCACGCGAGAGGGTCTCAGCCCAGGATTCGTCGGTCTCGGTGAAGCCGTGGAGAGCGTAAAGCATGGGTCCATTGCCCCCATCATTGCCACAGGGGGGTCGGGGTCAGGGGCGTATGAGCAAACGTCCGTGCGGACGTAGGCGCAGTCCTACGGCTATGAGCCCCGAGGCAATGGCGGGGCAATCAGGCGATCTCAGGGGCGGTGCTTGGCACCACCCCTGGGAAGCGGAAGGCCAGATCCTCAGACCGGCAGAGACGGCACCGCCGGAAGCTTCCAAATCTCACGATTGTACTCGCCAATCGTGCGATCGGTCGAGAACTTGCCGCTGGCCGCGGTATTCAGTATGGAACTGACCGCCCAACGATCGCGATCGCGGTACAATGCGGCCGCCTTCTCTTGCGCCTTGACGTAGTCGGCGAAGTCGGCGCAGACCATCCAGTAATCACCCCAGTCGACCAGGGTGTGGATGATGTCATCGAAGATGCCGGCATCGCACTGATTGAAGTGGCCGCTACGGATCAGGTCGATGACCCGCGCGAGGTTCTTGTCCTCGGCAACGATTACCTTCGGGTCATACCCCGCACGCATGTCGTGGATCTCCTCGGTGGTCTTGCCGAAGAGGAAGAAGTGCTCGTCGCCTACCTCTTCGCGCATCTCGATGTTGGCGCCATCAAGAGTACCGATGGTCAGGGCCCCATTCATCATGAACTTCATGTTGCCAGTGCCGCTGGCCTCTTTGCCGGCCGTGCTGATCTG
>Ga0163144_10011766_pt1 | contig 18481 bp, 19 predicted proteins | sample OliLak19BULKMAT1_FD_123175 | JGI IMG/M metagenome (GOLD analysis project Ga0163144, IMG submission 123175) | Freshwater microbial mat bacterial communities from Lake Vanda, McMurdo Dry Valleys, Antarctica - Oligotrophic Lake LV.19.BULKMAT1 | ecosystem: Environmental > Aquatic > Freshwater >... | reverse complement strand
GATGCAGCATTGTCCGTTGATCGTTCGTGTGGGTTTCACGTTCATATCAGTATGAGTGGTGTAAACGTGGTACAAAAAAAGGTGTGGGCGTCCTGGATGGTTCAGCTCGCCCGTGCCATCGAGGCTGACGCATGGCAGGCGGTCCCAGAATCGAGACGCTTGAATAATTACTGTCGGCCATGGTCTGCTCTGAATGGCGCAGTGCAAACAATGACATACCATCCGGTGAAATATCATAATTCGGCATTGCGGTACCAGTGGGTGAACGTTGTGGAGATGTTCAGGCCAGGCGGCATTGGGACTGTCGAAATCAGATTGTTGGGAAATACGCGCCGGTTTACCTACCTGCTAGGATGGATAAGCGCGTGTCAAATCATGGCCAATAGCGCATGGAAACTTGTCGCAGACCCGTCGGCGTCGGTGCTAGAAATACAGACAGTAAAAAGCGCGTTTCAATCAGTGGCCCGCGATATCCGTCCGAATACGGACGTGGCGGTTTCCGTAGCAGCGTCAAACACACTTGCCATGCAAGCAGGTTTCGACGTACGCGCCGGGGGCGCTACCGGTGAAAACCAAGGGCGTATTCGATCACGTGAAATTCAGATACGCGGAATGGGCAGTGCCTGGGCATCACGCGCATTAGCGAATTATGCAATTAGTGTACGCTGGGCAAATGCTTCGCATTTCCCGCGCTTTCTAGAGCTAGTAACTGGTTCGTGGACGGTAGCATCCGATGGAACACGCACGGCGTTCTACAATCCGCGCATGGAAGCATTTGTCACTGCCAACGTGGTACAAGAAGTGGTAGAGGGAACGGCGTTGACATCGGAAAGAGTGGAATGGTCAGAAGCGGTACGTAACGCATTGAACATACCGGTAGCCGTCCCGCCGACGGTAGCAGTGACTGAAAATACAAGGGGGCTTTCATGTGTGGTTTGATGGCCGGAAACGGTAAGCTGAAAATTGGGGTTGTTCGATCATTGGCCTGTCAGAACGTCGTGCGCGGGCGTGATAGCGCCGGACTGGCATGGCGCGGTAAGAAGGGTTCCGAAATTGCAAAGGTAGCGCAGCATCCGCTAGTGGCCTTCAATGAAACGTTGAATCAGGACATCATCAACGCCACTAAAAGCGGAACGATGCTGGCGCATACCCGGCATGCTACTACTGGTGATGTAACAAATGATAATGCGCATCCGTTTATGATTGACGGAATTGCATTTGCCCACAACGGCATAATTGCGAATTACAAAAGCATATGCCCTCAGCAATACGCGAACAAAACGTTCAAGGTTGATAGTCAGGCCTTAATCTACGGAATCAAGAAGCGCGATTTCTCCCGATTCATCGGTTCCATCGGACTGGTATGGATAGAGGGGGACTGCCTTTATGCCTACCGAAGAGGAAATCCACTCCACAGAGGTACACTGAACGATGCCATCTACCTCGCCAGTGAAGCGCAATTCCTACAACGCGTAGGGTGCCATAAAATCAAGGAGCTTATCGAAGGTACCATCTACGTATTCAAAGATGGGAAACTCCTACACACAAAAACCATTCCGTCAAACAGCGTTTGGGGTTACAGCCATCCCGCTGTCGCGCATGAACATGCATACGGCGGAAATCAGGTTGTCATTGTTGACGGAAGTGGGGAACCAGTAGAGAACACGGGGTTCGTGCCGCGTCTATCAGGTCCGACAAAGGACCGGGGGAATAAACCAATACGTTCCATGTTTGAAAATGAGGTCGATGACCTATTCGACGAAATCCAAAAGCGCAACGGTCTACACAACAACCGCAAAGACTTCGGCGATAAGGACGGTGACTGAAAATGCCCACGTATGCCCGTCTCGGACGCGCACACACAGAACTGGTCTACACCACAGCCGGAGGGCGTTTGCTCCCAGGTTTGGTGCGACCTACGGCGTGCGCAGGAATAATCCTCACAGGTAATGAAGCGCACGTTGTCTACCACGTGAACCATATCGCTTGCTGGAACAGTGACCAAATATGTCTGCGGAATCACGGTCATATGACATTCACCACGAAGGTACGGATGAATCAGGCGGCAAATCAGTTCATGCTTGGATTCAAAGTGTTCCAACGTAGCGAGCGCCCGATGAATGATGACCGCCTTGTACGTAACTGGTACGTGGAATTTCGTGGACAAACAATCCCTTTCCAGAACGGATTGATACTGTATCGTCGTGAAAATGGCCCTACGCATCGAACCGCTACTAGAAATGAAAACACACACACACAAGAATCAGAATCCCCGGCTCCCGCGCAAACGGTGGCTGGGGTCGGCCCGTTACGTACAGTAGAAAGTATGCGCAGTGAGGCTACACGCGTTTTGGATGTAGCGTATTCATTCATCCAGCGTGGCGGCGCGCGCAGTGTCGTAGCACAGGACACAATCCATGCGTGGAACATGTTTAACAGGTGGTTGGACGTAGCGCATCCGCAAGGTGTAAACATGTCGCTTGAAACAAATGCCTTGTTTGCAACGATGCAACGTGTCGAGGTGGAGGAACGTCCGTATTTACATTTCTGGCACAGTGTTTACAGCAATGGATGCCGTCTTTTAATTCTCTTGCGACGTGCGGCACGTGGTTGGGAAGCACAGCCATCCAGCTATCGCATTCGAAACGCGCGATTGGTACAGGTGAATGCGGAGGTGGACCGAATACAGGCTACGCTGGCTGGAATGCTTTCGCATATTGAGAGCAGGGAACACGCGCATACATCCCTCATGGTATTTAGAACCTCACGCATGAATACCATCGAGATCGCGCATCTGTCTCGGCAACACGAAGCAACGGCGTTGTTTAGTTGGCTTCTCGTACCACCTGAGAATAGGACAAACACACCTACACAGCCGCATACCATAGAGGATGAAGAATGAAATACATCGTCGGACCTGATAGACCAAAACACTTGTCACGCGCCATAGGTATGGTACTTGCCGTCGTGGTTTTCTGTTTCTCAGTGACCATTTACCTATACAGTTGACAAAACCAATTGACTTAGTTACGCTCTGAAAATACGAGGAGGATTCACAATGCTATGGTGGCAAGACCTACGCTGTAAGCTTGGATTATGTCCGCGCTCTATACGGCAACGGACCATAGTGTCTCGCGCCGTCATTGAATCCGTACAAAGCAACCAAATATTCTTCTACCAGTTGAAGGGATTTTTCATTGTGGAAATCTGTAACTGGTGCAACCGTTCCCATGAAAAGTGGGTGCGTGATAACGACCTCGCTCGGTATGAAAAAACAAAGGAGTCTCCGATGATGTCTGATTCCCCCTTTACTCCGTCTCCACGTCTTCGCTGGAAGTTGCTGCTGGTTCTTTCTGTAATGGCATGCGGTGCAGTCGTTTGGAGTCGCTTGTGAAAATCAAACTCAAGAAAAAGAAACTCAAATTCCTGATCGGTCCCCGCCCTCCCAACATTCCGTTTCTTCCACAGCTAGAACGAATCAATTTCGGAATCCTGAACGTCACTACAGACGAGACCATTCAGTGGGTCAAGAATTGCAGGACAGGCTGGTCAATCCTTCGGCAAGACGCGGAGTTGTTGGGTAAAGGTGAAGACGGCGAGTACTACTGGAAGAGAAAAGGCGAGAAGGTTCCAGTGGGCTTGAAGTCCTACGCCAGTACGTGGAAAGAGGGAGAAATGCCGTGAACAATCTAATCGCACGCACACTGGCACCCATGACGTTGGTGTTTTCCGACAACGATGAAGATGTAGAGAAGGCTCTTGGTGATGGCCGTCTTCGTGAGCCATACCTGCGGGTCAGTACGGAACGAGACTTGAAGCCGTACCATCTGCGGCCAGTACAGAATTGTACACTGCTGATTCTTACCCAGCATCCGCTACTGACAACACCAGAATTTCTCCGTCTACGACAGGAGAAAGCACACTAATGCGCAAGCCTTGGACGCATCAACTCAGCGGCATCCAGTACCTGCGCGCTCCCGGCGACAAGGCGTTGTTGTGGGAAATGCGGCTCGGTAAATCTCTCGTTGTGATTCAGGCGTTTCACGATGCAGAGGCTGTCTTGATTGTGTGTCCAAAAACCGTGATCGGAGTATGGGAAGAGGAATTCCGCGATGAGGGATTGAGTGACCAGTGCTTGACGCTCACGTCCAGTGAAGTAAACGACCGTTGGGTAATACCTCGATTCACCATTACGAATTACGAAGCGGTCCTGCGCATGCCAGACTGGATGCTGGCAAAATTTTCAGTCGTGGTTCTGGATGAAGCAGTGCGCATCAAGAATCCACAGTCGAAGCTGGCGAAGTTCTTCACGACACACTTTCAACAGGCGAAGAAGGTTGTGGCATCCGGCAACCTCGCGCCGGAATCCCCTCTTGAGTATTTCACACCGATGAAGTTTCTCCATGGCAAGTGGATGGGGTGCCACAACTACTGGCAGTTCCGACAGACGTACTTCGCATCCGATCCAAAGGGTTGGAGCTGGTGGCCGAAGTCTCAGTTCGTCAAAGACCGCATCAAACAACAGGTGGCTAAAGATTCCAGCATCTTGACGCGCACACAGGCTGGTCTTGCCAACCAGAAGATTTTCCAGCGGCGCTACGTGGAACTCCCTGCCGATTTGCGGAAGATGTACGACAGCATGGAAAAAGATTTCGCCATGACAACACCAACTGGGAAAGAAATTGAAGTGATACACACCGTCGCACAGGTGGGGTATCTGTCTCAGTTGGCGGGTGGCGGTACGAAAGATGGCTGGATTTCAGACCACAAAATCACGGAGCTGCTGACGCTGCTGCAGTCGGAGCTGCGCGAAGAGTCCGTAGTGGTGTGGTTCCGGTACAACTGGGAGATTGCGCGCGCTGGTGCGGCGCTGACGAAGGCAGGAGTGACGTATGCAAGCCTTACCGGAGAAGATGATACCGCTAGTCGAACGGCGGTCCAACAGTCCTTCCGAAAGAAGGAAGTCAGAGTCTTACTGGTTCAGATCAAGTGTGGCCTCTACGGGCTTAACCTTTCGGTGTCGTCCACTGCGATTTATTTTTCAAATCCGCTCTCTGGAAATGAACGAACCCAGTCGGAAGATCGAATTGAACATAACACGAAGCGGGAACCCCTACTTTTCATTGACCTTATCGCTAAAGATACCGTTGATGAAGACGTGGTGGCGGCCCTCCGCTCGAAGTGGATCAACTCTCGTTTCTTCCTCGGAGAAGTTATCAACAACATGAGGCAGCGCCGTGGACAACATGTTAACAACTCACGTATAACTACTAAGCGTACTAATCTGAACTTGCCACTAGCGGAGTTACCGCTATTAGACACCAATACTCCACAGGACTACGGGTGTGCAGACTTTCATGGGTAAAAAACTACCAGTGAAGTGGGTAGCGGTTGATCCCGGCATCAGCGGAACCGGGGTAGCCGTCTTCAGGCGTGGAACATTGTTGGACGCGTGGAACATTTACCCGCGCAAGGAGCATGGGTACAACGGATCATGGCCCGAACGATGCAGTCAGATTGTTACTGCGATTCACACACAAAATATTGCTCGAAGGTTTCGTAAAGTGTATATCGAATGGCCAAGCCAATTCACTGGGTTAAAGGGATTGGCTGCGGCGAACTCCAACGACATTCTGAAACTGGCATGCCTCATTGGACGCCTCGCGGAGTACTTCATCAGGGAACACCGCGCACAGGTAGTGTTGGTGCCAGTGCAGACGTGGAAAGGGAATCTTCCCAAGGACGTTATGAAGCGCCGGGTGGAAAAGTTCTTCGGTAAGAACATTACCAGTCATGCGGCGGATGCGGCGGGTATCGGCAAGTTCATCATCGAGCAAGGAGAGTAACGTGCAAGACCTTCCCAAAGAATTTCAAGAAAAGAACGACAGCATCGTGGCCATGGTGAACAAGATTGTCGCCTCGCTCAAGGTGAAGGTGCAACAGCACAAGAGCCTGACGATCATGGAAGCGTTGATGGCCGCACACCTGAAAGAAATGCTCAACCTAACCGACCGTGTTGAGAAGGTGAGTCACTTCCAGCAACTCCCACTGCTGGACAGCCGCATCAGGAAGATCGCGGAAGAAGGACACATGGCCGACCGTTTGCTGGACGCCATGGTCCGCATGCGGGTTATGAAGGTGGCCGACGGCCAGACTTTTACCGACATCGAGAACGACATCAACACCTTCATGGACAAGATCACTGTCTTTGGAAAACAACTCATGGAACGCCACAAGGAGACATATGCTCGTAACGGTTAATCGTCCCAAGCTGTTTGACCATCTTCGGGATGGTGTAACCCAATCACTACTGCTGGAATTCGCGGCATGCCGTCGTCGCGCTCAGCTTTCCTATATCAAAGGCTATTCGTCGGAGTATTCGTCAGACGCGCTGGCCTTCGGCTCCCTGTTCCATGGGGCGCTCGAACATCTGTACAACAACCAGCATCTGCTGAGTCAACTACCAAAAGCATGGCTCAAGGAAACATGGCGTCACATCTACCATGATTACCGTCAAGAAACGGAACGTGTCCGTCATTGGTCAGAAGAAGACGAGACGAAATGCAATCTGCACAAGGCCTACTTGTACCTGTTGCTCCCGGTCTACTTCAAGAAGTACTGGCCACAGGACCGCACCAAGGAATGGGTGAAAAATGAAGTGGTTTTCAAGAACGTCTGGAAGTTCAACGGTCTTCCTTTTACGGGTAAGTTTGATCGTGTGGCGCGTAACCAGCATGGAGAGATTTGGGTGTACGAAACGAAGACAAAGAGTCGAATTGATCCTACCCTTCAAGACCGACTTTCGTTCGATTTCCAGTCTAATTTTTACATGTTTAATTACTGGTTGGAGACGCGTGTTTATCCAAAGGGATTCGTGTACGATGTGATCCAGCGCCCGCAGCACCGGATGGGGATGAAAGAAGACCTGCCCGGATTCATCAAACGCGTTGGCGAAGCCATCGACGACACATTCTTCCAGCGCATCACCGTCACACGAACACAACAAGAACTCATTGACTGGGTAAACAACGACCTCACGCCGTTGACACAGGAATTTCTTGATTGGCGTGCGGGAAAGCTGGCGACGTACCGAAATGCGGCGAGCTGCGAGACGCGATACGGCGCGTGTAAATTTCTCAAGGTGTGTGGACTGAAAGACTATCGGGGACTGGTACGGCGCACCGTGCTGTTTCCAGAACTTGCAGGAGAGTGAAATGCCAAAACCAAAAGACCTTCTTCCGACGGAAAAGACCGATCCCATGCCGCACCTTCGTGACTACCCGATCCTGCTGTATGGACGTGAGCGCGTCGGCAAGACAACGTTGTGCGCGCAGTTCGAAGACCCGCTGTTCCTCTTCTTCGAGCCGGGTGGAAAATCTCTCTCGCTGCTGGCCGTCACCATCAAGAGCTGGAAACATTTCAAACAAGTCATCGAAGAGCTGGAAGCGAAACCAAACAAATTCCGCACCGTCGTGATCGACACCGTGGATATGGCGCACGCCATGGCTTCTGAATACGTCTGCAAGCGTGAAGGAATCTCACACCCCAGCGACATGAAGTGGGGGAAGGGTTGGGGGTTTATTGATGCTGCATTTGAAGAGGCGATGTTCCGCATTCTTCGTAACGGACGAGGACTTCTGTTCACATCACATTCCACGGAAAAGGACATTGATGACCTTACCGGCGAGGGTGAAATTCGACGTATGGTTGCGCCTACGGCTGGCACCCAAGCCATGCGTTTTGTGCGCCGCTACGTCGATCTCATCCTCTACTACTACTACGACAAGAACGGAAATCGGTGGATTCGTGTCAGGGGCAACCGTGACGTGATCGCTGGCAACCGCATTGACGGACACTTTAAGGGCATTACGAAATTCCGTGCTGGCGCTTCTCCCGAGGAAGCATACGTGAATCTGGTGAACGCCTTTGAAAACAAAATGAATACGGAGGTAGCAAATGGCCCCAAAGAAAAAAGGCAAGAGCCTCGAAAGCGTTTTCGCTTCTAAGAAAACGCTCGCGGCGTGGAAACAGGCGAAGGAAGATGCCAAGGCTAGCGGGATTCCGCAGTTCGACGACGGACGGTACAAGGTTCGTCTCACTGCTGCACAGGAAAAGGAGTCTCGCGGTGGCGACCTGTTCGTTGTGTTCGACTTCAAGTTTCTTGAAGGCGACAACAAGGGCAAATCGGTTTCCAAGTGGTCTGGCGTTGAAGACCCTTCCAAGTGGAAGTGGCTCATCAGCGACCTGACTTCGCTCGGTTACGAAGTTGAAGACCCGTCGGACGTTCCGAACGTTCTCAAGGAACTCAACGAAGACAAGCCCGTCATCTGGCTCACGCTCAAGACCAACGGTGACAACCAGAACAAGTACATCAACGGAGTGGTGAAGAACACCGACGACGAAGATGTTGCCGATGACGAAGACGAGGAAGAGGACGAGTCCGACGAGAAAGACGCCGACGAGAAAGACGCCGACGCGGCGGACGAGGAAGAGGACGAAGACGCCGACGAAGACGCCGACGAAGATGATGAAGACGAGGACGAGGAAGAAGAGAAAGCCCCGGCCAAAAAGTCCAAGAAATCCAAACCTGTCAAGCAAGACGAAGACGAAGAGGAAGACGAGGACGAGGATTCCGAAGAGGAATCCGAAGAAGAATCCGAAGAAGAGGAAGAGGAAGACGCCGAAGACACCGAAGAAGTGAAGGTGGAGAAGGGCGTCAAACTCAAGGTGAAGCACAATGGTAAGACCGTTGTTGCCACCGTCCTCAAGGTTGACGAGGCTGCTGGAAAAGTTGTCCTCCGAACCAAAGACGGCGAGAAAATCAAAGTCACCGCCGACGCCATCGTCGACAAAGCCTAAATAACATTCGGAATGGGTGGAGTAGGGAGAGCGTGGCTATCAGGGCTGGCGCGCTCCCTACCCGAAGGGGACAGGATGGACTCACAAGCAGAAATTGCGAAGTATCGCGCGGACATGTTGACGTGGGAAGGACACTGCGCGCGGCTTGCAGAAAACAATCGGTTACTCGGCATCGAGAACACCACTCTTTTGGAAATCATCCGACAAATCGACGACACATGCGTCCTGCCAAAACTCGCGTATGATCGTCTCGCCGTGGTACGGATGATTCTCTCTCAAAACGGGCTTTCCAAACATGCTCCTAAACCGACCAAAACCTTCGATCCCCGAGGGTAAAACTCTGTGCGTTGACACGGAAACGACTGGCCTCATGTACCGCCATGGGGACAGGCCGTACCTGTTTACCTTCGCCAACCTACAAGGTGAGACAGGCCTGTTTTACTACGACGTGGACCCGACCACACGTCGCGTGCAGTACAAGAAGAAAGAACTCAACAAACTTCGCGCGCTTTTCTCCGATCCCACCATGACGTTCTGGGCGCACAATGCGCAGTTCGACAGGAACATGATCGAGGCGGCGCTTGGCATCAAGACGAAATGCATCTGGAAATGCACGATGAATCTAATCCGCACCGTGAAGTCCGATGCTCCACTCAAGCTGAAAGAATTCTGTGCCAAACATCTTGGCATCAGCAACGCAGACGAAGAAGCGCTGCGGAAAGAAGTGCAGCGCCGTCGCGGACGTGGAAAGGTTCTCGGTTGGAAACTGGGTGAGGTTTTGGAAACCGACTACTGGATGGCTCCGACGGAGTGCATGAAGTACGGCGTGTTCGACGCGCTACGTGTCATGGCTATCATCAACACACTTTCACCAGAAGTAGTTGGCGGGTTGAAGGACGTGTTGAAGTACGAAGAACAGCTATGGCCGATCATGCGTGAGGTCGAAGACCATGGCGTCCACATCGACCGTGCAAAAACACTTGAACTGCGCGACCGGTATCAAAAAAAAAGCGTGTACTACAGCCTCATCTTCAAAGTACACGCTCCAACCGTAAACCCCCGCAGTCATCCGCAGCTCAAGAAACTTCTCTACGAAACCTACAACGAGCCTGTAATTTATTCGACAAAGAGCAAACTTCCAGCGACGGATTACTACGCCCTCAAGGGGATGAAGAATCCGTGCGCAAAGGCTCTTCTTGAAATGCGCGCGTGCAACAAGACCGTCGACGCGATGGAAGAATACCTTCACTACATGGTTCAGCACGAAGACGGTGGCTGGTACATTCACCCCAACTTCAATCAAGCCATTCCCGTCACTGGCCGTGAGTCTTGTACTGGCCCCAACCTGCAGAACGTGGCATCCGGCGAAAGCAGCAAAGAGACGGAAGTAAAAGCAGAAGCGCGTACCGTTTTCGGCCCGCCACCTGACTATGTATGGCGTAGCTACGACTGGAAGAATATCGAAGTGTTCATCCCAGCGTTCGCTAGTGGAGAACCAGAGCTGGTGCAAATTCTTCGAGCTGGTGGAGATGTTCACCAGAACACGGCAGACAGCTTGCGCATCACGCGGCTGGTAGCGAAGCGCGTCTTCTTCGGTCTGTTGTATGGGATCGGCGGCGAGCTACTGGCGAAACAACTTGGCATCAGCGTCAGCCGGTGCTGGCAGATCATCAACAATTTCAAAGAGAAGTACGCCACCATGTCCGAGTGGATGGACGAGTTGAAGACAACCGCGCTGAACGACGGCTACATCACGACTCCGTTTGGCCGTCGGCAACAGATCGACCCCGACAAGGCCTATCGCGCCGTCAACTACGACATCCAGGGTACGGCAGCGGACATTTTGAAACGAAGCAAAATTCGGATTCACACTGCGTTGAAGCAAACAGGTTTGGATGCACACATCATTCTCCCTATCCACGACGAAGTGCTGCTGCAGGTGCGGAAAGGCGTTTCGTTGCAGCGCGTGGACGACTTGGTAGTGCGGTGTATGCAGGAGAATCCTGAACTGAATATGCCGGTGCGCATCCCGGTATCCATCAGTGCGATCACGACGAACTGGCACGAAAAACAGAAGGTACGTCTGGCGGCTTAGGGGACAACATGGAAGAGCGCGTAGCGAACATCAACGGTTTTTTGGCACATCAGGTAACGGAATCTGGGAAGAAGAACGGTACTCAGTACATCACGGACTGTCGGTTCTGCAGTAAGGCCGACCATTTCTACATCAACATGGAGAACCGGTGTTGGGACTGCAAGGTCTGCGCCCGCGCGGGTAACTTCCTTCGATTCCTTGAGGAATGCAACACCCAGAATCAGGACGCCATGACGGATGAGCTGTGGAAGCGGCTCGCGGCGGATCGGAAGTTGCCAGTAGCGGCGCTCAAGGGCAATGGCATCGGGTGGGATGGCGTCGTATTCACAATCCCGGCTTACGATTTCGATGGCAAGCTACAAGACTTGAAACGGTTCGACATCGACGGCGCACGGAAAGTGTACGGAACACAGGGCGGCGCGCAGACAATGATTTGTGGAGAGCGGCTGCGGGACTTCGATGGTGGCACGGTTTACTTGTGTGAAGGACAGTGGGACACGTTTGCGATGCAGTGGCTTCTCAAGAAGAATGGGAAGACCGCGTTGGCCGTGGGCGTGCCGGGTGCCACCATCTTCAAGGAAGGCTGGGAAGAGCAGTTCTACAAGAAGGACGTGTACTTGGCTTACGACCACGACAACGCTGGTCGGAAAGGGGAAACGAAAGTCTGGGAACGTCTGCAGAACGTAGCGCACAGCGTCTACTGTCTGCATTGGCCCGAGGATAAAGTCGAGGGATATGACCTTCGAGATCACGTTTCAAAGGTCGCCGTCAGCCGGGAAGACCCCCAAAAAGCCCTCCGTTTGCTGTCTCGTTGGTTCAGCGACATACCGAGGGTGTCTAAAACAGCCGGAAATGGCCCTCAGAGCGACGAAACAGGCTCAGAGGGCGAGATGGAGCGGCGACGGGAAAAACTCACTCCAATCTCATTTACGGAAGTTATAGCCGCATATCACTCCTACCTCGAAATCAAGGACGACACGCCGATCAGGGTGATGTTGGCTTCCATCTTCGCCAACCGCATGCAAGGCGGTGAAATGATTTGGATGTTCTTGGTAGCCCCACCTTCCACGATGAAGTCGGAACTGGTGCTGTCGCTTGACCTGTCCCGGTTCGTTCACACCATCAGCAAGTTCACGCCAGCAACGCTGGTGTCAGGCTTCGTCATGCCGGGAAAGAAGGACTGTTCCTTGCTGAACCGTCTGGACGGTAAGACACTTGCCATCAAGGACTACACGACCATTCTCACGATGAACAAGTTCGCACAGGATGAAATCCATGGAACACTGCGAGATGCATATGACGGTAAGATTGAAGTGGAGTTTGGAAACGGAATTATTAGGCGCTACAAGGCACGCTTCGGGATCATTGCCGCTGTCACAGGGTCTGTTGAAAAATTGTCCACGCTGCATCAGTCTCTTGGAGAACGCTTTCTCCGTTATTCTATACCGGTCGCTGCGGACGTTGCTGCACAGAAGCGAATCTTCATGCGCGCGCTCTCAAACGTCACACACGAAGATGAACGACGGAAGCACGTACAGGAAGCGGTAGCTCGCTTTCTGGAAACACACGAACCACAGTTGCCGACGGTTTCCGACGAATTCAAAGACAAGCTATTCGAGTTGGCCGCGTTTACCTCACGCATGCGCGGTTTTGTGGAAAAGGATTTCAAGGGAATCGTCCTCTACAAGCCTGCAGCGGAAGCGCCTACACGCATCGGTAAACAGCTCTACAAGCTGGGAATGGGACTGGCGATGTTGGAGAACCGGGAAGCGCTGAACGACGAAGACTACAGGACGTTGGTGTCGGTGGGTATTGCGTCGTGTCCGGGGCGGGTGGAGAGCATCGTGAAAGCGGTGTTGTACGCGGAACGTCCACTCAAGATTTCAGAACTGGTGACGATTTCAAAGTTCCCTTACGATACCGTGCGCGAAGTCGTCGGAAACATGGTGATGGTGCGTCTGCTTGAACCAATCGGGAAGGGGATGACCTCGCTCTTCAAGATTACCGACGAGTGTATGGGTTTCATCAAGAGGGGCGCTATTTACCCCCTTCCCGGTGCTGGTTCGGTGTCGGTACGTATCCGACGACGGTGATTACTTCGTGAGTTTGGTGTCGGCAGTGGCGCGGCTGTAAATGCCGAGCGCACCAAGGAACACGAACACGATGTCAGGAATGTTCGGCAGATCGAAACCGGCATTCGGTCCAACCTGCGTGTCCACGCTGACGTAGGCTCCAATCAGGGTTGTGACAATTCCCGTCCACAGTCCTTTTGACTTGTACCACTTCTTTGTTTCCATGGCTGTTCCCTCCTGTAAATCCAGTTTTCGAGCCACATTCGCTGCGAAGATTTTGGCGATGATGTTGTACATCAAATGACCTCTAGTGGCATACCGATAATGTCCTTATGACGCGCCCAGTATGCAAAGTGTTGAGACGCGGTGAAGCTCCCTACGGCGGACATTACCACACCCCACAGCTTTCCTTTTGCTTCCAGAATCATTCCATCTCCGACGTACATGCCGACATGGTGAATCACTTCGGTGTCAGGATTCCACTTGAAGGCCAGGTCTCCGACGAGGAGCGAAGTGCTGGAAGGAAGACGTTCGCACACCTTTGCCTGATTATAGGAGCCATCCGGTAGCGGAATGTGGATGGGTGTGAGATCGTCTTTCCGACGGAGACGTGCGTACAACCACTCCATCAGCTCGCTGCAGTCAATACCGGTGAACTTGAAATGGCATGGGTCAGGGTTGTCCAAATCCACCTCTGCGCCAAAGACGTAAGGTGTATGGTTTTCAACGACCTGCGTTCCCAGTTTGATGAGGTAATCCCAGTCGAGTTCATCATGTCGCATCTTACGTCCTCCCCCAGTAGCCCAGAATTCCCAACGTAGTTTTAGACGTAGACTGTCCCGCAGCTCTGTCCAAAAACTCACTTGTTCATCCGGTCCAGTCTGTTGATGATCCGTTCCGTGTTGGTTTTAGTGTCAGCTACGCTTTCCTTGATGGCAACAACGTTGGCTTTCAAAACGGCAATCTCCGTGGTGTTGATTTGTACCTGTGTTACAGCGCCTGTTTGCGCTGCCTTTATCGTTGCCACGGCGTCTGCCACATCAGCCACTTTGGTGCGCTGTTCGGCCCATGTGCTTACGGCGAAGAATAACGCCACCAGTAGTGGCCAGTAAACACGGACGTATTCCGTAAGCCTGTCCATGTGTCTACGTTTTTCTACGCGTGCTTCACGTTCTCTTTGGTCTTCATGCTCGTCCTCATTCTCGTTATGCGGCATCGGAGTTTCCATTAGTTTATAGCCGTGGTACGTGCAGTACCACGCCCGAATGCTCCGCGTGTTGTTCCTGTTGATACCACCAATCCGTCAGTGGTGCAGTCAGTGCAGTAGTACAGATCACCTGCACGTGTGGGGGTCAAACTGCTGAACTCCGCTTTCGAGTAGGCGGTAGGCCTTCGTGCGCGTTGGATTGCATCCAACAAATCCAGATCGTTCTGGTAAACCTGATCCGGTGTCGTAGGTTGAGGATTGCGCGGTTGTGCGCTCCACGCCGCTAGTGGCAACATCAAGATAATGATTAACGCGTTATGTAAATACCCTTTCATAAGCTATTTGCTGAACGCATTCCCCAAAGCGCCGAACTTCTCCTGAACCTCGTCCAGTCGCTTGTTGGTTTCTCCCACTTTCGAGCGCACTTCCTGCTGGTAACGCGTCATCTGTGCTGTGATGTCCGCATGGAAGCTGGTGACTTTGGCCGTAAGATCATCCGCCATCTTCGTAAGGGTGTCCAGACGCCTTCCAATGGCCTCTTCCACCTTCGCGTTAAGGCTGGCATCAAGTGAACGCAAACGTTCGTCAGAGGCCGTTGCAGAGGCTCCCACGGCCTCTTGAGTTTCAGCACGCAGTCTCTCCACGTCCTTCGCGTACTGCTTGAGGAGTACGGTAAACTTCTCGTTGGTTTCCGTAACGACGGCCCCGAGCTTCTTCCGCTCCTTCTCAGCGGTTTCTTCGTATTTCTTCGCCATTACGTCCTCCAAGTTGTCGATTCGGCTGTTGACGCTCTTGACCTCCGCAGCGTTGGCGTTGCGGAAAGCAAGGTCACGTTTCCACAAGACCTGTTTTTCAATTGCACGTTCATCCGGCATCGGCTCTTCAAAAATTTCAGGCATGTCAGTTCCTCATTTTCAGCATGATACGCTGAATGTCATTAACGTACCGCGACCGTTCACGCGCCTTCGCTATGTCGGACATATCCTGTCGGCGCATCATACTGCGATGCTTGGCGGAACGAGCGTTAATTTCCGCGTACGACCCCAGCACAGTGAACAGGCGAAGCTGGTTCGGGTCTTGTGGATAGGCTTTTAATCCCAGCATGGTGTCCGACAAAACCATACCAATGCTGCGAACACGTCCAAGACGATCCGGCTTTTTCAAAATAGCTGAGACAATCTTGTTGTACGAGTATCCGCCACGAATCGGAGATTCACGTATATCAATACCGGGAGTAAGCGACGGCAGCAACGCTTTGGCAAGATAGTCAGCTGTGTCCGCAAATTTCTGGGAGAATCCTTCCGTCTTTTCATAGATTTGTTTTTGGGTGAACATGCTCTTGTTCATAAACACCTCAGCAAAAGCCATCATTGGTCCGCCCGGACCAGCGATAGACGGCAGCTTTCCATCCTTCGCGCTTTCGGTGATGTCTCCCCACGGCAGCCAGAAGCTCAAGTCCAGAACAAGCGGGTTCCCTTCTGAATCCGCTACTGGCAGGATCACACCTTTGCCATGAAACCCCTTCTTGATGAATTTCACATCGTCATCAGACAAATTGAATTTCTCTTTCGCATTATCCTCGATGGCGTCAAACGCCATCTCGTATTTGAGCAAACGCATGGGGTTATTGATGAAAGACTCCGCGATACGCGGCAGTGCCTTGGATGTCCAAGTAACAAAAGGCTGGCCGAATGGGATGTTGGCGAAGTCCTGCACCGCGCGCGAACGTTTGCTGTAATCGAAGAGCCACTTCTGCGCTTCCGACAATGCCTGTGCTGGTGTTCCACCTTTCTGTCGCACATCAATATACTTCGCCATTTTGAAATGAATTTCGGTGCTTGAATACGCGTTCCCGAGTTCGTCGGTAAGCGTTCTACTCGCGTGCATGAACTGAGAGATCGGGTCTTCTTTCACCATGTCGAAACCGCGCTGGAACGTGCGCAGTTCAGCATCCACAAACCCGGCGTTCAACATCAGGCCCGTATCTTTCACCTCATCGTAATATGCGCCTTTCTGAGAAAGCTGTTGCGCAGCAAAACGAAGAAGACGCGGCTGGCTTAGCAGGTCAACGCCAGACAAGTCCATCATGATGCTGTTGGAAAGCATGTTGCGTGCGTGCGTAGCCGGGTTGTAGAGAACCTTCCCTGACTTCCACATAGAAAGCGCCTTCAACCAGTTCTCGTGCCACGGTCCCAACAGCATGGCCGTGTGCTGCAGGTCACGTGCAATATCAGGATCAACCCATTTGCCGTCGAGCGAACCGTAGCCTTGGCCCTTGAGGAGCTTCCAGCTTTTCGGAATCTGCGCGATCTCATCGAGCGTTACACCGGGACTGGCGATGGCCCATTTCGGATTGTCCGCGATGGCGTTCATCAGTTTGGTCATCTGTACCGCGCGCGCTGTCTTCACGGCCTTGGTCACGGTGGGATAATCAGCCACATGAATTTCTTTCAGCGCGGCACGCAATTCGTCGGTCACGTCCTGTCGAGACGCAAAGGCGGAACGGTCGATACCGGCAGTACGTTTTCCAAATCCTTCTTTCTTAACCGTCGAAAGCGCGTTCAGGAAATCATCGAGCTGTCCACGGTTCATCGTGTTCAGCATGGCAAGCTGGTCGCCTTCGATGTTGGTGAGGTCTTTCAGCGTCAGTCCCTTCTCCATCAAGACCTTGTTGTAGCCCTTCTCGAAAAACTCGTACATGCGCGGCAGGTACCCGCGTCCGCCACTGACGTAGTGCTGGTGGATACGACGGGTGATGTCGTCCACTTTGCCTTCCAGTCCGCTGATGAGCGACTTCTGTCCGGGGAAACGTCCAGACACTTCGGACATGGCTCTCACCAAGGGACGTAACCCCTTAATTCCAAGCTGCTCTGCATCGTCAGCCACATCTAGCATCTTCTTCAACGCCTTTTCACGTTGTGTACCAGCAACATTCTCCACTTGCTGGAGAAGATCAAGCAGTTGTCCTTTATGTTTGTCCGGTATCTTTTCCGCTGTGGCGATGTGTTGAAAGAATTCCGTGAAGTTGGCCGTACCAACCGACTTGTTATCGAACTTGATAGCCGTTTTCTCAAGTCGGCGTGCAACCTTTCCAGTACCTTTGGTTTCGATGAGATTGACCAGCACGATGAGTTTGTCCTGTGCATTGGGCTTCATGGCGGTCTTTACCAGCTTGCGCAGTACCGCATCCGTGCCTTTCACACCGATAGAACTCAACTCGTCCTTCATGTCGAGCAGTTCTTCAGTCAACAAAGCCCGGTCGCCAACCGTGCGATCCGTGATAGCTGTCTGAAGCTTGTTCACTTTTTCACGTAGCTTTTGGAACACCTGCCCCATCTGGTCACTTTTTTCATCGAGCTTCGCGCCGACTTTTCGAAAAGCCTTGTCCATTCGTTTTTCACTGCTGGCATGGAATTTTCCAGCCATGCCACGGACACGGTTTGCCAGTGCTTCGTCGCCTTGAATGGCGATGTTGTCAGCCAACGCCAACAGACGGTGCTTGGCTGGAAACGCACCTTGAGTGGAAAGACGTTCAATATCAGCTTCCAATTCCGCACGCCGTGTCCGTAGCGTGGTGAGTTGCTTGCGCGTTAGCTTCGTGGTGTAGGTGTCGGCCATCTGGCCGATCTTCACGGCCTCGTTGTGCATGTCAGCCAGAATTTCCTGTCCACGATAGGCGTCTTCAAGAAGGTCAGCGCGCGTGGACATGTCACCCGGCACGAATTTCCGTACCAGCTTATCGCCAACCTTTTCTTCCGTGTAGCTGCCGATGCGTGGAGACGGAGCCAGTTGAACACGACGACCGATGCTGACAGACATACCGCCTTCGGAACCGGCGCTGAGAATGGTCTTGTCCGTGACGAGCTTCTGTTTGCTGTCAGAGCGCATGAGTTGAGCGATACGTTTGCGCTCTCCTTCCGTGCGTGCAGCCACCTTTTCTCCCCACTCAACAGCATCACGCTCAATGCGGGCAGTAGCAAGAAGAGACTCTTCTTTTATCTTGAGAAATTCAGTTCCGCCACCCCCACCAGTGCGGAAATACTTTATGAGCGGGCTGTTCCAGACCGCTTCGGCTGTTTTCTTGTAGGCTCCTGCCACTGCTGGAAGCTGCATCAGACGTTTGCCACCCATAGATGCCCCTTTTACAAGGCCTCCGAGGAGCCAGCCATCCACATCCGTCAATGCGTCAATGCTGAATTCTGCCGCACGCTTCGGAGCATTCACCAGTTTTGGAGCAACGCTGGAAGG
>Ga0163144_10011764_pt1 | contig 18482 bp, 17 predicted proteins | sample OliLak19BULKMAT1_FD_123175 | JGI IMG/M metagenome (GOLD analysis project Ga0163144, IMG submission 123175) | Freshwater microbial mat bacterial communities from Lake Vanda, McMurdo Dry Valleys, Antarctica - Oligotrophic Lake LV.19.BULKMAT1 | ecosystem: Environmental > Aquatic > Freshwater >... | reverse complement strand
GTTTTAGTTTTTATAAAAAAACACCATTGCAATAATCTTTCCACTTCTCTTCGATAGGAGTTAAAAGTGCCTTTACTGCCGCTATAACTTTTCAAGAATCCGCAGGCATGGATAAAATCATTTTGATCGACAAAAGAATACCGTGAGAAGTCAACTTTATTGACTTCAATATATTCTAAACTGTCAAATAAAGCCAAAGGCAATTGTTCTACAGTCATAATTTATAAATATGATCCATTTTCATTAGGGTCTATCAGGTTTGAACTCAGGTTAGTATAAACCATTTTTACGTTACCTTGATGATTTTGCATTAAAATTTTTTTGCTCAAAATTAAATAAATTGCATTTTGAGCAAAATGTATTAACTTATGTCATTGCTCAAGTTATAATAATTCATGTTTTGAGCACAAGAGATCATTATGTCAATTTTTATAGGCCGAAAAGCCGAATTAGCGCGGTTAAGGGCGTTATATAACAAAAAAGCGCCTGGTTTGGTAGTAGTTAAAGGAAGACGGCGTATTGGGAAAAGCCGGCTTATTGCTGAATTTGCTTTAATGAATCCAAATCAAAAATTTTGGAGTTTTGCGGGCTTGGTCCCTCAAGACGGGCTTTCAGCGCAAGAGCAAAGAGATCATTTTGCCAGACAATTATCTTTGATGCTTAAAGTTCCGCCTATGACTTTCCAAGATTGGAATGATGCGTTTGAACATTTGAGTTTACATATAAAAGCGGGTGATATTATCCTTTTTGATGAAATTTCCTGGATGGGCGCTAAAGATGCGACCTTTATCCCTAAATTAAAGGCATGGTGGGATAAACAGATAGGGCATATTATTCTTGTTTTTTGTGGATCAATTTCCACTTGGATTGAAGAAAATATCTTAAAAAGCACCGCCTTCTTTGGACGTATTAATTTAAGCCTTACTTTGGAGTCTTTATCTATATCTGAAAGTGCTGAATTTTTAAGAAAATCAGGTATGAAAAATTCATGTTATGATACTTATAAATTATTAAGTGTTGTCGGTGGTGTGCCTTGGTATTTAGAGCAGTTTAATCCCAGCATTACCGCGGATGAAAATATTAAACAGCTTGCTTTTGAGAAAAATGGGTTATTGGTTTCTGAGTTTGAACTTATTTTTCATGATTTGTTTAATCGCAAAGGCGCCACTTATAAAAAGATACTTGAAGCTCTAAAAGAGGGGGCAAAAACTCTTGCGGAAATACGCCAATTCATAGGCTTTCCTCATAGTGGGGCCTTAAGCCAAATGATGGAGCATTTAATTGTGGCGGGTTTTGTGGATAAGCAATCGCTCTGGTCTTTTAAAACAGCAAAACCCTTAAAACAGAGTTTATATAGAATTACAGACCCTTATATGAGATTTTATCTCAAAATGATAGAACCTAATTTATCTAAGATTTTAACTGGGGGATATCAAGATGTGAGTTTACAGAATCTCCCTGGGTTTGAATCGCATCTAGGATTACAGCTTGAATATTTGCTGTTACAGAATCGTCCCTTACTGTTAAAAGCAATAGGTGTATCTGGTGCGGATATTGTGTCGGATGGCCCATATAGGCAATCAAAGACTGCTATGCAAGAAGGATGTCAAATTGATTATCTTTTGCAAACGACAACTAAAAACCTGTTTATTAGTGAATTTAAATTCAAAAGGCGTGAAATTGGCAGTGACATCATTAATAGTGTTCAGGAGAAAATATCAGCCTTAAAAGTTCCCAAAGGTTTTGCGACCGTCCCTATACTATTTCATTTAAGCGGTGTTTCTGATTCTGTCCTGACTTCTTCATATTTTTATCGCATTATTGATATTGCAGATTTTTTAGATGCAAAGTAGGAACATTATTCTCCCAGGAATTTGCCTAGGGGTTCAAGGGATTGGATGTTGTTACAAAAGATTTTCAGGATGGAAAGCAAGGGGACGGCGATTAAGGCGCCGGTGACGCCCCACATCCAGCCGCCGAAAATCACACCGATGAAGATAATTACCGGGTGTAAGGTCAGGCTTTTACTTAAGATAAGAGGCACAATAAAATTACCCGTTATTGAAGAAATAGTATAAAAACTAATAGTCGCCAAAGCTATTTGATTGAAATTGTCAAACACCAAAAGAGCTGTAATTCCACATAATATAGTACCCAGAACCACTCCCACATAAGGTATGAATTCTAAAACTCCGGCTAGTATTCCCCATAAAAAAGGGGTTGGCATTTCTAGGAAATACATCACTATGCCAATAACAAACGCTAAGCCAGCGCCAGTAATAGTTTTAATATAAAGAAAACGGGTAATTTCACTTTGAATTTCCCTGGCTATGACAACAGCTTCTTTTTTCTTACTCAAATTAGGCAAAATTTCTACTGTTTTCTTAAGAAAAAAATTACCCGAGGCTAATAAAAAATAAAGTATAAAAAAAATTAAGCCTAATTGGACGAAAAATGCTCTGGTGGAAGTGACCAATATGTTAAAAGGGCTACTTTCTTCGGAATGAATTGCGACTACTTTTTGAGTTACTCCAGGTAATTGAGTTGTTTTTTCCAATTGTTCCTGGATATTAAAAAATCCCCGGATAGATTTTTCAATAGGTTTTTTTAATAAATTAACTTTAGCGGTAATTTCCATGATGCTTTGTGTGCCTTTTCCAAGCCATTCATTGGCCGGTCCGGATAAGCTATAAAATCCATAGGCTATAGATCCTAAAAAAATCAAAATCACGATCAATGCGCCAATAGGTTTTGGCACCCGCATTTTTTTAAGAAATCGGACTACCGGAGCTAACAGAAAATTTAATAAAATAGCCACAACGACCGGTAAAAAAACTTCTCTGGCAAAATATAAAGTATAAAAACAGGAAAGTATGAATAGGCCAGTGAGGGCTATTCCCTTAGATGATGAGGGGCATTTATTTTCAAGCATAGACAATTTTCCGTTTTCTCGCTTAAATTCCCTTACCCTGATAGCGTTTTTTTAGCATGCTAAGGCTGGATTCCAGATCGATACCTTTATGATTGATCAAAGGTTTCCAAAGATCGCCTGATTTTTTTAATCTTTGATGTATGGAATTAATATTAAATTTATTGGGATCCAAGCGGTTATTAACTTCTTTCCAGGTTAATGGAGTTGACACTGGAGCATGCCGTCTGGGGCGTAAAGAGTAGGGGGCTGCTACGGTTTGCCCACGCCTGTTTTGCAGAAAGTCGATGTAAACCTTACCTTGTCTTCGTGAAGGAGAGCGTTCAATGCTGGTGATTTCCGGTATTTGCTCATTGACAATAGTAGCAATCAACTCTGCAAATTGTCCGGATTGCTGATAAGAATATCGAGCTTTCAATGGAATATAAATATGCAGGCCTGTGGCTCCGGATGTTTTACATAAGTGGTATACTTTAATTTTTTCCAGCAATTTATGTATTGTTTGTGCAGTTTTGACCACCGCAGTGAATTCAATATCTTCAGGGTCTAAATCAAGGACACAATAATCTGGAAAATCCAGAGTCTTAATCCGGGAAAGCCAGGGATTCATTTCAATGCATCCTAATTGAGATAAATAAATTAAAGTAGCCTTGTTTTGACAAATTAAATAGCGAATATCACGATTTTCATGCTTAGAATGTACTATTTGCGTCTCAACCCAATCAGGGGCTGTTTCTATATTTTTTTGAAAGAATTTTTCCCCATGAATACCGTCAGGAAAACGATGCAGAGATTCAGGGTAATTTTTTAAATAAGGCAGAATAAAAGAAGCGACTTTTTGATAGTATTGAATAAAATCCCCTTTGGTAATTTCTTCTTCAGGCCAATAAACCTTGGTTAAATTAGTGATCTTTATTTTATACTGGCCAATTTTTACGATTTTTTCTTCAGTCTGGGTCTGTTCAGGACTGATCTCGACGGCTTTTTTATCTTCACGCAAGCCTAAAAAAACGGGTTGCCGTAAATGACTCTCTTCTGTCCATTCTCTAAATTTAATTTCAGCGACTGTTTGAGGCTTAACCCAAGTGACTGGCATATTGGTGTGAGGTTTTTGAGCGAATGGGCAATTGATTTGTTTTAGCTGATCTAAACGTTTTTTAAGATCTGATAAATTAATTTCGCTCAAACCCGTGCCCACATGACCTACATAAGTCAATTGCTGTTTAATATACATGCCTAAAATAAGCGCGCCTATGTGTGAACGACTGCCCCTTGGGGCTGTATAGCCACAAATAATCGCTTCTTCTTGTTTAATCGCTTTAATTTTTAACCAATTATGGCTACGTTGACCTGGCGAATAAAGACTGTCCTTATTTTTGGCTATTATTCCTTCAAGGTCTTGCTTTGTAGCAAGCTTGAAAAGCTCTTGTCCTGATTCTTCTACAAACTCACTAATTCGTATAGAATTTGAATCAGGTAAAAATTCTTTTAAAAGCCTGCGCCGTTCAATTAAAGGCAATTGAGTCAAGTCTTCCCCATTAAGCCAAAGAATATCAAAAACATAATATAAGATTAATCCAGCGCCGGTCTGTTGATACTGCTGTAATAATTGAAATTTAGCTTTCCCGGCGCTGTCAACGACTACGACTTCTCCATCTAAAACGGCATCAAATTTTAAACTAGCCAGTTCTTCACTGATTGGAGCGAATAAACTGGTATAATCTTGCTGTCTTCGTGATAGCAATTGAACTTGATTATGGTAAATATAGGATATAATTCGATATCCATCCCATTTTATTTCAAAAATCCAGCCAGGACGGTTAAAAGCTTTTTTGGCTAGATGAGCCAGCATGGGATGAATGTTTTTCGGTATAGGGGTTTGATTTTTCTTTGCAGCGAATTGATCATTAATTTTTATGAGCAGCCAACTGTTATCCTTATTTTTATCTTTGGATTTGATTTTGACTAAAGAAAATTCGCCTCGAAGTTTTTTGCCATATAAAATAAATTTTAATGAACCTTTTTTTAATGTAGGAGGTTTTGAAAATTCATACTTGCCTTTATCCCAGATAACGACCGTTCCCGCCCCATAATTACCTTTGGGAATGACCCCTTCAAAATCTTTATAGTCATAAGGATGGTCTTCTACCCTCATGGCCAGGCGCTTATCTTTGGGATCTAATGAAGGTCCTTTGGGAACAGCCCAGCTTTTAAGCACGCCATCCATTTCTAAGCGGAAATCGTAATGCAAGTGAGAAGCGGCGTGTTTTTGTACTACAAAACATAGCTTTTTAGATTTCTTTTTTTTCTGTCCTTCTGGTTCAGGAGTTGAATCAAAAGATCTTTTGTTAAGATACTTGTTAAGGCTCATGAAGCCGCCTTTCGCGCGCTTTTTTTGGTATCCTTCTTGGTTCGCGCTCTTTTGAGACTTTCTTGCAAGGCCAGCATCAAGTTTTTAGCTTGAGTTTTTACTGGTTTTTTTCCTTTGGCCTTAGGCATTTTACCCTCGGCTTTTGCTTTAATGACCTCATTCAATTCTTCCACATAAGTATCCCTAAATTCATCATGTTTAAAAGGCTTGGTTAAATGATCTATTAGCAATAAAGCCATATCTAATTCGCGCTTATTTAATTTTATTTCGGGTATTTTTACCTCATTTGTATCTCTAATTTCACCGGCATAACGTAAAATGTTTAAAACCAATAAGCCCGATATGGTTTTAACTACACCGATGTGCTCTCTATTATGAAGAACAAATTTAGCAATGCCGACTTTTTTAGAACGGGTTAAAGCATGGGTGAGTAGGGCGTAAGCTTTATTAGCTTCTTTGTTAGGTTCAAGATAATAAGGCTTTTCATACAATCGAATATCAATTTCGTCTTCATTGACAAATTCAACAATGTCGATTAAATGAGTTAAACGGACATTCGCTTTTTCAAAATCTTTATCATCTAAAATAACAAATTCATTTTTTTGATATTCAAAACCTTTAACAATTTCATCAAAAGAAATTTCTTTGCCATCTGCTTTACATACTTTAAGATAGCGGACCGGCGAAAGGTCGCTTTTATGAAGCATTCTTAATCTGGGCCGGGTTTCCTCGGACGCGCTATATAAATTAATAGGAATATTGACTAAACCGAAACTAATTGAACCTTTCCATATAGCATGCATAAATTTGTCTCCTTACTATAATTATTATTACCTCAATTTAAATGGAGAATTTTATGCCTTTAGTAACTATTGTATTAGTTTTAATAATTATTGGTGTTGTTATGTGGCTCATAAACTCATATATTCCTATGGCCAGAGCGATTAAAGCAATTTTAAACGCTGTAGTTGTCATTTGTGTGATCATTTGGCTTTTAGCGGCTTTTGGATTAATTTCTGGCTTGCCTTTCAGTCTTAAATAATGGGTATAAAATTCTCCTTATAAAGAAATATAGCAATATTTTAATTAGATTGCGCCTCAAAAAATTTCGTAATAAAGAAATAATTGACAAAATGATTTTGACAGAAAAGTTTTAGTATCCTAAGTTTAATTACAGTTTAGCACTTAGCTAAATTTTGGATAAAAACAATTAAAACCTGTTTTTTTTTATATTTTTAACTATGGAGAATCAAATGGAAATTCGATGCCTTAACCCACAAAACCCAAATCAGAACGAAAGACAACCACAACGCCAAAATAAAGGTCAAGATCGTCAAGATCGTGATGCTAACCGCGAAGATCAACGCAAAAATCCTAATCAATCTCGTGAAGGCGGTCAAAAACCAGGTCAAAAACCAGGTCAAGATCAAAATCGCATAGATCGATAAGTTATTTTAAAATTGGCTGACTGTGCTTATTTATTTTGGTTTGTGCAGTCAGCCAATTTTTTTTCTCCCCCCTTCTTGTGCTATAATTAATCAGTGTAAAATAAATGTAACGAATATTATGAGGGATTAAGATATGAACAAAATTATTACTATAACAGCAGTGGCTATTACTTCAGCGGGTTTAATTATCTCAGGTTGCACCCCAGGTCAAAACGTTCCAGGGGCCACTGCAGCAGGAGCTGTTGCTGGAGGATTAGCAGGAGGTTTATTATTCCAAGGGAGCGCCGCAGGGATTATTGGAGGCGCATTAATCGGTGGCATCGTCGGTAATGTCATTGGAAATAAAATGGATGAGAGGGATCGCTCCAGTATGCAAAATGCAATCGTAGTCACCCCTGTTAATGAAACAGTGGTCTGGACCAATGATAATACTGGTGTCACTTATCGCGTTACACCGACTCGCGTATATTACGTCAGTGGTAACTATTGCCGTGATTTCACCACTCGTATTTATGATGGTCAATGGCATGTTGCTCATGGTAAAATTTGCCAGATGCCAGATGGGTCATGGAGAGTAGTGAATTAATGCAATCGATGAATGAGTATTTATGGTGACAGCGTCGTACCCTCAAGTGAGAATGCGGCGCTTGCGCCATCCTGCCAATTTACGCGCCTTAGTGCGTGAACATAATATCCATACGAACGATTTAGTTTTGCCTTTATTTATTAAAGAAGGCAAAGGGATTAAAAATCCGATTAGTTCTTTATCAGGACATTATCAGTGGAGCATTGATTGCCTGCGCGATGAGATTTTAAAAATAGTTGATCTAAATATTCCCGCAGTTATTTTATTCGGAATTCCTCTTCACAAAGACAGTAGAGGCGTCAGCGCTTTAAATGCGAATGGGGTTATTCAATCTGCAATTGCCGCCATTAAATCATGGGCGCCGCAACTTGTCGTCATTTCCGATCTTTGTTTCTGCGAATATACCGATCACGGACATTGCGGAATTATTGCTTCTCATCATCAGGAAGAAGTAATTGTTGATAATGATGCAACTTTGGCTTTATTGGCTGAGCAAGCGGTCAGCCATGCTCAAGCTGGCGTGGATGTGATTGCCCCCAGTGGCATGATGGATGGCATGGTTCAAGCCATTCGCCAGGGTTTAGATAAAGCCGGTTATTTACAAATTCCTATTTTAAGCTATGCTGTTAAATATGCTTCCGCATTTTATGGCCCGTTTCGAGAAGCAGCGGGTAGCGGTGCTCCGCAGCATGGAGGCCGGCAAACTTATCAAATGGATCCAGCTAATGCCTTAAATGGTATGCGAGAAGCTGAATTAGATATTTTAGAAGGGGCTGATATGTTGATGGTCAAGCCCGCTCATACTTATTTGGATATGATTTTTCGAATCAAGCAAAAATTCCCTACTTTGCCTTTAGGGGCTTATCATGTCAGCGGCGAATATGCGATGATTAAAGCCGCGGCGGCCCAAGGTTGGCTGGATGAACAAAAAGCTATGTTCGAAACTTTAATAGCCATTAAACGAGCAGGTGCTGATTTTATAATTACCTATTTTGCCAAACAGATGGCGGAAATTTGTATCCATTTACCACATTGATTGGCATACGCAGAACGTCCAATTTTGGCTCAGGTTGACGAAAAATTGGGCGTTCCCCTCTACATGGTGAATAGTTACGGAAATTTTAAAGTGATTTTATGATAAAAAATATATTTATAGGCGCCGACGGCGGCGGCACCAAAACGAAAATGATAGTAGAAGATGAAAGTGGTCTATTATTGGGTCAATCCCGTAGTGGTCCCGCTAATATTCGAAATTCTATAGAGCAAGCCTGGTCATCCATTGACGCCGGAGTCAAAGAAGCTTTATTCCAGGCGGGCCTGGAATTGACTGATCCTAATTATCATTTTCATATTGGTTTAGGATTAGCGGGTACTGAAGATCAGCTGGCCTGTGAAACTTTTTTATCCAGGCCTAATTTATATAAAACGTTAGTGTTAGATTCTGATGCTTATGCTGCTTGTCTAGGGGTTCATGATTGCGAAGACGGCGCGATTATCATTATCGGTACCGGCGTAGTCGGTTATTCCGTATATAAAAATCAGCGTTATGTGGTCGGTGGTTGGGGATTTCCCCAAGGCGATACCGGCGGCGGCGCCTGGCTAGGTTTAGAAGCGGTGAGATTAACCTTTAAAAATATAGACGGCAGAGTTGCCGAAACACCCTTGATAAAAGCTATTTTGGGTTATTTTGATAATAATGTGGGTAAAATTATTTCCTGGGCGACTAAAGCCCGGCCTGTGGATTTTGCTTCTTTAGCGCCAATAGTTATTGAACATATTCAAAGAGAAGATCCACACGCTTTAGCCTTGATTGAATATGCCGCCAAAGAAATTGACGATATTGCGATGACCATGGAAAAACGTCTGCCTCCCGGGCATCCTCCTTCGCCTTGCTGTTTATTAGGAGGAGTAGCGCCATTTATTCAGTCTCGAGTTGGCCTTGAACTTAAAGATCGTTTAGTCCCACGCAAACATGATGCGACCAAAGGCGCGATTTATATGATTCGCCAAAAAGTCCTTGGTCGCATGAAGTGAGTTTATGAATTAATGGAACAAATTGCGCTGGTATTGCAAACCTTAATTGCGACTATCCATGATAATTTTGAATTACTTTTAGGAATTATTTTAAGTTTATGGCTATTACTTTTCATCAATAAAATGCTTGGATATCGTTTAAATTATTGGGGAATTATTCCCCGGACCGGCAGAGGTGTAATAGGTATTTTCTTCTCACCGGTTTTACATGGCGATGCTAATCATCTTTTCTTTAACACTTTTCCTTTGATGGTTTTAGCTTGTTTTGTATTAACCGGCGGACGAACTTTATTTTGGCAAGTCACTCTCACTATAATATTATTATCGGGGGTACTCATTTGGCTGTTTGGCCGCCGGGCTATTCACATTGGAGCCAGCGCTTTAATTACAGGTTACTGGGGATATTTATTAATAAATGCATATAATCAACCCAGTTTAATGACAATTGCTTTAGCAGCGGTCTGCGTTTATTATTTTGGTGGATTGTTTTTTGGCTTATTTCCCAGCGAAGAAAAAGTTTCTTGGGAAGGGCACTTATTCGGTTGTTTGGCCGGCATTGCCGCAAATTATTTATATCCAATGCCGCCCATATAAAATTCTCTTATTAAAAATTTTAAGGGTTATGAAATCAGATAGTTTATTAATTTCGGGTCTACAAGTTTATACAGACTTAAAAATTTTGCCGTCAGCGGCAGTTTTAATTCAAGATCATAAGATTGTGGATATTCTTTCAGAAGCCCCGGCTTCTTTCTCAGGGCGGCATCTAAAATTTCCTTCGGATTTTCATTTATTGCCGGGGCGGATTGATCTACACATCCATGGCGCGCAAGGTGCAGATATTATGGATGCATCACCTCTTGCTTTAGAAAAGATTCGCACCGCTTTAGCTGAGGAAGGGGTGACTGGTTTTTTAGCGACAACGCTGACCGAATCCCCTGAAAAAATTGAGCAAGCCTTACAAAATATTAAAAATTTTCAAGAAAATCCTTACAAGAATTCTGGCGCTGAAATTTTAGGCATTCACTTAGAAGGCCCTTTTATTTCACCAAAACATATTGGTGCTCATCGTGGCGAGCTAATTCTCACTCCCGATGTTGAGCTTTTGAATCGCTGGCAAAATTATGCAGGCGGCCATATTAAAATGGTGACTTTGGCGCCTGAATTGCCCGGTGGTTTCGAATTTATCCGTCATTTGATTAAACAGAATATCATTCCGGCTATTGGCCATACCGATGCTGATTTTGCTGCCACTCAATTAGCTATTACTGCCGGTGCGCATTACGCCACTCACTTATTTAACGCCATGCGACCTTTTCATCACCGAGAGCCGGGCTGTATTGCTGCTATTTTATTAGACGATAGAGTCATGGCCGAAATAATTGCTGACGGCTGCCATTGTCATCCTGCCGCTATAAATTTAGTTTTAAAGATGAAAGGTATTCATGGTTTTCTTCTGGTGACAGATGCCATGCGCGCCAAATGTTGTCCCACTGAAACTGTTTATGATTTAGGAGGTCAAGAGGTTGTGGTTCAGGAAGGAGCTGTTCGTTTAAAAAATGGGACTTTAGCCGGTAGCGTTTTAACGATGACTCAAGCCGTTAAAAATATGTTGCGCTTTACTGATTGTACATTAATGGATTTGATTCAGTTAACGAGCACTAATCCAGCCAGGATTTTACAATTAGATCATTGCAAAGGAAGCATCACTCGCGATAAAGATGCAGATATGATTGTCCTGGATAATAATCTCGATGTTATGCTTACTGTTTGCCAAGGCCAAATACTCTTTAATAAATCACTCTGTGGATAGGAACGCTTTCTAAATCTTGAGCTACTTAAATTCGCATTGGCGCCAGGCTTCGTAGATGATGACGGCTACAGCATTCGATAAATTCAGGCTACGGCTATGGGTCAGCATGGGGATGCGAATTTTATAATCTTGATGAAACTGGGCCAGAACTTCAGCAGGCAAACCCCGAGATTCCGGGCCAAATAAAAAAGCATCATTTTCTTGATAGTGGGCTGAAGTGTAAGTTTGTGACGCTTTAGTGCTACAAGCAAAGAGACGGGTAGGGCGGCATAAATTTTGATATTCTTCCAAGCTGGAATATTCTTTGATACTCGCCCATTCATGATAATCTAAACCCGCGCGCCGCAATTGTTTCTCATTCAAGTCAAATCCTAAGGGATGAATGAGATGAAGATGAGCGCCGGTATTGGCGCATAATCGAATAATATTCCCTGTATTAGGAGGAATTTCCGGTTGAAAAAGCACAATATTAAAGGCCACAATTACACTCCTTCCTCTCCAAGAACCCCGCAAACGCAGAACGTGAGCATTCTGAGAGCGATTTTTCGTTCAAGCTGAGGTAAAAGTGAGCGTTCCTACCCACAAAGTGATTAACTACAACTCATTACCGGCGTCTTCGTCAGGGGTGGGGGCCGATTCTGGTTGATCGGTGTAAGGGAAAAAATTAGTCTCATGATAACTTTTTTCAATATCATGCTGACGGCTTTGCAAATAAGCGCTGCGGACGAAAATGTAAGGATCAAAAGCATCTGCCACTAATTTATCGGCGGGTAATAAATCCGCTCTCTTGCTGACTACATTTAAAGCAACAGCGCCATAATTATAATACTCTGGGGTGATATAATTGAAGGGCCAGGTAGCTGCATTGGGAATTTTCCCAATAGCATCACGAACTGTTGATGAGCCCACAAAAGGCAAAACTAAATAAGAAGTTTGGTTGCTCACGCCTTCTTTACCATTCCAATAGGCGAAAGTCATCCCAAAATCTTCGTGATGCTTAGGCAGCCCGGCCCGGGTGGCTACATCAAAAAGTCCGCCGATGCCTAAAGTGCTATTCAAAATAAAACGCCAGGTATCTGCCGCAAAATAAGCAGTTTTACCTTGTAATAAATCATTAGGGATAGTAGTCAGCATATCAATATTAGCGAAAAAATTGCTGACTCCTTTTCTAATGGGTGAAGGAGTGATCTTATCATAGGCCGTAGCGACCGGATGTAAAATCAATTTATCCAGCATGTCATTAAAATTGTACATGGCTCTATTAAACTTTTCATGGGGATCAACATTTTTTTCTGGCGGGGTATTGGTAATTTCATCAGTAATCGCATAACTGAGTTGGCTGCTAAATAAAAAAGCAGTTATCAACAGGACTTTTAAGCAAACGCGTTTTATCATAATTTTATCCTTGGAAACCCAGAATATGATTATAGATGATTCTCAACTAATTATAAATATAATATGATAGAATTAGGGCTTCTTGCGATGGCGAGAAAATTAAAATGAGGAGTTTTATGGCTAAAATTCATATTTTAGGAATTTGCGGGACCTTTATGGGCGGACTTGCCTTGATTGCTCGAGAGCTGGGCCATGAAGTTTCCGGCTCAGATCAAAATATTTACCCCCCGATGTCCGACAGCTTGCGGGCGGCAAAAATCGAAGTTCAGGAAGGTTATGATCCAACCCATTTGCGGCCACTGCCTGATCTACTCATTGTTGGCAATGCTATTTCTCGAGGTAATCCAGCCCTGGAATTCGCTTTAAATAAAAACTTACCTTATATTTCAGGCCCACAATGGCTGGCGGAAAATGTTTTACAGAAACGTCACGTGATGGCGGTTTCCGGCACACACGGCAAAACAACGGTGAGCAGTATCCTGGCTTGGATTTTGACACAGGCGGGGCTACAACCCGGTTTTTTAATCGGCGGCGCTCCATTGAATTTTCCAGTCACAGCCTCTTTAGGTAAATCGCCTTTTTTTGTCATTGAAGCTGATGAATATGACACTGCTTTTTACGATAAACGGTCTAAATTTATTCATTATCGACCCAGAACATTAATTATCAATAACTTAGAGTATGATCATGCCGATATTTTTAATGATCTGGAAGCCATAAAAAAACAATTTCAATTTTTATTGAGAACGATACCTTCCGGGGGTATGGTCATTTATCCTCAAGATGACCCTGAAATTTCTGACGTTTTAATGCGGGGCTGTTGGGCGACAACTCAAGCTATCGGCGCTGCCAACAGTGTTTGGCACGCTCGCAATAAGAATGCTGACGGCAGTTGCTTTGAACTATGGCATCGAGACCAAAAGCTGGGTTTAGTAAAATGGTCTTTACTGGGTGACCATAATATTCATAATGCTTTGGCCGCTGCCGCTGCTGCGCACGAAGTGGGGGTGACTAGCGATGCGGTTATTTCCGGCCTAAAAAGCTTTAAAGGCGTGAAACGCCGTTTAGAGATTAAAGGGAATATTAACGGTGTCACTGTTTATGATGATTTTGCCCATCACCCGACGGCGATTTCAGCGACGCTTTCGGCTTTACGGCCTAAAGCCGGGGATAAAAAGATTATTGCGGTATTGCAGTTTGGCTCTAATACCATGAGCTCCGGTATGTATCGGGAAAATTTAGCTCAGTCCTTGCGTTTGGCTGATAAAATCATCTTGCTCCGCCCGGAGAAATGGGATATTACTGCTTTACTAAGAGATTTAGGCAGTAAAGCGATAGCTTTTGATAAAGTCGAGGGTATTATAGAACATTTGTCTACTGTAGCAAAACCTGACGATCATATTTTAATTATGAGTAATAAAGGATTTGAGGGGATTCATCAGCGGCTATTAAAGAAATTGACATCAATGACTGCTGTTATTTAGGCTTGGCCAAGCTATAAGTCAACCAAAATGCCGCGATAAGGCTTAGTCCCGTTGCTAAGCCTAATACCATAGAAGAGCCATAGTTTCGCAGGGCAAAGGTATGAATCGCAAAGACTGTGACGGTTATGCAAGCCATAATGCTGATCACAGTGACCCAGGGATGATTCATTATCGATTTAAATATCGAGAATATTTTTTTCTTTTCATTTTGATTAATTGCAATTTTCATTTCCGGTATTTTTTCATATTTTTATTAAAGATTTATTAATAAGAGATTCTGTACGCCAAAAAATTAATACTTAGTCCCAGGTAGTCGAAACCAGCTCCCAATGCCCCTGTTAATTTTAAGCCTTCCTTAAGATTTTTTTTTTAAAAATCCTTATGTTAAAATGCTCAAATTATTGAGATTGATTTTTTTAAAAAAAAGAGGTTTTGGCATGAGTAAATATCAAAATGGAGAGCAAAGGAATTTTTATAGTGATGGAAAAGATTTAATATTTAATCAAGACTCAGAAAATAAAAATCCACTTTCCCGAAAAAATTCCCAGGAAATGTTAATCTTCAATAAAAATCAGAGGCCTTCTGACTTTAATTATTTTAGATTAGAGGATGAAGAAAAAAAAGATTGCTGCGTACTACCCACAAAAAGTAAGTGTCTTGCAATAGCAAAAAAAATTGCTTTAAAATCTCCTGTTATTGTTGTTGTAGGTGGTGCAGTTATTATCGCTGTGAAACGACCTTTATTATTGCCTCTTTTTGGTTTTACACAAGATTATTATTATATTGGAACTATTGCATCAGGGGCTTGTAATTTTTTAGCCAATCTCGCTTTATTTGAACAATTTGATCTAGTCGAAAGTGTAGGAAAAATAAAGATTGCACTCAGTATTATTGGCAAAGTAAGTACCGGTAAAAAAATTTTTTCAATTCTTTTTATGTTGTGGGCATTCCAAAATCTTCCTCCTTGTGCGATAGCCACAGGGGATTTAACGGCAACTGGACTTCCTGATTGGATGCCGGATAATCAAGCGACACATATTACCTTTTCTATACTAGGTGGTCTTAATTTTTTATTTTCTCGAATTGCTGCTCCTGGGCGTCTAATATGCGAATTATTTCCAGCTGCGGAAAAACTCGTTTTAGCTGATCTTGTAAAGGAAGGTAAACGCCGACCTGATGAAAAGAAAATAGAAAAAAAAGACGTGCCTAAAACAATAATATACCTTGATCGTTTTTTTAATCTTACATTCATAGTTGATTTATTATGTATTTGGTTAGAAATGTATACTATAAAATTATTATCTGGCGCGGAAGATCTATCGGGTTCTTTAGATTTTTGCCCGGGTGAATGTGAAGATGTTTCAATACCCAAATTAATGGTTGCTGGTTTAAATACCTGGATTACGCCGGTTTTCTTTTTTTTGGCGGGCCGAGATCCAGCGACCCATATCTATCGTTTTTGGGAATCTTTCTTTACTTTCCATAAGCTGAAAGGATGGCCGACAGCAGGTATAGTATTGGCAAATATTGGAGTTTTAAGTCTTTTATCATTTATTTGTTATGGTTCCATTTTAGGATTAGTAAAGTCCAGGGTAAATGTTAATCTCTATATTGCTTATTCTGCCTTTATGCGAATTAATTTTCTATCCATGCCCAAATATTTGACTACTATATTAGATGGCAAAATTGAAAAATTACAAAGATTACAAATAGAGAATTCAAATATTCAAAATGGTGTCTCTAAGGTTTCCAGTTCAGGAATATTTGGTTCTTTCATTAAAGGTTGCAGGGACCTTGCAAATAAACTATGTCCTGGTAGGCCTTCTAAAGAGGGTATTCCTGATAGGCCTCCCAAAGAGGAGATTCATAAAACTTCTGGTAATGTGGGTCTCGTATAATATAAACAACGCCATTCCATTGAAGATTACGCATTCTTTCCGGCTGCTGATCCAGTGGAATGGCTGCAATTTTAAATTGGAGCGCGTTATCTTCTCTAGAAGTGGGCATTAAACTATCACCAGCCTGCAAATGCATATAGTGATAAGGAAAACGTAAGATTTTTTCCGGTGGCTGATGATAAATCAATATCCCTAGCCATAAATTTTTGGCGGAATCCGTAAATTTAATTGTTGATTGCCACAGGCGCAGTTCCATAATACTCTGCGAGCCGGGCAAGTGTTTTATCAAAAATATTTCCGGCGGTTTATTTTGATAAAGCCAGTTTAAAAATTCCCTGTTATTTTCAGGCTGCAAACTTGTAAAGCGCTTGATAAGAGTTTTTAGCCGTGAAGCATCTGGAATTAATTCCCAGCCTTGATCGATCAATAGCTTTGTAATTTCTTCTGAAGAAGCCACCCATTGAATATTAAAGGGCTGGCCAGGACGGCCTAAACGGTCTAAGCGATATAAGGGTGTTGCAATAAGTGGATTTTGCCACCAATTTTGATAGTTTAGATTCACTATAGGCCAAACAGGCTGGGTATTATTTAAAACCTCTTTATAAGTCAATCCAGCGGTGAACGCCCAAGGCACAATAGCACTCAAACTAATAATGAGTAACCCGATTTTTTTCCGCATTTTCAGCATAGAGTTGGTTTTAGGTAATCTGCGGTAGGAAAGAATCATAAACAACAAAATACTTAATCCTAAAAACCAGGCCGCTAAAATATCGGTCAACCAATGTTGACCTAAAAATAAACGGGAAAGACTAATCAAGAAAACGAATAAAACATAAAAGCCATAAATAAGCCGGCGGTGGCTGGGAAAAATTTTTCCAGATAAAAAAGCGATAAATCCAAATACGGCGATACTTAAAGTGGTATGGCCGCTAGGAAATGAAGAACCCGGATCGACCATTAGGAAATTTTCTGGACGAGGGGAATAATGTATTTTTTTGAATACCAGGGCCGCGGCGCAAGCGCCCAGGCCCACTAGCGCCAAATGAATCCCGACTCGCCATTGTTTATAAATACCCAGCCCCAACGCGGCCAATAAACTGATAACCAGGACCGCTTCCGGAGTTCCCAAAACAGTTAAAAAAGCCCAGAATTGATCAAGCCGTGGGGTTCTAAAACTTTGTAGCAGATAGAAAAAAGGTCTATTTAATCGGAAAATGAATCCCTGTTGAATAATGTCGAGGAAAACCATTAGAAACAGCAAACTGCTTAATAAAAAAAATAATATTAACTTTAACTGATGAAAATCTTTGGGATGTTGATGGTTATAGATAAGCCGTACAAATAAACTTTTAGGGGAATGATTTAATAAACGCCACCACCGTTGTAAAGTAAAGTTTATCGCCCGGGAAAGCTGTTTGAAGAAAAACTGAATAAACCAAAAAATAAGCCATAAAGCGATTATTAATCCTAAACCATATAAAAAGATTTTCGACATTTCACTGCGAGGAAATTCGATAGCTAAAGCCCCTAATAAAATACCCGGTGTCATGTAAACTAAAGACCATAATAGAGCTGCAAAAACCGTTGCTGTTAAAAAATTTCGCCAGGAATACTGTAAAATACCGGCAATTAAAGGCATGGCAGCCCGGGTTGGGCCAATAAAACGGCCGATAATAATACTTTTGCCGCCATGCTTGTGAAAAAATTTTTCGCTGTGATTAAAATAGTTATTTAATTTATTGATTGGCCAGATAGACTTGATATTTTCATGGTAGCGTTTGCCTAACCAAAACCCTATACAATCTCCCGAAAGCGCTCCCAGAATGGCGGCGATACAGGTTCCAGTCGGTGGCAATACCCCAGCGCCTATTAAAGCCCCGACTGCCGTCATAGTGATGGCCCCTGGAAATAAAGTACCCAGTAAGGGTAATGATTCGATAAATGCAATCATAAAAGTAAACAAAAGACCGGCTTCCGGAGAATTCCGAAAGTATTCCATAGCCATTTGCAAATAAGTGGTCATTCAGTTAACTGACAGCTTCGCCAGCGGCTTGTTTATCGGCATGATAAGAGGATCGCACCAAAGGGCCGCTGGCCACATTGGCAAAACCTAAAGATTTGGCGAATTCCGCATGTTCATTAAATTCCGTTGGGGTCACATAACGGGCCACCGGAGTATGATAAAGAGTGGGTTGTAAATATTGCCCTAAAGTCACCATGTCTACTTGGTGATTTCTTAAATCGGTCAGCACTTGTCTGACTTCTTCAGGAGTTTCACCTAAGCCCAGCATAATTCCGGATTTAGTGGGAATTGAGAGGCCAAAACGTTGTTTAAAAGATTTTAATAAATTCAATGACCATTGATAATCTGAGCCAGGACGAACTGACTTATAAAGTCGGGCTATAGTTTCAATATTATGATTGAACACATCAGGTAAGGCCAAAGCCAATTGATCCAGGGCCTTATCCATGCGGCCGCGAAAATCAGGGACCAGGATCTCTATTTTAAGTTCAGGGTTTTTTGTTC
>Ga0163144_10011763_pt1 | contig 18483 bp, 26 predicted proteins | sample OliLak19BULKMAT1_FD_123175 | JGI IMG/M metagenome (GOLD analysis project Ga0163144, IMG submission 123175) | Freshwater microbial mat bacterial communities from Lake Vanda, McMurdo Dry Valleys, Antarctica - Oligotrophic Lake LV.19.BULKMAT1 | ecosystem: Environmental > Aquatic > Freshwater >... | reverse complement strand
TGCGCCAGTTGCTGGAGCTCCACCAGGACCTTGACCACCACCCTGAACGCCTGGGCGCCCTGCGCCGTGCCTGGCGTCATGGTGTCGCCCTTGAACTCACCGGAGACTGAAGTATGGCGATATACCCACCCTCCCCGGATGCCCTGGACAGTGCCCTTCGGCTGCAGCCCAGCGCCCAGCACATCCGCACGCCCGAGCTGGACGCGGTGCGCGAACGCGCCATGGCCTATCTGCATGGCGGCTACCCCGTGCATTTCCGCGGCCCCGCCGGCAGCGGCAAGACCAAGCTGGCGCTTGACCTGGCGCAGAGCCTGGAGCGGCCGGTACTGCTGCTGGTCGGCGATGACAGCTTCGACACGCGCAGCCTGATCGGCGGCGAGAACGGCATGCGGACCAAGCGGGTGATCGACCGCTACATCACCTCCGTCCTCAAGATGGAAAGCGAAAGCGCGCCGGTCTGGCTCGATCGCGCGCTGACCATCGCCTGCACCGAAGGTTACACGCTGGTCTATGACGAGTTCAACCGCGCCCCGGCGGCCGCCAACAACGTGCTGCTGACCGTACTTGAGGAACGCATCCTGGTGCTGCCAAAGGCCGGGCGCGGTGAGACCGCGGTGCGCGTCCATCCGGAATTCCGCGCCATCTTCACCTCCAACCCCGAGGAACATGCCGGCACCCATGCGGCGCAGGACGCGCTGATCGACCGGATGATCACCATCGAAGTCGATGGCTTTGACCGCGAGACCGAGATCGCCATCACCATGGCCCGCTCCGGCGCTTCCGAGCGCGATGCGGGGCGGGTCGTCGACATGGTGCGCGACTTCCGGCGCTCGCGCGAATGGACGCAGCCGCCGACGCTGAGGGCCTCGATCATGATCGCCCGTCTGGCGGTCCGGCTGGAGTATCGCATCGCCGCCGACGATCCGCGCTTCGTGCAGCTTTGCCTCGACCTGCTGGCCAGCCGTACCAAGCCCGCGCCTGGCGGTGTACCCGACCCGCGGCAGCGCCAGATGCTGGTGCGGCTCATCGAGCATTTCTGTGGTGATGAGCAGCCCCTGCCGATTCCCGGCCGCCGCGGTCTGGCTGCCTGATGCGCGCGCCCCCCTCCTCCATGCCAGCCCGGCGCTCCCGCGCAGCGCATGGCGGCAACGAGCGGCAGGGCCTGGAAGCGGTGGCCTCGGAATTCGCCATGTTGGCGCAGCGGCGCGGCCGGCTGGAACGCCAGATCGCATTGCTCGGCCGCCAGGCGGAAGCGGCGGTGGCCAATCTTGGCCGGGTGGAGCGGCGGATGCTCGCACTTTCCGGCCGGATGGCTCTGCCCGCCGGTGACGTGACACTGCCCTTTCCCTTGCCCTTGGCCAAGCCCATCCCCCGTCGCGCCGCGCGTGGCGCGCTTCTCGAATACTGACCGGAGCATTTTCCATGGACCTCACCGCCATCCTGACCCAGACCAAGCAGCAGATGGCTGCGATCACCGGCCTGACGGCCGAGACCGTGGCCCGCTTCGACCGCGAGGATGAGGGCTGGTGCATCGCCATCGACATGGTGGAGCACCGCGCCATCCCCCGCACCAACGACCTGTTGGCGAGCTTCGAGGTAAAGCTCGACGCGCAGGGCAATGTGCGGACCTGGAAGCGCACCGGCCGCTTCCTGCGCAGCCAGGGCGGCGAGACCGGCTGATGTCACTCCAGCACAGCACCGGCGGTTCCGGCCTCGCCGACATCCTCGAACGCATCCTCGACAAGGGCATCGTCGTCGCCGGCGACATCTCCGTCAGCCTGGTCGGCGTGGAGCTGCTCACAATCCGCGTGCGTCTTGTCATCGCATCGGTTGACCGGGCGCTGGAGATGGGCATCCGCTGGTGGGAGGCCGATGCCGCGTTGACCGGCAAGACCGACGTCCTGCAGGCCGAGAACGCGGCGTTGATGAGCCGCATCACCGCGCTCGAAAAAGCGATCGGGGTGGCGGCATGAGGGGCCCGCGGCGCGAGCCCGGCATTTCCGGTCTGCTCGACGGCCTGCGGCAAATCGCCGAGGGCCTGCAACGCTTCTCGGAGCAGGGCGAGAAGCGCCTGGACATGGGCGGTCGTGAGGGGCGCATGGTCTTTGGCTATTCCATCCGCACAGCCGATGGCCGCGCCGAGGCCTTTGGCCATGTGCCCGAGGCCGCGGCGCGCCAACCGATCGTCGATGTGATCGAGGAGGCCGACGCCATTCTGGTCATCGCCGAGATGCCAGGCGTCGCAGCCGAGGATGTCACGGCACACATCGAGGATGGCGCGCTCCTGCTGCAAACCCCCGGCCCCGCCGCCTGGCGCACGCGCGTAGCACTTCCCGGGCCAGTTTCGGCGGCGGGAATGACCCTGGCCGCGCGCAACGGCATCGTCGAGATTCGCCTGCCCAGGTCAGCGGCATGAGCGCGCTGTATGTTCTGGGGATTGTCGAGGCCGGCGCGATTCCTGACGCTCAGGGCATCGGCCCAGGCCTGGCCGGCGCCGAGGTTTCGCTGTTCCGCACCAGTTGCGGCCTGTCCGCGCTGGTCTCCGACAGCGCTCCCGAGCCGCCCGAGCCCACCCGTCGCAACATGATCGCCCACACCACGGCGCTGGAGCGGGCAATCGCGCGCGCCGACGTGCTGCCTATGCGCTTCGCCACCATCGCGCCGGATGCGGCACAGCTCGATGCCTGTCTCAGTCGGCAGGATGGGTTGTTCCGGGCCGCGCTGGCACAGGTCGCGGGGCATATCGAACTCGGCGTGAAAGCCTTCTGGCAGGAGGGTGTGGCGTTCCGCGAAATCCTTGCCGCCGATCCGGGGCTGAAGGCGCAGCGCGACCGTCTGCAATCGCGCCCCGGCAGCCAGACCTATCACGAGCGCATCGAACTTGGCCGCAAGGTCGAGGTCGCGCTGGAGCGCCTGCGCGACCAGGACGCGGCCGCGATCGCCGCAGTGCTGGGGCCCCTGGCCAGCCAATCCGCAACCCTGAAGAACCTCGACGAAACCATGGTTCTGAACCGCGCATTCCTGGTGCGGCGCGCGGCCGAGGCGGCTTTCGACGCCGCCATGCGTGCCCTGGGTGAAGCCCAGGATGCCCGCATGACGCTGCGCTATATCGGCCCAGTGCCACCCTACAACTTCGTCACCTTGCGGGCCGATTGGCTCGCCCAGGCAGCCTGAGATGGGGCTGTTCAAACTCCTGGCCTTCCCGGCATTCCTGTCCATCGACGGCCTCGGCTGGATCGCCTCCCAGGTCGGCCAGGCGGTGGAAAACCAGTGGAACGATCCCAAGCGGATCGAGGCGGCACTGCTGCAACTGGAAGCCCGTTTTGACGCCGGTGAGATCACGGAGTCCGCCTTCGAGGAGGCCGAGGCTCTCCTGCTCTCCGAATTGCACGCCATGCGCGCCCGCCGTGCGGCGGCGCCATGACCCGGCTGATCATCACCCAGGCCGCGGCGGCGGAGGCCGGCCGCGGCATCGCCAGGCTCGACCCGGCCGATATGGCGGTGCTCGGCCTCGCCCCCGGCGCGCTGCTCGCCCTGACCGGCGCGCGCACCACCCATGTCCGTGCCTTGCCGCGGCGCGGCCAGCCCGGCCATGTCGCACTCGATGGCGCGACGCGTGGCAATCTGGGCCTGGGCCTGGGCGATGCCGTCGCGGCCCAGGCCGCGCCCGATGCCGCCATCGCCACCCGTCTCGCCCTGGCCGGCGGCAGAATGCCCGACGCCGCGATCCGCCGCGCGCTGGATGGCGTGCCGCTGCAAGTCGGCGACACCCATCGCATCCCGCTCGTCGGCGGGCGTGAGGCCAGCCTGCGCGTCGCTGCCATCACGCCGCCCGGCCCCGCGCTGCTCGGTGCGGCGAGCGAGATCACCTTCGACAAGGACAATGCCGCACCCCCCGCTCAGGGCATTCGGTATGACGAGATCGGCGGCCTGTCGCGCGTGCTGGACCGGGTGCGCGAGGTGGTGGAGCTGCCGCTGCGCAACAGGGCAGCCTTCGAGGCGCTGGGCATAGCACCACCCAGGGGCGTGCTGCTCTGCGGCCCGCCTGGCACCGGCAAGACGCTGATCGCCCGCGCAGTAGCCACCGAAACGGGCGCGCATTTCATCGCCATCAACGGCCCCGAGATCATCGACAAATACTACGGCGCCTCTGAACAGCAGCTGCGCGCCATCTTCGCCGAGGCGCAGAAGCACGCGCCGGCCATCATCTTTATCGACGAGCTCGACGCCATCGCGCCCAAGCGCGAAGCGCTATCGGGCGATAAACAGGTGGAACGGCGCATCGTGGCGCAGCTCCTCACCTTGATGGACGGGCTATCCGGTCGTGGCGACGTGGTGGTACTGGCCGCCACCAACCTGCCCGACAGCCTGGACCCCGCACTGCGCCGCCCTGGCCGCTTCGACCGTGAGATCCGCATCGACCCGCCCGACCGGTTGGGCCGGCGCGAGACCCTGGCCGTGCACAGCCGCGCCATGCCGCTCGGCCCCGATGTCGATCTCGACACGCTGGCAGGCGCCACACCCGGCCATGTCGGCGCCGATCTTGCCGCGCTGTGCCGCGAGGCCGCCATGGCCGCGCTGCGCCGCGAGGGCGCTCTGAGCGCTGCCGGCCTGGCGAAGCCGCCCGCCGAAATTGTCGTCACCGCGGCCGATTTCGCCGCGGCCCAGCGCCTGGTCGTCGCCTCCGTGCTGCGCGAATCCTTCGTCGAGATCCCCGATCTGCGCTGGAGCGACGTAGCCGGCATTGGTGTGGCACGTGAGGCCCTGCGCCGCGCCGTGGAATGGCCGCTGCGCCGGCCACAGGCCTTCGCCCGCCTGGGCCTGCGCCCGCCGCGCGGCGTGCTGCTGCATGGCGCGCCGGGCACCGGCAAGACCCTGGCCGCCCGCGCCTTGGCCAGCGAATCGGGGTGCGCCTTCATCGCCATCCGCGGCGCCGAGATGCTGAGCGAATGGCAAGGTGCGAGCGAGGCTGCGCTGCGAAAGGCCTTCGCCCGCGCCCGCGCCGCCGCGCCCTGTATCCTGTTCTTCGACGAAATCGACGCCATCGCAGGCCGCCGCGGCGGCGGCGACGGTGCGACAGTGGAGCGCATGGTCGCGCAATTGCTGGTCGAGATGGATGGCGTGGCCGACCCGCCCGGCGTGGTCGTGCTCGGCGCCACCAATCGACTGGACCGGATCGACCCCGCGCTGCTGCGCCCCGGCCGTTTTGACCTGGTGGTGGAGATGCCGTTGCCCGACCTGGCGGCACGCCGGGCCATCCTCGCTGTCCATGTCGCCCGCATGCCGCTTGCCCCCGATGTGGATTGCGCAGCCCTGGCTACCGCGACCGAGGGCTTCGTCGGCGCCGATCTGGCGGGACTTTGCCGCCGCGCCGGGCTCGAAGCCCTGGCCCGCGTCGGCGAGGACGAGGAACCCGACACGGTACAGGCGCAGGATTTCAACATCGCCCTCAAAGCGCAACAGGAGGCCAGAAGATGGATTTCGGCATAAGGCTGCTCGGCGTCGTGCCGTTGGGCGATGGCGCCGCGCGCCAGGCGATGCTCGGCGCCGAGGCGCGCATGATTGCGGCGGGCGAGGTGGCAGCACTTGTCGTGCCAGCCGAGCCGCCAGCCCGGGGATTCTTTCTCAAGCGCGACAAGGCGGCGTTGCTGCGCAGCCTCGCCGCCGTCCAGAAAAGGCTGGAGGCACTATGCCAAGCCGGCCCCTTCCTGGCATGCGACCCCGGGGCCGCGATCTGCCCAGCACCCGAGCTCTCTCTCATGCTCGATGCCGCGCGGCCCGAGCTGGCGGCGGCAATGCCGCGTTTCGGCGGCCGCCACCAATGGGATGTGGTCTTGCGCTGGAACCCCGAGGCCGTCATCTCCGCGCGGCGCGACGAGATCAAACCAGGTCCGCCCGCGGTGATGGCTGCCGCCATCGGCCGGCTGCTGGCCGAGGAGGTCGCCGCCCGCCACGCCGCCCTGCTGGCCGCGCTGCGCCCGCATGTCATCGCCATCGCCGCGGCCATACCGGCAAAGGGCGATGCCGAGACCGGCGCCACCATCATCCTGGCCGCTGGCGCAGAGGCCGCCATCGAGGCGGCTCTGGGTGAACTGCCCGCCTTCGCAACTGATGGCGCAACCTGCGACCTACGCGGCCCGCTGCCCGCACTGGCTCTGGGCGCGCTGCGGATGATGCACTGCGACACGGCCGAGCTCTCCGCCGCCTGGGACCGGCTGGGCCTGCCCGACAAGCTGGAACCGCGCGAGCTGGCACTGCGCTGGCGCAACCTCGCCGCCCGCCTGCACCCCGACACCCAAGCTCCCGGAGCCAGCGCCGAGGCGATGGCCGAGGCCGGCGCCGCCTATCGTCTGCTGCGCCAGCAGGCGCTACGGCAGCACGGCACGCTACGCCGCAAGGCCTTCCTGGCCCGGCCCGGCCGCTACCTCGACATCCCCGCGGAGGCCGCATGAACGACGCGCTCTACACCTATGCCGTGATCGATGCCGGCGTCGCGCCGCCCGATGTCGGCACCATCCTCCCCGGCGCCGCCCTGTTCGCACTGGCGGAGGGCAAGGTCGCCGCACTCGCCAGCCCGGTGCCCCGCGCCTGGTTCGAGGCTGGCCCACACTGCCGCACCGAGGACCCGGCCTGGCTGGCCGAGCGCGCGGCCGCGCATCACGCTGTGGTCGCGGGTCTGCATGAAGCGGTGCTGCCGCTGGCCTTCGGCGCGATCTTCTCGGGCGAGGCGCCGCTGCGCGCCTGGCTGCGCGACGGGGCACTGCGTTTTGCCGCCGCGCTGAGTGCGGTGCGTGGCCAAAGCGAATGGTCCGTCCTGCTCTGCGAGGATGCCGTGGCCCATGCCGCCTGGCTGCGCGCGCATGACACTGGCCTGGCAGCGCTGGCGGCCCGGGCCGAGGCCGCCGGTCCCGGCACCGCCTTCCTGCTGGCGCGCCAGCTGGAGCGAGGGCTGGCTACCGCCCGCCACCAACGCCGGCATGACAGCACGCTGGCGCTATGGCGGTTGCTGGAAGGGATTTCGGCGCACCTGCGCGCCGGCGCGCCACGGCAGGAGAATGCCGTGGCTGGTTTCAACTTGCTGGTTCGCGGCCCGGCCCAGGCACAGCTGCGCGCGGCGTTGGAGGCCACCGCCACCGATCTGGAGGGCACCGGGCTGGGTCTGGAGCTCTCCGGCCCGTGGCCGCCCTATGCCTTCGCGCGGGAGGCCGTGGCGCATGGCTGACATCCTCGACATGCTGCCCCGACAGCCATTGCCGCCGCCAGCCGCGCGGCAGCAGGCTCTGGTCGATGTGCTCGACCAGTTGCTCGACACGGGCGTGGTGCTGGATGGCCAGATCGTGATCTCGCTGGCGGGTGTGGACCTCATCCATGTCGGGCTACGGGCGCTGCTGGCCTCGGTGGACACTGCCGCCCGCCTGATCGCCGCCGAGCCGAAATCCCTGCCATGAACAGCACCGCCCCCGTGTTCCGCTTCTCGATTGACCCCGGCACGGCCGAGCGTGACCTCGCCCGCTTGGTGCTCACCCTGGTCGAACTGGTTCGCCGCCTCATGGAGGCGCAGGCCCTGCGGCGCATGGAGGCCGGGACAGTGACGGAGGAGGAAGTGGAGCGCTTGGGCCAAGCCCTGATGGGCACCCGCAGCGCCGTCACCGGGCTTTGCCAGACATTGGGGCTCGCGCCCGAGGACCTCAACATCGATCTGGGCCCACTAGGCCGATTGCTGTGACAAAAGGGGATGCCATGATCCGACTCAGGATAGCATCGCTCGGCGCCGATGGAATGATCACGGCCATCCTCGGCCTGGGCGCGGCCGCGCTTCTGGCGGCGACGGCCGCCGGGGCGCTCCAGCAGAGCTGGGCGCCCATGGTGGCCGCTGGCACTGGCATCAGCGCCGGGCTGCTGGGCTGCCTGGGGATGCTGCGCCGTGCCGCCAGACCCGTCTCCAATCCCTCCCTCAATCCCTCACCCAATCCTTCCCTTAATCCCTCGCTGGCGCCCGCCGCCCCGCCGCACGACACGACGACGAACAGCATCGCCGCCCTGCTGCACACCATGGCCGAGGAGATGGTGCGGTTGAAGCGCGACGGTGCGGAGACCAGCCGTAGCCTGGCTGATGCTCGCCGGGCCAGTGCGGGCGTCATTGATGTGGCGGGCTCGACGATCGCCTGGCTCAACGAGAGCGCAGAGAGCAGCGCCCTCGCGGCGCGCGCCCTTTGCGCGCTGCCCGGCATCGCCGACACCTATGCCCAACGGATCGAGCTGATGGCGGCGCGGGCCGAGCAGGTGCTCGACCTGGTGCCCGAGGCGATAGGCCGCGCCGGCGCGGCGTCACATGCGCTGCACGAGGATATCCTCTCCTCCGTTCAGGAAGGCCTGGCGCAGCACCAGCCGGGGCCGGTTGCCGGCCTCCAGGAGGCGATCGCCCGGCTGAATGGCTTGCCCGGCGATGTGGGCGCGGCGATCTATGCCAGCCTGGCGGCCCGCCAGCCGGCCGATGTGGGGGCGCTGGAAGGCGCGATCGCCCGGCTTGAAGCAGCGCGGCCGGACCCGATGTTTGCGGCGGGCCTGATCGAGGCGACGGAGCGGCTGGCCAGCCTGGCCGGCCAGGTTGAGCACTTGCTCGGCGCCGTGTCCGGACGTGAGGCTGGACCTGGTCCGGCGGAGTTGGCGGAAAGGCTGCACGCCATGCTGGTACCCAGTCTAAGCGAGGCGCTGTCGCTGCGCCTCATCGCACTGACAAAGGCGGTGCCGGAGAAACAAGCCCCCGGCACGGAGGCACTGGCAGACAGGGTCAAACTCGATACGCGCCTTGGAGCGCTCTCTGCCGATCTGGCTGCATTCGGCCAGAGCCTGCCCGCGCAGATCGGGCAACAACTCGAGGCGTTGCTGTCAGGCTGGACTGAGCGCCTCTCCCAGGCAGATGAACCTTCCAGCCGCGTCGGCAACCAGATGAACAACGTCGCAGCGCGCGTCGAGGCGGCGGCCGCCTCGATCGACGGCCTTTGCGCCACGCTGCCCGAAGCGGTGCGCGGCGGCATCACGGCTGCCTGGGCGGCATCGGTCGGGCAGTTCGAGCACAGCTTTAACGAGCTCATCGCCGAACTCCCGCAGAGCCTGTCGGCTGGCTGCGAGGCGCGAATGGCCAGCGTGATAGACCGGCTGGACAGCGCCGCCGCAGTGTTCCCTGGCGCGGCCGAGGGGCTGCAATCGCACCTCGCCGCCCTGGAGACGCTGGGCCCCGTGCTTGCCGGCGTGACCGAACGGTTGATCGAAACCGCCGACGCTCTGGCCGCGACCGGCAGCAGCCTGCCGCCCATCGCCCCTGCCGCGAGCCAGGCGATGGATGCCCTGGCGCTGGCCGCAGGCGAGGCGGCGGCGCGTGGTGGGCCTGCCGCGGCGTCGCGACAGCGAGATGTCCTGGAGTCCAGCCCCCTGCATGCCACGCCGCAGGCAGCCGGCCTGGGCCAATCCGTGTCGGTCGCGACATCCATCCTTGGGCAATTGGCCAAGCATGAGGAGCCAGCGATGGCCGAGACACTGACCAGGCTGGATGGGATCAGCGGCCAGGTCGCGGCGATACTGCGTGAGGCGGAGGGGCTCGTCCATCATTCCGGTGGCAGGCGGATCTCCGCGTCGGTCGCCATTCGCGCTCCCGAGGTGCTGGACAGCCTGCACGAGACCATTCGCGGGCTGCAGTCGATCAGCACCGCGATTGCTATTGCCGCGGACAGGGATATGGGGCAGCTGCGATCGGCATAGGTCGAGCCATAACTGAGCATTTTCGTTGCGCGGGCTTGCCGTCCAACGGGATCTCGGCGTCCTGAATCAGCTTCAGGTTCGACGCTGAGTCGGCATTGTAATAGGCGAGCATCTCCGCCGGTGTCTGGACTGGCACGATCACGTTGATGTTCTGCATCTCGGCGACCATCTCGGGCGCCGGCGCCAGTTCGACGATCTTGCGGTTGAGCGCGTCGATGATCGGCTGCGGCGTGCCGGCGGGCACCCAGATCGCATACCATACCGGCACGTCGATGCCCGGGAACCCCGCCTCGGCCAGGGTCGGCACGGTCGGGAAATCTGGATGGCGGGTTGGGTAGTTGACCGCGAGCAGCCGCAACTTTCCTGCTTTCACATGCGGGATGACGTTGATCTCGTTCATCATCTGCACGTTGCCGGCCAGCAGGTCGTTTAACGCATCGGCGCTGCCACGATACCGCACATGCAGGATGTCGATGCCGCCCGCCGCCCGCCGCGCCTCCGATGATCGAACCAAGGGGGCCACCAATGGCGCCGAGGATCGATCCCAATGCGGCACCGATCTGGGAATTCTGGCGCTGCGCCGGGCTGTTCGCGATGAGGCCGCCCAGGGCGCTGCCGATGCCAAACCCTGCACCGATGCCGCCAACGGTGGAGCCAAGCGACCCCATGCTACAGCTGCTGCCGGTGCCGAACATGCCCGACGTGCCGGCGATCCCAGCTTCGCCGATCGGGCTGATATAGCCAGCCGAGCCGAGCAACCCGCCGCCACCCGCGGCGAAATAGCCTCCGCTGCTCAGCGTGCCCCAGCCGCTACTCAGCGCGGAGCCGGCGCCGGTCAAGCTGCCGAGACCGCCGCCACCGCCGAGACCGCCACCGCCGAGAGAAAGGAGGGACGGGCGCTCGGTGCCAAGCACGCCGTTCAGGATTGGATTGATGATCGCCAGCTTGACGATTTTCTACAGCACCGAAGACACTACGCCGCGGGCGACGTTGCCCCAATTGACCGCCGCACCCTGCCCGCTGACGAATGCCTGGGTGATGGCGTCGCCGACGGTGGAAAAAGCCTGCACCGCGCTGTTGGCGATGCCGTCGTAGAGCCCGCGCTGCTGACGCAGTTCCGTGTTCGCATCCGCGAGGGCGGCAGCCTGATCGACCAGCGCCTGTTGGGCCGCAGGAAGGTTCGCGGGATCGAAGCCCTCCTGTGCCAGTTGCCGGATCGCCCGCCTTGTCGCCAATTCGCGCTCGCGCACCGCGGCACTCTGGCCGAGAAGCCAAGTCTGGTCGCGCAGGTCAGCCAGTTCGCGGCCACCGGCCGACAGGCGGCGCTGCTGCGCAAGCTCGGTATTGAGCGCCGCCTGTTCCTCGTTGCGGCGGCGGACAAGACCGATCTCCGCCATCAGCGCCGCTGCTATCGCCGGGTCGGTGGCGACCTCGCGGTGCGCCTCCATGGCGCGCGTCGCCTCGCGCACGCTCCCCTCGATCGCCGCCCAGTATGCCGGGCGGTCGCCCTGCTGTTCCGCATCGATCAGGCTGCGCAGCGCCTCGTTCTGGTTCTTGAGCGCGAGCGCGGCATCGGTGCCGCTGGCCGCCTGCTGCGCCGCGCCGCGGTTCAGGATGGCCTCGGCCAAGGCTTTTTCGTTGACCGCCGTCTGCGTCGCGGCCTGGGCATGCGCATCCGCCGCCGCCTTGCTGCGCAGCATCGCAGCGCCACCCTGCTCGGACGCCTGGGCCAGCGCCAGCGCCGCCTGCCCTTCGCGGGTGATGGCCGCGACCTGCTGGCCTCGCGCGTCGACCTCGGTAGCGATCGCCTCGGCGACGCGGCGACGGATCAGTTCCTCGCGCGCCGCCCCGGTGATGCTTTTTTCGGCCGCTTCGTGGGTGGCGGCGATCTCGGCGCGCAGCCGCACCCGGTCGGGCACCGATGCCGCCAGAACGCGCTGCTGGTCGCGATACGACTGCGTGAGGAGATCGACCTGCCTCTGCTGGGCAGCAAGCAGGCCCGGCGACGGCTCGCCGATCGGGCTGCCCGACGGGCGCGTTCCAGGCTCCGGCGCGGCCGCGGCGGCGCCGGTGATCGGGCCGCCCTGGACCATCCTCAGTGCGCGGGCGTTGGCAAGCTGCTGCCCGAGGACGCTCCTCGCGTCACCCTTGATGCTCGGCGCACCGTAGCTGTCCTTGCCCGAAAGCTGCTCTTCCAGGCGCGCGATTTCGCGGTCGGTGCGCTCGCCGGGCGGGGGGGACGCTACCGCCCAGCTGATGCCCCGGACCGCCAGTCCGAGCGTCTCGACCAGCGCGATGATCGGCCCCGACTGCGCGACCGAGTCCATGAACCCGGTCCAGCTTCTCGAGAGGTCGCGCAGCGCTGTGCCCATCGGCGACAGCGCATCGCGGCTCAGCCCGCCGATCCGCTTGGTCAGGGCTTCGATCGCAAGATCGACCGCCTTCGCGCGCTCGCCGTGTTCCAGCATGGTGCGGATGGCAGCGGCCTGGGAGACGGTCAGGAAGTTGATCGCGGTGTCGAGCTTGCGGATGCCGTCGGCGGGCGATGCGAAGAGGTCGCCGAGTTGCTTTGCCGCCGCCTTGGCATCGGTGCCGGTGGCCGCAGCCAGATCGGGCGCAAGCTGCGCGGCGCGGCCGATGTCTGCGGCCGCGATGCCGGGCGTGCGGGCAATATCGGCGACGATGCCGCGGGCGTCGGCGCGGGCCACGCCCTGGTGTTCCAGCGCCCGGATGTAGCCTTGCAGGTCGGTGGTCGCGATCTCGGCATCGCGACCCACGCCGCGCAGCGCCACCGACAGCGTGCGGGCCTCGGTTGCCAGGCCCACCGACCTGGCGGCCATGGCGCCAACCGCTAGCGCACCGGCCGCGAACGCCAGCACGAACGGGCCGCCGACGAAGGCAGTGAATGTGCGTAGCGTATTGCCGACGCCACCGTAAATCTGGACGATCTGCGGACCCTGCTGCAGGAATACCTGCATCGGCGGGGCGCCGAGGGCGAGGGTCTGGAAAACGTCGTTCAGCTGAAACGCAAGCTGCTTCTGCTGGTAGGACGCGTTCTCGCCGGTGCGCGCCAGTGTCGCCTGGGCGCCGGCCGCCGACTGGGCCGCGGGCGCCATTCCGCGCATGGCCGCGGTGGATTCGAGATAGCCGCGCACAATGCGGTCGCGCGCCGCCGTGGCCGTGGCCGCATCGATGGCGCCGGCGCGCTCGGCTTGGCCGATCTCGGCAAGCAGGGCCTTGTGGTGCTGCTGCGATGCGAATAGCGGGTCGAACTTCCCGCGCAGGCGGTCCAGTTCCACGCCGTAGGCGGCGATATCCGCGCCGCGGCGGCGCAACGCCTCGGCATCCGCTGGACGGGCCAAGCCCGCAAAGGCGTTGGCCGCAGCCTGGGCTGCCGTCTCGACCCGGCGCAGCGCGCGGTCGCCCACGTCGCCGAGGGCTTCCAGGCGCGACCGGGCGCTATCGACCTCCTCGGCCGAGACGCGGATCGAGACATTGCGCGCGCTGCCGCTCATCCCGCGCCGCCGCGCCGAAGCTCGGCCACCACGTTGCCGGCCAGAAGCCCGGCCGCGCGGGCGCGCACGGTGGCGATATCGAGCCGCTTGCGCAGGGGACGCGCTTCATCAGCAGGAACATCGGCACGAACCCGCGGGCGAGCAGGTCGCGGGCCGCCTGCTGGCGCCCTGCGGTTGCCGGTCAGAACTTCGGCGGGACCGGCCCAGAGGCGGATGCGGTTCCGCCCGCGACGTGACAGGCCGCGAGCCTCGCGCACGCGCAAGCACCAGAGCCGGACAGCCGGGTTGGACTTCGCGCGGATCACGAAGGCGTCGCCGCGGGCGGCTATCATCTGCGCCGGCGTCACCCGCACGCCGCCGCGCGACGAAGCGCCGCGCCGGCCGCGCAGGGCGTTCCACGAGGTCGGGAAGGCCAGCCAATGCTTCCCCTTGGCGATGATCGGCACGCCCTTGTCGAAGGCGTCCACGATGTCCGGTGCGTTCGAAAACACCAGTGCTGCCGGGCGCCATGTGCGCGGGGCCGTGCCCGCGTCGGGATAGACGCGCAGGCGCCAGGCATTGGCGATCGTCCGCCCGCCGTCCCTGAAGCCGCCCGCCCGAGCCTGGGCGCGAAGCTCCTGCTGGACCTGCCGGCCGGTTCGTTCGATCGCTTGGCGCAGGCCGGCGGCGACCGCCATGATCTCCTCGTCCATGGCGGCACGGATGCCGTCCCGGATCGCCGCGGATGCGAAGGCCATGTCACCCTCCCCGGCGGCGGCGTTCGTCCTCGCCGAGTTCCGCGTCGATGCCGCCCAGGACGGCGAAGGCGTCCACCACCCAGGCGGCCTGATCCGCCACGCCGCCCGCATCCGGCCAGTTGGCGATCCCGCCCACGCCGGCGCGGCACGAAGCCCAGAGCCGCACAAAGCCGCTCCAGGCTGTATCCAACACGATGCGCGGGTTCTCCGCCCAGGCCGTGCCCGCCACGAGCCAATCTCCGCCGCCGGGCGGGTGCCGCCCGCCGGAGCAGATCAGGGGATCGCGGGCGAGGACGAGGGCGGTGCGAAGTTTCCCTCAGCACTCCTGTCGGGTTGCATCAGTTCGGCGGCGCGGTTGCCCACCGCTTCGATCTCTTCGCTGGGGATCAGGTCGAGCAGGTCGGCCGGCACCAGCCCGCCGGTCCGGGCGAAGGGCGGCAGCCCGTCGCTCTCCCAGCCGCGCAACGCATGGCGGGCGGCGACCCAGGGCAGCATGCCAGCGTAACGCTGCCGGGCGGCGAGCAGGGTCGCATAGACCGGCAGCCCGGCGCAGGCGGCCTCGATCGTCGCGAGGCACTGCTGCACGCTGCGGTCCTCGCCGTCGGCGTCCGCCTCGGCGGCGTCGATGTGGTTGATCAGTTCCTCGGCGTTGGCCGGCGAGGCCTCGCGCACCGCCTCGCGCAGCCCGTCGAGCAACTGGGCGCGCGGCGGATAGATGCCGCACTCGCGCGCCATGTCGGCGCGGAAGGATTGCCGCTCGCGGAAGGTCAGCGGCGCCAGGAGGTAGCTGCGCGGCGAGCCTGGCGGGGCGAAGCGCTCGGCCTCGCGCCGGGTGAAGACAGGGACCATGACGTGCTCCGGGATTTTGGGGTCAGAAGGCGGTCAGAAAAAGCACGCTGTCAGCGCCGTCCAACTGGAAGGCGATGTCGTGCTGGCCGGAGCCATCGCGCGCGCCAGGCCGCAAGCCGGTCGCCTTGGCGGCGGGCGCGGTGACGAGGAAACGGTTGCCGGCGGTCGACCCGATGATGGCGATGAGCGGCATCGGCGTGCCGGCGCGGAAATTGTCGTAGAGCGAGGTGCCCAGGCTCGTATCCATCAGCGGATCGATCGATCCCTTGCTGTCGCGGGCGATGGGAACGGCGGGGTCGTAGCCCTCCACCGCCTCGGGATTGTCCGGCTGCGTCACCTCTACGCCCGCGTCGAACATGATCCGGCGGCAGCGCGCGGTCGCATAGTTCAGTTGCGCTCGCCCGTTGACGAAGCGCGGCGCCGTCGGACGGATCGCGGTGTTCCAGCCGGTCGGCACGCCTGCGCCGGTCATGGCGAGCATCTGGCCGCGCAGTTCGAAGGTCAGGTAGCCGATGCCGCCGGTGGTCAATTCCAGCGACCACGTGCCCTGGCAGCCGCCGAAGCGCCAGTTGAAGCCGTCGGCGTAGAAGTAGACCGTCGCCGACTTGTAGACGCTCTCGTCCGAGGTCGGCGCATAGAGCACGTTCACCGGAATCTGGAGCAGGCTCGACAACGTGAGCGCCGAGGACCGCGCCTCGCCGAAGGAGATCACCCGGCCGGCGGTGTAGCCGATGATCCCAGTGATGAAGGACTGGTCGCCGGAGACGGCGAGCGGCAGGCCGCGGTACTGGTTGGGGATCATGCCGAAGAGCGCTGAGGCGGTGACGGTCGTGGTCGTGCCCGCAACGGCGACGGTTGGCGCGCCGACGGGGGCGGCCTGAACGGTCTCGCTGTAGGTGCAGCAGCGCATCAGCTTGCCCCATTCCGGGGCGGTTGCGGCGATGCCGGAGCCGCGCAGCGGAATGCGCAGGCGCAGGCGCGGACGCAGCCCGCCGACGATCGACGGCGCGCGGTCGAGCGTGCCGGTGAGCTCGGGGTTCTCGACGACCACCGGGTCGAAATCGACCTCGATGTCGGCCGCCAGAAAGTCTGCCGCCGCCGGGGATCCGGCAATGGCATCCAACCCCGGCGTGGTCTCGATCTTCGCCGCGACGGCGGCGTTGCGCATGCGCACCAGGTTCAAGGACATGGCAGGGTCTCCATCAGGGGATGTTGGGATCGCCGGTGGGCGTCACGGCGAGGATCGAGAACCTGGCGGCGCATTCACCCGCCGGCTTGGCGCTGTCCTCGGCGTCGTAGAGAACGAACTCGGCGCCCTGCTCGGCCACATCGCCGAGGTTCAAGATGTTGGGGACCCAGCCGGCCAGCGCCGCCGCGATGCGGGCGTGCAGCACGGAGAGCGTCTGTTCGAGAACGAGGTCAGAGCCGGCGCGCGAGATGGCCAGGACCGTGAAGCCGATCTGGTAGTGGGTTCGGCCCGGCTCCTGGGTGTCGTCGGCGTCGATGCCCTCGCCGCGCAGGATCATGCGCGGCAGGGGCTCCACGTCGGTATCGACGGGGCTCCGGCGGGCGCGATCGAGCGCCACGTCGGGCATCTGCGCTGGCAGCCGCGCGGCGATGGCGGCCAGCGCTGCCTCTCGAACTGGGGTAGGCATGGGCGGCGCCTGCGATCAGCGCCGCTTCGGACGCGCGGCGTCGTCATCGGGCGCCGCGGGCGGCTCCGGCTGGAGTGCGGGCTGTGGCTCCGTCGCTGCCGCGGCAGTGGGCGCCGCCGTCAGAACGGCATTGGGCAGCACGCGCACGGCACGGCCGAGGCTCAGCGTCGCGTTGGCCACATCGTTCGGCAGGTCGGCCTCGTCGCCGGATGCGTATTCGGTCGTGCCCAGCACGCAGGGCGTGGTGAAGCGGATCAGCATGGTGGTCTCCTTGCGGGCGGCTGAAACGGCACCGCCGGGGTGGAAGCGGCCTGGGCTGGCGGATCAGTTGCGGTCCACCAGGGTCAGCCGCCAGGACAGGCCCAGCGCGTCGCGCTCGGCCGCCTCGACGGCGTAGGTGGTGGTGAGCACCCGCACCTCGTCGCCGCGCTGCGGAGCGTCGGTGAGGGCGCTGACCAGAACATCGGCGTGCAAGGTGCCGGCGCGCTCTGTGCCGAACGCTTCGGTGGGCTGCGACAGCAGGATGCGCACCGGCACCCAGGCCAAGGGCGGGCGGCGGAACTGCGCATCCGCGCCCATGTTCGTGTCAGCATGCAGCGCTGCCATCGCCGATGCGAAGGCGCTCACGCCGGATACGCCCCGCGGTCGAGCTCGAAGTGTGGCCCGTCGGGGAATGACTTCCAGTCGCCACCCCAAACGATCGGGATGCCCATCTCCCGGGCCGCAACCTTCATCGCCTTGGCCATGGGATAGAACAGCGGCCAGTCCCAGCGGACCTTGCCCCCGACGGTCGGGGCGAGATCGATGGCATGGCCAGTCAGGTGTCGGCTGTCCATGGAGCGGCTGGCACCGGACTTCACCATCTGTGCCTGGCGCTCGCGCGCGCGCAGCCCTTCCACGACGATAAAGGGCACCTGCTTGCGAGCAGCCTCGACGACGGCGACGATGTCGGGATGCACGCCTGCCAGGCGCGCCCGGTCGCGGGCCGTCGTCATGCAGCCGCACCCTTGTCCCGGAGCAGGATGCCGAGCAGCCCCGACAGGCCGGTGCCGATCAGCGCGATGTTCTGCATCAGGCCGGCATCGAGGTGCAGGCCGAGGGCCGCCAGGACGCCCGTGAGGGCGCCATCGGTGCTAGCCTCGCCAAAGCGAGCGATCAGGTATGTCATGATTTTTCTCCGGAAATGCGGCAGATGTCAGGTTCCAGCTGGGGTCCCGCCCGAGAGCCGGACGCGCGCGATGGTGTCCGCGCTGGCCGCCGCGACGACGTCATGTCCGATCGCGACGTTGGCCGTCGCCGTCGTCGTGACCCTCCTGTTGGTGTTGTCCCAGAACACCCGGGCGCCGACGGCGATCATCAGCGGCGCCTCCTTGGTGATGTCGAACACGCCATTGACCGCCACCTCGGCGGTGACGCCGGACAGCGCGTCGACTGCGACGACACCGAACAGCGCGCCGACCAGCGCCCCCTGGCCGGAGATGCGGTCGTAGGGCATCGGCAGCGGGATCGAGAGGCCGGGTTGGACGAAGGTCTTCATGGGGATGGCTCCCTGGAAACGCGAAGGGCGGCCCGAAGACCGCCCATTCGCGAGAGGATGGAGAGAAAGAGGAGGACGACGAAGCGGCGTTCAGCCGCGGATCAGATCCCCGGATTGAACCAGGCACCGCGCCAGTCAATGGCGCCCACGCCGAAGTCGAAGATCACCGACACCTCGACGCCGTCCACGCCTGACACCGGCCCGGTGGTGACCTGTGGCCCCTCGGCACCGTTGAGGTAGCCGTAGACGTAAACCGGGGCGGTCACCGGGTCGGAAAAAAGATACCAGCGGTTGGTCGGGATCAGCGGCTCGACCAAAGGCTGGATGAAGCCGGCATAGATGTTGGCGTTACTGATCTGCGCCGCCTGCACCGACACCGTCAGCTGGCGGGCCGGGAGTTCCTGGTTGGGCCCGACCACCAGCTGCATGCT
>Ga0163144_10011762_pt1 | contig 18483 bp, 24 predicted proteins | sample OliLak19BULKMAT1_FD_123175 | JGI IMG/M metagenome (GOLD analysis project Ga0163144, IMG submission 123175) | Freshwater microbial mat bacterial communities from Lake Vanda, McMurdo Dry Valleys, Antarctica - Oligotrophic Lake LV.19.BULKMAT1 | ecosystem: Environmental > Aquatic > Freshwater >... | reverse complement strand
GATAATAATTTAGTATTAAGTATTCGGGATAATTTTGAATCTCTTCAATAAACCTTTCCAAACTGCGCCAATCATCTATTTCCTTTTTTATAAAACTCACAGCTGATTGCTCAATCATATCTCTTTCTATAAGATATTTAGTTGTTGAAAGAATATCTCTAATGAGAACTATTGCTTTGTTTTCTAAAAAAGGTCTTAAACTTTCATCTTTAACTTCTAAATGATGTATAAAAAGATTGCAAAGGCGTAAACGGAGAAATCGACAACTCTTGAGTTGCTCTTGTATCATCCGTTCCCCTTATTACAGGATCGTGATCTGACATAACAAATTCTAAAAAATTAAAAGATCCCAGATTGCTCTGGGATCTGAATCTACTATACTTTAAATTAGCTTTTTAAACCTTCTAGTACGTACTCCTTAACTTCCTCAATTTTAATTCGCTCTTGCTTCATCGAATCCCTATCTCTTACAGTTACACATTTGTCGTTTAAACTTTCAAAGTCTACTGTAATGCAATAAGGAGTTCCGATTTCATCCTGTCTCCTATATCGTTTTCCTATAGATCCGCTTTCATCGTACTCAATCATTATATCATTACGAAGCTCAGACATCAATATACTGGATATATTACGTAAGTCATCTTTCTTCGACAAAGGAAGAATAGCTGCCTTAATTGGTGCCAACGACTTCTTTAGTTTCAACACAATTCTTGTGTCAACTGAATTGTCACTATTTTTGTCATCCTGAGCTTGTCGAAGGACCTCTCTTGTCCAAGCTTCTTCCAAAACCATCATAAAAGTTCTGTTTACTCCTACAGAAGTTTCCATAATATGAGGAACTAATCTTTCTCCCTTCTCCTGGTCGAAATAGTCCAATTTCTCTCCAGAAAATTTAGCATGTTGGGTTAAATCGTAATCTCCACGATCATGAAGTCCCTCTAATTCTTTAAATCCTCCTAAAGTTCTAAAATTATATTCAATATCGAAAGCCATTGTTGCATAGAAAATAAGCTTATCGTGTTCTTTGAATCTTAAATTTTCTGGGTTTATTCCCATTTTTTCCACATGCCATTTCATTCTTTCTTCTTTCCACATTTCAAAAAGCTCTTTTTTATTTTCTGGTCTATGGAAATATTGCAATTCCATTTGTTCAAATTCACGAGTCCGGAAAATAAACTGTCTTGCAACCAATTCATTCCTAAATGCTTTTCCAATTTGTGCAATTCCAAAAGGAAGTTTTTTCCGCATTGTATCTCTATAGTTTTTATATTCTAAATAAATTCCTTGGCAAGTTTCTCCTCGCAAATAAACAACGTTTTCATCTGCAAATGTTGCATCTGTAGTTCCTAAATTGGATTTAACCAACATATTAAAGGCTCTTGGCTCTGTTATTTCATTTCCATCTGGAGATTTGACATTGAAAATTCGAATAATTTGCGCAAGTTTCTCCGCTACCAACTTATCCATATTATTATTGAAGACTGCATTTCTAATCTCTTCATCTTCAATTTTATTTTCGTTTAAAACCTGTTCCCTTGGATTTTCTTTGGTATTTGATATTTGATATTTGATATTTTGTTCGAAGAAGTCTTCAATCAAATGGTCCGCTCTATATCTTTTATGATTTTTTTTATCTTCAACTAAAACGTCTTCAAATCCTCCCACGTGTCCAGAAGCAACCCAAGTTTTTGGATGCATGAATATTCCTGAATCTAAAAGTACAACATCGTCCCTTTGCTGAACCATGCTTTTAGTCCATGCATTTTGAATATTATTTTTTAGCAAAGTTCCGTAGTGTCCATAGTCGTAAACTGCAGCAAATCCTCCGTAAATTTCTGAAGAAGGATACACAAATCCATTTTCTTTCGCCCAAGATTTAAATTGATCTAGATCCTGAAGCTTTAAGCTATAGGCTTTAGGCTCTAAGCTTTTCTCTGTTGAATTATTCATAATTTTAATAGTAAAAAATTTAATTAACTTTAAGTTTTTTTAGTAAACTTATTAACATTCTACGAATAGTATTAATTTGATTATGCAACTTTTGATAATTAAGTTCATCCATATAACCTAAGTCTTTGGACAATTCCAGTAAATAGTCAACTTCGCAAGCAGATCCAACTGCAATTACTATGAATCTTGCAAAGTCTTTGTCTGTACTTCGTCCACATCCTTCAGCAATGTTTGTAGGAATAGAAGAGGCAGCCCTAACTATTTGACTAATTAGTCTATATTCTTCTTTTTTCGGAAAGGACTCAGTTAATTTATATATTTCTAATGTAAATTTGTGAGATTCTTCCCAAACACTTAATTTTCTAAAATCTTTCATAATAAAATTATAGTTTATTTATATTGGCTTACTGCTCACAGCCTAACGCTTATTTAGGCTTTCGCCGAACCCTCGAGTTATTTTTGATTTTATAAAGTTGTAATTCTTTTTCTGTATTTAAATATTGGCTTGCAGCGGCTATTTCTCCCAGTAGCACATCCTTAATGACAGCCTAATCATGGGCGTGTAATTGATCTATAAGATTTTCTAAGTTTTCAGCTGATATATCACCTCTAATTATTATTGGTGTTAAAGACTCACCTTTCAGATTTAATCTTAAACATAAATACTCCTTAACGGTAGATTCAATCCTTCTGGGCCCAGTTACTTCTATAATTTTAGCTGGTATTCCATCTGCCATATTTATAAATTAAAAAATTATCCTAAAAATATATTTCCGTCTTCTATTTTTATTTCATTTTTTTCGATACTTACTCTCACATTGTCTTGAATAAACCCGAATGCTAATTCTTCTTTAGCTGTTATATTAGATGAATTGAACTCATTTTCATACATTTCTCTTATATCACTTACAATCCTTGGTTTCATTTTTGAAAATGGTGTATAGGCAATAGACAATAAAAAGCATTCAGCTATAAATTTAGCATCTAGTCTTGATTCGTTTTCCCTTGCTTCTTCTTCTCCTAATCTTATTTTTATTTCGCGCATCCATCTGGTTAGTAAATTTTCTACTTTACCAGGATTTTGCATTCGATTTTCTAAATATTTAAAAGCTTCACTTTTTCCATAAAAACAAAAAAGCCGTCCTTACATGTAAAATATTTTACATGTAAGGACGGCTTTCAAATTTACCGCGGTTCCACCTTACTTTCCCAATTAAAATTGAGACTCTTTCTAAATTTTTCTGCTAAAATCACCTTGCCAAAGGGAGATTGCAATTATTTTACCATATTCTCTTATATAAATAATAGTGGAGGAATTAGATTTACAACCACAAACAGATATTGAAGCCTTAGACATTCAATTTTTAAGAGATCCGAGTTTCATTAGATTCTTACATTTTATTTTTCAATATAGTAGTACTAAGCCAAATTACTCTGTGGCATAAATGCTTTATTCAATAGAACAGATTTCATTGGGAAGAACACAGAAAAGTATTAATGATGAACTGGGATTTGCTGAATCTCAAATGTTTAAATTAAAAAGATTGTATAACACCTCAACACAACAATATAGAGACCATGCCCTAGCAGGGCTTCCTACCGAGATTTTGAACGATAAAAAGGCTGCTGCTGTAGATAGGGCAATCTTTTTCCCACTGATTCCCCAATTAATAGAATCTATTCCGCGACTAGTGTATTTAACAAATAAGAATCCCCATTATTTAGCAATGCTTACTGCTCTATCTCAAGGTTGTACCATTTTTGAATTTCTTGAATCTTTTGGATTTAAAAGTACTGAAATATCTAGTAGTGACGTGATGTTTAGGCATATAAATTCAGGGTTAGTTAAAAGATTTGCAAGAGGTATTCATGCACCAAGAAATGGTGAAATTATTGCAAATGCTGCACTTTTTACACATTGCCTCAACACAGGAACAATATGGAGAGACTCTACGAGTCTAAAGTCAGTATTCTTTACTAAATTGCCTAACGTATTAAGAATAAAACGAGATGCAGCTAATGATCCTTACATATTCGCAATTAAAACTTTTTTTAATAGAATAGACTTATACGAATCTGTAGTTTCAAATAGAAATACAGAAGAAACTTTTAAAGATACATTATTAAACACAAATATAAATTATATCAAAACCGGCAAATTACCCGATCTTCCACTTATTATAAATTGCATAATGAGGAATATAGCTTCATTAAATACTCACAGTGAATTAGCAAATGTAATACTTCATGAAATTTATCCTGTGGAAAGGTTTTTAAAAAATCTTATTCTATACAATCGTGAAGATGAAGCTATACAAAAAGGTACTAATATTTATGCCTCAAGATACAACGAAATTATTGAAATTGCAGACCTACTAACCGAAGAAGTGGCAAAATTGAGAGCTAATAGATAAATATTCCTCAATTGTCCAACTTATCGTATAATTGTCCTATCTATTAAATAAACCCAATGTTAGATATTAACTTCATTAAAGAAAATAAAGAACAAGTACAAGCTGCAATAACCAATAAAAAGGTGAAAATGAAAGTGAATTTAGATGAAGTTTTGAAATTAGACGAAACTAGAAGAAAAAATGTTGGAGAAATCGAAGAAATCCGAAGACAAAAAAATTTACTTAACGACAAGGTTAAAAACGCAAAGGAGCAAGCAGAAAGAGAAGGATATATTACAGAATCTCGAGAACTTTCTGAAAAAGAAAAGAAATTAAACGAAACATTTAACCATTTAGACCAAGAATTAACTGAATTAATGCTTCAAATTCCAAACGTAACATCTCCAAAGATGCCAATAGGGAAAGATGATTCTGATAATGTAGTAGCTAGGAAATGGGGCGAACCAACTAAATTCGATTTCGAACCTTTGGATCATGTTGAATTAGGAAAACGTCTAGATTTAATAGAAATTGATAAGGCCGGAGAGATTAGTGGTGCAAGATTTTACTATTTAAAAAACGAAGCTGTATTAATGCAATTTGGAATTGTTCAAATGGTATTTGAAGGATTAAGTAATCCAGAACTTCTAGAACGGATAGCAAAACAAACAGGAAACCCATACACAAAAGCTTTTAGCCCAATCGTGCCACCAGTAATGATGAAGCCGGAAATTATGAAAAAAATGGATAGATTAGATCCAATTGAAGAAAGATACGAGCTTAAAAACGACGATTTAATTTTAGTAGGAAGCGCAGAACACACTTTAGGTCCTCTTCACATGAACGAAACTATAAAAAAAGAAGATTTACCAATTCGATACATTGGCTATTCAAGTGCATTCAGACGAGAAGCAGGATCTTATGGAAAAGATACCAGAGGAATCTTAAGAACTCATCAATTCGATAAATTAGAAATTGAAAGCTATGTGCCTGCTGAATATGGTGAAGTAGAGCAGGAGTTTATAGTTGCTTTCCAAGAATATTTTCTACAACAACTAGAAATTCCATACCAAGTAATACAAATTTGCACTGGCGATACCGGTAAGCCAGATTACAATCAATACGACATAGATAGTTGGATTCCTACGCAAAATAAATACAGAGAAACCCATACTTCCGACTACATGACAAATTTCCAAGCCAGACGCTTAAATATACGATATATAGATACCGATGGTAGCAAGAAATACGTCCATATGAACGATGCAACAGCTTTTGCAATAGGAAGAATTACCATAGCTATCCTCGAAAACCACCAACAAGCAGACGGCTCTGTAAGAGTACCAAAAGCACTACAGAAATACGTTGGGAAGGAGATAATTAAGAGATAATTTTAAAATCTCTACCCTTTACTCCAAATATTCATAAATATCCACAGATGCGCATTTCTTACACTTTTTGATGAAAATTCTTATACCCTATAATTTAGAGTCATGATATAATTTCATACTTAATTTGTTACCTAGCTTCGATGTCAGATGTGCTTTCTGGTACGGCAGATTTTGACGGAAATGAATCTGAAAATTTAGACTTATAGAGGGGAGCTATGCATGAAATTGAAGATATATATGCTAACCAACCATTATCTTTTCTCGAGTGGGCAATCAAGAATGAAATGGGTATTTCTAGCGCAGTAGAAAAAATAGATACTGCAAGCAGATAGGTTAAATGGCGTATAGACGAAGAAATTATATCTCAAGAAAAATCTCCCTTTGAAATATGTTTCGACGTAGATTTACATAATTTAATCAGAGAGATGATCACAAAAAAAATTCCTTATTCATTTTATGAATTTGATTTTGACGGAGTTCATACTGAAGATCAAATACAAGAGGATGCAAAATTGTTTCTAACTGTTTATGAAATAATTAGGGGTAGTGGGAGTAAAGTTGGAAAAACAATCGCAGATAATTTAGCGAAGGCCTGTGAAAAGTACATAGTAACTTCAAACTTCGAAATCTACTCCAGAATGATGTTTGCTACAGAAAGAGTGATTAGGGATTTAGATGAAGGGGGTGAAAGAATTTATGCTTAATTGGTAATATTAAACATATTATAATGAACTTTCAAATTCTTAGTAATCTCTTCTGATTTAGCCAACCATGGCATTATAGAATTCGCCTTACCTACAGTGACAAAATCCTTTATATATAGTATAATTGGGTGCATCATACAAAATATTATGTACGAAAATTTGGTCAAAATTCAGGACCTAGATTTAAAGAATAAAACCGTTGTTGTACGTGCAAATTACGATGTGCAGGTGCAAAACGACGAGATTATCGATACTACACCAATTCAAGCCTCTGTAAAAACCATTGAGCATTTACTTCAAAATAACTGCAAAATTGTACTAATTTCACATTTAGGCAGCCCAAATGGAGAAGTAGACGATGGACTATCTTTAATGCCTGTTAGATTTGAATTAGGAAGAATTTTGAATAAACCTATTAAATTTGCTCATATTCATGCCTGCGAAAACTCAATTAAATTCATGGAACAAGGAGAAATCTTACTTCTTGAGAACGTTAAATTTCATACAGAAGAGGAATCTGAAGATATTAAAGTTAGAAAACAGTTTGTAGAAGTACTTGGGAAATTGGCAGATGTATATGTTTACGATGCGTTTGGTGTAGAAGGACAATTAGCTTCTATAAACGACCTTGCAAAAATGTCTAAAATAGCAGCTGCAGGATTTTCAACACAAAAAGAGATTGAAAATATTACTAGACTTATAAAAAAATCCGAAAGCCCATTTGTTAGTATTTTAGGAGGCGAAGCTTCGGAAGAAAAATTTGCCGCTTTAAATAAATTAGTTACTTTAAGCGATACAATACTTTTTGGTGGAGAGATTGCAAATGCATTTTTAAAAGCTCAAAAAGTTTCAATTGGTAAAAATGAAATTAGTACTGAACAAGTTAAGATGGCTAAAGAAATAATCGAAGTTGCTAAAGCTAAAGGTTGTGAAATAGTTCTGCCCGTAGATCATCTTGGGGCTAAAGAAATGTCCGAATCTGCGGAAATTTTAGAAATAAATACACAACAAATTCCAGATAATTTATTCACTTTAGATTTAGGACCAAGAACTCTATTAAACTACCGAGAAATTATAGAAGCTGCTAAAACAGTTTTCTGGTTTGGAGTAATGGGAGAATTCAAATGGGAAAATGCAAACAAAGGAACGGAAGCAATTGGAGAATATATTGCTCTTTCAACACCTAAAGATTGTTTTAAATTTGCTGGTGGTTCGGAAACAACATTAGCTATGAACTTACTAAAAATTAAACAAAAAAGATTCACCCACACTTCAATTGGAGATAAAATGCTTCTTAAAGTTCTATCTGGCGAAAAATTCAGAATTCTAGATCAAATATCCAAATAAATCACAAATTCTCCCGCTAAGCGGGATTTCGCTTTGCTCAACAAACATCAAATCTAAAACAAATTCGAAGTAAAATATCTTCGAACGTCCTGCTCCGCGTCTGGCATCTTATCTACTACCTACCGACTTACTTTCTACTGTCTTACTGACTTACTTTCTTACTGATTTACTATTCTACCTTTTGATATTTACCCCCATTTGTGGTTTAATATTAAACGTCGCTTTTTTAAACTATTTTTTATACTGTTTGTCTTCTGACAACAGAGGAAGAACATAAGATAAAAAAATCTACTTTCAAACTTGTTATTCAATCATTAATAATTTTATTAATGATTGCGGTAAGCATACTTTTAATTGCTTTTGCCGAACCTCCCTATATTGTTAATGCAGAGGAAAACGAGATAATTGAACCTAATGTTGTTAAAGATCCGAACTTCACTACCTATCCACATATTAATGCAGAAATTGAATCTTCTAGAGCAGTTAAAATTAAAGAATTAGAAAGACAGCAAAAAATTGATAAAGTAGAAGCTATCTTTGCAAAATATGGAGGATATATGAGCGGATATGGTCATATCTTTGTAGATAGAGCGGAAGAATGTGGAGGAGATTATAAAGTTCTAGTTGGTATTGCAGGAAATGAATCTGGAATGGGAAGAATTAATTACAAACTATACAATCCTTTTGGATATTTAAATAATAGGCAATATTTAAGTTACGAAGAAGCTTTAACTCATTTAACATGCGAGATTTCTCAAAGATATCTATCTAGATGCAGCAATAATCTATATTGCATTGTTACAAATGGATATGGTGGTTCGGACACAGACGTGAACAAGTGGATTAGAAATGTTAATTTCTTTATAAACCAGATATAAATGTTCTACGTATTACGTATTACGCAAAACCACATCAGAATACAAATAAAGTAAAACTCATGATATTCTACTCATATAGCAATAATCAAATATGACTTATAACCTGTATACAGATGGAGGTTCTAGAGGAAATCCCGGGAAAAGCGCTTGTGCATTTTTTATTTTCAACGAAAAAAACGAAGTAGTTGAATTCGGTGGCGAATTTCTAGGTATCGGCACAAATAACAATGCGGAATATTTAGGATTGCTTCTTGGATTAAAAATTGCAGAAAAACAAGGTTATACAAATTTAAAAATCTATCTCGATAGTGAGCTTGCTGTTAAACAAATTAGAGGCGAATACAAAATTAAAGATGAAAATATAAAAAATATTCATTCAAATATTTCTAAAATTTTAAGTGGAATGACTTATGAAATTAGTCATGTAGAGAGAGCAAAAAATAAATTTGCAGATAAATTGGTAAATTTAATTTTAGATCAGAAATAAAATTTATGACTCACACACGAGCACAAACAACAGAACTAATGCATGAATATATTAAAAATGAAGGCTTAAGAAATCATTGTGCAATGGTAGCTAAAGCGATGGAATCGTATGCTAAATATATGAATTTAGGAGACGACGAGATAGATGCTTGGTGGACAGCAGGAATGCTTCACGATTTAGATTGGGAAAAGTTTCCAGATGAACATCCAAATAAAGCAGTCAATGAAATATTGCCAGAACTAGGATATGAATTACCTATCTTAGAGGCTATTAAAGCTCATGGACCAGAGAGAACCGGCAAACAACCAGAAAGACAAATTGAAAGATACCTTTATGCATGTGATGAGTTATGCGGCTTTCTAAATGCTGTAAGTTTAATGCGACCAACAAAATTTGAAGGGATGGAAGTTAAATCTATAACTAAGCGTTTAAAAGACAAAAGATTTGCAGCAAATGCAAATAGAGAAGATATTAGCAGAGGAGCGGAGTTAATTAATAAATCAATAGAAGAACATATAGGTTTTTTAATTAAAGTATTTTCAGACGAACTGCACAACTAGTGATATAATTTGATATGACGCCAGCCAGCATTGAGAATTTTCATTCAAACCGAAGAATTTCAAAAATTGCATGAGGGTTTACAAGCTCGACTCTTCCTTCCACACGTTATTATGTCTCACTCACCCGATATATTCAGTCAAGAATTAAATCTTCATTCTACGCCTTTAGAATATGAATTCATCCAATCAAACAGAGAAATAAGAGACCAAGTACAGTCAGCTATGATATCTGCAATAAATATGCAAACAATTAAAAAAACTATCATTTATTAAAAGATTCGGATGACGAAAATTTAAGATCTTTCATGAATTCAGTAATATCGGAAATGCAAGACATCAATCTTGCTGATAAAGTAGCCTTGCTTTCCGAATTCGGGGTTATATGTAATAGGCATAATTTCAATATTAAAGATAAAAATCTTCAACTAGCCCTGATACAATATCTAAATACGACTATTTCTAATTTTAGATTAATCACACATCTAGCAGAAAAAACTACTTCTTATGATTTATGTTCAAACATTATAGTAATATTTACTTACATCCCCGAAATATTATCTATGTATCTCGAAGAACCCGAAATATAACTTCATCTGTTCCTTTTCAAGGTAATTCTTTTATCTTTATTCTTGCGTAATCTCCTAAGCATTTGGTCTTTGGCCATATCTACAGCTTTTTTCAAATCTCTTTCTTTGGAATGTACAGCAACGTGTTCTGGAGTAAATACTTCTGCAGTTAATTCATAAATATCGTGGGATTTCTTAACACTAACGTGTACTTCGTGGTCTTCGCTATCCTTTTCATGCATAAATTTCTTTAATTTCTCGAACTTAGCTTTTGCATATTCTTCTAAAGTAGAGTGGGTAGGAGCGTTCAGAATGGGTGCTGTGATCGTTAACCTCATGTACAAGAAAGTAAAAAGTAAAGAGGATGAACTAACTAATTTTAGAATATAAAACCGCCAGCTACAAATGAATTTAGGGTGAAGAAGCTTGGTGTCTATTGCTTATTTTTAGTTCTTCAGTCATTTTCTATCAATTGTTAATTCAACTTTATTCATTTATACTAACTTGCATATTGGCAAATTTACATATTAACTAATTCATATGGCTACAGACGATGTTTTACAAGATTACGCAGAAGGAGATACAGATCCAGTTAAAGAATACTTTAGATTAAAAAAAGCTGCAAAGGATCTAAGAGACGATCTAAAAGACATAACAATGCAACATAAAGATTACCCTGAACTTCAAAAAGCTCTAAAAGTTTCTAAGAAAATTCGAGACGACATAAAAGAAGACGATGAAATTAAAGAAAAAAGCGAAAAAGTTAAAGAAATAAAGGAGAGAATGGGTTTGTTAATGGAAATGATAAGAATTAGACTAATAGAAAATTCAGAAGAAGAAGTTAAAGATGACGGTAAAGTTCTAAGATTAGTATACGTAGTTAAGGAAGGTAAGGACCAGAATGCATAACAAAATAATGTCATCTTGAATTTAGTTCAAGATCTTTAATATTATATTTATTAATTAAAACCATGGACTCAAATACAAATTCAACTACCGTAAATACAAACAAAACTAAAGATAACTTCACAGCAATTTTTAGAGTTTTAGTTGCCATTCTAATTGGACTAATAGCTTTTGCTGGTGGAATGCTTGTAAAAGGTGAATTAAGAAAACCAGAAAGCAAACAACAAGCCGAATTATTAAACTCTAAAGACCAAGAAATTGAGAATTTAAAAGGACAATTAGAAGATGAGGGAAATGAAGAAACAGAAGAGGTAACTGAACCTATAACTATCACACCTACTCAAACTACCACAACAGATCAAACTCAAACATTAAACTTTACTTTAGAAGTTTCTAAATGGTATGTACCAACTCCAAATACTACAGCTCCAGCCGATAGAAATTATGAGATAATTACTCCTTTGGGATACAACATTTCCGACAATTCTTCTTCTCATACATTAAGTAAAATTATTAGCAATGAGTCAACATCTCTTGAAGTTTCGGTTTCGTATGAAAGTTTCCCTGGTTCTTTTGAAGGAAGCACCTATGAATTGATCAAAGATTCAAATTTTCAAAATGTATACAGATTAACATTATCGGATGAAAGAGGAGAGTACTTTAAATACGTTTCCGACCTTAAGCTTGCACCCTGCGAGGATATCATGGCAGGTTCTGTACATAATCCTCCTTGTGGAGAGGATTTTGTAACCAAAGGAACCACAACAAAATCTACTACAGAAGTTACTTGTAGAGGCGATCGAACAGAATGTGACAAATTGTTTAAAGAATTAGATGTTGTATAAATGACTCTTAAGAAGTTCTTTAAAGTGCCAGAATACAAATTCTGGCACTTTTCTTCTAAAAACTTGTAACTTTTTCTCCGAAAATATAGTCTAACAGGTGAATATATTAATCTTATGACTAAAATAGAATTTGAAGATCTTTATAAGCAATATTTTCAAGAAATATATAGATTTTGCGCGTTTAGGCTAGATAGGAAGGAAGATGCAGAAGATATTGTTTCTGAAGTATTTATTAAACTATATAAACAACCTTTCGGCTCAATTCAAAACCCTAGAGCTTGGTTATACAAAGTTGCAAGAAACACCATTTACGATAAATTTGCCAAAGGAGGGAAAGTATCAAGCAATTCAGAATTAGATCCCAACGATTCATTTGATTTAAACCAGGTAGAAGATTCTACTTTCGATACCAACCAGGATTTAGAAAAAATAGTAATAGAAGATGAGCTTTCGAAAATTATTCTTGAAGAAGTTAAAAAGTTAGACGATGAATCTCAAGAAATAATTGTTTTAAAGATCTGGGAAGAACTAACTTTTGGAGAAATTTCCAAGATTATTGAGTTACCGGAAAATACTGTTAAACAAAGATTTTATAGAAACTTGGAGAAGATAAAAAATCAAATATCAAGCATCAAATACCAAAGAGTTACAAAGGCAATTGTCCCAATGATCCTAGCAGGACTATTGGCTATGAAAAATGACTCGTCGTTCGCTTTGCAAACAGCAAGTGCACAGGCAATAACAGAAAGTATTAATTCTAATTTAAATATTAATTTACAAACTATGGAATTAACAAAACCAGTAGAGACGTAAGATCTTTCGTCTCTACAAACAGTTGGAAAGGCTGGAAGTGTTGCAGCAACAAAAGGAGGATTATTAGCATCCACAACAGCAAAAATACTTATTACAGCTGTTGTAACGGCTGTAACTGTTGGAGGTGTGGTTGGAGGAGGAGTGTATATTGCAACAAAAGACGATCCAGAACCAATGCAAGAAGAAGAAATACAAGAACCTGAAGAAATTTCCGAGGAAGCAATTATCGAACCCGAAACTACAATTCCAGAACCAACAATAGAACCCATAGCAACTATTCCTACACCAGAACCTCAGCCACCAATCCAACAAAATCAAGAAACAACTATGGAAATTTCTGCATATTTCCAAGGCAATACACCTAGAAGAACATTAACAGCAAGTTTACCTCAATCTTTTGTTTATTCTTATGTTCCACCTAACGACACAAATCCAAATAATGTAAGCTTCGGAATAGGTTCAATAGTCAATGGAACAACTACATTTAGTATAAAAATTCCCTATGATGGCTCGTGGAGTACATACAGTCCAGCAGAATTAACAACTGCACAAAACAATCACTATGCAGATACTTATAGGAAATTAAATCCTCAAAATGAATGGATATATATGAGCGATATGAATCAATCTAATTGCGTTCAGTACAATAACTCCTTTTTCACACCAGCTCCAGCAGGTAATTTATGTGGGAATCCAACATTCGAAGGAATAGATGTTAGATGTACAGGGGATCTTACTGACTGTGATTTAATTTTTAAAACTCTTAAAGTTCTATAGTGTTTTAATAACGGTGCAGTTGTTCCAACTGCACCGTTCCTGTTTCACCTTCTTTACGTTAAAATTCCTCATGGCAAGAAAGTTTAGTGCAAACGAAATTAATCATTTATTAAAACATGGCAAAGATGCATATTCTTTGGATTATGACGTAATTGGAGAGAAACCAGTTGAATATATTACTGGCTTCGCTGAATTTTATGGAAGAGATTTTATTGTTAATGAAAATACTCTAATTCCAAGAATAGAAACTGAGCAGATAATAGAAATTGGCTTAAAGCTCATCACTCCACCTAACCCCCTCTCAAGCGGGGGGAAAGCTCCCTCCCTTGAGGGATGGCTGGGGAGAGTGATGTGTTTCTGTGACATTGGTACAGGTTCTGGCTGCTTAGGAATAACATTTGCACTTGAATTAGAAAAACTAAACATTCCATACTTTGCATATTTTTCCGATATTTCAGAAAAAGCACTTGAGGTTACGCAAAAAAATATTGATTTCTACAACCTAAAACCTAACAACTATAAACTTTTCACAAGTGATCTTCTAGAAAGCTATCGACTATCTGCAATTAGCCCTACTATTGACGTAATTTTTGCAAATTTACCTTATATCCCTTCTTCTCGAATTGAACAACTAGATCGATCAGTCAAAGATTTTGAACCACGTTCGGCTTTAGATGGAGGAGAAAATGGACTGAAATATATAAACAAACTACTTGAACAAGCACCAGAGTATTTAGCAAAAGACGGAGTGATTATTTTGGAAGTAGACGATACACACGAGGCAAATTCAAAACTCCAAATTCAAAATTCAAAATTTAATATAGAAATATTAAAAGACGAGAATGGAAAAATTAGATTCTGGGTTGCAAATTTAAAATAAATAAATTTTCCTAATGTATCTGAAAATTCCTGAGTCAGGCTAATTTAAGTAACTACACGTTTCTATTATAGCTTAAAATCAAACGCTTAGCGCTCGTAGCTTTAAATGTTAGAATATCCAGATGAAAACAAGCGCAGGAATATTATTCTACCGAGAAGCAAACCCAAAACAAATCGATAAGCAATCACTATTTGAAACTTCTGATGACTTAAAACTTACTACTTATAACTTAGAACTTTTGTTAGTTCATCCCGGAGGTCCATATTTTAAAAACCGTGATATTAGCTCTTGGGACATCCCTAAAGGTCAATTGGAAAAAGGTGAAGATTTAATGGATAGAGCAATTATTGAGGTTAGAGAAGAAACTGGAATTACAGAAAAATATATCGACAGAAATAAATTAATAGAATTAGGCACAATAAAACAATCTAGTGGAAAAGTTGTTTATGCTTGGGGATACGAATTGAATAATTTACCAGAAAATTTTGAATTTAAAGCAATCGAAATAGAAATTACATTTCCACCTAAGTCCGACAGGAAAATAAAATTTGCTGAGAACGATAAAATTGAGTGGTTCGATATTGAAACAGCAAAAACAAAAATCTACAAAGCAGAAGTTGAGTTTATAGAAAGACTGTTAAAGGTTTTAAGTACTAAGTAATAAGTTATAAGAAGCACATAACTATCAAATAGAATTACTTAATTCTTAGAACTTGTTACTCCACGTAACATAAAAATCCTTTTAAATAATCCATATCTCTGTGGTGAACGTTTATAACATGGTCCATTGCATGCCTGTGAGTTTGCATAATTTTAATATTTCTTTTAGCTCTACTTGCAGCAGTACTTAACATTCGTAAAAAAGCTTCTTCGTCCACATGGTACGAACAAGAACATGTTAACAATAGCGATCCTTTTTTCATTTTAGTAAGAGCAGAGTAGTTTAATTTTCCATATCCACTTAAAGCAGCTTCAACATCTCCCTTCTTTTTTGCAAATGCTGGAGGATCTAAAATTACAATATCATAATCAAATTCTTTTTGATTATCGAAAAATTTAAAAACATCTTGACTAACAAATTCATGAAAATCTAATGGAATATTATTCAATGCAAAATTTCTTCTAGCCTGATCTATAACTTCAGAAGAAATATCTACAGATGTTACAGTTTGTGCACCATTTTTTGCAGCATAAATTGAAAATCCTCCAGTATAGCTAAAACAATTTAAAATACTTTTTCCTTTAGATAAAGACCCAATTAAACTTCTCATTTCTCTTTGGTCCAAATAAAATCCTGTTTTATGCGAATGCTCAAAATCTATTTCGAATTTAATTCCATTTTCCATAACTGTGGTTTTCAAATTATGGTTTTTATCTTTAGTCCACAAAATCTTTTCAGAGTTTTCTAAACCTTCTTGTTTACGAGATGGCATATTGGATTTTTCGTAAATCATTCTAATTTCATCTCCACTTATTTCTGCAAGCATTTTAATAATTTTATTCTTTAATTTTTCTAAACCTAAAGTACCTATTTGTATAACTAAAACATCTGCATATTTATCTACAATTAAACCTGGAACATAATCTGCCTCGCCGTTAATTACTCTATAACAATTTGTTTCATCCACATTAAAAAGTTTCTTTCTAAGCTCAAAAGCACTTTTTATATTTTGCCTTAAAGAAACTAACGGATCTTCTTCGGAAAAGTTAATCATTCTTCCTGCAAGAGAAGTTTGGTCGTTAAAATATCCGTGCCCTAATACTTTATTATCGTTAGATCTAACCTGCACAATTTCGCCATTATCAAAGTTTTCAGGGAACTTTTTAATAGCTCCAGAAAATATCCAATGGTTCATTCTCCTAATTGGTCCTTCTTTTCCTCTTTGTAGATATAAAACTTTCATATATCAATATTAACATCTTTAAGAGGTATAATCAGTTATCAACTATGAATATCGACAAAGAAAACCTAGAAAACTCAATATTAATAAGCAGAAATAAGAAATATGCCAATATTATCGATATATCCTTAAATAATATTCAGTTTTTTAGGAAGTTTTCTAATATTGAACTTTCTCTTTTTATTTATCCTTATAATAGAAAAATTAAAGCTGATAGTTTTAGTATTTAACCTTACGAAGAATATGTAAACGATGTGGTAGAGGGAAAGAGAACAACCTACAAAAATTCGAGTATTTACATCGATAAATTCTTTGGCTTACTTTTGGGGGTTGTAATTGCAATATTCTTTCTTATTTTTAAACCTACAGATATTTTTTCCATTCAATCAATAATCTCAATTCTAGGAGCATATACAATAGGAAAAGAACTTTGGAAAGATTTAGATAGTTTTTTAATTGAAGCAACTGCTAAATTTTCAATTCGTTGGCAAGACAGACCTTTTTATTATGTTCGTCAAGATTTTGGAACTATTCAAAAATTTAGAGATCTTGCAAGATTCAAAAGATATCAAAAGAATTTTCTACAACCTAAAAAAATAGATTTCATTTCTCAAAGTAATTCCAAAGCTTTAGAAGTCTTATATCGCCGAGATGATCTAGGAGAGGACAATACGAGTTTAATTGCTGCTGTAAATATAGATAAACAAATTTTAGAAGAATTCTATAAAACTGACTATATGATAGGTATAAAATTAACGCTAGTTAAGAACTTTTTATTTTTCGGGAAAAAACTGGAATTATTTCAAGCTTTGGATAAAACAATTGGAACAATTAAAAATAAATGGATAGCGGAAAGCGTACTTGCTAAACGGACTACGACAATGGGTAAAATTAAAATCTATTTAAAAGATGAATTAATTGAAGACTTTAAAATAATTAAAAGTGAATAATAAGCATCTATTTGATATTGGATACTATATGACTAAGATTCTGTTATTTGTTATTAGTTATTTGAAAATAGATCGTAACTTATTAGATTAATTTCTAAAGTGGAAATGTTTTAGAAATTAGATCTTAAAAATTGAAAATTGTTCCATATTTCAATATTCGTATTTCGAATTTTTGACGTATATCGTAAACCATATAACTATCAGCTGCACTCTTCTCCCCACAATCCTAACTTATTATCTTTAGCAAATTCTTCTAAAGCTTTAAATTCTTTTTGAAGTTTATATGGCACTCTATACGTATATTCATTGGCAAATCCATTTTGCAAAAGTAGAGCATTAATTAAAGTTTTATCTTCAAGCAAAACATATCTTAAATATCTCCCATACCTATCTTGATTATCCTGAGTATCGTCGTCTTCTAAATAAACTTTTTTCCCAAGCAAAAGATCTTCTGTTTTTTTACTGGCTTCTTTGCCAAAACATTCAATAATTCCATTTGGATGTACAGACTCTGGTGTGTCAATTCCTAGCAATCTAATTGTTAACTGTTCTCCTTCCCCGGCTACTTTAATTGTATCCCCATCTACAACATCTGTAACCAGATATACTTCCTGATTAGCTTCTTTATATATAGATTCTCCCAGAACTTTAGAAGTCTCATCTAAAATTTCTAAACTATTATTTGAATCTATATCTATAGTTGTAGAATTTTCGTTAGGAAAAAGAAAAGTTGCAGCAAAAGACAAAGCAGCTATCGCAATAACTGCCAAGATTTGCAAATCGCTAGATTTAATCTTTCTTCTTCTTGCCATATTTCATTTTAAACTAAATTACCAAACTTAGTTATTGAATGTTATTCAAACAGTGCTAATATCTATGTACTAGTTACATATCTGGATTCTAGATTCTAAATTCTGTATTCTATTAAATATGGCACGAAATAATGTTCCGGCTGCTTTGTTCGACATTACTGCAGATATAGCAGGAGAGCTTCCTTTAAATTTAATTAAAGACTGAAGATGTTCCAACAATTGCAATAAGATGAACGGATGGTCATAATAAAGTGTTTAACATTTTAAGACCATCCAATGAATTCTAACATTGAAAGCTACCTTCTTGCACTAGCAGATTTTCT
>Ga0163144_10011761_pt1 | contig 18484 bp, 13 predicted proteins | sample OliLak19BULKMAT1_FD_123175 | JGI IMG/M metagenome (GOLD analysis project Ga0163144, IMG submission 123175) | Freshwater microbial mat bacterial communities from Lake Vanda, McMurdo Dry Valleys, Antarctica - Oligotrophic Lake LV.19.BULKMAT1 | ecosystem: Environmental > Aquatic > Freshwater >... | reverse complement strand
GAAGATTAACACAGGTTGATCCGATGGCGGATAAATATTCAAGTCATTCCACTTACAATTATGCGTTCAATGATCCAATTACTCTTAATGATCCAAGTGGTGCTGATCCTTATCAGACTACAAGTTCAGCCAAAGAATATTACACTTCGGTAAAGAATGATATGTTTGGCGAGAGTTGGCGTGATAGAGGTCTTGTGTTAGATGCTGGAACAAGAAATGGAGGAAGTTCTTTTGCAAAGGGAGGAACAGGAGCTAATTGGATTTTGCATAATGCGATTTTTGGCGAAAAGAATGCTCAAAAGGCAGCAAGTTTATTATGGCTTTCTAAAACCCGAGAAGTACGGGATTTTTCACCCGGAAAATTTTGGTTTAGGGATAATGCTGATGTAAATATGACAGAATTAGAAGGTGCTGCTGCGGGAAACTCAACTACAAAGACTCAAACTATGTTATGGATGGATGCTACTTTCAGGTATGGTGATGTTCCACTCAGCCTAGTGTCATGTCAATTCAAAATTGTCGGATATAATCTTTTTAGTTTTATTCTTGCATCCTGAGTTGTAAACTGCCAATTGATTACTGCCTTTTTATTATTTCGGTGACTTTCCCAGGCTTTTACTTCTTCTTTCATTGTTTTCATGTTGTCTATTCTTCTGTTTAAGCATTGCCCCATCAATACATTCAATTCTATTTCTGCCATATTCAACCAACTGCCATGCTTTGGTGTATAAACAAATTCAAACCTGTCCCATATTCTTTTTGCTTCTTTGGGTTCAAAGGTTTCATATAAAGCTGATGCTTTATGTGTAGCCAAGTTGTCCATTACCAAAATTATTTTCTCCGCATCTTTATACCACTCGTCTGCTATCTTTTTTATGAATATGGCCCAATCTATTTTTGTTTTTCTTTCAGTAACTTCCACATAACGTTTTCCTTTTAAGGGTTCGGATGCAATAAAAATATTAGCAACTCCGCATCTCTCATATTCAAAATCCACTTTTGCATCGCTGCCAGGCTTCATGGGAATCGGTATTTTCGTTTCTTTAATCATTTGTTTGGGTGATTCATCCATACAAACTATTGGAAAATCCTTATCATAAGGGCGTTTGTAAACATCTAACACTTGTTCCATTTGTGCTACAAATTGACTGTTCTGTTTCGGTGGTATTACCCAGCTTACTACTTTCCACGGTTTCAATTCGTTTTTTTTAAAACCTTCCGGATAGTTTCGTAAGATATGCTTTCAGCATATTTTAATTCTACCGCCTTATCTGCCAACATTCTTAAAGACCATCGACTAAATCCCTTGGGCGCTTTGCTACAACTCAATGCAATTAAATGAGCTTCTAAGTCCCCATCAACCTTTCTTTCCTTCGGTTGCTCACTTGGCTTCCTCTCTAAACAGGCTTCAAAACCATCTTCAACAAATCGCTGCTTGATCCTGTCAATCATTCGCATACTTACTTTCAAAACTCTGGAAATCTCTTGACCAATAATTTTGTCACCGTATTTTCCTTCATCGCAGTTTAGCAAAACGTAGGCTGTCCGGTAAAGTTGAGAACTGTGTACCCCTTTTGAAATAACATCAGTAAGTTGCTCATGTTCTGTTTTAGTTAATGTGATTTTGTACTTTATCATTGTTTTTTATGATAAAGTATCGAATATTATACGACAATATCAAGTTGACATGACACTAGAGGGTTAGCTATTAGAGCGGCCATAATTTTCATGCTCCATTTTTTAGAAACGGGTAAAATGTTTTCTTCTCCAATTATCTGGCGCCATTTATATAGCTGAACATGAATATCAATCTTAACAGGGCAAACAAACGTACATGATCCACATAAGGTAGATGCAAACGGAAGAGTAGAATATTTTTTTAAATTAAGATTCGGAGACAAAATGGAGCCGATTGGGCCTGGCACACTGAAATTATAACTGTGTCCACCGCTACGCCTATAAACCGGGCAAGTATTCATGCACGCGCCACAACGAATACATTTCAGTGAATTTCTAAAATCTTCTCTGCCAAGTTGTTTCGTTCTGCCATTATCCAGAATTACTACATGCATGGTAGCGCCCTCGCTGGGCGTTGTAAAATGTGAGGTATATGTGGTTATCGATTGACCTGTAGCGCTTCTTGCCAGCAAGCGGGTAAATACTCCGAGGTGTTCCCACATTGGAATAATTTTTTCAATCCCCATACACGCAATGTGAGTTTTTGCAAAGTTTATGCCGAGGTCAGCATTTCCTTCATTCGTGCATAACACAACACTCCCTGTTTCAGCTATTGCAAAGTTTACTCCCGATATTGCTGCGTCTGCAGAAATAAATTTTTCTCGTAGGTGTTGTCTGGCGGCCTCAGTTAGCCGCTGTGGGTCTGATTCATTGGCAGGTGTTCCTAGGTGCTGATGAAATGTTTTTGCTACATCTTCTTTTTTCAAATGAATTGCTGGAAGTACGGTATGACTTGGCGGTTCATTCCTGAGCTGTATAATACGTTCTCCAAGGTCGGTGTCTACCACTTCAATCCCGTGCTTTTTTAAATATGTATTGAGGTGGCATTCCTCCGTCAGCATCGATTTGCTCTTTACAATTCGCTTTGAATTGCTTTTTTGTAGAATATCCAGCACGATCTTGTTGTGTTCCACCGCATCCACCGCCCAGTGTACGATTACACCATTACGAACGGCATTTTGCTCAAAGGCAACCAGGTATTGATCCAAGTTACTTAACGTATGTTCCTTGATGCGTGACGCCAATTCTCGTAATGTCTGAAATTCCTTAATCTCATAAGCTGCTTTGTCTCGCTTTTTCCGCACAAACCAAAGTGCTTCATCATGCCAGGTGGTTCTGTCAAAATCCTTGTTGAAGGCTTCAGCTCTTTGGGAATGAGTGGGCATCATTTCTTAAAAATTGTTTCCGTTTAATATTTCAGCAATATGCTTCACCTTGATAGGTAACCTTTGTCGTTTGATAATTCCGTCCAAATGCATCAGGCACGACATATCTCCTCCAGTTATAACTTCTGTTTTGTTTCTCACATGATCGGCAATCCGATCAATGCCCATACGAGCAGATACGGCTTCTTCTGAAACACAGAAGGTACCTCCAAAACCACAACATTCGTCAGGTCGAGTAAGCTGCGTCAATTTTATGTCTTTGATGGTCCTTAACAAGCGAATCGCTTGTCCATCTTGATGTGATGTTACTTCGGAAGCATTAGATAAGCCCAAACCACGTTGGCCGTGACAGCTTTGATGAAATCCTACCTGGTATGGAAAACTCACTGCTATTTCTGTTGTGTTCACTACCTCTGTAAGAAAACTCACTAATTCAAATATGCTACTTCTCACTTTTACTACCTCAGGCGTTTGATTAATCTTGTTGAAGTGCTTTTGTACGTGATAGGCACAGCTACCTGTTGGCGTAACTATGTAGTCATACATTGAAAAATTCTTTACAAATAGTTCATAGACACAAACAGAGCTTTTCTCAAAGCCGCTGTTGGCCATCGGTTGGCCGCAACACGTTTGAAGAATAGGGTATTCAACATTTAGGCCCAATTTCTCTAGTAACTGCAGTGTAGCAATGCCTTCTTGCGGAAAGAATTGATCAACGTAGCATGGTATAAAAAGCCCTATAGTCATGGTTGTATACAAATCAATTGTTCATTCATAGCGAATCGTTCTCAGGACAACACACAATTTATAGGCTGAGTTGTAAGTATGCTTATGCTTAAACATATCTTCATGAAGAAGCAACTGATTTGTATCCTTTCCACCCATACAACATAACAATCAGAAAGCAGAAGCTAGGGAGTAGGAATGATTCTTGTATTCCAATTTTATCGGCAATAAGCCCAATGAGTGGTGGCACTAGCGCTCCACCCACGATAGCCATAATGATAAGCGAAGAACCTAACTTGGTGTTTTCACCGAGGTCGCGTACACCAAGAGCAAAAATGGTTGGAAACATTATAGACATAAACAAGTTAAGCCCCAATATGGAGTAAACAGCTACTTCACCTTTTGCGAAAACACCAATCAAACATAGTGCGGTTGCAGCCAGACCATAAAAAGTCAGAAGTTTGTGATCTTTTATGAATGTCATTAACCAGGTACCTAGGAATCTTCCTGCTACGAATAGAAGGGTACCAATGACCATAAAATTCTTCGATGCAATTTCTCGGGTTGTGTTTGGTATGAGTTCAATAACAAAGTTAATCGTGATACCCCAGATGCCTGCCTGTGCGCCAACATAGAAGAACTGAGCGATGATTGCATAGGTAAGTTGTTTATTCCTAAAAATAGCTTTGTCAAATTTTAATGATTTGCTTTTTGCAGGTTCTGGCATTTTGGTAAAGAAGAATAGAACCGCAACTAATAACACGGTGATCGCCAAAACAGTGTATGGAAAAATAACTGCATCAGCCGCTTGTTGTTTTTCAGCGATGGTATTCATTACACCTTCATTGCCAGCAAAAATAAATTGCCCTGCCGCCCATGGACCAACTACCAGAGCAACTCCATTAAATGATTGCGAAAGATTTAATCGTTGAACCGAAGATTCTGGTTTTCCAAGCATCGTTATATATGGGTTAGCTGCTGTTTCTAAGAAAGCCAACCCGCTTGCAATCACGTAAAGAGCAATAAGAAAGAATCCAAATGTCATTTGGTTCGCTGCAGGAATGAAAAGTAGTGCTCCTGAAGCGTACAAAACCAAACCTATTAGTATTCCCCTTTTGTAATTGTATCGTTCGATAAATACTCCAGCAGGAAGAGCAATTGTAAAATAGCCAAAATAGAATGCAGTTTCTACTAACAACGCTTGTGTTCTGCCTATCTCGAATACTGGCTGAAAATGTGCAATCAATGCAGAATTCAGAATATTGGCTATGCCCCATAGAAAGAACAGACTTGTGACAAGTATCATCGGAACTACATAGGAAGTCGGATTTTTGATACTCTTTTTAGAGACAAATGTTGGTTGCATTGGTAAGGACATGGATTCAGGATATTAATTGTTATCCTCTGTAGTCAATAGTTATAAGCTTCTGTCTAAGTGAACATACCCGCCATCAACGTGGATTAACTGCCCGGTCGTGTGGCTCGAACAATCGGATAAGAGAAAACTTACCGTATTAGCGATTTCCTCAGCGGTTGTCATACGTTTTCCTAAGGGTATCTTTGCGGTTATGGAGTTCAGCTTTTCCAGCGGGTTAGAAAATGTCTTGATCCATGAATCATAAAGTGGTGTGTAGCATTCTGAAACTATTACACTGTTGACACGAATGTTATAGGGTAATAGTTCAACTGCCCATTCACGTGTAAGAGCGTTTCTCCCTCCATTAGACGCGGCATAAGCAGAGGTGTTACCTTGGCCGGTTTCTGCCGTTTTAGACCCTATATTCACAATGGCTCCCTTGCTTTTAATAAGTTCAGCTAGCGCATAGTGAGCCATTAAAAAATAGTGAATGAGGTTCTTGTGGAGTGATGCAACGAAGGACTCATAGGAGCCGCTTACTAGTCCAACGCCATCATTCACGCCAGCATTATTAACCAACCCCTCAATTCTTCCAAACTCTTTAATAATTTGGTTTACCGCTTGTCTACATTCATCACTAGATGTAAGTTCTGCCACTACCTGTGAGGATTTTCCACCTTGTGATTTAATACTTTTGACTACAGCAAGATTGTCTTCTTTATTTCTCCCGACTATTACTGGTATGGCTCCTTCTTTCGCCAACTTCATAGATATACCTTCACCTATACCCTTGGCACCACCAGTAACGATGATTACCTTATTCAATAATCCTAAGTCCATGCTTCTTCGTATTAAGTTCGAATAATCCTTTGCTCAAATATTATATATACTATCAAACAATTCTCCTGAAATTTTGACAATAGATGATGTTATTTTTGCTCTGGTATAAAGCGCAATTCCTCAATTTGATTATTATTTGTATAGGAGAAAAGTTGACAGACACCGCCTCGAATCTATACTTAGATGTTTCTGTGGAGTCTGGAGTACTCCGATGGAGACATCTTCGCAATCATCCTAAACTGACGATTGAAATTAGAAATGTTATTGAACCCGCAAGCATAACACGTCTCCGAAATATTGTGTTTATGCTCCATCAATAACCGGCAAGCAAAGCCGACTCTTACTTCGTTGAGATAGTGCGAGAATGTCTTGTTGGTTGTTTTTTTGAAGTACCTACAAAAGGAGGAGGTGTTCATACTGGCCAAGTCTGCTACTTTTTCAAGGGTGATTTCCTCTCGGAAGTGATTAATAATATAATCATAGATTTTATCCAATCTTCTGTTTTCTTCTTTCTTAAATGATTCCACAAATCCAGGGCTTGAAAGGATTTCTATTGAGGATTCGTTGGAAAGTAGTTTTAACAGCTTCATAAATTGAATAAACCGATCGAAGTCGGAGGCTCCGAGCATTTCCTCTAATATTTCAGCGATACATAGATTTGTTTTACCTCTGAACAGTATTCCTCTTTTAGCCAGTTCGAGTAATTCTTTAATAGAAGCAAATTCGGGCGTCTTGAAAAAATCCTTTCCAGCAAAATCCTTGTTAAAGTGAATAACAAGTGCTTCAGCATGTAAGTTAGAATCCTCTTCAAAATAGACAGGATCATTCTGCCACATATGTGGCAGGTTCTCTCCTATAAGTACTAAATCTCCTTGCTGGAATTTCTTTATACTATCACCTAGGAATCTGGTCCCTGAACTATTCTTAATGAATACCAATTCCAACTCAGGATGGTAATGCCACACCTTGAGAAAGTGAGGATAGCAATGATGATGCAAATCAAATGATTGATTAAGTCTTGTGCTACGGTCAAGTAGTTTTGGTTTCATGGCACAAAAGTTATAGAAAAGTTCTTTGATTGCAATGAACGCAAAAAAAGTATCGAAATATGTCAAATTCAGCAAAGTTATTGAATGGTAATATTCATTACTTTGATTTTCAATATAGGTAAACTATAATTTCCATCCTTATGAAGATTGTAATTGAAAAGGCAGAAGTAAAAGATATTCGTTTTCCGACTAGCAGGTCGTTGGATGGCTCAGATGCTATGAATCCCGATCCTGATTATTCAGCTGCTTATTTAATCTTAACCACAAATGTTCCAGGATTGGAGGGGCACGGCTTCACATTTACAATTGGTAGAGGGAATGAAATATGCACGGTTGCCATCCAGTCGATGCTGCATTTGGTTTTGGGTAAGACACTTGAAGGAATCACTGAAAACATGGCTGCCTTTTGGAAGGAGGTAACTGGTGATAGTCAACTACGATGGTTGGGGCCTGAGAAGGGAGTGATTCATTTGGCCACGGGGGCAATAGTTAATGCTGTATGGGATTTATGGGCGAAAGCAGAAAAGAAGCCGCTTTGGAGATTGGTTGCAGATATGGATTCCGAAAAGCTAGTTTCTTGCATGGACTTTTCCTATGTATCAGACGTAATTACTCGTGATGAGGCATTGAAGATGTTGAAGGCGAAAGAATCAACCAAGCAAAGCCGAATTGATCATGTTATGACACACGGCTATGCTGGTTATACTACTTCGCCTGGATGGATGGGATATTCAGAGGAGAAAATACGAAAATTAAGTAAAGAGGCAGTATCGGATGGCTGGAAGTTCATCAAGATGAAAGTTGGGACCGATGTCAATCAAGATATAGTACGTGCGAAGATTATACGTGACGAGATAGGATATGATATCAAGTTGATGATGGATGCCAATCAGAAATGGGAAGTCAATGAAGCAATTGAAAACATGAAGAAGTTGGCCGTTTTTAAACCTCATTGGATAGAGGAGCCCACCAGTCCAGATGATGTCTTGGGACATGCTACGATTGCCAGAGCCATTCACCCGATTAAGGTGGCAACTGGTGAACATTGTCAAAATAGAGTTGTATTTAAACAATTAATGCAGGCTGGATCGATCGGTATTTGTCAGATTGATAGCTGTAGGGTAGGCGGTGTAAACGAAAACTTGGTTATTATGCTGATGGCAGCGAAGTTCAATATTCCAATTTGTCCACACGCTGGTGGAGTGGGATTGTGTGAGCTTGTTCAACACCTGGCCATGGTTGATTTCATCTCTATAAGCGGCTCAATGGAAGATCGTATGATAGAATATGTAGATCATTTGCACGAACATTTTGTGGATAGGGTAACTATTAAAAATGGCAATTATATGCCACCTTCCAGACCTGGTTTTAGTTCAGAGATGATTAAGGAAAGCCTTAAGGACTATTCATTTCCTGATGGAATAGTTTGGAGAACCGAAGCGGTTGAAATCAATTAATGTATGCATCATTTTGATTTATCGGGTAAGAATGCCATTATCACTGGTGGTGCCAGCGGCATTGGAAAAGCAATAACTATGTTGTTCGCTCATGCAGGAGCATCAGTAATCGTTTTAGAATTATCTAAGAAAAGCGGAGAAGAAGTTGTAGACGAAGTACGCAAGGCTGGTGGCAATGCTATGTTCATCCATTGTGACATTGCAGATGCTGAGAAAGTAAAAATTGCAATTTCATCGCTCAATTTCAGCATTGATATTCTTGTGAACAATGCAGGAATTGCCCACGTTGGTAATCTGCAAAACACAACGATAGAAGATTTCGATCGTCTATTTCGAATTAATGTACAGGGCGTTTATAATTGTATGAAGGCTGTGATTGAACGAATGCTAAATCAAGGAAGTGGCGTTATCCTCAATATGGCTTCCATTGCAGCTATGGTTGGTTTGCCAGATAGGTTTGCATATTCGATGGCAAAAGGCGCTGTATTATCCATGACGTACTCTGTTGCTCGTGATTATGTTGATCATAATATTCGATGCAATTGTATTTCACCAGCTCGTATTCATACCCCATTCGTAGATGCATTTATTGGAAAAAATTATCCTGGCAACGAAAAGGAAATATTTGAGAGACTTTCCAAATCGCAACCAATAGGTCGTATGGGTACAGCAGAAGAAGTAGCAGATATGGCACTCTTTCTTTGCTCGGATAAGGCATCTTTTATTACGGGTACTAATTTTCCAATTGATGGAGGATTCGTTACACTGAATACTTAACAACTTTCTTATGCGACTGATTCGATTTGGAACAGTAGGCCAAGAACGCCCTGGCATTCTTAATAATAAGAACCAGAGACTTGATGTAAGCACTTTTAACGAGGACTACAACGAAGTTTTCTTTGCCAACGATGGAATTGAGAGATTAGCCCATTGGCTTGGTACGTATGAGAATGAATGCCCTATAATTTCCGATGATGTAAGACTCGGTCCTCCAATCTGCCGTCCTAGTAAAATTGTTTGTGTTGGATTAAATTATGCCAGACATGCTAAGGAGAGTGGGATGGATATTCCAAAGCAGCCTGTGCTATTCATGAAAGCAACTTCTTCAATTGTCGGGCCAAATGATGATCTGGTTATTCCGAAAAATAGTACCAAAACAGATTGGGAGGTTGAATTGGCTGTGGTCATCGGAAAAAAGTTAACGTATGTCAGCGAAAGGGATGCTATGAAATTTGTGGCTGGCTATGTATTACACAATGACTATAGCGAACGTGAATTTCAACTGGAGCATGGTGGACAATGGGTTAAAGGAAAGAGTGCTGATACATTTGCGCCATTAGGGCCATTTTTGGCAACTACTGAGGAAATTCAAAACCCCAACAACTTAAGGCTTTGGTTAAAAGTAAATAGTGAACATAAGCAGGACAGCAATACCTCTGACATGGTCTTCAAAGTATCTTACTTGATAAGTTATATAAGCCAATACATGTCTCTGCTCCCTGGTGATGTAATTTCTACAGGAACTCCAGAAGGAGTTGGGTTGGGCTGTAAACCACCTCAATACCTTAAGAAAGGAGATGTAGTCGAATTAGGGATTGACGGTCTAGGAACATCACATCAGAAAGTAATAACATTCTTATAAATTCTACATTCCTCCGATACAGCTTGATATTTTTTTCCTTTTGAACAGCCCCACAAATTTTAGACTGGGATTAAAATCAGTCTTTCTTGGGTTTTTATAACAAAGGATTGCAATGATTAAAATATAAATGCAATCGATTGCAAAAATAGTATCAGTTTTGGAAAAATTATTGGTAGAATGCGTTCTGTCGTTTGGTTAGGTTTATCTACTAATTCAAACAAAAATGACTAGAAACAATTCCAACCTATTTACTAAACCAAAACGATTATGAGAAAAAAGTACCAAACATTTAAAATCCTTCTGATGAGTTGCCTGTGTTTGGCATTTGCGCTGATAGCAAATGCACAAACAGGTAAAATCACGGGAAAAGTGACTGATGCTCAGAGTGGCGAATCACTGCCCGGAGTCAATGTCATTGTGAAAGGAACAACTATCGGCACGGCCACGGATGCCAATGGCACCTATACTATTGAAGCCGCGAGTGATGCTGTACTGGTAATCACTGCAATAGGCTATGTAACCCAGGAATTAGAAATAAGTGGCAGAAGTATCATCGATATCTCTATGGCCACTGATGTTAGTGAATTGGACGAGATCGTTGTGGTCGGTTATGGAACACAAGAAAAAAGAAGCCTTGTGGGAGCAGTTGCCAAAATATCTTCTGAGCGTATCGAAGGCCGCCCAATTTCAAGCGCAGAGCAAGCCATATCGGGTCTGACTGCCGGTATTAACGTATCACAACCCGGGGCATCGCCTGGTGATTTGGCAACAATTAACATCCGGGGTATCGGCTCCATTTCAGCAGGCTATAGTCCTCTGTTTGTTATTGACGGATATCCCACAGATCAACGGAATTTTGCCGCAATCAATCCAAGAGACATAGAGTCTATTGAAGTATTAAAGGATGCATCAGCTACCGCTATTTATGGTTCAAGGGGTGCCAACGGTGTAATTCTTGTTACAACCAAAACCGCCAAAGAGGGAAAATCTCAAATTAATTTTGGTGTATCGACTGGTGTTGCCAGTATCCCTGAAAGCGCACGACCCAAATTATTAAATGGAAGTGAATATGTTCAATTTTACAAAGAGAGTTTTGCCAACCGCGGACAGGCAATACCGGATTACCTGACCAATTGGGACGGAACCAGTACGAACTGGCAGGATGTAGTCTATAGAAAAGGAGCATTCCAAGATTATAATCTTTCAGCTTCTGGAGCAACAGATAAAGCGTCTTATTTGATCTCGGGCAATTACATTGATCAGCAAGGAACGGTGATCGGTGAAAGTCAGAAGAAATATTCTGTTCGGTTGAAAGTTGACTATCGGCCTACCAGTAAAATAAGTTTTGGAATGGTAGCCGCACCCAACGTTACAGACATTCGCAGATCAAGTCCTGCACCTGAAGACGGAACTGATTGGGCATCTCTTAATTCGCTTGCTTATTTATTACCACCAATTGTTCCTGTCAGAAGATCAGACGGAACCTATGCGCTTCCTGCAGATCAATCCATTCTTGGCCCTGCTGGCCAGCTTGCCAACCCATTGGAGCTTGCTGAGCAATACAAAAGAAAGACGCAATTATTCAGATTACTTACCAATTCTTACGCTTCTGTAGAAATCCTTAAAGGATTAACGTTCAGGACAAGCATAGGATTGAATTTTGCTTCAGATAAGGGACAAACTTTGTACACTCCGACAGGGCCACGATTTACGCTACCGAACGTAAGCAACCTGAATCTAGCTCAATCACAAGAAATCGGTTGGCTGAGTGAAACAACACTCAATTACAAAAAAGTAATTAACGAACATTCTTTTGATGCCATTGTCGGTTATACTGCGCAGGCAAACCGGGAGGAATCATTAAACGGAAATGTAAGCTCGTTGGCTGTTAATGGTCCAACTCTACTATCCTTGGGGGACAGGACAACGTTGACTGCGTCCAATGGAATTAGTGAGAATACGTTGGTCTCAGCATTGGGAAGATTGAATTATTCTTTTAAAGGCAAGTACTTATTGACTGCCACCGTAAGGCAAGATGGAAGTTCACGATTTGGCGCCAATAACCGCTCCAAAACTTTTGGATCAATCGGGGCAGGATGGCTTTTATCAGAAGAAGGCTTCATAAAAAATATAGATTTTATTTCCAGTGCGAAGATCAGAGGATCCTATGGAACTACCGGAAGCAATGGCATCCCTGATTTCATCGCAAGACCGAGTTTGAATCCTGTGGATCAGGCTTTTGGTTCCGGCTTAGTAAAAGGAGTATTCAATGGAGACCCGGGCAATAGCAATCTCACCTGGGAAACTTCCAAGAAATTGGATATTGGCCTTGATCTTTCATTTATGAAAAACAGGATTAATTTAGTCTTTGATTATTATAATAATGAGACTACAGACTTACTTCTGAGCAGGAGCCTTCCGTTGTCTTCAGGTTTTGCTGGAACGCTCACCAATATTGGAAGTATGAGAAACTCCGGTTTCGAGCTTACACTTAATGCAAACGTAGTTCAATCAAATGATTTCAGCGTAACACTGGGTGGTAATGTTACGAATAACAAACAGGAAGTACTTTCGTTAGGTGGTGCCAATGAACTCTTCAATTTCTTCGGAGCATTGCGCACTGTAGTAGGAGGTGAGCTTCAGCAAATAAGAGGAACCAAGGCAATTGGAGTTGTGCAAGCGGGTGATGTACTTCCTGCTCAGCCTACTGCTGTTCCCGGTGATATTAAATTTGAAGATTTTGATGGAAATGGAGCAATTGGTGACTTCTTAAGCAAAGATGGCCAACTGGTGGGTGACCCTAATTTGGATTGGATTTACGGTTTAAATGCATCCATTAAGTACAAGAATTTCGAATTATTCACATTATTGCAAGGACAGGCAGGTGGAAGCGTTTATGACTTCTATGTGATTCAGGTAGGAACCGATGCGCAGGGAGTGAATTTATCGAAGGAGTTTTGGTACGATGGTCGTTATGTTTCACCAAGCCAGCCGGGAGATGGAAAAACACCAAGGGCAGGAGCTTTGCTGGCAACGGGTGGTGCAGCAGGCGTAGGATTTGTATCGTCATTAGGTGTTCAAAAGACAGACTACTTAAGGATCAGAAATATTACATTATCCTATAATATACCTTCTGTTTTTTCTGAAAAATATCGCATTCGCAATGCAAGGCTTTTCACTTCCGTTGAAAACTTCTATACGTTTACCAAGTTCATTGGTGGTAACCCTGATGCGCGAAGAAATTCTATTGGAGGACCTGGTTTGATTGGAGGCTCACGCCTCTCCGGAACATCCGATGGTAGAGAACTTGCGCTAACAAGCGTTCCTTCTTTGCCACTACCTCGTACGTGGACGGTCGGATTAACATTCTCATTCTAACCTTTTAATGAAAAAAAGTATGAACCTTAAAAACATATTTCAGACAAGCCGATTAACACCAGAGGTTTTTGGTCTGGTATTGATGATCGCACTAGTTACTTCCTGCTCAGAGGATTTTCTGGATGTAGTTCCACAGGACAGGATTGATAAGACTACGTTTTATAGCACAGCAGGTGAGGTTATAATTGGCGTTAATGGTGTTTATGCCAGTTTGCGCAGCGATTATGGAAACCTGAATCTATTTACAATGAGAGAGGCTCGATCGGACAATGGTCAATTAAATCCCAACGGTCAGTCAGAGCAAATTTCATTGGATTCATTTAATGAAACACCGGGCAATCTACTTGTCCTGGACGGATGGACCAACATGTATCGGACTATTTCGTTGGCAAATGCGGTCATTCAGAATGGACCTAACGCTACAGGAGATCCGGCATTAATAGCACGCGCCATTGCAGAAGCTAAGTTTCTGAGGGGGCTCACCTATTTTCAATTGGTGCGACTCTGGGGACAAGTTCCGTTAAGAACATCCATAACCGATGTGGAGAATGCTGCAGTTGCCAGTTCACCGGCTGCCGATGTATACAATCAGATTGTGAAAGATGTAACGGAAGCAAGCGCAGCCCTTCCTGATTCTTATACAGGTGGCGCCACTAAGGAAGTAGGTCGAGCCACCAAATTTGCTGCGTTGGCGCTTCTTGGCAAAGTTGAATTACAAAGAGGTAATAAGACTGCGGCAGTTACAGCATTGAATCAGGTTATAGGAAAATATTCCCTCATGGCAAACTATGCCGATATTCATAAGGCAGGCAACGATAACAAGGCTGAGTCCATTTTCGAAGCGAATTTCAATCCGTCTAACCAAACCGGAATGGGCTTACCTGCCAACCTGGTGTATCAAAGTGAAATGACAAGGTTAGGCGTAAAGGCGAATGGAACTACCGCTCCTGCCGTTATCCCAACAAATGATTTGATAAGCTCTTATGAAGTGGGAGACTTGAGGAAGAATGCCACAATCACCACATCGGTTGCCGAAAACAAGCCTTACGTCAGCAAATACCTTGACCTTGCTGCTGCCGCTCAGGGGCATGACATTAATTTGGTTGTAATCCGGTATGCCGATGTACTGCTTTCGTTAGCAGAAGCTCTTGGTGAAACACCAACAGCGTACGGATACATTAATCAGGTAAGGGCCCGTGCAGGATTGGGCACCATTGATGGAACAACACCGGGTACATTTATTGACAAGGTGATGAAGGAGCGAAGAGTAGAATTTGCTTTCGAGCAGTCGCGCTGGTTTGACTTATTACGCCTCCCAGCTGCACAAGTAACAGCACTCATGTCGGCTCAATTGACAGCTCAACAGGGAGTGACCGTAATAGTCAGTGCCAATGATCTTTTGTTTCCTATTCCACAACCGGAGATTGACTTGGCCCAAGGCTTGGTCACACAGAATCCTGGTTATTGATTTTGGGTTTAATTTTGTTGAATGTAACCGGCCCACTGGAGTGGGCCGGTTTATTTTAAAAATTCAAATGATGAAATTTAGCTGTCAATATTGTTTCATCTTAGTTGCCCTTTTGGGATGTAATACCCTCACTGATTCAATAGTTGATATTCCCTCATTACTAACTGAGATGGCAAACAGGGAATCATTGACATATTTCCCTTCCGCTCGTTATCAGTTATTTCAGGTAAGTAGTTGGGACCGCAATCAAACTGATCCAGCAGATCCAGAAAAATGGTTTGTTAATAAGGACTATAACTATAGCATCCGCGAGGAGAAAAGAAACGGCAAGGTAGAGTTTGTAATAATGGATGTGAAAGGTGCTGGGGTAATTACACGCTGGTGGTTGCCTCAGGAGCAGATGTTGAAAAACCGCATTGTTCGCATCTACTTAGATGGCGATCCTGTGCCTAGAATTGAGGAGAACTATCAGGATTTTATTAATGGCAATTCGTTTATTAAGTGGCCATTTGCTTTCACATCTTCAGATGAAGCAAACTCCATTCATCAATATAACCTCCCGGTGGGCCATCATAAGCAAATGGGTGCTGGAATGTACTTTCCTATTCCATTCGCCAGCAGCTGCAAAATTACACTAGATGTTATTCCGTTCTACTATGTTATTAATTATCGCCTATATGAAGATGATATTACTGTAAAGTCATTTACTAAAGGTGAATTTGATTCACATAAGGAACTTATTAATTCCATCGGTGCACAAATCCTTAAAAATGATAATTGGTCAAATGATTTGATAATAAAATCTGAAAATATCAACCCTGGTGGTTTGCTTGAGGTTAATCTTCCCTCAGGAGGAGGAAAATCAATTAGTGGAATTAAGTTGAATATTCATTCCAAGGAAAAGAAACAGATAAATAGAGGAATCGTTTTGCGAATTGAATTTGATGGAGCGCAAACAGTTTGGAGTCCTGTATCTGAATTTTACGGTGGTGGCGTTTACGCAAGAAACTTTAAGAATTATGTTAATTCAGTTGATATAGATGGTGTCATGAATTCTCAATGGCTTATGCCTTATAAGAATACAGCTAAATTGACAATAAAAAACTCTTCATCCGAAGCTGTTCAAGCGAACTTAGAAGTGTCAATTACAGATTACGAGTGGAATGATAGATCTATGTATTTTCATGCCAATTGGCATGAAGAAGCACCATTGAACACACCGCCTTTTAAGGACTGGAACTATGTTGAGGTGAAAGGTAAAGGAATTTATGTTGGTGATGTTTTGACTATTCATTCTTCTGTGAAGCCATGGTGGGGAGAGGGAGATGAAAAAATTTATATTGATGGTGAGACATTCCCATCTCAAATCGGCACTGGATTAGAAGACTATTACGGGTACGCATGGGGAATGGCAAATTATTTTAGCTCCCCATTTATTTCTATGCCTGAGCGCGATGCTCGTGGAAAAGATGATTGGAGAGGATACACTACTGTTTCTAGGCTTCGTTTCTTAGATGCTATTCCCTTCGATGAGAAAATTAAAGTTGACGTGGAAGCTTGGCAGGTGGAACCTGGGGTTTCTTATTCGGCATCTGTCTTCTGGTACGGATTACCAGATGCGACAGCTAACATTTCTCCAGATGAAGAAACCGTTAAACGAAAATTGGAAGATTATATCCCTGTTTCAAAAGTGAAAATTCCAGGCTCTATTTTTTCTGATCCCGCTCTACATGGACTTATCGAACCAAAGGGAAACAAGACAATTCAGCAGATAGGCAATCAATTGGACTTGCTGGAGTGGAAGAATCCGAATTTTGAAAAACCCTTAGACGCAGATGGGGATAACCGTTTAGGTACATCAGGATATCATTTGATTGGGTTGAAACGATTCGATGCAAAAAAACTTGATTTCATTAAGGATTCCATTCGAAGTCTACCAGGCTATGTTGATTCATTAATTTTAAAGAATGTCGCTAGTAATAAGATAAATAATACATGGCTTTTTGTACCTGAGGATACTACAGTTTGTTTTATTACTGGAAAAATTGAAGCGAATGGTCACAAGGCATCTAAAGGATTTCTTACATTTTCTGTAAATCAAAAAGTGCCTGCTAGCTTTAGGCTTGGGATAATGTTGGATAATGCTGATGGCTTCGACAAAGTAGGAAAGTTTTTAAAAGTTAAAAGTTTGATGGGAGGCAATAGTGGTGAAATCCCATTGGCTGGATCTAACCGAATACCTGATTGGTATTTCTTTGACTTAAAGAATTTAAAGCCAAATGATCAAATTACAATTTATGGAATAACTGAAAATAGATCGGACCTATTTACAATTGGTGGTTTGACTTTCGATTAATGAAATCAAAAAAATTAAATGCAGAAAGCAATATTCAAATGAAGAGTTATAAATTAAATATCTCAGCTTACTTTTTAATTGCGATCATTTTGTTTGGATGTGGACAAAAAAGTGATCTTAAGTTTATAGATAACGATGCGGTTATTGAACTATCCAATGATCATGTTAAAGTTAGATTTGTCAATTATGGAAATTATGTTGCTAAGGAGTTCTACGCATTGAAGAATAATGACTGGATTTTGGTGGCAGAATCCTTTAAACCACAAACACCATTTCCTATAAATGGAGTTCAGCTTTTCAATACATCACTTGATTCAGCTCATAGGTTTCTAGTTTCCGAAAGCGAACCCAAAATTACTGTTGAAAGCCAGACGGATGAACAGATAATTGTAAGACTAAGCAGTTTTAAAAGTAGCGTACATATTCAAGAGTTAATTACACTGAAAGCTGCTAGCGATTATTTTCATTTTGAGGTTCAAGCCGACTTACCAAATACACCTGCAAAGCTTGATTACTTATTATCAACATTTACTTTCAATAAGATTGGTCCCCCTAACTTTGTCCACACCCCAGGACTGAAATTTGATAACGAGGATTCTAAACAAAACCGATTTAAATTGTTACCAGCTAAAGACCAAATAATCGGTGATCGGGCCTTTCATGCCCCAGCTGTTATTTTACAGGACAATCATTTATTTCTAGCCTTAGTTCCTGATTTAAATGCCATCAATGAATATTCAGTTACCTCTCCTGATGCCAGGAGACAAATAGATATTGGCAGAAATATTTTCTCTGCACCAATTGAAGAAGACAAGTACACGATGCCCACCGGGCTTGATCTCAATGTCCAAAGTGGACTTACTCAAAAACCTGTCATTAGTTATGGTTTAATGGACAACATTATTGCTCATCACATTCGATATCAACGTGTCAATGACTCCACAATGATCAGAACATTAGATATTAATGTTGTCCGTTATGGTTTTGATCTTTTCCTCAGTGCCGATGAACCACCTAACTCCGGCTTTCAGAAGATAGCTGCTCATCAGTGGAAGAAATACGGGCATCCTGTCTTTATGAATAGACCTCATTTGGCTATGCCTTTTGAAGAGTATGAGAGGATTGTTGACTCAATTACCTTTCATCCAATTAAGTCCAAACTTTCTGGCTCTTTCAATACATCGGGAAGGAATACGATGGTGCATGATATTGACACACCTTTGGATGGATATGAAGATTATGGGTCATGGCTACAATTTGATTTAGATGGATTGCCTGTAGGTGGATATCGATCGGCTATTCCGTGGT
>Ga0163144_10011759_pt1 | contig 18485 bp, 15 predicted proteins | sample OliLak19BULKMAT1_FD_123175 | JGI IMG/M metagenome (GOLD analysis project Ga0163144, IMG submission 123175) | Freshwater microbial mat bacterial communities from Lake Vanda, McMurdo Dry Valleys, Antarctica - Oligotrophic Lake LV.19.BULKMAT1 | ecosystem: Environmental > Aquatic > Freshwater >... | reverse complement strand
TGGGTTTTGTAATCAATGGAAAATTTGTAACTCCTCCTACAGGTGATACTATCTTGGATGGCATCACAAGAATGAGTGTCTTACAACTTGCCCAAGACTTTGGCTTAGAGGTAGAAGAACGCCAAGTTTCTGTCAAAGAAATCATGCAAGCACACCAAAACGGACAGCTTAGTGAAGCTTTCGGAATCGGTACGGCAGCGACTATTTCGCCTATCAAATGTATAGGCTATGAAGGAAAAGACTATGAAATTCAGCCTCTTACCGAGCAAAGCTTTGGCACAAAAGTCAAAAAATACCTAACTGACCTCTGTAAAGGACGGGTCAAAGATAATCACTCTTGGCTTACCGAGATTTTATAATCTCATTTTTATACTATTAAGCTCAAGCAAGTTGCTTGGGCTTTTATTTTGAATATCAGCATAAAACTAATCTTTGTGTCTTCTTAATCCTTGGCTTGTGTCTTCTTGATTCTTGGCTTGTGTCTTCACGAGCCAAAATCAATACTAATTTGTGAGGATATAAATTACAGAAAATAGTTTTTAAAAGAAATAATAATTGGGTAAAACCTAAAACCATTCTTATTTTTGTGTAAAATCAAGAACTAATTATTACCATCAAATAAAAATAAACACATGACCACACAACTCTCACCCGAAGTAGAAAATAAAGTAAATCAATGGCTCAATGGAAATTATGATGCAGCCACCAAATCAACCATTCAAGATTTGCTAGATGAAAAAAACTATACTGAATTGACAGATGCCTTTTACCAAGATTTAGCATTTGGCACTGGAGGTTTGCGAGGAATTATGGGAACAGGTTCTAATCGCATTAATAGATACACACTCGGAGCAGCCACACAAGGACTTGCCAATTATCTCAAAAAATCTTTTCCTGATATACAGATAAAAGTAGCTATTGCCTATGATAGCCGTAATAACAGTCCAGAATTTGCTCGCATCACTGCAGAGGTTTTTTCTGCCAATGATATTTATGTGTATCTTTTTGAAGAATTACGACCTACTCCTGAGCTTTCTTTTGCTATCAGAGAGTTAGGTTGCCAAAGTGGAGTAGTGATTACGGCTTCTCACAACCCCAAAGAATACAATGGCTATAAAGCCTATTGGGTAGATGGAGGACAGGTAGTAGCTCCCCATGATAAAAATATCATTGCAGAAGTCAATAAAGTGGGTGTAGATGATATTCTTTTTGAGGGAAAACCTGAAAACATTGAGCTTATCAGCACAGCCATTGATGAAAAATACCTTGCTCAGATTAAAGCACTTTCTTTTTCTCCCGAAGTCATTAAAAGGCAAAAAGACCTCAAAATTGTCTTTACACCTATTCACGGCACTTCTATTACACTCGTTCCTCAGCTCCTAAAAGACATGGGTTTTGAGAATGTGCATATTGTAGAAGAACAGGCTACTCCTGATGGTAATTTTCCTACAGTGGTGTATCCCAATCCCGAAGAAGCCGAAGCACTTAGCATGGGACTTGCCAAAGCCAAAGCTCTAGATGCTGATTTGCTCATGGGTACTGACCCTGATGCTGACCGTGTAGGCATCGCCCTTAAAAACCACAAGGGAGAATGGCAACTTCTTAATGGAAACCAGACAGCTACTTTGCTCATCAATCACCTCATACAAGCCCGTAAAAAAGCTGGAAAAATGCAAGGCAATGAATACATCGCCAAGACCATCGTAACAAGTAATTTGCTAGATGATATTGCCATTAAGAATGGCTTAGAAGTATTCAATACTTTGACAGGTTTTAAATATATCGCAGAAGTAATCCGTGAGAATGAAGGCAAAAAGTATTTCTTAGGAGGTGGTGAAGAAAGTTACGGTTATTTGGCAGGTGAGTTTGTGCGTGATAAAGATGCTATTCTTGCTTGTGGATTAATTGCAGAAATGGTTGCCTTTGCCAAAGACCAAGGGAAAAGCCCTTTTGAGCAATTGATTGACCTTTATGTAGAATATGGCTACTATTATGAAACTCTAGTATCGCTCACGAAAAAAGGGAAAGCAGGTGCAGAAGAAATTAAAGCCATGATGCAAGGCTTCCGTGATAATCCTCCTAAGACTCTAGGTGGAAGTGCCGTAGTCAAACTAGCAGATTATAACTCGAGTGAACTAACAGACCTCAAGACAAGAGAGAAAACACCTATTTCACTTGAGAAATCAAATGTATTGCAGTTTTTCTTAGAAGATGGAAGCAAGGTTTCTGCACGCCCTTCTGGCACCGAACCTAAGATTAAATTCTATGTGAGTGTCAAAACTGACCTTGCCAAAAGGGAAGATTATGATGCTACTGAAGCTAAAATGAAAGACAAAGTAGCTCAAATGATTAAAGATTTGGGTGTATAATTAATGGAGTAATTGAGTCATTCAATTTATAATGACTCAATCTTCTAATATATTGTCTTTTGATATTTTCATAAAAAACTGATTGTCAGTATTTTATTAGAATAACTCATCACTTAATAACCAATCATTTATAATTAATCTCTTACTTATGCGTATCGATATTATTACTTGTGTTCCTAAACTACTCGAAAGTCCTTTTGCACACTCTATCACCCAAAGAGCACAAGATAAGGGGTTGGTAAAGGTCATTATTCACGATTTGAGAGAATATAGTGAAGGAAAGCACCGAGCTATAGATGATTATTCTTTTGGAGGAGGTGCGGGCATGGTAATGATGATTGAGCCGATAGCACGCTGCATTGAGCAATTACAATCAGAGAGAAGTTATGATGAAGTAATTTATTTTACTCCTGATGGTATAACACTTGATCAAAAGATGACCAATCGGCTATCACTCCATAAGAATTTAATCATGCTTTGTGGACATTATAAAGGAGTGGATGAGCGAATAAGAGAATATTTTATTACTCAAGAAATCAGCATCGGAGATTATGTACTTTCAGGTGGAGAACTAGCTGCTGCTGTGCTCGCTGATGCTGTGATTAGGCTCATTCCAGGGGTGATTTCTGATGAAACTTCTGCCCTCACTGATTCTTTTCAAGATGATTTACTTGCTCCTCCCGTCTATACTCGTCCTGCAGAATGGCGGGGCAAGGTTGTCCCTGAGGTACTTCTCTCAGGTGATCATCAAAAAATAGAAGATTGGAGAGAAGCCCAAGCCTATGAGCGAACCAAAGCAAGAAGACCCGATTTATTAGAATAAAGTGAAGGCTTATTTTTTGCTTATAATTTCCTTAGACACAAGCAATGATAAGTGGTTCATGAAGACACGAACCACGGAAAAAGAACTCATCACTTATATCTCATACCTCGCTTAGACACAAATGTTAAATTCAATATAGTTTTTGACTTTATTTGATATAAATTGTACCTTGCAAGTATTAATTATGAATATTTCAACATAAAAGCATTTTTTTCGTTTTTAAGAGAGCCAAGTAACTGAGAAATCTGTTTACGTAATATAAAATGTCTTTTATGCACTTTATGACAAGTCATCAATGAATATTAAAGAAAAAATAGAAAGACCTTCTTCTCTTCTACTATTATTGGAGATGAGGGCACTCTTAGAGATGGGAGCTTACTTTTTGACAATGCCTTTCCTCAAAAACCTAGAATCTTACCCCAAAGGTGATGGACATCCTGTTCTGGTTCTTCCTGGTTTTACGGCAAGTGATGTCTCTACTCAGATTATCCGTTCTTTTTTAAATGAGCTAGGCTACCATGCTTATCCATGGAGCTTGGGTAGAAATTTGGCTAATTTTGAGGAGCTAGAAATAATGATGAATCAGCGTGTACAGTGGCTTAGTGAAGAATATGGACGCAAAGTGAGTATCATAGGATGGAGTTTGGGAGGAATTTATGCCCGTGAAATAGCCAAGTTTCAGCCAGAAAATGTGCGTCAGATTATCACACTAGGCTCTCCTTTTGCAGGCATAGGTGAGGAAAGCAATGCAGATTTACCTTATCAAATCCTTACAGGTAGTAAGAAAAAGAAAAAGGTAGATCAAGCTTTGATTGACCGTATCCTTACTCCTCCTTCTGTGCCTATGACGTGTATTTATAGCCGTACTGATGGCATCGTATCTTGGAAAACTTGTATAGAAACACAAGAAAGTCCTTTGATAGAAAATATAGAGGTGTGGGGAAGCCATTGCGGATTAGGACATAACCCACTGGTTCTTAATCATATAGCAGAACGTCTGGCACAAGTTGAAGGTCAATGGAAACAATTTAAACAAAAAGAGGTGGCTTAGCTTACAAGCCTCATTATGATTTTATTTTAGAGGTGCAAGCAAAGATGTTTGCACCCACTACCGCAAGTCTTCAGCGAAGTGGTGCTTGTGCTAGGTGGAGGAATATTATTCTAAATTAAGTACCTAAATAGTTACTAATTTTCTTTACTAAAACACAAATAATTATGACATTCTACAATAAAATAAAATGGGTTCTTGGTATTCTAATGGTTTTTGTTCTAATTGTTGCTACAAATTTAATAGACAGGAGTAACTTTATCCAAGTTAGGGATTCAGTGGTTACGATTTATGAAGACAGACTTATTGCGAATGATTTGATTTTTGAAATATCAAAATTAGTACAAGAAAAAGAAATTGCAGTTGCATTATCAGACTCAATATTTTATTCGCAAAAAAATAGTAAAATTAACAACAATATCCAAGAGTTTGTATCAAGATTTGAACAAACAAAAGTTACTGTCAATGAAAGAAGAGTTTTTGACGAATTGAAAAATAATTTAGAAGCTTTGAAGAACTCTGAGAATACCTTTATTCAATCAAAATTTATACAGAAAGAAATGCTAGTTAAGCATATTGCTAATGTTGAAGAAAATCTTCATGAATTGTCTAAAATTCAGCTAAATGAAGGTCAAAGACAAATGTTAATTAGTAAAAGAGTCCTAGATACTGTAGAGTTATTTACTCAAATTGAAATATATTTCTTAATTGTTCTCGCAATTATAGTTCAGATAATTGTTATCTATAAGCCAAAAGAAGAGTAAGAAGAGTTTAGTCTCCTAACCCCCTTTGGTCTCAGCATCTTACTTATCCACAACAGAAAATGTTCTTAGCATCTCGAACGCTTAAAGACAATTTCAGAAAAAAAGCAAAAAACCCTTACAAAGTAAGCTTTACTTTTCATCATTAGCTTCAAGTTTCCCCATGGAAGACTGAAAGCAGCTAGGGATAGATAATTAAGAACCAAGCTATTTTGAAGACAGTTTCAGAAAAAAATATGTATTTTTGTATTCTTAAATCCCAAAAATACTATGATGTTTCGTACTACTGAAATTACTTCACCCGAACTTACTTCTGATAATCCTTTACACCAAAGGCTTCTCAAACCTTATATAGAAATCGCTCCAACACTACACGGCAATCTGCTAGAAGTAGGCTGTGGAGTAGGAAGAGGTTTAGAGATTTTGAGGAATCACTGTGATACCTATACAGGCATTGACAAAAACGCCAAACTCATAGACTGGCTCAAAGGTGAATACCCTGCCGAAAATTTTATTGCGATGCACATTCCTCCTTTTGCAGAGTTAGAAGATAATACGTATGATTTTTTGGTTAATTTTCAAGTAATAGAGCATATCCAAGATGATGATAAATATGTTTCTGAGATTTATCGTGTCTTAAAGCCTGGTGGCAAAGCAATCTTTACAACTCCTAACCGCAAACGTTCATTGACTCGCAACCCGTGGCATGTTCGTGAGTATTTTTCAGGAGAATTAATTGGTTTATTGCGTAAATATTTTCCTGAAGTAGATGCAAAAGGCATCGCTGGAAATGAAAAAATAGAAGAATACCTCAAAGCCAATAAAGAATCTGTAGAAAAAATAACTCGTTGGGATTTCCTCAAGCTTCAATATCGTCTGCCAAGATGGATGCTACAAGTTCCTTATGACGTGCTAAACCGTGTGAATAGAAATAAACTTCAAAGCCAAGCTGAAGGACTCGTCATAGAAATCAAAGACACCGACTATTTTCTTACAGATGATTTAGACAACTGCCTAGATTTTTATTTTATTGCTACTAAATAAATGAGAGATAAGTTATTGGCTCATAAGAATCTGATAATGAGTGTTTTACTAAAAAAACGAGTTTTTATTTTGAAAGTGTTATAAAAATTAGAGATATTTTATTCATGCAAAATTACGATTATATCATCATCGGTGGGGGGATTGTAGGTCTTGCTACGGCATTAAACCTTCAACAACAAAGACCTAAAGCCAAAATAGCCCTTATCGAAAAAGAAAATACCCTCGCCCAGCACCAAACAGGGCATAATAGCGGTGTAATTCACTCAGGGATTTACTACAAACCTGGCAGCCTAAAAGCACTCAATTGCTTGAAAGGATACCAAATGCTTCTTGATTTTTGTGATGCACAAGAGATTAAATACGACCTCTGTGGAAAAGTGATTGTAGCTTCTGACCAGTCTGAAATTCAAGCACTCAAAGATATATTTGAGCGTGGAGAAGCCAATAGCTTAGAGGGATTAAAATGGCTCAGACAAGAGGAAATTACTGACTATGAACCTCATGTAAAAGGCATTGCCGGTATCTTCGTGCCGCAGACAGGTATTATTGATTACAAAGAAGTTTCTCTAAAGTATGCCCAGCTTTTTAAAGAGGCAGGAGGAGAAATATTCTTGGGTGAAAAAGTACTCGGAATTACTTCTGAGGGTAAAAAATCACTTGTGATGACCACCCAAAAAGCTTACAGTACTCAGCTTGTGATTAACTGTGCAGGCTTATATTCTGATAAAGTAGCCCAAATGACTCAAAAAGAGGTGAATGTTAGGATTATTCCTTTTAGAGGTGAATATTATGAACTCAATCCTGATAAGCAATATTTGGTCAAAAATTTAATTTATCCTGTCCCTAACCCTAATTTCCCATTTTTAGGTGTTCATTTTACCCGAATGATTCACGGAGGAATAGAAGCTGGGCCTAATGCAGTTTTTGCATTTAGGAGAGAAGGCTATCGTAAAACAGATGTGAATTTTGCAGAATTATCAGAGGCTTTGCGTTGGCCTGGCTTTCAAAAAGTAGCGATGCAATACTGGCAAATAGGTCTAGGAGAAATGTATCGTTCTTTCTCAAAGGCTGCTTTTGCAAAGGCACTCCAAAAATTAGTGCCAGAAGTACGAATGAGTGATTTAAAACCTGTAGAAGCAGGCGTGCGTGCCCAAGCTTGTGATAGAGAAGGTGGTCTATTAGATGATTTTAAGATTTTGGAAGAAGATAAATTTATTCACGTCCTCAATGCACCTTCTCCAGCAGCTACTTCTTCACTTGCTATCGGAGATACAGTTGCTAAAATGGCTTTGATGAGAGAATGATTTAATGAAGGATTGATTTGATGAGGGTTGAGGAATTGATTTAATGAGGGATTGAGTGTTGATTTAATGAGGATTGAGGGATTGATTTGATGGAGGTAAAAAGACTTCTTATACTTCCTTCTTACTTCTAAAATCCTCACTCCTCACTTCTAAAACTCCTACTTCTATCCTTTACTAAATCTATCCTTCTAGCTTCTAAAATTCTCGCTTCTCACTTCTAAAACTTCCTAGCTAGTCTCTGTGATGAGTGTAAAAAAGAAATAGAGTAATCTAAAACTCAATAAAATCAAGACAACACCTATAAAATTATTGATTCTGTTGAGCAGTAAAGTACTTAGACCTTTGCCTGTCTGATTGGCTATGTAGGTCTTAAACAAGTCTGTAGAAAAGACTGTTGCGAGAACTGTGACATAAAAAATAAACACCTCTGAGGGAGCATAATCACGAAGTTGGTTTACAGTAGCGACTACAAAAACCCAAAGCCCAAAGGTGAAAGGATTTAAAATATTAAGACCAAAACCTTCTATCACATATTGATAATCTGGAATATCAGAGGATAACTGATGTAAAGCTGCCTTCTTATGTTCTTGGAGTGATTTTAAACCAAAGATAAATACTAAAACTCCTCCTACCAAACTAAATACTGCTTTAAAAATATGGCTATCATAAATATGGGAGAGTCCAAAGTAAACTAGCAGAACTATGATTAAATCACTTATCAAGATTCCAGAAGCGAATAACGCTCCTTTTTGGAAATTTTGATGAATTCCGATTTTGATAAGCGTGAAAAAGGAAGGACCAAGGGCAGCAAAGGCTAAGAGTAAACCTGCTAAGACTCCGCTAAATATGATTTCTAAAAGCATACTGACTACTTTTAATGATATGTTTTTTTAATAAGCCTTGTAATTGTATAAAAAAGACTTTATATAAACACAAAACTAATTAAAATACGTGTAGTGGTCAAAGAATGTGTTTAAATCATTAGAGAAGATTAAGAACTCGGGTAAGATATTTTTTCTATAGTGATATTTTTAAGAAGAACTTCCCAATCATCTGCACATTGTTGCATGTCTTCATCATCTTCTTCATAATACCATTGAAGATGTACAGGATGTCCCTTGCTTGCTAATTGGTCTAAATCCTTAAACATCTCCACGAAGCATTTCCCTGAACTAGTGTTAAAGTATTCTAGCTTAAAAATCACTACCGTACTACCTTCATTTGGGCTTTTTACATATTCCTTTACCCAATCTAGCATTGGACGATAAAACTTAGTAGAAACATCAGGCATAGATTTAAAACCTGTGATTTCTATTCTTCCCTTTTGATTATCAAAATTGATATAAGGGGTTTTCTTGGTTTCGATGACTCGGATTGATTGCATATTACTTCCCGTTTAATAGCTAAACTTACATATTTTTTTTGTGTTTTACAAGAGATTACAAAATTACTTATTTTTTATTTAATATTTTTTCTAACGCTTTAGGAGCTACCAGAGTTTCTTGTCTTATTTTTTCTTGTAACTTCAAAAAACCACCTATAAGAGCCTCTGGACGAGGGGGACAACCTGGCACATACACATCTACTGGGATAATTCTATCTACTCCTTTGACTACATGGTAGCCATGTTCCCAATAAGGACCTCCACAATTAGAGCAAGAACCCATAGAAATGACATAGCGAGGTTCTGCCATTTGCTCATATAATCTTCGGACACGGTCTGCCATCTTGAAGGTAACAGTGCCAGCTACTATCATCACATCTGACTGACGAGGAGAAGGGCGAGGAAATACTCCAAAGCGATCTAAATCGTAGCCCGAAGCAAAGGTCGACATCATCTCAATAGCACAACATGCCAAGCCAAAACCCATAGGCCAAAGTGAGGAGAGTCTTGCCCAGTTCATGAGGTCTTCGGCTTTGGTCAGAATAATGCCTTCTTCTTTAAATTGAGTATCTAGTAAGCTCATTTATATTTAATTTTAAGTAATATTAATATCAAGTACTTTTATGTTTGTAAAAGTAACTTATGTAGTCATTAAATCAAGAAAATCATAGAATTGTTTTGTAAGAGTAATCAGAATTGGGATTACTGGTCTTTCCACCTCCATAAGTATCTACAGGCTACGCTTCTGTAAGGTTGCCAAGCACTTGCGATTCTTGTCATCTCTTGTTTCATTGTTTTTTTATTGCTATTGTCTATCTTATAGAGTGCCATCATAGCTTGTTGTATGCCAAGGTCATCTTCTGGAAAGACATCCAAACGCCCTAAATTAGACATTAACAGCATCTCCACAGTCCATTTGCCTACTCCTTTGATTTCGGTAAGATAATTAATAATCTCAGTATCAATCATTTTACTAAGTCTTTCATACTCCATCCCTCTTTCTATAGAGAAAAGAGTAATATTCTGTATATATCCTGCTTTTTGCTTAGATAAACCCACACTGCGAAGTTCTTCAAGAGAAGCTTTGATAACTTGCTGAGGCGTAGGATTATTGTCAAAAAAGACCAAAAATCTTTCATAAATTGTCTTGGCTACTTTGGTAGAAAGCTGCTGACTAATGATAGCTCTGAGCAGAGATAAGTAGGTATTTCCGTCTGTGTGTGTTTGTACTAAGGGAAATTCTAGCACATCTACTAACTCTTTAAGTTGAGTATCTTTGCTTAGGTGAGAGACGATTTCTTTCATGCTATTTCTTCTTGATAACTATAGAGATAGGTAGATAACCTTCCACAAATATAGTTTTTTTAAGAAATAGCATGAAGTTTTAGAGTTATAAATAAATGATGAGTGATGAGTTATCTTCGTAAGATTATGATAATCATATTTTTATAACAAGATTAAAGTATAAACTAATTTTGACCATCTACTTAAAGTTAGTCTATTTATCCAATTTCTTGATTTCTTGGACAATAGAGTTCTGAGGATACGCTAAAAGATTCATACAAAGCTGCTTGAGTGCTGCAATTCTATCTTCTTGGTATAGCGTATGTGCTTTTTCTAAAGACTGTTGGGCTACTTCAAACTTTTGCTGATTAAAATACCAAACAGCATGGTTATACATCTGCAAACCCATCAATTCTCTCAGGCTTACTTTTCTATTAAAACTGGGGTGATAAGGATGCTTTGTTTGCTGATTCGCAAATGTATATTGTCTTTCTAATTGACTGATAAGGTTTTCGCTGTCTATGAAGCCACTCAAAGCACTGGTAGATTCTAGCAATATTTTATCCTTAGAATCAAGTTTGATTAGTATATAAGCATGAAAAGGTGTTTCGTGAATCTCTACTTTGTAGCCAGCTTTCTCGAAAGCATAAGCTAATAAAGCCGAGCCACTTACACAATCATACTCTCCCTTTTCAAAAAAACGGTTTTCAGGGCTGTAATTATGATAGTTTTTCAAAAAACTTCTATGTACTTGGTTAAACAAATACCTGAAGACTTTCTTTTTATTTTTGGTATTTCCAAATCGTTCTTGATGCTTCGAGATAATGGATTCTAGTTTCGTTAATTTTTCATTTATTAAAGTTATATCTTCTTTCTCCCCTAAAACTTTTGCCATCAAAGCAGAGTCAGAAATATTTGGATTGGTAATAAAATCTTGGTCTGGTGGTTGAGCCCATATAAAGCCCAAACTCCAGAAGTAAATCATCAGACAAGAGATAAAATTCTTTTTCATGTTAATTTAATTTAAAGTTTAGTGTGCAAATTTAACAAAAACTTAATATTAAATTAACATTAAAGTAACTTTTTATTCACATTAGCTACTTTTTGTAAAAATTAATACTTTTATCAAGGGTTAAAAAAGCTGCTACGAAAATTTAAAAGAGTATAAACAATTGAATTTCAATAAATTACGTTGCTTTAACATAAAAAACCTAGCCACATAAATTTTTTATAGATTAAGTGGTATTTTTATGGCTAAATTATTCTATAAATAAATAGAAGTTTTAGAATACTTTTATCGCTAAATCAGGAATAACAAAATGTTGATTATGGTAAATTGTCTCCTAGGTTATTACGAAATAAAAATCTCCTTTTAGAAGCACTAAGCACTTCATTTGGAGTGATGATATTAGTTCTGATTATATTTCTTATACTACAATCTATTCCTGAGAAATATATCATTCGGAAAGGAATATAATCTAATCCTAACCTAGGTTTAGTAGAAGAAGAAAGGTATTTTGAAAATGAAGGGAACAAGAAACTGATTCCAAGCAAAGAGTCAGCTTCTATAAAAGTACTTACTTGGTTGTTGATTGTAAGTACTATTTGTACAGGTCTTTATAATCTTAATCAATTTTATTAAATATAGGTTAAAACCGTTTCAAGAACTATTCCACGATATTATTTACCTTAGGAAGGGTAAAAAAGAAAGTGCTTCCAACTCCTACAGTACTTTCTACCCACATTTCTCCATTATTTTTTTCTATAAAATCTTTGCAAAGGTTTAGCCCAAGTCCTGTTCCCTTTTCATTGGCAGTGCCTCGTGTAGTGAAGTTTTGATTATTAAAAAGTTTGGATAAATTCTCAGGTGAAATTCCCCGTCCTGTATCTTTTATACAGAGCTGAATCATCTTTTCTTGCTCTATAGTTTTTAAGTAAATAGCATCTTCTGGATTACAAAACTTTAAAGCATTGCTGACAAGGTTTCGAAACACTAAATCAATCATATCTGGGTCTGCAGAAACAAGTGTACCTGTTGGGATTTCATTATAGAGTTTAATATTTTTCTCTTTGGCAACTTTCTCAAATAGGTTTGCTTTACTTTGAGCGATTAGATAGATATCAAAGTCTTCCTTCTCTATATTCAAGCCATGCATCTGACTTTTTGTCCAGTGTAGTAGATTGTTGACCAAATCAGAAGTATAGCTAATGTTTCTGTTGATTCCAGGGAGAATTTTTTTTAATTCTTGGTCAGAAAGATGTTCATCTTGTACTAAAGCCATGACTCCTTCTAGCTGTGCGATAGGGCTTCTGAGGTCGTGTGCTACGATGGAGAACATTCTGTCTTTGATTTGATTAACCTCTTCTAATTGCTGTGCTTGTTGAGTAAGTTTTTCTTTCTGTTGATTTATCATGTCATTTCTCTGCCAAAGTTGCTCATGAGTTATTTTTAGTTTTTGGCGACTAAACCAAACATAAACTGCAAATAAAAGAATCAAAAAGGCTACTACTATGAGGGCTATTTTTTCATATTGACTTCTTTGAAGAGTTTTTTCTTGAAGTATCTTTTCACGTGTGAGTATTTCATTCTCTTTTTGTTTTTTCTCAGTTTCATACTCGGCTTGGATTTGATTAAGTTGTCTAAATTTTTCTTCCGAAAAAATAGAATCTTTTGCTATCACAAAAAGCTTGTATTGCTCCAGAGCCTTTGCTGGCTCTCCAGTATCAGCATAGAACTCAGAGAGAATATGATAGTTTTCTTTTATAATCTCTCTGTAGCCTTCTTCTTGGGCTGTTTTTTGACTTTTTTTAACGTACTCTTCTACTAATGACCATTGCTCACGCTTTAAATAGACGCTCCCAAGATTTTGCATTGTCAGCGATTGCCAGTATTTAGATTGATTTTGATTGGCAATTTTAAGGGCTTGTTGATATGATTTTAGGGCTTCGTCATAGTTACCCATTTTTTTGTGGACAGTGCCTAAGCTATTTAGATTTAATCCTACTCCATTGATTTCTTGTATCTTTAGGTAATTATTGGCTGACTCTTGAAAATAAACGATGGCAGAGTCATATTTTTGTTGTTCCTCGAGGAGTTGTCCAAGATTATTCTGTGCATAGGCTACACCCGCCTGATGTTGTGCCCTCTCAGCTAGGTGTAATGCTTTTAGAAGATAAAAAGAAGCTTTATCGTACTGTTGTAACTTGGTATAAACCATCCCTATATTACTCAGCGTGATATCCATTCTTGCAGGATGGTCTATTTTTTCAAAAATATGAAGTGCTTTTAGATAATATTCTATGGCTTCTTTGTATCTACTTTGTGCCCAGTAGATTGCTCCTACATTATTGTAGCGCAGCCCTAAGAAAAGTTGTATTTCGGGATAATCCTTCTGTTCATCAGTGATTAGTTGAGCAATTTCTATTGATTTTTGATGATTTTCAAGTGCTTTGCTGAGTTTGCCCCATTGCCAATAATTATAAGCTATATCCGAAAAAGTAATTGCCAAATCTAGTTTTCTTTCAAGTGATTGAGGCGTACTTTTTACTAATGCTTCTCTCATTTTAAGTGCCTTCTGATAATAAGGCAACGCCCCTTCCCAATCTTGGTTATTTACTTTTGAGTACAAATCTCCCCAGTGATTGTAGGCAAGAGCCTCTGATACAGGATCTTTTAATTGTCGAGCTAGTTTGATAGCTTTTCGCACACAAGTAATTCCTTCAGGAGAAGGATGATTCTGATTGTATAATTTTGCTAAATCATTATAAAGCTGAAGTCTTACCTTAGAGGATATATTGGTTTTTAGTATTTGTTCGAGACTATCAACAGGTGATGCTTTTTGGGCTTTGATACTAAGATTTACACCTAGACTTATTAAAATCAATAGCCAAAGTATTTTTTTGTTCATATATTAAGTTCAGCATTCATTTTTGAGATTTAGAATGTGATTTTACGATAAAATATTGGTATTGTTTTATAAAAACAGCTACGAATAAAAACTATGATTCTTTCACTATCATTATTTTGCTTAGAAAAAGAATCGAACACATAATTAACTATAAATATACGAATAAAAAAATAAGGCTCTAAATATTATCAATAATAAATTTAGAGTCTTATCATATAGAGTGAATTTAACTTACTGCTTATCAATGACTAATAAGCAAATCCTCTTGATAAAACATCTGGACTTCTCCCAAAATATCTATGACTTCTCCCATAGATTCTGCTTCTACCAGACGCATTCTAAATTCTTTAAAATGAGGAAATCCTCTAAAATAATTGGTATAATGACGACGCATCTCAAAGATACCAAGCTTCTCACCTTTCCACTCAATAGATTTGATAAAATGCCTTTTACATACTTCTACACGCTCCTCTAGTGTAGGAGGTGCAAGGCGTTCTTGAGTTTTAAAGTAATGCTTGATTTCTCTAAAAATCCAAGGATAACCAATCGATGCACGCCCAATCATGATTCCATCTACTCCAAATTTATGTCGGTATTCCCAAGCTTTCTCAGGTGAGTCTATATCTCCATTGCCAAAAATCGGAATGTGAATATCTTGGTGATTCTTGACTTCTGCGATAGGTCTCCAATCAGCTTCTCCTTTGTACATCTGCTTGCGAGTACGCCCATGAATGGTCAAGGCTTGTATGCCCACATCTTGTAACCTTTTGGCTACTTCTATGATTTTAATGCTATTTTCATCCCAGCCGAGTCGAGTCTTGACAGTTACGGGCAGTTTGACTTGCTTGACTATCTCTTCGGTCATTTTTTGCATCTTGGGTAGGTCTTGTAAGATACCAGCCCCTGCTCCTTTGCAAGCTACTTTTTTGACGGGGCAACCATAGTTAATGTCTATCAACTCAGGTCTTGCAGCTTCTGCTATTTCGGCAGCCTGACGCATAGATTCTATTTCTGCCCCAAAAATCTGAATGCCAATAGGGCGTTCATAGTCATAGATGTCAAGTTTTTGGACACTTTTATCGGCATGCCTGATGAGACCTTCGGCAGCTATAAACTCTGTGTACATCATATCCACTCCATTTTCTTTGCACACTGCCCTAAAAGGTGGATCACTCACATCTTCCATGGGTGCTAATAAAAGTGGAAACTCACCTAACTCTATGTTGCCTATTTTGACCATTTGCTATGATTATTTATAAAAAATTAAATTTTATTTCTGATTATAATGCAAAAAAAGCATTTTTTTGGCTCATAATCAGGTATTGTTACTGAGAATTTGTAAACTAAATTAAGATGCGTACTTTTGAACAATAAATTTGACTTGTTTACTTCTAAAAAATGAATGTAAAAATTAAACACGTTCCAGCCTATCTTGGTTTCTCAAGAATTTTACTTTTAATTGGTATTTTCTTAATTCTGCTTTCATTGTCCAGCACATTGGCTGCCTCATTGTTGGCTTATTTTTATGATATTCCTCTCAAAGAAATACCCAAGTTGATGCAAGATGTACCTCGCACTGCTCGCCTACGGCAGATGAACCTTATTTTTCAGGGAGTCTCTGCCTTGGGAGGTTTTATAATCAGTGCTTGGATTTTTATAAGCCTTGTAGAGAGAGAAAGTTTTAAAGTACTTAACCCTCGGTCTGCTTTTAATGCTAAAAACGTTGCTTTAGTAACTGTATTATTTTTGGGTGTGATGCCTTTTAGTTCTTGGCTAATAGACTTGAATGCACACCTAGATTTTCCTAGTTTCTTGAGTGAGTTTGAAAACTGGGCTCACCAAAAAGAAAAAAGACTCTCAGAGCTTACTTTTTTTCTGATTAGATTCCAAAGTTTTGGAGAATTTTTACTAGGATTTTTAGTGATTGGTGTTTTGCCAGGGATAGGAGAAGAGTTGATTTTTAGAGGGATTTTACAAAGAAATCTAATCTCTTATATTAATCCTCATATAGCTATCTTGCTGACTGCCATCATATTTAGTGCTATTCATTTGCAGTTTTATGGTTTCTTTCCACGTATGTTCTTAGGCTTATTATTGGGCTATGTCTATTTTTGGAGTGGTAATTTAAACCTTGCTATCTGGGCACACATCTTTAATAATGGCTTTACGCTCACGATGGTTTATCTCTATCAACAAGGACTCATAAGCTACAACCTCATGCAAATTAAGGCTATGCCTTGGTACTTGGTCTTACTTTCGGGCTTGCTAACCACAGGTATTTTATTTTTATTTTGGAAGCGGAATAATCTTAGTGAGAGAGGAGTTATAAATGATAAGTTATGAGTTTGTAATAATTTGATAATGAGAATTTTACTCAAAAAAATGAGTGCTTTATTTTGAAGGGCTTACTTATTAAAAAAAACAAGGAATAATCTAAGTTCCAAACTTATATTTCATTGAATATTGATAGTTTTGTGAGGAATCACTCAGTTTATTTTTCATTAAAAATTCTAGAATCTAAGATGCAAAAGCGATTTATTATATTCCTTATTTTTTCATTTTCATTATTCTCTTGTGCTTTGGCTCAAGATGACTACCTACGCCAAAACGAGATAGATATCCTTCATTATTCTTTCAAGATTACCTTAGAAGATTCTCAAGATTTGATATTAGGCGAGACTACTTTAAAAATAAAATTTAAAGATAAAGTGAAGGCTTTTTACCTAGATTTAGTCAAAAAAAATAACACAGGCAAGGGAATGGCTGTGCAAAGTGTAATGTATGATAATCAAAATTTAGCCTTTCAACATCACCAAGACCGTCTTTTTATTCCGATTCCTTTTGAAAAAGAAATAGATACAAGCAAAACCTATTCGTTTACAGTTCGCTATGTAGGAATCCCTACAGATGGGCTCGTGATTTCTAAAAATAAATTTGGAGAACGTACATTTTTCGGAGATAACTGGCCTAATAGAGCACATTGTTGGCTTCCTGTGATAGACCACCCTTACGAAAAAGCAACTTGCGAGTTTATAGTCAATGCTCCAGACCACTACCGCATCATAGGCAATGGAGCACTCCAAAAGCAAGAAGACCTAAGTGGTAATAGAAGACTCACACACTGGTCTTGTGCCGAAGTATTGCCCACCAAAGTAATGGTTATCGGGGCAGCTCGCTTTTCGGTGGAGGTGGTTGACAGTCTGAGAAATATCCCAATTGAAAGCTGGGTGTATCCTCAAAATGAAAAAGCCGCATTTTATGATTTTGCCTTAGCCCCTAAGATTTTACGCTTTTTTGAGGAGAAAATAGCCCCTTACCCTTATGAAAAACTAGCCAATGTGCAATCTACCACCCGTTATGGTGGAATGGAAAATGCAAGTAATATTTTTTATGACGAAAATGCTCTCAATGGCAAGCGTACTTGTGAAGACTTGATAGCACACGAAATCGTACATCAGTGGTTTGGCAACTCTGCCTCCGAAGCTGATTGGCATCACCTCTGGCTCAGTGAAGGTTTTGCTACTTACCTCACGCATGTCTATTTTGAAGAAACTTATGGGCGAGAAAGCATGCAAAAACGAATGGAAGAAGACCTCAGCAGAGTAAGCTACTTTGCCAAAACCAATAAGGATGCCCGCATTATCAATCCTACTATTAAAGACCTTAATAACTTGCTCAATGCTCTCAACTACCAAAAAGGAAGCTGGTTACTTCACATGCTTCGCTTTCAGCTAGGAGATGACTTATTCTGGAAAGGCATCAAAGCGTACTATCAAAAATATCAATTTAGCAATGCACTTTCTGAAGATTTTCAGAAAGTTATGGAAGAAACTTCTGGTCAGAAGTTAGATTGGTTTTTTAAACAATGGCTTTACGAGTCTGCCTTGCCTTCACTCAAAATCACTTGGAAATATCTCCCCGAGAAGAAAAAAACACAAATAGAATGTAGCCAAACACAAGCAGGTGATTTTATCTTTCAATACCCTCTTGAGATAGAGATTCAGACTCCCAATGCTAAAGCTCCAAAAATAGAAAAAATACAAATTACACAAAAAACAGAAGTATTTGAAATCAATTCTTCTACGCCTCCCTTTGCCATCAAAGCGGATTCCAATCATTGGCTACTTTTAGAAGTAGAAGTTAAAAAAGGAAATTAAATAGTAGGTCTTATATCTGAACTGAAGTATTTACTTTGAGAAAATACTTGGATAACACTATTTTCACTCATTTTTAGAGTCAAATTTCCAAGTGTGGGAAATTTATATTGTTTTACAAATTTATGGTTATTTAGATTTATAAATAAGTTTGTTTTAACAAATCGATAAAGCTCTGAAAATAGTCTTTAAAGGCTTAAAAAGCCTTTTTGAGTGTTTAAATGATGCTTATGTAAGAAATTTTTTATTTTGTGAAATTCTATTTTATGTTTAGGCTTAATAATTGGAAACATTAAGAAGAATTATCTTTTAAATAACGTAGTGATATAAAAAGTAAACAAAATCATTGTAATGAAAGCCATACATCAAACATTTAATCCTTATTCTTGGGTCTTGACCTTAACGG
>Ga0163144_10011758_pt1 | contig 18485 bp, 10 predicted proteins | sample OliLak19BULKMAT1_FD_123175 | JGI IMG/M metagenome (GOLD analysis project Ga0163144, IMG submission 123175) | Freshwater microbial mat bacterial communities from Lake Vanda, McMurdo Dry Valleys, Antarctica - Oligotrophic Lake LV.19.BULKMAT1 | ecosystem: Environmental > Aquatic > Freshwater >... | reverse complement strand
AGCTAAGGCGACTCGTCAATGCGTTTGAATTACTGGCGTCGTTGTCATTTGCCTCGATGCGCGTGAGTCCGCCGAGCGTTGTGCCGCTATAGACCGCGAGGACGGTGTCGTAATTGCTTCCGGCGGTATGCACCGTGACCGTGCCACTGAAGGGAGGAACCCATTCCCACCAGAGGGTCGAACTCGCGGGAAGATCGGCGTGGGCCGGTTCGCCCTGATCGATCTCGGCCGAGGCGGATTGATTGCTCGAACGCAGGTTGAGATTGTTACTGGTGAAGCGGGGACGGGAGCCGAAGTCGTCATTGAACGGCCGGTTGGACCCGCCGCGGAGGGCGTTATCCAGATTGAGCCGGCCGCCGGTTTGGGCGCGACCGGCGAAGCGCTCGCCCGGATCGGCTCCGCGCAGCAGGCGGTTGATCAACTGGCGGTAGGTGTCGGATGGATACAGGGCTTTCAGCAAGGCGAGGGCGCCGGAGACATGGGGCGCGGCCATGGACGTGCCGCTCAAGCTGAGGGTGCCGGTATTACTGGAATGGCTGAGCGAGACGATTTCTGAACCGGGGGCAAAGATATCGACCGGCGAGCCGTAGTTTGACGACAGCGCGAGTTCGTCGCGACGGGTGGAGTTGCCAACCGTGACGATGTTGTCGAGCGCGTGATTGGCGGGAAAGAATCGAGATACGTCCATGTTGGCGGCGGAATTGCCGGCGGCAGCGACGAACAAGACGCCGGCATCGCGCGCCGCCGTGATAGCGGCGAGTTCCGTGTTCGAGAACCCGCTGTTACCGAGCGCGCCGTAGCTTGCGTTGATGATGTGTGCTCCGTTTTGGACTGCGTAATTCACGCCGCGGGCAATATCGGAAACGGAGCCGCTGCCCGTCGCGGGAAATACTTTAACCGCCATGATCTGCACCCGCCAGGCGACGCCGGAGGTGGCGATGCCATTGTTGCCGACGGCTCCGATCGTACCGGCGACGTGCGTGCCGTGACCATTGTCGTCGGTCGGATCGCCACTCTGCGAGCCGCCCGCAAAGCTGGCGCCATGGATGTCGCCAAAGGTTGGATTCGGGTTGCGCCAGAGGTTTCCCTGCAGGTCCTGGTGAGTAAGGTTCACGCCCGTATCAACCACCGCGACGACGATGTTACTGGCGTCGCGCGCGAGGTCCCAAGCGTTCGTGGCCTTGATGTCCGCGCCGCCGACTCCACTCGACTGGCCGGAGTTGCGCAGGGCCCAAAGGGCGCCGTCTAAAAACCGCGGATCGTTCGGCTCGATCGCGATATGCCGCAGGTAGTCGGGCTCGACAAATTCATAGAGCCCGCTCGCCTGGAGCCGGCGGAGGGCGGCATCGGTATTGTCGGTGGCGTCGACGTCGATCACCCGCAGATCGCGGAAGCGGGCGAACCGCTCCCGGACGCGGATGCCATCGCGTTTCTCCTCGGCATCAATATTAGCGCGGCGTCCTGGGTACGGCCGGGCGAGGAGGACGCGTTCGCGATAACCCTGACGAATTTCCTTCTCCGTGAACGGCGTGGTGCGTTCGCGCAGGACGGGCGGCTCGTTCGCAGCGCGAACCGGGGGTGCCAGGGGGGACAGAGTCACCAGCACGACCAACCCGAAGAGTAACAGGCGCGATTTCAATAGGCGCCTAATTAGATGAGAAGTGGCAGGAGACAAGACGACTCCGATCGCGAGTGGCTGACATCGGACAACTGTGTCCGGGCCCGCGATTTCCCGGATTTTCCTGGCATCTCCTCCGGATCCGACGCGCCGTTGGTCAGAAAAATTATGGTTCCTCGCTGTTTCCGGTGAGCACAGAAGAATGAACCGAAGATAACGGAGGAAACGAAGATCCAATCTTCCTGGCGCACACCTTCGTTTTCTTTGTTACCGCTTGTGTTCAATTCCGACGCGCGCCTGCCTCGCGTTTATCCACTGAAACCAGCGAAGATCAGATTTCAGGGTTCGAAAAATTAGCGTTCATTAGCGAAGATTAGCGTTTCCTCCGGCCTTGGTCTCTCCGTCTCGTCCGCAGATTCTATGAGTGAAGCCGCCGCGTTTTCCAAGTCCGGGATCGTGACGGAAAAGACAGGGAGGAACGCTAATCTCCGCTAATCTATCCCACCCGGAATGAACCTCTGAGATCAGATTTCAGGGTTCCTCGCTGTTTCCGGTGAGCACAGAAGAATGAACCGAAGATAACCGAGGTAACGAAGATCCCATCTTCCCGGCCCCCGGGGCCACCGCTTCTGTTCAATTCCGATGCGTACCTGCCTCGCGTTTATCCACTGAAACCAGCGAAGATCCAAAATTATCTCCAGAGCATGCTGAGTACGAACAGAAGGACCGCGCCAAAGGCGTTGGCCAAGGTGAACGGCTCGTCTCGCATGCTCGCGTCCCATTCGCGATCATCGGATCGCGTGGGCGCACTCACCTCGGACTCGGCTGACGGTGGACGGCCGTAGTGGGTCGATAGGGTTACTTGTCCTGACCGCATTCGTGCCGTGATGTGCGCGGACGACGACAGCGCAATGCGAGAGAGCGATCCCACGAGGAGAAAGAGGAAATACTGCACGGGTACGACGAGGACCAGCCAGCCGAACATCGCCACGAGGAGCGCAATCGACAGGACAAGGACGAGTAGAAATTCAAATCCCAGGGACTTGGGCTGACTGCGTGATTGCACGTGCGTGCCGATTGCCATCAGCGGAAGTCCGGCGACCTGCAGCCAGGCGCCCAGGTAGTTTAGAGGGTTGGTTGAAAGCAGTGCGGGATTCTTATCGAGTCCGCCCCAGGCACTCCCAAATGCGACCGTCGCCAATGCTATAATGGGACCGGCGTTGGCATACCATTCGAGATAGTTGCGACCGAAGAACGTTCGGAAGACCCAGAAATTAACTGCGCTGACGACGAGGAAGCCGACGAAGGTCAGGACGACGATCGTCCGAGGTTGGATCGATGGATTCATTGAGGGTACGGTTGCGGACTTGGGGGGGACGAGTACGATTTGATGCATTGAACAGACCCACCTCGTTCGGTGAATGAAAGAGCGAATGGCACTCGGTGGGTGTTGGTTCTCCTCTGACAGGTGGGGCAGTTCCGGTGAATCAATGCGCCTGGCGAACTGTGGTCAGACCGAAGCAAAACGCCGCGTCTGGCAAGGCCGGAGACGTTGGATCGGAAACAGATCGAACGATTCGAAACCGTCGCGGTCCGCCACGGACCCATATATATATGTATATTACCTACGACCCGTTCATGGCGGAGCGAGCGACAGCGACAAAGTCACGTAATACGTCACAGTTCCCGGCTGCCCACTTGGTGACACTGTCACGTAATAAGTGACGTTTTCACGCGGAGACGAATCCGCTGGAATCTCACCCGATGTCACGTAATACGTGACTTTGTCGCGGGTGGTAGATTTCCTGGGAACGGATACGTTGAGGTTAAAGCGCCAGAGCCTGGGCTTAACGGCCGGGTTTCCGGCGCGGAAGGAATTAGGGTGCGATCACTCGATGGGACCGAGTAAGTCGGACTACTCGGTTGGATGACGGGTTCCAACGAGGTCGCCAACCAGTTGGAAGACGTCTCTTCCCCAAACTCGATCACTGCGGCACGAAGGTACAACCGGGCGGCGCGGTGGAGGTCATTCCCACGTTGTGGCAGGCTTTCGCTGGGAACACGAAAATGCCGACGGACCTGAGGTGCGGCTGCATCTGCGGGGCTACCTCAAGAGCGATCCGTGTCACTCCGGGCTTTCCAACGGTCATGCAACTGGCAACGTTGGTCTCTTTCGGATCGTTCCCGGTCGCTTTCACACCCTATTCTATGTCGCGTCGTTCCTGCGTCTTCCTTCTCCCGCTATTTCTCGCCTTGATCACCGGTTTTTCAACCGTCATCCGGGCGGCGCCAGCTGCACCCTTCGAGCTGCGCGCCGGTGATCGAGTGGTTTTCCTCGGCGATACCCTGATCGAGCGCGAACAGTACCATGGCTGGGTTGAGTTGATGCTGGCTTCGCGCTTCGCCGATCGCGACGTCACGTTCCGCAATCTGGGCTGGAGCGCGGATACTCCGGCGGGTGATTCGCGTTTCGGTCTGAGTCTGCTCCAAGCTGGCCGGGAGCCGGCGGACGAGGGCTGGACCCAGCTCGTCAAACAGATCGAGGAGGCGAAGCCGACCGTGGTGTTTGTCGGCTACGGGATGGCCAATTCCTTTGCCGGTACGGCCGGGTTGGCGCGCTTTCGTACCGAGTACGGGCGCTTGCTCGAAACGATCACGAAGGCGGCTCCGGGCGTGCGGTTCGTGCTGTTGTCACCGTTGCCCCATGAGAACCTGGGCGCGCCCTGGCCAAATGCGGCCGCGCACAACACCCAACTCGCCGCGTATGTCCGGACCATTGACGAGATTGCGGCAGAGCGGAACGTGCCGTTTGTCTCTCTCTTCGATCGCTTGCAAAGCGGGGCGGGAGGAACGTCACGCGCACCGCTGACCGAGAACGGCATTCATCCCGGCGGGCCTGGTTATCGCCGCATCGCGGAGGTAATCGAAGACCAGTTGTTCGGGAACGCGGGTGCGTGGCGCACGGGTGCCCGGAGCGAGACGCTGCGGCAGGCCATCGTGCGCAAGAACGAATGGTTTTTCCACCGTTCCCGGCCGGCCAACATGGCTTATATATTCGGTTTCCGGAAGCGGGAGCAGGGAAAGAATGCGACGGAAGTTCTCCAATTCGACGAGTATATTGTCGCCGAGGAAATACGCATCGCCGCCCTCCGCGCCTTGCAGCCTGTAAACGTGCCCGAGATTCCGCGGCGCGTGGGCAATCTGGCTTTGAAGTTTACGCCGCAGCCGAACCCGGAGTTTCAGGTTGCCGACGGGATCGAGGTCACGCTCTGGGCGGAAAATCCGCTGCTCAATAAACCAATTCAGATGAACTTCGACGCGCGCGGTCGCTTGTGGGTCGTGAGCTCCGAACTGTATCCACAAATTGAACCGGGCCAGGCGCCGACGGATAAAATCATCATCCTCGAAGATACGACGGGCGCGGGTCGGGCCGACAAGGCGACGGTGTTCGCCGATGGCTTGTTGATCCCGACGGGTATTGAGATTGGCGACGGCGGCGCCTATGTGGCGCAGAGCACCGCGCTGTTGCACTTTAAAGACACCAACGGTGATGGGAAAGCGGACGAGCGTCGGATCGTGCTGAGTGGATTCGGAACGGAGGACTCGCATCACAATCTCCACACCTTGCGCTGGGGTCCGGACGGGCGTCTCTATATGAATCAGGCGGTCTATACGCGCACGGATACGGAAACGCCGCATGGGGTGGTCCGACTCAAGGCCGGCGGAGTGTTTCGATTCGACCCGCGGGACCAGCGGATGGAAGTGATGTATCGTGGATTAATCAATGGATGGGGACACCAGTTTGATGACTTCGGCCAATCGTTCATGACGGACGGCGCGGGTTTTCAAGGCATCAATTGGGGCGTGCCGGGCGCGACGTTGCGAACCCTCGCTCCGGCCCGACGCGTAATGGACAGTGTCAGTCCGGGTAACTATCCGAAGTTTGCGGGCATCGAAATCGTGCGCAGTTCCCAGTTTCCTGCCGACTGGCAGGGCGACGTGATCACGCTCGATTTTCGGGCGCATCGCGTGGTGCGTTTCAAGATGGGCGAGCAGGGTTCGGGCTTTGTGACACGGGAAATGCCCGATCTGATGCGGACAACGGCGGATTCGTTTCGCCCGATTGATGTGCGGATGGGGCCGGACGGAGCGATCTATATAGCGGACTGGAGCAATCCGATTATCCAGCACGGCGAAGTTGATTTTCGTGATACACGCCGCGACAAGGCGCACGGCCGCATCTGGCGCGTGGCGGCGAAAGCCCGTCCGGCGCAAGCGGTGGTGAACCTCACCACGCTGAGCACGGCCGCGTTGCTGAACCGGTTGCTGTCGGTCAATGGCTACGAGGTGGAGCAGGCGCGTCGCCTGCTAATCGAGCGCGGCGCCAGTCAGGTGTTGCCGGAGCTCGCCCCGTGGACGGCGCGGCTCCCGGCCGCCAATGAGGAGGCGCGTCTGCGGGCGCTCTGGATGTATCAGGCTTTCAACCACACCAACGACTCGCTCCTGCAAGCGATGCTGAGCGCGAAGGACCCGCGGGTGCGGGCGGCCGCCGTCCGCGCCTTGCCGGCTGATGGGGAAATCGGTCGCCTGGAGCAACTCGTTGCCGACCCGCATCCACGGGTGCGACTCGAGGCTTTGCGAGCGCTCGGCCAGCGGCCCTCGGCGCGGGCGGCGGAGCTTGCGCTCGCCGTGCTGGATCGGCCGATGGATCCGTATCTCGACTATGCACTCTGGCTGACGATTAATGATCTGGCCGAGCCTTGGTTGGCGGCCGTTCAGAGTGGCGCGTGGAAGATCGATGGACGCGAAAAGCAGCTCGAGTTTGGGTTGAAGGCCGTGGAGCCCACGCTGGCGAGTGCGGTGCTCGGTCAGTTGCTGACGACACGAGGGATCCCGCGTGATGGCTCCGGGCCGTGGATCGAGTTGATCGGGGCGGCGGGTGGTCCGCCACAGTTGCGGCAGCTATTGGATCAAGTGCGCGCCGGTGGTTTTTCGAATGCGGCGGCGGTGCGTGCGGTGACGGCGCTCGGCGATGCCGCGCGCCTGCGGAGTGAGAAGCCCACGGGTGATCTTTCCGATCTGGGCGTGCTTCTGCGCGGCGGTGAACTCGCGTTGCGGACGGCGGCGATCCAGGTTGCCGGCGCATGGAAACTCGAAGCCTTTGCGCCGGAATTGGCGCGCATTGCGGGTGCGACGGGCACGGCGGCGACGGAACGGACCGCGGCGCTGGCGGCTTTGCGTGACATGGGCGGGGCGAGCGTCGTGGCGGAATTGAAAACGTTGGCGGCATCATCTTCCGCGGAGATTCGCCGGGAAGCGGTGATTACGCTGGCAGGACTCAGTCTGCCGACGGCGATGCCGGACGTGCTTGCGGTGTTGAAGACGACGACGAATGAAGCCGAGGCGCAGGCGCTGTGGCGGGCGTTGTTGAGCATTCGCGGTGTGAGTGCGCGACTGGCGATTGAGTTGCCCAAGACCGAGATTCCGCAAGCGGTGGCTCGGGCGGGTTTGCGGCCGGCGCGCGAAGGCACGCAGCATCAGGCGCTCGTGCCGGTTTTGTTGGAGAAGGCGGGGCTGGCGCTCTCCTCGCGTCAACTCACTTCCGCGGAGCTGCAGCAGCTCGCGCAGGAGGCGGCCCTCAAAGGTGATCCTGTTCGCGGTGAACACATCTATCGTCGGACTGAACTGGCGTGCGTCGCGTGTCATGCGCTCGGCGGCGCGGGCGGAAAGCTCGGACCGGATCTCACGAGCATCGGGGCGAGCGCACCGGGGGATTACCTGGTGGAGTCGTTACTTTATCCCAATGCAAAGATCAAAGAAGGTTACCACTCTGCGCTGATCAGTACAAAAGACGGACAAGAGCACAGCGGGATGATCGCGCGGGAAACGGCGACGGAGATTATCCTGCGCACGGTGACGAACCAGGATATTTCGATTCCAACGCAGAACGTGGCGCGGCGTACGAGTGTGGGTTCGTTGATGCCCGCGGGATTGATCGACGGGCTGCTCCCCGAGGAACGTTTGGATCTGATTAAGTTCATGTCGCTGCTTGGCAAACCCGGTGACTTCGATGCGGCGAAGGGTGGGGTGGCGCGCGCGTGGCAACTTTACCTGTTGGTGAGTGCCAATCAGCACCTCGGGGTGGAGCGCGTGATTCAGGGCGATTTCACTCTGCCGAGTTGGGCCCCGGCCTACTCGTTGGCGAATGGCACGCTGCCCAAGGAAGCAAGCGTAGAAGCCTATCCCAATCGCGGCAACAATCGCGGGCTCTTCGCCGCGACCCGCTTCACGTCGACGCGGGGCGGCAATGCAACCTTTACGCTCAGCGGTGACGTGCAAGGGGTCTGGGTAAACGGCACCCTGGTGCCCGTGGCCTCGACGTTTACGGCTCCGGTGAAGGCCGGGGCCAACGTGATTGTGATCCAGCATACGAACGCCATCGAGCCGGGGCCGATCGCGCTGCGGTCCAGCGACGTGACTTTCCTCATGGAGTGAGGCCGGCGAGTCGTTCGCGAATCACGGTGGTGCCGAGAACGCGAAGCAAGTCAGAGTGCGCGAATAAAGACGGTCCGCGGGCGCTTTAGGGCAACGCGCGAAAGTTCCGATCGCGTCCGGTGATCTCGTCCCACAGTTCGCGGGGGTCGACCTTGCGGTCGCGGGATCGGTTGACCCAGACGATTTCAGTGGATTCCCCCGGGGGAGTGAAGCGGATGCCCCAGATCGGGTCGAACGCGGCGGTCGAGAGCGAGTACCGCATATCGGCAAGAACGCTTGGGTCGGCGGGGCTGCGGGCAACCCAATCGTCGGAGAACCAGGCAAAGCGGGCGAAGGAGCGGCGCGTGTCACGAGCGCGCTCGGCGGCGTTCAAGTCCCCGGGAGCGACCAACGGCACCGACCAGCCCTCGCGCACCTGGGGAGAGGAAAACCAGCCGACCCGGATACGATCGCTATAGACATTGCCCTCGTGCTCATAGAGCGCGCGCCAGATGATGTTATTACCGAGGGTCGGCATGACTTCGGCCCGCTCGACGGCATGGCCGCGGGAAACGGCCAAGGCATGTTGGGCATGGAGGGCCCGGGTGTGTTGCAGGCTGCCGAGTGCGAGGTAACCCGCACCGAATATTAGGGCGACGAACGCGGGGCGGAGGCGTTGTCGGCTCAATGCCCACCCGAGTCCGAGGAGCAGGGCGCCGCTGAAGACGGGATCGATGATCGAAATCCAGTCCCACCCGACACGATGTCGGGAGAACGGCCAGAATAGCTGAGTGCCGTAGCTGGTGGCGGAATCGAGCAGGCAGTGGGTAACGGTGGCGAACGTGCACGCCGCCCAGAGCGCCAACCAACGGGCGCGGTTTCGCCAGGAGGGGCGAATCAGCCAGAAGGCCGCGATGATGGCTGCGCTGACCGGCGCAAAGGCGAGGGAGTGGGTGAAGCCGCGATGGTATTCAATCGCGATCAGAGGATCGGTGGCGCTGCGGATCAGGACATCGGCATCCGGGACGAAAGCGGCAAGTCCGCCTCCGAGAGCGGCCGCCCGGCCGAGCTGGCGTCCCCAGACTGCGTAACTCGCGGTGGCGCCGAGCAGGACGTGAGTAATGGGATCCACGGGCGCTGAAGAAACCCGACAGGGGAAGCAACGCAAGGTGGACCGCTGCGGAATCCACTCAAAGGTGATACAGACACTCCTGTCTGTAGTCTGAAGATCCGAAAACTCGGAAATCGGACGTTTAGAAATCCGGAAACCGAAGCCGAAGCCAAAGACGAAGCCGAGAAGGGGCTGCAGCGTTGGAACCCCGGTTGGTCCAGGCAGGTAGGACGCGGTCCAGGCGGATCAAGCCTGGAACGGGCAGGAATGCCTGGGTGACGCCCGGTCGCAATCCGTGAAAAGTCTTTCTCGCCGTCGCAGCGATTGCGGGCCAATCTCCCTTCGAACTTTTTCCCCATGAAACGAACCCTGTCTGTTCTTATCCTGTTCGCCCTTGCTCTCAGCCGTGTGGTCGCGGCGGAGCCCAATACGCTCACCGCGAAGGAGAAATCCGCCGGCTGGAAGCTGCTCTTCGATGGCAAATCCCTCAACGGCTGGAAGTCGAGTGAGAACCCCGGGAGCTTCTCGGTCGAAGCTGGCACCCTGGTGGTCTTCGGCAAGCGCTCCCACCTTTTCTATACCGGCCCCGTGGCGAATGCGAATTTCAAGAACTTCGAGCTGCAACTCGACATCAAGACGTTCCCGAAGGCCAACTCCGGCGTGTACTTTCATACCGAATACCAAGAGACCGGCTGGCCGTCAAAGGGGTACGAAGTCCAGGTGAACAACACCCACAAGGACGTCAAAAAGGGCGCCGGACTCTACGCCATCAAGGATAATCTGGAAGCGCCGGCGAAGGACGGTGAATGGTACACGATGCGGATCAAGGTTGAGGGCAAGCACGCGCAGACCTTCGTCAACGGCAAGGAGATCATTGACTATACTGAGGAGCCGAACGTGGTGCGTCCCGACAATATGAAGGGCCGCCTCATCTCGAACGGCACGTTCGCGATTCAAGGCCACGATCCGGAAAGCCGCGTGCTGTTTCGCAACATCAAGGTTCGCGTCCTGCCTTAAGCGGGCACGATTGCCCGGTCACTTTCCAGGCGCGTCCATGGCGGACGTGCCTTTTTTGCGTTCGTTTACGCCGACCGCTCTTCGATCCCAGCCGTGGCGTCGTGCTCAGGCTGCAAGAGCCCCGGCAGTTGCGCGGCGAATGCGGCAGCCACAACGCTTTGCACCTCGGCGCAGTCGAACGTGCGCCCGAACTCCGCTTGCAGTGAAGTCACGCTGCCATCGGAGGCGCTAATGCCGCACGGAATGATGCCTCCGAAGTGGGAGAGGTCCGTGTTCACATTGAGGGCAAATCCGTGATACGTGACCCAGCGGCGAACCGCGACGCCGAGGGCGGCGATCTTGCGCGGCCCCAGCCAGATGCCGGTTTTGCCGTCGCGGCGGTTGGCGGGGAGCCCGAATGAGCTCAGCGCGTCGATCAAGACCTGTTCGAGGAAACGCAGGTACGCGTGCAGATCTTTGTGGCTGGCGAGGGAAATAATCGGATAACCGACGATCTGTCCGGGACCGTGATACGTGATGTCACCGCCCCGGTTTGTTTTCACCACGGCGATGCCTTTTTGTGCGAGCTGCTCCTCGTTCCAGATGAGATTCGCATCGGCTCCGGCTCGCATCCCGAGGGTAAAAACCGGAGCATGTTCGGTGAAGATCAGCGTATCGCCGATCTCGCCGAGAATGCGTTGCGCCACCGCTTCGCCCTGCCGCCGCCAAGCCTCGCCATACTCGGTCCGGCCCCAGTCATGGACGGTGAGTGTTGAGGTGGACGAAGGCGCAGTCATCGCAAAAAAATCGGCGAGGGGCCGGAAAGGAGCAAACTTTTCGTCGCCCAGCGCGCAGGCATGAAATCATGGCGGTAAGCCCAAATGGTTCACCTCCGGAACGCCGAGCCTTCGAAGGATCGCAGCGCGGCGGCGAGCGAAAATGGAGACGGCGGCCCGCGAGGCTCAGCTTGAGGCGGGGCGACGTTACGGATTTCTGGACCTGACAAGTTGTCGATTCCCGCCCGTCGGACAAATCCGCTTCGGGGGTAACGCGCGAACGCTGGGATCGCTTAGCGGTAGAGATCTGACATCGCTGCAACCGTTTTCTGGATACTCGTCCGCAATTCGGGCGGACCGATCACCTCGGCGCCGGCACCCCAGCTGAGGATCCATTGCTCCACCTCGGTCAGAGCGCCGAGGTGCAGCTGAAGCTCGATGCCGCCGTTCGGGAGTTCGCGCACCTCCTGCGCCTCGTGCCATTCGCGTTCGCGTACGCGGGCGGCGACGACCGGCGAAAATCGGACCACAACCTTGAAGTTTCCCGTGCCGCCGAGCACGCCGAGCGCATTGGCAAAAAATTTCTCGGGAGAGAAATCGGCGGGCCGGGTGAAGGCGACTTTGGTGACGGTCACGCTCGCGATCCGCGGGACGGCGAAGGTGCGCAACGCCTGCCGCTCAAGATCGAATCCGATCAAGTACCACAGATTTTCGCGGTTCGCCAAGTGGTAGGGGCGAACGTGTCGCAACGATTTCCGGGTGTCCTCCGGTTTGCGGTAGTCGAATGTCACTTCCTCCTGGCGCAACACCGCGCCGCTGAGGGCGTTGAACACGGTGAGATCATTCTTGCCGAGTCCGATGTTCTTAAAGGAAACCGCGCGCAGTTCGTCGGCGGGAGAAAACGAAATCCGATCGCGCAGGCCGCCCGCGAGTTTTTCGAAAGCGATCACCAACTGGCGATGAAACGGCGTGCCTTGGTATTGTTGCAACGCGCGTTGCGCCACGAGGAGGGCGAGCAGTTCGCCCTCGGTGACGTGGACGGTCGGAAACGAATTGACCGGATGGGTGTAGCGGTAGGCCTGAATCTGCGCATCGAATTCAATGGGCAGATCGAGCCGGTCGCGCATAAACGCGATGTCGCGGACGATGGTCTTGCGCGAGACCTCGAGCGACTTGACCAACTTCGTGCAGTTGACGAGGGCGCCGCGGCGGAGTTCGTCGTGGATGCGGAGCATCCGCTCGAGCGGTGGGCGGGAGAGTTGGGCGCGGGGAGTCTCAGGCATGTTTCTTTTCCACACTAATCTGGAGGGTGGGACAAGCAATGACTCACCCACGCGGTATGATGCGCGCCATGAACTCATCCCTTCGCGCCAAAAAGAAATGTTTCGTTCCCCTGGCCCTCAGCTGGTCGCACGCCGGTGTGCCGTATCGCGTCACGCCGTGGCCGGAAGTCCGGTTCGAGCGACTTTACGGTGACGAGTGGATTATCACCTCGCCGACGGAAGACGCCATGGCTTCGGCGGCCCAGACGTGCGGGGTGGCGGCGTGGCGGCCTTATCTGGAGTTTGTGCCGGCGGAAGTGCGGGAGTTTCTTGCCCGGTTTTCCTTTGCGCGGATGGAGGCGCTGCAGGTCGTCGCACGTTGTCCAGGGTTGCTCGCCGCGCTCGCCGAAGTCCCGGCGCTCACGGCCTTCCTGGCGGCGCATGTCAATCTGCGAGGCACCTCGGGTGCTTGCTGGGAGGAGATCAATGCGATCTTTGAGCGGAGCGATGTCTTTGGGGTTTTGGAGTGGCTCGGATTGCCGGCCTCGCGTCAGACCTTGGGAATTCTGCAGAACGTGGCGGAGCCGGATTTGTCGAAGCGTTTTCTGGAGCCTCTGCGCACGCTCCTCTGGGAGCCGCAGACGATTTTCGCGCTGCAACGCCTGCCCGCGATTACCGATCGCCAACTCGCCCGCTTCTGTCACCCGCTCGCGGCTTAAGCCGCGGGCGGAAAAAGTGCCTGTCCAGCACCGTCGAGCCTGCGCTGGCGCACGGTCTGCCGGCGTGATCGGAAGGTCGGAGGGCACACGCCCAAGGTCGGCCCCTACGCGGAGTCGATCGAGGACGGGCGGACAGCCAATCAACGCGGCAAGTCGCCGCGCCGTTCTTTCCAGGTGCGCGTGCTCATATCGCCGAGCCAGCGCTGATAGATCTTTCGGTCGAGGTGGATCTCGGCCGTGGCCACCGGTGACTCCTTGGTCGCTTCTCCCACGACTTTACCGTCGGGCGTGACAATCCAGCTCGGGAAGTCGTAACCCGAGGAGACGATAAACGCGTGGTTCTCGATCGCGCGGGCTTTCAGCAGGGTTTCATTACCGCCCCAGATCGGGATGAGTACCAGCTCGGCACCTTGTAATCCCAGTGCGTGCCACGGCTCCGGAAATTGGACGTCCCAACAGACCATGATCCCGATTTTGCCGAAATCGGTCTGAAAGGTTGGATACGTTTCACCCGGCGTCAGGCCGGCTTCCCATTCTTCGCGCGGGAGATGGGTCTTGCGATAGCGACCGGCGACGTTGCCGGTACGATCAATCAATACGGCCGTGTTATAGACAGCCGGCGCCTCGCGTTCATAGATTCCGGCGACAATATAACTGTTTAATTCCCGGGCGAGGACGCCCAAGCGCGCGGTCGTGGGCCCCGGAATGGATTCGCTGACGTCCACGTAGGACTTGCCCGTGCCGACGACCGTCATGCCCTCCGGCAAACAGATGATGTCCGGCTTTTGGTCACGATGCTTGAGAACCGTCTCGTAGAACGCCTCGACATTGGCCGCCGCGGATTTCAATCCGCGTGGCCGCAGTTTGACGGTCATGACGCGAACGACTCGTTCCGCCGGTGCTTCAACCTCGGTGAGTGAGACGCGGTCCCACCACACGGACGCACCGGCGGCAAAGCCAAGCGAGAGCTGAACATCCAGTCCCGTGGCGGAATCGGGAGCGAGCAGGGTGGATTCAAAGCGCAGCCAAATCCCTTCGCGCGCGACCTGCGGAACGTATTCTGGCGGCCGAACGTCCGTTTTCACGGCACGGCCGGCGGCATCGAGCCATTGCAGCCGCGGGATGATCGAGCGTTGTTCGTCGCCGGCGGACTCGGCTCGAACCCACGCGGTGAAACGATAGGCTTTGCCGGGTTGGATGCCGCTCAGCTGATGCCGCCATGCGCCGAAGTCGGCGGACGTTTTCGCGGTGATCTTCAGCGCGCCACTGTTTCGCCCGCCGGCCGGAACGAAGGTGAACTGCGGCGAGATTTCGTCGCGCGGCGACCACGGCGTCCATGCACCTGCCGCGGCTTCATCGGCAAAGCGCGTATCCAGAATGACCACACCGACCGCCTGCTCTGCACCCCGAGCGAAGGCGACGAACGCCCCGCATGACCCGAACATGCACCCGACGAGAAACGTAAGGCGTGCGCGCATCGGGCCAGCGGGACGCGGGTTCAGGCGAACAGGGTTTTTAGTTCTCCGAGAATCCGGGGAACCGCCACCATGGAATCCTCCTTGGCCTCGTACTCGAGGGCGACCCAACCCTGATAGCCGCCGTCTCGCAGGATCTGCGTAAACCGTTTGAGGTCGGCGTCCTTTTTACCGGCGCCGGTGCCATCGTGGATTTCGACTTTATATTGCACGTTCAGCGCGTAGGGAACGCACTCCGCGAAGTCTTTATAGGGATCTGCGGTGCGGAAGTTTCCGGAATCGAGATTGATGCCCATCCACGGACTGTTCACTGCCTTTACCATGGGAATGAGCGTGTCGGCACTACCGATCGAATCGTGATTTTCCAAACCGAGGAAAATGCCGCGCTCGCCGGCGTATGCGCAGCATTCTTCCAACGCGCTGATGACGAGCTTGTCGGCTTCGGCGCGAGAGATCTCCTTGGTGACGCCGGCGAACACCCGGATATGTGGTGCGCCCATGAGGACCGCGCGATCGATCCATTTTTTGGTGAGCGCAATCTCGGCGTCCCGCTTCGGCCCCTTGGGGTGCGAGAAATTATTGCCGATCGCGGTGCCGCTCAGTGCGATTCCGCGCAGGAAGCAGTGACGGCGGAGCTTGAGCATGTACTCATCTGTTTCCTCGGCGAAAAAGTAGCTCGTCAACTCGGTACCTTCGCAGCCTTGAGCGGCGCAGTAGTCGATGAAGCGAAACATGTCCGTCGCCTTGCCTGCCGGGACCTTGGTGTTGGCCTTGCCGCGCATGATGGGAAACAGCTCGCGGAACGAGTAGGCGGCGAGGCTGAGCCGGAGGCGTGGTTTACCCTTCCGGTTGAAGGGGTTCGGCGCGGAGGCGGCGAGAGAGGGAAAGGGAGCGGCAGTCAGTGCCAGTCCAGCGGCGGTTGAGAGCTTTAGGAAATGACGGCGAGAAACGTTGTTCATAGGGGGAAGAAACAAGGGGTGGAGAGGAACTGAAAACGAAATTGCGCGTGGGCGGAAGGTCGAAACGGGCACGGATGAAAATTCGTCCGCAGAAAAGTGGCCGTTAATGCCTTTTCTTATGCGGCAAAGGCCCGCGCTGACGCCTGGCTGGGATCGAGCGTCGACCGCAAAGGGACAGGTCAATTATTACGCCCCCAATTTCAGCTAACGATACCATAACGCGCCGCAGCGTTCTCCCCGGGTGCACGAGGCTCGCCCGGATGGGCTTCGTCCTCCTGAAAATTAACCTGTCCCTATTGGCTCTTCCCTAAACCCCTGAAATTAACCTGTCCCTATTGGACCCATGAAATTAACCTGTCCCTATTGGACCCACCCCCAATTTCAGGCATTGAGGCTCTGACGCGCAGGGTTCCTCCCGGGTGCACGCCGTTCGCTCGAGTGGGAATCCGTCCTTCAGAAATTGACCTGTCCCTTTTGGGTCTTCCCTATATCCCTGAAATTAACCTGTCCCTATTGAACCTCCTGAAATTAACCTGTCCCTATTGAACCTCCGGAGTCGGCCTCTTCGCCCGCGTACCGGCATTGGGCGCGGACACGGCCAATCTCCACGCTTTTCTCCTCCACCGGACGTGCCGATAGGGGAGAGGTGCGCTCTATCCGGATTTGGTTGATTCCACTTCGGCGGTCCTCCGTTTTTACGGCGGGCCTGCTGCTGCTTTCAGGCGTCGTCGCGGGGTGTGTTTCAGCGCCGACGGGCAACAAACTCGCGCTCCCACCGGGACATGCGGAGATTTCCGTCACCAATCTTAGCCCGCATCTGTGGCAACTCGCCCTTCGTGCGCCGCAGGCCAGCGACGCCATTCGCGTCGACGTCAAACCTCGTGAAACGTTCGCCGTGACGATGCCCGGCGGCGAGTATGTGGTGGAACAAACCTTGATGGCGGTTGGTTTTTCGACGCCCTCAAAGCGTGAATTCACGGCGCGTTTTGAAGCCGGAGAGCGTTATCGTTGGGATCTCGCAACGCTCCTCACCACGGAAGACGGCTCCGCGCCATGAGCGGTTCGACGGGTACGCGGCGTGCCGTTGCCGAAGTGCGGTGGGACAATGACCCGGACATGATCTCCTGGGTCGGCACCCGGCCCGTGCATCAGTTCTGGCCGATGATTTCCTCGTATTTTCGCGAGCTGCTGCTGCCTCCTCAGCGTCGGCCGGATGAAAATGTGGTCACCTGGTCCTGGCTGGAGCCATCCCAGCCCGAGCCGCTGATTCTGGCGGAGTTTCGCGCCCTGCGTCGGAGACTCGAAAGTGAACAGCAACTCTTCGTGGAAAATCTCACGCGGGCGGGCGCAGGAAGTGGCGCAGGTGGACTAAAGGGACAGGTCAATGTCGATCAGCTCACGCGGGCGGGCGCAGGAAGTGGCGCAGGTGGACTAAAGGGACAGGTCAATGTCGATCAGCTGGGCGCTGTGATGGGGCAGGTGGTTAGCCGGCTGGTAGCGTGCTCTGACGCGGATCTGGCTACGTTCCTTTGCCGGACAGAGCACGGACTTCGAATCCACAGCTGGGGGGCCGCGAAGGCGGCGAATCCCCGATTTCCGGATTCCAACGGCCTTGAAATCGCCGGTCGCGTGATGGTCGGCGGCAAGCCTGGCCTGCATGATGTCATTCTCGAGAGTGGTGATGGTGAACACCTCGCCGAAACGCCCAGCGATGCCAACGGTGCCTTTCACTTTCCCAAGTTGGTTCCAGGTAAGTACCGGCTGCGCGCCCGTTCCACGCGAGGCACGTTTCCACCGAACGGTTTAGCAGTGGTTCTCAACCGGACATCGGTTTCAAATGTCATTCTCGCCGATCGCGACGCTCCAGCCGCCACGGCCCCGCGGAGCCGCCGCGCCCGACGCTCGGCATCGCGAGCCACCCTCAGCGCGGTCCTGGGCGGGCTTGCTCTTCTAATGGCCGGCGGCACCTGGTTTTGGTTCGACCGCTCTCCAGATACGGCGACGTCACCGTTTGAAGGGCAGGTTGCGAGTGCCGGAGAGGAACTGACGAACGTGGCGCGTCCCGATGCAAAACGCGCCTCGGCAGCGGTCGCTTTCGTTGCAAGCGACAGCAGCGCACGAGCGACGCCAGCCGTTGGTGGCGAGCGTGATCTGGTTGCCCGCGCGACTTCGATGACGCCAGTGACTGCGCTCCCGGTCGCTCTTCGGAAATCGGATCAGCGGGATCCTCTCGATGCCGCACCGGATCTTGGCGAGGATCACCTTTCGAGACAGGCGGGACTACGTCCGGACGCCACGGGCCTTGCACTAAACCCGGGAGCCGCGTCGGCTCAAGCGGTCGGCATCACCCCTTCGTCAGCGACGTCGAGTCCAGCCGCGGCTGCGTCCCCGAATCCTGCGGGGCATGCATCCGCCTTCGCCGCCACCCTCGGCGCCTCGCCCGCACCGGGTGCAGGAGGTGCGCTCGGGGCTGCAGCGCCGGGCGGAGCGAGCGCGCATCCGGCCGCGAGTCCAACCGGCACGCCTGCCCCAGCCGCCGACAGTCCTGTGTCGAGCCCGATGGCGTCGCCAAGTGCATCGCCGGCGCCTCCCACGGCTTCGCTGAGTTCGCGCAGCGAGACGGCACAGACACCACCGCCTCAGCCCGAAGCGGATTCGCAGACGAAAACGGCCCTCGTGACCGCCGAATCGGCCGAACCGGTTTCGCCGACCAAGGCGGACACCGTCACCGCTGAAAGCTCCGAGGCGGGCGGGAAGGATCCGTCCAGCGCCGCAAAGGCGACGGCAAAGGCAAAGGGGGAAGAGACGACTGCACCGGGGAACCGGACGTTTCACGATTCCGATGAGACGAAGGAGGATGCTCCCCGCGCCCTCGCCGAGCGGGCCGGCCGTGAACGGGCGGCTTCCAATCCGATTGAACCAGCACCGCCCGCTCCTGGCTCTCAGGCGGTGCGGCATTTCACGCTAAACCTCACGCGTACGGTGCGAGTCCGACTTACGTCGTGGCGGCTACAATTACTCGAAGATACGATCCTGCCGACGCAGCCCGTTCGGGCGGGTCAGGCCGAGGCGGTATCAGAGCTACGTCAGCGGTT
>Ga0163144_10011756_pt1 | contig 18487 bp, 13 predicted proteins | sample OliLak19BULKMAT1_FD_123175 | JGI IMG/M metagenome (GOLD analysis project Ga0163144, IMG submission 123175) | Freshwater microbial mat bacterial communities from Lake Vanda, McMurdo Dry Valleys, Antarctica - Oligotrophic Lake LV.19.BULKMAT1 | ecosystem: Environmental > Aquatic > Freshwater >... | reverse complement strand
GCTCCTTGCCAGTTGCCATGTCGAGCGCGTGGACCTTGCCGCCGTCGTCGCCGAAAAAGACCCGCCCGCCCGCGATTGCCGCCGCCCCTTTCACCGGCTTCTCGCCTTTGAACTGCCAGAGCAGCTCGGCCTTCGCCGGCGCGGCCATCGGCGCGATGCCGCGCAGCTCCGGCCCGCCGCGGTGCATGGGCCAGTCGGCGGCAAACGACATCTGCACGAGAGCACACCCGATCGCGAGGGAGACGAGCGCGGCGAACTCCGGGGAGCGCGCGCGTCCCGCGTGCTGGCGACGGCGTCCCGCCGTCGCGAACTTCCCTGCGCATTCGCCAGCGGCAAGAGCTCCGCACCACGCAGACCCTCCGGGAAGTTCGTTTCGGCGGGACGCCGAAACCAACACGCGGGACGCGTGTGCTCCCCGGAGTTCGCGCGGCGCGTTCACAGGCCGAGCGCCTCCGTGTAGAGCTGCGCGAAATCGGCCGCCACGACGGGGCGCGGGTTGTAGGCGGCGGTCCATTGCTGCGCGGCTTCGGCGGCGAGCTGGGGGAGCGCGTCGGCTTTCACACCGAGCTGCGCGAGACCGCTGCGCAGGCCGGCCACGTCGAGGAGCGTTTCGAGTTCGGAGATGAGTTCGTTCACGCCCTCCAGCCCGGCGAGCAGCGCGAGGTCGAGGTAGCGGTCGTGCGCCTCGGGGTCGCGCGCGTTGAACTCCACCACGCGCGGCAGCATCAGCCCGACGGCCTGGCCGTGGACGATGCCGTAGTGCGCGGTCAGCGGGTTCGCGGCGGAGTGCGCCGCGCCGAGCATGGAGTTCTCGATGGCGGTGCCGGCAAAGGCCGCGCCGAGCTGCATGGAACTGCGCGCGTCGAGATCACCTGGATCGCGGAGCACGCGCTCCAGCGAGCCGAAGCAGAGCCGGAAAGCCTCGCGCGAATACATCGCGGAGAGCGCATTGCGCTTCTTCGTCACCGCCGTCTCCACGGCGTGCGCCAGCGCGTCGATGCCCGTGCAGGCGGTCACGCGCGCGGGCTGCGAGATGGTGAGCAGCGGATCGAGAATGGCCACGCGCGCCGCCGCCTTCGGATCGCCGCAGGCCATTTTCTGGTGCGTCGTTTCATCGGAGATGAGTGCGAACGACTGGCACTCGCTGCCGGTGCCGGCGGTCGTCGGGATGGCGATGAGCGGCAGCATCGCGCGCGTCGCCTTGCCCACGCCCCAGTAGTCCTTCATCGCGCCGCCATTGGTCAGGAGAAAGTTCGCGCCTTTCGCCGTGTCCATGCTGCTCCCGCCGCCGAGGCCGATGAGCGTGTCGATGCCCGCCGCGCGCGCCACCTCCACGCAGCGCGCCACGTCGAGCGTCGTGGGGTTTTCGCGCACCTCGTCGAAGATCGTCACATGCAACCCAGCCGCTTCGAGAAAGCTGACCGCGCGCGCCGGATGTCCGGCAGCGGCGATCCCTTTGTCCGTCACCAGCAACGCGTGCTTTCCGCCAAACTCGCGGGCCAGCACGCCCACGCGTTCGAGGCTCTCCGCGCCGAAAACGAGGCGGGTGCGAGGCTGAAAATCGAAGCCGGGAGAGTGCATTACCAGCCGCGCTCGATGGAGCGGCGTTTGTAGAGAAACTCGAACATGTTCCCCTCGTGCGGCTGATCCCACGAGATTTTCATCGTCGAGATCGGGCCGAGATTCAGCCGCTCAATGAGCGGCGAATCGAGGAGTTGCGCGGTGAAAGCCGCGTCCTTGGTGATCGCGGTCACGACCAGCGACGGGCCGATCTGCGCGAGCATCTCCGCCTGCGGCACCTGCACCACGCTGGCGTAGGGGCAGAGGAATTCGCGGTTCGCCAGCGGGTGCGTGAAGGACTCGCAATGCACGATCGTCGGCCGCAGATACACGCCGCCCTCAAACTCCACCTTGCGCGGGCCGCCGCGATATTTCGCGGCCACGTCCTCCGCGCCCGGCGTCGCGAGGTCGCCCTCGATCGTGGCGTCGATGGAATCCGCCATCTTCGCGTTCGCAAAGCCGCTGAGTTTTGCTCCTTCATCTTCGGGCGGCAGCGGCACGACCGGGCCGAGCTTTTGCGCCAGCGCATCGGCGATTTCGGCGGCGTATTTCGGCACCACCACCGCGCTCGCATTCACGCACGAGCGCCCGCCGTTGTCCGAGATCGAGCCGGCGATGAGGTCGATATAATCGCGCCAGTTTTCGATCTCGTCGTCGCCGATGAGGATCTTGCTGAAGCCCGGCCCGTGGACGGAAAAGCGCGGGTTGTCGCGATACTGCGCGACGGTATTGGCGTCGCCAAAAATCAGCGCGCGCCCGCAGAGTTTCATCACCTCGCCGGAGCCTTCGTGGTCGGTCGGGTAAAAGCCGAACGCATCTGGCGGCGCGCCCGCGGCGATGAACGCCTGGATGAGCCGATACGGCGTCCACGGCTCTTCGCGGCCCGGCTTGATGATGACCGGCGTCTTCAGCGCGATGGCCGGCAACCACAGCGAATTCACCGCCGGCGAATTGCTCGGCATGACCAGCCCGAGTGCGTTCGTGGTCGGGTAAAACGACACCGCCGCGCCGGATTGCTCGCCGAAGCCGCGGTCGAGCACGTCGAGCGGCAGCCCGCGCGTGAGGCCGTTCAGCACCGTGCGGACATTGGTCAGAGCAAAGTGAATCTTCGCCATATTGCGCCGGACCATCACCTGCGGCAGCCCGCTCGTGGCGCTGAGCGTGCGCACGTAATCATCCGCGCTTTGCTCATGCCCGCCGTCGCCGAAAGGCAGCGTGCCATTGAGGAAAAACTCCCCCGCTTGCGCCGAGATCGCGATCAACCCCTCCGTCGAAAACTTCTTCAGCACCGCCCGCGCCTCGCCGATGCGCCCGAGGTCCTTGCGCAAAATGCCCGCGCCCACCTGCGAGACCCGCGCCATTGGCTCGCCGGTGCGATGGTTGCACACCTCCACGGTGTCGAGACTGGCATAAGGCTGGCCGCGACGCAGCGCGGGGAGGTGCGGGAGATTCATGTTGGAACGGATACGCTGGAAAGGGCCGGGCGGTTTTCTACGTCTGCGTAATAACCCGCGCCAAGGCTATTTCGTAGAGAGCTGGAGGGCCGGAAGAGCCCGCGCACGCAATCGCGCCAATCAACCGGTCCTTTTATCGTCCGCGTCCGCCTTTTTCTCCACCTCGGAGGTGCGCTGGAAATGGAGCAGGTCAACCCGGCGGCCATCGGTCTGGGTGATCGTGACGGTGTAGTCTTCGATGCGGAATTGCTCGCCCTGTTTGGGCAGATGGCCGGCGATGTTGGTGACGTAGCCGCCGATGGTGCTGACGTCGGAGCTTTCGAGTTCGAGACCGGCGAGGTCGTGGAGTTCGTAGAGGCCGAGGCTGCCTTTGACGGTGAACTCATCGGCGTTGACGCGTTTGAATTCGAGGTTCTCGGCGTCGAACTCGTCCTGGATTTCGCCGACGAGTTCCTCGAGGACGTTGTCGAGCGTGACGATGCCGACGGTGCCGCCGAATTCATCGACGACGAGGCCGAGGTGGGCGTGGCGGGCGAGGAAAAAGGTGAGGAGCTTTTCCAGCGGCATCATCTCGGGGACGGGGAGGATGTCGCGCCGGATGCTGGCCATGGCGGCGCCGGGCTCGCGCATGAGCTTGAGCATGTCCTTGATGTGGACGAGGCCGATGGTGTTGTCGAGGTGGCCGTCGCAGAGCGGGAAGCGGGTGTGGCGCGAGTCGAGGGCGTGCTTGAGGTTTTCCTCGAAGCTGTCCTCGGCGTTGAGAAAGACGACCTCACCGCGCGGGGTGGTGATGTCGCGGACGACGCGGTCGGCCATGTCGAGCGCGTTGATGAGGATGGATTTGCCGAGCGGCGAGACTTCTTCGGCGCGTTCGCTTTCGGCGAGGATAACGCGGAGTTCCTCCTCGCTGTGAGCGAGTTCGTGTTCGCTGACCGGCTCGATGCGAAAGAGCACCTTGACGAGCCAATTGGAGACGGCGTTGAGAAACCAGATGGCCGGGCGAAAGAGGGTGTAAAAAAACGCGAGGGGGCGTGCGACCCAAAGGGTGGAGGGGACGGGTTTGCGGATGGCGAGAATCTTCGGAGCCTGCTCGCCGAGGGTGATGTGGAGGGTGGTGATCGCGGAGAAGGCGAGAGCGAAGGACACCGACTGGATGACCACCGGCGAAGTGATGCCCAACCGGAAAAAAAACGGGTGGAGCATGTGGGCGAGAAACGGCTCGCCGATCCAGCCGAGGCCGAGGCTGGCGAGGGTGATGCCGAGCTGGCAGGCGGAGAGGTAGGCTTCGAGGTTGGCGGTGAGGTGCTGAGCCAGCGACGCGGTGGCGTTGCCCTCCTCGATCATCGGATCGAGCTGGCTTCCGCGGACTTTGACGAGGGCGAACTCCGCCGCGACAAAAAAGCCGTTGAGGAAGACCAGCACCATGATCGCGAGGAGCTTGAGCGCGATGGCACCGGGTTCCTCCCAATGGACGGAAAGCGCGGAGTCCGTCGCGAGGAGAATAGGAAAACTGCTCATGGACACTAAACGAAACGAGCCGCAGGTGTGAAACCCGCGGCTCGAAAAGGAATCGGGAACTCGGGGCTACCAGCTCGATTTCGTCACGCCGGGGATCATCCCGTTCGAGGCGAGTTCGCGGAAGGTGATACGGGAGAGCTTGAAGCGCCCGATGTAACCGCGCTTGCGGCCGGTGGCCTGGCAGCGGCGGCTGAGGCGGGCGGCGCAGGCATTGCGCGGAAGAGCGGACAGGCCGACGTAGTCGCCCTTTTTCTTGAGTTCAGCGCGGATCGCAGCGTATTTCGCCACAGTTGCGGATTTGCGTTTTTCGCGTTCGAGCCAGCAGGTTTTAGCCATAAATTAGGGCGCGGAAAGTAACGGGCCAGACTGGTATTGCAAACAGTTTTTTCGCCCGGAAAATCGAGGGTACCGAACACCGGTTTCCGGCGTCGCTAAGAATTTCTGCACCTTCGGGTTGGCTTCCCCGTTGGTGTTCCTGCTGGGTCGCCGACGCCCGAAACAATCACCCCAATCCCTGCCATGAAACTACTCACGACCCTCGCTACCCTCGCCCTTGCCGCCACCGCTTTGGCCGCAGACGCAGACTTCAAACCTCTTTTCAACGGCAAAGACACCACCGGCTGGCATCTGCGCCGGGCCAACGCGGAGAGCAGTTGGACTGTAACGGACGGCGTCGTGAAAAACACTGTCGAGGGCGGAAAACACGGCATTGATCTGGTCAGCGACGCGAAGTTTTGGAACTTCACGGTGAAATACGAATTCATGGTGCCGGACGGCTCCAACTCGGGCTTCTACCTGCGCGGTCGGCACGAAATTCAGATCCTCGGCGACTTCACCACGGGCAAACCCGCGAAGACCGGCAACGGCGCGATCTACAATCACACCGCGCCGGGCGAATTCGCCAGCAAGCCGGCGGGCGAATGGCAGACCCTTGAGGCGACGATGATCGGCAACAAAATCACCGTCATCCTCAACGGCAAAAAAATTCACGACAATATCGAGTGCAACAACGCCACCGGCAGCGAACTCGACCGCAACGTGAAAGAGCCCGGCGCCTTTTTCCTGCAAGGCGATCACGGCACCGTGAGCTTCCGCAACATGATGGTGAAGGAACTCCCGAAGGAGTAATCAGCCGCATCATTTGAAAAAGGCGCGCCCAGCTACGGGGCGCGCTTTTTTTGCCGCTGGACGCGGGAAAGGAGCGGCGTGCTTCCAGCCGCCGACCACGCTGGCGCCGGAGGCGCCCTAAATTGTGGCAAAGCGGAGGAGCGAACGGGGGTCGCAGGGAAAAATTGGGCGCGGCGCGCGCGGAGGGCCGGCGGCTCGAAGCACGCCGCTCCTTTGCGCCTGCACCGTTGTCGTCATTCGCCTTCCGTATTGCCTCGCGCGCCCGGCTCCCGCAGGATTCCGAGCCTCGACCCATGAAAATCTTCCGCCTCAACCGCCTCTTCAACCCCAAGTCCCGCCGCTGCTTCGACGTCGCCGTCGATCACGGCTTTTTCAACGAGCGCGGTTTTCTCTCCGGCATCGAAAATCTCGACCGCTGCGTGCGCACGCTCGTGGCCGCGGCGCCGGACGCCATCCAGCTCACCATCGGCCAGGCCGAGCTGCTCCAGTCCATCCCCGGCAAGGCCAAGCCCGCGCTCGTCCTGCGCACCGATGTCGCCAACGTCTATGGCAGCGAGCTGCCGCGCGCCCTTTTCAGCCGCATGATCGGCAACGCCGTGGAGCAGGCCGTGCGGCTCGATGCCGCGGGCGTGGTCGTGAATCTTTTCCGCATCCCCGGCCAGCCCGAGGTCACCGACCAGTGCATCGAAAACATCCTGCGCCTCAAGCCCGACTGCGAGCGCTGCGCCATGCCGCTGATGATCGAGCCGCTGGTCTTCCGCCCGAACGCGGAGGCCGGCGGTTACATGGTCGATGGCGATTTGGAAAAAATCCTGCCGCTCGTCCGCCAGGCGTGCGAGCTGGGCGCGGACATCATCAAGGCCGATCCCACCGACGACGTAGGCGTCTATCATCGCGTGGTGGAAATCGCCGGGCGCATCCCCGTGCTCGTCCGCGGCGGCGGCAAGGCGCCTGACGCGGAAATCCTCGACCGCACCGAGAAGCTCATCGCGCAAGGCGCGGCGGGCATCGTCTATGGCCGCAACATCATCCAGCACGCCGACCCCGCCGGCATGACCCGCGCCCTCATGGCCATCGTCCACGACGGCGCGACCGCAGCCGAGGCGGCGCGGTTCATCGGGGCGCAAGTGGAGGCGTGAACCGGGAAGGGAGCGGCGCGCTTCCAGCCGCCGTCGGTCCTGCCGCGCGGCGCTGACATCGGCGCGCGGCGCGTGGGAAAAAGTGGCGCTGGACGCGTTGGGTTGCTCGGCGGCTGGAAGCGCGCCGCTCTTTTGTCGGCCCTACGCGGCGACGGGGAGCGTGAGGAGGTCCGGGCGCGCGGCGCGTTTGCCGGAGCACCGCGGGTAGGTGGCGCAGACCCAGGCATCGGTGCCTTCGGTGCGGTGGCGGCGGATGGCCATCGGCTGGCCGCAGCACGGGCACTCGGGATCGAAGATGCGTGCTGCGCCGGTGAAGTCTTCGATCCACGTGGGCACGTCGAAGAAATTCTCGCCCGGCCGGCGCACGGCGGCGACGCGCTGGTCGAGCGCGGCGCGGTCGATGAGTTCGATGGCTTTGTCGTCGGCAAACTCGCGAGCTTCGCGGGTGAAGGCGCCGGTGGTGACGATGAAACCGCGCGGAGCGGCGGTACCGGCCATGAGGCCGTAAAATTCGCGGACTTCCCGCTCGGAAACGCGCGCGTCTTTCCAGTCCTTGCTGCGGACGGGGATGCTCTCGCCATCGCGCCGCAGGGTGAGGTCGCTGCCGTCGTCGCCGCCGAGGGCGGCGGAGATTTCCACGGTGTAGCCTTCGCGGCGAAAAATCTCGCCGAGCAGCAGGGCGATCTGGTCTTCGCGGAGCGCCCCCAGGCCGGCGGTGTGGGCGGCGGTGGGTTGGGGCTCGGGCACGGCAGCACGAGCGGGCACCGACTGTGGTTGCGCGGCGGGTGCCGGAGCGGACGCGGCTTTTTTCCGCCAAAGGAGGAGCGCACCCGCGAGCAGGGTCAGCGCGGCAACGAGGGAGCCGATGAGGCTGAAATTGCCGCCCGACGCTGGCGCGGGACTCGAGGCGATGACCGGCGCGGGGATTTCCGCCACGAGGATGGAAGGCGCGGGCACGGCGGGCTCTGGGCGGAGTTCGGCGCTGGTCCGAAGCAGTGGTTTCGGAGCGGCGGCAGGCTCGGGCGGGGCGTCGGTTTTTTGGAAACTCTCCGTCGGCAGCGGCTCGGCGGGCCGCGCCGGGGCCGGGGCGTGCAAGCGGAAAATCATGCCGGTGGGCGGCGTCTGTTCGGCGGCGGCCTGGTCGTCGCGCCGCCACGCGCGGGCCGTGGCTCCGGGGCCGGTGATCTCGCGCCAGCGGTCCACGCCACCATTGGCCTGGAGCAGCGATTGGACCTCGGCACCGGTCAGCGGGTGACTGGTCTGGTAGGTGATCTGGCCCACCGTGCCGTCCTGAAATGCGAGTTCCGCCGACCAGCCCGACCAGCGATAGACGGCGCGCTGCCGCGCGCGATCCTCCGACGCGGGAGCGCCGTGCCGCGCGGAGATTTGCGCGGGCGTTTCCCCGAGCTGGAGCGCGTGGCTGGACGCGGCGGTCAGCCACAGCGAGAGCGCGATCTGGAATGGGCGGGCGAAGGCCATGCCAGAGGCAAAGCAAATTACCGACCACGCCGGGGTGGTATTCTTGCGGTGCGTAGGCCAGCGCTCCGCGCTTCCGTCAAAATGCGTGCTAATTTTTCCGCGCTCCCGCAGTTAGCTCTGACGCTCTTCATGTCTCGCCCATTTTCCTTTTTCACCGCCTGCGGGCTGCTGCTGCCGCTGCTGCCCATCGCTGCCGCCGCCGCTCCGGCGAAGGTTGATTTCAACCGCGAGGTGCGGCCCATTCTTTCCGAGCACTGCTTCACCTGCCACGGGCCGGACGCGAACAAGCGCAAGGCCGAGCTGCGGCTCGACCGCAAGGAGTCGGCGCTGGGCAAGGCGGAGTCGGGCGAAGTCGCGGTGGTGCCGGGCGATTTGGCCAGGAGCGAGCTGATCCGGCGCATCACCACCACGGACAAGGACGACGTGATGCCGCCGCCGAAGGAGCACAAGGCGCTCAAGCCCGCGCAGGTGGAAACGCTGAAGCGCTGGGTGCAGGAGGGCGCGGGGTGGACGGGCCACTGGGCGTTCGAGCCGGTGAAACCGCCGCCGGTGCCGGCGGTGGCCGGGGTCGCGAATCCGATTGATGCTTTCGTCCGCGCGCGGCTCGCGCAGGAGAAATTGGCTCCTGCGCCGGAGGAGGAAAAGGCGCGGCTGATCCGGCGCGTTTCGCTCGATCTGACGGGGCTGCCGCCGTCCATCGCGGAGGTGGATGACTTCGTGAAAGACGGCGCGCCGACGGCCTTCGAGAAGGTCGTGGACCGGCTGCTCCAAAGCCCGCATTTCGGCGAGCGGCTGGCGGTGCCGTGGCTCGATCTCGCGCGCTACGGCGACACCAGCGGCTATCACAACGACTCGCTGCGCGACATGTGGCTGTGGCGCGAATGGGTCATCAACGCCTTCAACGCGAACATGCCGTTCAGCCAGTTCACCATCGAGCAGCTCGCCGGCGATCTGCTGCCGAACGCCACGATCCAGCAAAAGGTGGCGAGCGGTTTTCACCGCAACGTGATGACGAGCGACGAAGGCGGGATCATCGAGTCCGAATACCTGAACCTCTACGTGGTCGATCGCGTAGCCACGACCGGCATGACCTGGATGGGCCTGACGGTGGCCTGCGCGCAATGCCACGATCACAAATACGATCCGATCACCCAGCGCGATTTTTACCAGGTGTATGCCTTCTTCCACAACGTGCCGGAGACCGGCAAGGACGGCGTGCGCGACCGCAATCCGAAACCCTTCCTCAAAGTGCCGCTGCCCGAGCAGGAGAAGGAACTGAAGCGGCTCGACGGCGAACTCGTGGCGGCGGAAAAGGCGGCGGCGGAATTCCATCGCACGCTCCCGGAAAAGCAGGCGGCGTGGGAAAAGGAAAACGTCGCGGCCAAGGTCGCGGAGCTGAAAGGGCCGGGCGTGCGTTTCCCGCTCGACGCGGATGGCCACGGCGCGAGCGATACCGCGCAGGCGGTGCCGGCGACCGCGCAGGGCGAGGGCGCTTTCGTGGACGGCACGGTCGGCAAAGGCTGGGAGACGAAGGGCGCGGGCTGGCTGGAATACGGCGACAAGTTTGGCTTTGAAAAGGATCAGCCGTTCAGCGTCGCCGCGTGGGTGCGGCCCGACGGCGCGGGCGGCACGCCTTTCGCGAAACGCGATGGCAAGGACGCGGCGGGCGGCTGGGATGTGGAGATCAAGGGACTGCGCCCGCACTTGCGCCTCGTGCAAAAATGGCCCGGCGAAATCATCCACGTCGAAGCCGAGCGCGATCTCGCGGCGAAGCAGCTCAGCCATCTCGCCTTCACCTACGACGGCTCGGGCAAGGCCGCGGGCGTGAAGCTCTACCTCAACGGCGAGTCCGTGAAACTGGCCGTGCGCGTGGACAAAGTGAGCGGCTCGATCAAGTCCGACGCGCCCTTCCGCATCGGCCGACGCGGTGGCGACGCCTCGCCCTTTCACGGCGTGGTGGATGACCTCCGCATCTACGGCCGCGCGCTCGCGCCCGAGGAAGTCGCGGGCCTGACTGTCGGCACGCTCATCGCCATCGCGCCCGCGCAGCGCAAACCGGAGCACAAGGACACGCTGCAAAAGCTCTTTCTGCAAAAGCTCGGCACGAACGCCGCGATGTTTGCGAAGCGCGTGGACGAGCTGAAAAAGTCCAAGGCCAACGTCGAGAAAGCCATGCCCAACACCATGGTCATGTCCGAGATGGACAAGCCGCGCGACACCTTCATCAAGGTCCGCGGCGCCTACGATCAGGATGGCGAGAAAGTCGCGGCGGCCGTCCCCGCCTTTCTCCCACAGGTGCCGCCGCGCGCCGACAGCAAGCCGCTCAACCGCCTCGACTTTGCCAACTGGCTCGTCTCGCCGCAACAGCCGCTCACCGCGCGCGTCACCGTGAACCGCTGGTGGGCCATGCTCTTCGGCACCGGCATCGTGAAAACGGCGAATGACTTCGGCTCGCAGGGCGAATGGCCCAGCCACCCCGAGCTGCTCGACTGGCTCGCCGCCGACTTCATGCGCGACTGGGACATCAAGCGCGCCATCCGCCAGATCGTCCTCAGCGCCACCTACCGGCAGAGCGCCAAAACCCCGCCCGCCCTGCTCGCCCGCGACAGCGAAAACCGCCTCCTCGCGCGCGGCCCGCGCCAGCGTCTCGACGCCGAGATCATCCGCGACAACGCGCTCGCCGTCGCCGGCATCCTCAATCCCGCGCTCGGCGGTAAAAGCATCAAGCCCGCGCAGCCCGCCGGCACGTGGGAGATCAACGAAATGAGCGGCTACAACTATGACAAATCGAAAGGCGCGGACCTTTACCGCCGCGGCCTCTACGTCTATTGGCGGCGCTCCACGGTCTATCCGTCCTTCATCACGCTCGACGCGCCGAGCCGCGAGTTCTGCGTCGCGCAGCGCGCGAAAACCAGCACGCCCCTGCAATCGCTCGTGCTCATGAACGACCCCGTCTTTGTCGAAGCCGCGCGCGCCTTCGCCGAGCGCATCCTCCGGGAAGGCGGCCCCGACGACGCCTCGCGCCTCGCCTTCGCGTGGCGGCTCGCCCTCGCGCGTCCGCCATCGGAAAACGAACGCGCCGTGCTCGACCGCACGCTCCAGCGCCAGCTCTCGACTTACCGCCAGGACAAGGAAGCCGCGAAGAAACTCGCCAGCTTCGGCGACCTGCCGAAAGCCCCCGGCCTCGACGACAGCGAACTCGCCGCCTGGACGGCGGTGGGCAACGTGCTGCTGAATCTGAACGAGACGATTTCGAACTAAGGCGGGGTGGGCAAGCCGCCAGCACGCCTCAGCACAGCGTTCCAAGCGACGATCAACGTCCCGGAGAGCGACCAGAACATCAGCGGCACGAGCGGCATCAGATAGCGTTCGAGCGGGCGTCCGACGGTCGAGAGGAGCAGCATGTTGAAGAACCAGACGGCGGCGATTCCGCCGAAGAAAATCCGCACCTTTCCCCGCGAGGTGAAAAACAAGAGCGGCAGGGCGAGCGTGGTGAAAAGCACGGGGTAGCCCTGAAACAACCACGCGCGGGTGAGGCAGCGGTGGAAGAAGCGGAACGGATCGCGGTGAGCGCGGGCCGCCAGCACGGCATCCATGGCCGTGGATTCCATCGCGGGGTGAGCGGCGCGTGGTCCGGCGAGTCCACGCAAACTCTTCCGGGCGTCAGCGATTTGGCTTTCGCTCGGAAACTCGTTTTTGACGCCGGCGCGGAAATGAAGGTGGGCGAGATCGTTGCGGATCTGCCGGGCAAATGCCGCCGGCTGCGCGCGGACCGCCTCGACGGCCAACTGCCGGCAGAGCCGGTCCAGATCCGTCGGCGACCGGTCCTGCGCCTCCAGCGCCTGCGACAAATGCGGCACCGCCGTGCGGTTGATGATGACGTTGTTGTCCAGCTTCGGGAGCCGGCGATAGCTCTCGATGTCCTCGCGAATGAGCGCCTTGAACTCCGGCGCGATCCCGCCGTCGAGTTTCGTCCACTGCGCGGTGCGGCCAAAGAACAGGATGCCGGCCTGCGGTTCGGGAGCGGCGACTTCGCGCGCCGTGGCATCGTGGATTTTCCCAGCCAGAAACGGCAGGGCCAGACCCGCGCCCACGCAGCCAAGACGCAGCAGGCGCGGACGGATGCCAGGCAGCCCCGTGCAAAACACACCCGCCACGAGCACGAAGGGAAATGGCACGAAGACGTTCTTCGTCATCGTCACCAAAGCCGCGCCGAGAGCGGCGACGAAAAGCCAGCGTGGACGATCCGTCTCGAGCGCGCGCCACCACGCGCCAAAGGCCAGCGCAGAAAAGACGAGGAGCAGCGTCTCATTGCGAATCAGATGCCCGAGATGCAGCGGCAAACCGTAGAACGCAAGAGCGAGGCCGCAGAAAAAAAGCGGGACCACCGCCGACCGCCCCCAGATCAGCCGGGCGACCGCAACGCTTCCGAGCAAGGCCAGCGCGCTGAGCCCGTGCTGCAGCCAGATGACGCCCTTCACCGTGCCAAAGATTTGCAGCGCCGCAGCGATTAGGAGCGTGTAAGTCGGCCCTCGCCGCCCATCGAAAATCAGCGCGCCGGATTCCAGCCAGCGAAAGGCCGGAGCGGCGTAGGAATTCCCGTCGTCCGACCAAAGATACGCCGGCAGCAGATGCCAGAGGTAAAGCCGGATGCCGACCACCACGGCGAGGAGCAGCACCCCGAGGGTGATCTCCAAAGTCCTCGGTGGTGCCGCCAGAAACGTCGTCAGCCGGGCGAATGGGGAGCGGGAGGAATGGTTGGGCTGAGTCACGGTCGGATGGGGTAGTCGGAGGCCCGGGTGACGGCGGCGCGGGCGGGCGGTTGCGCCCGCCAAATAACGTCCAGCATCCAGTCGAGCCCGAGGGCGAGGAAAACCATGCCGATCCATTCCACGGGCAGGAGATAGCGCGAGACGGTATCGCCCACGGCAAAGATGATGCCCATGTAGAGGAGCAGCGAGAGCCAGAGCGGGGCCGTCGCCCGGAAGCGGGTAGGCCGCAGGCACGAGGCAAGGCCGAGCAGAGCCAGCGCGCTGAGCCAGGTCGGAGTGATCGACCGCTGCCCCTCGGGTCCGACGGCGCGGGTCCAGGCGAAGGCTTTGGTGAAGGGCAGCAGATACGGCTCGTACCAGGCGCGGCGCTGGCGCCTTTCCAAAACGAGCGCCTGATAACCGGCGCGATCCGTCTCGTAGAGCAGGTGCATTTCCCGCGGACGGCTCTCCCAGCGGTCGTCATTGTTCGACTCCTGTTGCCGCCAAAATTCGCCCCGCGCGAGCCGGTCGCCCGCGTTGTCATCGCTCAGGACCATGCACATTTTGGTCAGGACGAGCCGCGTATAAGTCAGCGGAGAATGCAGAATGCCGTCGAGCGCGAGACTCCGGGCCACGCTGGAAAATTTCCGGCGGTCTGCACGCAAGCGGGTCCACGCCTCGCCGAGCTGGCGGTCGCCTTTGGACTCCGCGAGCATCTTTTTGTAGCGGCCCTGCCGCCACGGGTACTGCGAGAGATCGGCCCGCGCTTCCTCGATCTGCGGGCGCAGGATCGCGCGATATTCGGGCCACGGGCCGGCGTCCGTGCGGACCACCGGGAGCGCGGAACTGAGCAAGAGCCACGCACCTTGGTCGGACTTGCCCGAACTCAGCATGACCCCGATCGAGGCGACGCCGGCGAGGAGGCTCTTGCGGTCCCAACGCCAAGGCCCGCCCGCGATGAGCGCGGCGGAACCGAGCAGGCCGAGCCAGAGCGGTCGGCCGTGGGGTTTAACGGCGACGATGGCGGTGGCCGCGAGCAGAAACAAAAACAGCCGTTGCCGCTGGCGCAGGCTGCCGGCGGGCAGGGCCAGCGCCACCGAGAGGACGACGACCGCGAGCAGGCACGACTCGGCGATGACCTCGTGTTCGTACCACAGCATCCGGGGCCACACCGCGGCGAGCGTGGTGACCAGCGGCACCCAGAGTTGCGGGCGGCGGGTCAGGTGCAGGGTGATCCAGCCGATCCCGAAGACGGTGGCCAGTCCGAGCCCGTGCTGGACGATGGCGATGACGGTCAGCGTGCGTCCCGGCAGCGCCGGGGCGGCCATGAGGAGGACCGGGTAAATCCAGCGCCGCTTGGATTTCACGTCGAGCGTGCCGTCATTCCACAGCCGTGAGGCCGCTTCGAAATACGAATTGCTGTCCGTCCCGTAATACGCCTCCGGCAGCGCCAGGAGGACGGAGACGCGCAGGACCGCGCCGATGAGGAGCGCTGGGCAGCACCACCACAGACACCGCCGGAGGGCGGCTCGGGAATCGTCGCCGGTGGCGTTTTCGGGTGCGGACATCAGGTCCGGTGAGTGAAGCGGACGCGCCGGAGGATTCAACCTAGAAACGGCGATGGAAGTTGCCACGGATTACGCGGATTACGCGGATGAAGAGGATTTTGTGTTCGTGCGTTGCCTCCTCCCGCGACTCACCCGCTGGGTGCGCGCGCTTCGCGTTACAACTTCCGTGTAATCCGCGTAATCCGTGTAATTCGTGGTTCCTATCGCCGTTTTAGGTTCAAGCCTTTCAGGTCTGCGAACGCGGCGTTGGGAAGTGCAACGTTGTGTCCGCGCTGGCCGCCGTGCATACGGTCCCGGCTCCAATGATGTCCCCGCCCCGTCTGCGCGAAATCGCCCTTTTCTGCCTGCCGGCCCTGCTCCTCGGTCTGGTCTTGCGCATCGCACTCTGCAGCCACATGCCGCTGGCCTTCATCAGCCCGGACACCAACGAGTTTTTTGGCCCCCGCATCCTCGGGGGCAGCCGCACCTTTCTCCCGGAGTTGCTCTATCGCCTTCCGGGTAAACTCCACCTGCCGTTGCTGCCGTGCATCGCGGTCTTCCAGCATTTGCTGGGGCTGGTGTTGGTTTTCGCCTCCGGCGTCCTCGCGGCGCAGTGGCTCCGCGACTGGCGTCTGTGGATCATCCCTTTGACCTGCCTCGTCGCGGCGCAGCCGACGCTGCTCTGGTATGAACATTTCGCCCTGCCCGATTCCACGTTCACGCTCGCGACCGTGCTCGCCTGCCTCGCCGGGGGAAAGTTCTACCGGGAGCGGGACCTGCGGTCTGGTGCCTTGCTCGCCGCGGCGCTGGTGGTCGTCGCCGGAGCGCGGCAGGAGGGATTCGCGTTCGGACTTTTCGGCGTGGCGCTGGTGGCGCGAGTTTACTGGGGGAAATGGCGGCGCTTCCGGGTGGTCGTGCCGCTGGCTCTGGTGCTCGCGGTCGGCTTGGCGAAGGTGACGCAGACCAAACAGGGCGGTTTCATGCTCCTCACTTCGCTCATCCACTGGGCACCGGACAAACTGTGGACGGAGCCCGATTTTTCATCGCGGGTCGTGGAACTCCGCGACCGCTTTAAGCCGCAATGGCCCGCTTATCCCGACAAGCACAACCCGTCCCGGAAAATCATCGTCAAGGAGGTGGAGGACTACCTCCTGATTGAGCGGCGCACCGACCCGAAGCCGCTCGACCGGAGCATCGATACGCTGTGTAAACGCCTGGCCGTGGAAATCGCGGCGCGGAATTTCTGGCGACTGCCGGGGCTGGCCTTCCAGAAGTTTCGCGCGATGCACATCGAGGAGCCGGCTCCGGGATTCGGGGCCGGCTGGGCGCATGAAAAGCACCTCCAGATGTTTTTTGGGAAACCCGATGGGAAGTTGCCCAAAGAGCACCAACTCATGAAATTTTACCTTGGGAGGGAGTTTGGTTCGCGCGCGGAACTCGCACAGGAATTGCCCCAGCTTTACCGCATCCTGCCGGGCGACTGGCTGACCGCCTTGCAAAAGCGTTTCTACGAAATCGAATACGCCGGTGCGATCCTCCCGGAAGCGCGCATCGAACCGCAGACGCTGCCCGCGCTGCCGCTATTGTATCTGTTTTCGTTTGCCGGTTTGGCACTGGTTTTCGTGCGCGAGGGCCGGGCCTTGTCCGACAAACAACTGTGGCTGCTCATGCTCCTGCTGCAGGCGTTCGCGGTCTGCCTCACCGGCAGTCTCCGCTCCCGCTATCGGCTCAGCTTCGAGCCGTGGTTCTTGCTCGGCGCGTTCTGCTTCTGCGACTTCGCGTTGTATTCGATCCGGCATTTGTTCAGCGCAAAGGCGGCACCGCGTCCGGAGGCTGAGGCTCGTGCTTCGGCGGATAGACCCAGTAGTGGTAGAGGCCGAATTTGAAGAAGGCGATGAAGACTTGGACGCCGGCGATGACGGCGGATTTCCAGAGCGGGAAGAGGCCGTGCAGGTAGGTCACGAGCCCGTAGTTCAGGGCGAAGGCGACGGCCTGGCAGGTGCCTTGCCGCCAGGCCGAGTCCACCCAGTGCCGGTTCGTTTTGAAGCCGACGATGTAGTTCCACAAAAAGAGCAGCACCGTGGTGATGGTGAGGCTCAGCGCGTAGGCGGCGCGGCCATTCCAGTGGAAAAAAGAATCGAACAACCAGAACAGGCCGGCGTTCACCGCGATGCTCATCAGCCCACCGAGGACGAACCAAAAAAGGCGGATGAAAAAGGCTTGGGAAAGTTTCAAGGAAGCTGTGCTCTAGCGTGAAGCCGCGCGGCGCGGCAAGTCTTCCGTGCCGCGTGGCGCACCGCTTTTCCTTTGTGAATTCCACGACCTCACCGCTGCCCGCTGCCCCGCCCGCATGGTGGGTCCGCGCGCATCCGTGGCTGCTGGCGATGGTGCTCTCCGTCGGCAGCTTCACGCTCTTCACGCGGCACCACGATTTCCCTTACAGCTACCACCCCGACGAGAGCGGCAAGGTCGGCCAGCTCATCAAGGGCAGCCGCAACTACCATCATCCGCTGCTCCTGCTCTCGCTCACGGATGTGGCCGCGCGCGTCGGCTTCGTCCCGCGCACGCCGCAGGCCATCGTGGAAACGGGGCGGGCGGTTTCCGCGGCGCTGGCCGCGGGGACGGTGGTGGCGCTGGCGCTGCTGGCGTGGCGGTGCAGCGGACTCCTCGCGGGGTGGGGCGCGGGGCTGGCGGTGGCTTTGCAGGCGGATCTTTTTGAAACGGCGCACTATTTGAAGGAAGACCCGGCGCTGGCCTTCGGACTCGCCCTCAGCCTGCTCGCCGCGCACGTCTGGTGGCAGGCACCGGAACGAAAGACGCTGCGCTTTCTCGCCATCGCGTGCGGCGTGGCGGCGGGGGGAAAATACGTGGGCATCATCGCACTGCTCTTCGCCGTGCCGCTGCTGCTCATGCGGCGCGCGACGGGGCTCGACTGGCGGGCGCGGCTGCGGTCGTTCGCGGCGGTTTTTGCCATCACGTTCCTTGCGTGCAATCTGCCGCTCTTCGCCGGGAAGATTTCCAGCCCGTTTCGCAGCATCCGCAATGAAATGGAAGGCGTGGCGGGCGGGCATCGGGGCATCACCCGCGAGGTGCCGCACGGCGAGTATCTCGGGATGCTGCGCAAAGACGTGCCGCCCGCGGTGGGCGCGTTGGCTTTGGTTTACGCGCTGGCCTTGCTGGTCACCGCGCGCCGCCGCACGCCTGCCGAGTGGGTCACGCTGCTGCTGCCGCTCGGCTATCTCGCGATGATCTCCTGTTCGCCGAAAATCGCCGGGCGCTATCTGCTGCCGGTCAGCGTGCTGCTGCCGCTGCTCGCGGTGCTCGGCGCCGCGGAAGTCGCGCGGCGCGTTTTTTCGCCCGACTCCCGCAGGCGGCGGATGCTGAGCGGCGCGGTGCTGGCGGGGTTGATCGGCTGGGTCGCGTGGGCGGAGTTGCCGCTCTTGCGCACGTCGTTCGCGGGTTTCCAGCACGACGATCCCGCGGAGGTCGCCGCGTGGATCAAGGCGCACCTCTCCGCCGACGCGATCATCGCCGAGGATCATCGCGTCAATCTTTCGCCGGACAAAGCGGACGGCTGGAGCACGAACGCGCGCGTGCCGCAGAAAGTGCTCGATGCCAACTTCGCGCCCGATCTCGGCACCGTGGATGAACTCCTCGCCAAAGGCGTGACGCACATCGCCGTGTGTCGCCAATCGTATGGCCGCTATTTCAGCGACGAGACGCAGGCGCAGGGCACCGGCAAGACCGGCTACGACAAGCGGCGCGATTTCTACGAGCGTGTCTTCCGCGACGGCGAACTGCTCAAGGAATGGCCGCGCGGGACGATCTCGTATCTCCAGCCCGGCATCCGCCTCTACCGCATCGCGCCGCCGAAAACGCCGCCGACTCCGCCCGCAAATTGACGGCGGCGG
>Ga0163144_10011753_pt1 | contig 18487 bp, 14 predicted proteins | sample OliLak19BULKMAT1_FD_123175 | JGI IMG/M metagenome (GOLD analysis project Ga0163144, IMG submission 123175) | Freshwater microbial mat bacterial communities from Lake Vanda, McMurdo Dry Valleys, Antarctica - Oligotrophic Lake LV.19.BULKMAT1 | ecosystem: Environmental > Aquatic > Freshwater >... | reverse complement strand
CGCATCGTGGGCGGCCAGATTCTGTTCCACGACGATCAAAAAACCGTTGACCTGATGTCGCTCACGCCGCGCGAACTGGAAAATGTGCGTGGAAATAAGATTTCCATGATCTTCCAGGACCCGATGACGTCGCTCAACCCGGTGCTGTCCGTCGGCTATCAGTTGATGGAGCCGCTCAAGCAGCACCGCGGCCTGTCGGAGGCCGACGCCCGCGCCGCCGCGATCAAATTGCTCGACCGCGTCGGCATCCCCCAAGCCAATCTGCGCATCAAAGATTACCCGCACCAATTCTCCGGCGGCATGCGCCAGCGGGTGATGATTGCCATGGCGCTGGCCTGCCGGGCCAAATTGCTGATCGCCGATGAGCCCACCACCGCGCTGGACGTGACCATCCAGGCACAAATCATTGACCTGATCAACGAACTCAAGAACGAGATCAAGACCGCCGTCATCATCATTACCCACGATCTGGGCGTGATCGCCGCGTTGGCCGACCAGGTGGCCGTGATGTATGCCGGGCATATCGTCGAGTTGGGGCCGGTGCGCGACTTGTTCAAATCGCCGCAGCACCCGTATACCCAGGCGCTGTTGGGCGCAGTCCCCCGGCTGCACAACTGGCCCGAGCGGCTGACCACCATTGACGGCGCGCCGCCCAGCCTGACGGTCAACATCGTCGGCTGCCCGTTTTACCCGCGCTGCCCGGTGCATGTGGACCGCTGTGTGACCGAAAATCCCCCGCTGCTCGAACTCCAGCGCGACCATTCGGCTGCCTGCTGGGTAGCCCAGGCGCTGGCGACCGCACCCAAGGCGAAGGTCTAGAGCCATGGCCGAAATCCTTCTGAAAACCGTAGACCTGGTTAAGAGCTTTCCGGTCCGCAGCGGCACCTTCGGGCAGCACCGCCTGCGCCTGTTTGCGGTGGATCACGTCAATCTAACCATCAACAAAGGCGAAACCCTGGGCCTGGTGGGCGAGTCGGGCTGCGGCAAGACCACGCTGGGTTTGACGATCATGCGCTTGTACGACCCCACCAGCGGCGCGATCTTCTTCGAGGGGCAAGACATCGCGGGCCTCCAAGGCGCCGCCAAGCGCCAAAGCCGCCGGCAGATGCAGATGATCTTTCAAGACCCGCTGGCCTCGGTTGACCCGCGCATGGTGGTCGAGGAGATCATCCGCGAGCCGCTCGACGTCCAGAACCAAGGGACGGCCAAGGAGCGCAATGAGATCGTCAGCCGGCTGCTGCAAGTCACCGGCATGCCGATGGACGCCGCCGGGCGCTTCCCGGCCGAGTTTTCGGGCGGCCAGCAGCAGCGCATCGGCATCGCCCGCGCCCTGGCGCTGCAGCCCAAATTGCTGGTGTGCGACGAGCCGGTGTCGGCCCTGGACGTGTCGGTCCAGGCCCAAATCCTGAACCTGTTGCGCGACCTGCAAAGCCAATTTCAGTTGACTTACATCTTCATCTCGCACAACATCGCCGTGACGGCCTTCATGAGCCAGCGCATCGGCGTGATGTACCTGGGGCGGCTGGTTGAAATTGGGCCGAGCCGCGCAATTGTGAACGCGCCGCTGCACCCGTACACCATGGCCCTGATCAAGGCCGTGCCGGATGCCGAGCCGGATTTGCGCGGGCGCAAGCGGGGGTTGTCGGGCGATGTGCCCAGCCCGATCAACCGGCCCACGGGCTGCCCCTTCCATCCGCGCTGCCCGTGGGTGCAGGATATCTGCCGGGTCGAGAACCCGCCCCTGCGCGAGATCACGCCGGACCAATTTGCGGCCTGCCATTTTGCCGAGCCGGGCAAGACGATTTAGCGCCGTACCAATCCACACTGAGACCGGGAGACTGCTATGGGTCGTTACCTGCTGAGCCGGATTGCGGGGTTGGTCGCGGTGCTATTGGCCGTTTCGGCCATCACATTTTTCCTGATGCATTCCGTGCCCGGCGGCCCGTTCGATATGATGAGCCTCAATACCTCGGTCCAAATCCCAGACGGGGTCAAGAAGCAACTAGAAATCGCCTACGGCCTGGACAAGCCGGTGTGGCAGCAATACCTGATCTTCATGAAGAACGCCGTCCGGCTCGACTTTGGTTATTCGTTCTACTTCCAGGGCCAAACCGTCACGCAGATTCTGGCCAAGCAATGGCCGTACTCAATACATCTGGGCCTGATGACGATGGCGTTTTCGGTGGTCGTGGGCGTCGGTTTAGGCATCGCGGCCGCCATGTATCCAAAAACGTGGATAGATTACTTCGGCACCGCCGTGACCATCTTCTGCCTGGCCACACCCAGTTTTGTGCTGGCCGTGCTGCTGCAGCTGGTATTTTCAGTCAATCTCCATTGGGTGCCCACCGGCGGCTGGACCGAGCCCAAGCAGTGGATTCTGCCGGTGATTGCCAATTCCTTAGGGCCCGTCCTGATCCTACAAAGGTTTACCCGGGCCAGCGTGGCGGATGTGATGGGTTCGAACTATGTGCGCACCGCGCGGGCCAAGGGCATGCCGGCGCGCACGGTCACTTTCGTGCACATCTTCAAGAATGCCCTGACGCCGATCATCACGGTGGGCGGGCCGATGGTCGCCGGGTTGATGGTCGGGTCGGTATTTATTGAGCAGATTTTCAGGGTGCCGGGCGTCGGGCAGTTCTTTGTGTCGGCCGTCGGCCAGCGCGACTATCCCCTGATCATGGCCACGACCCTGGCCTGGACGGCCGTCATCAGCGTGGCCTACTTGCTGACGGACCTGGCCTACGCCGTCGTTGACCCGCGCGTCACCTTTGTGAAGGAGGCCTGACCCATGGCCGTCACCACCCCAACGGCAGTTCCGCAGATCAAAACCACCCGGCGCGCCAGCACGCTCGGGCTGGCCGTGCGCCGGTTCACGCGCAACAAGGTCGCGGTCGGCGCGCTGATCTTTATCCTACTGCAACTCGCGACGGCGGTGTTTGCCCAGTACATTGCACCCTATGACCCCTATGTCAGCGACTACTCGGTCACCTACGCGGGGCCGTCGGCCCAACACTGGCTGGGCAGCGACGACCTGGGCCGCGACCTGCTCAGCCGGCTGATCTACGGCACCCGGGTGTCGTACTCGGTCGGCCTGTTGAGCCAACTCGCCATCGTCCTCATCGGGCTGCCGCTGGGCGCCCTGGCCGGCTTGGCGGGCGGCTGGTTCGACTTCGTGCTCACGCGCGTGATTGATGTTTTGTCCTCGATCCCGGGCTTGCTGCTCTACATTCTGCTGGTCATTGCCCTGGGCGCCGGACTGAGCAGCATCCTGATCGCGATGTCCTTGACCGGCTGGATTGGCATTGCCCGTCTGATTCGCGGCCAGGTGCTTACGTTGAAAGAGTCGGACTTCGTGCGCGCCTCGCGTTCGATGGGCGCCGGGACAAGCTGGATTTTGCGAGCGCACATCGCCCGCAATTCGCTGACGCCCGTGATCATCTCGATGACGCTGGGCGTGCCGGGGGCCATGTTTGGGGAAGCCGGCCTGAGCTTCCTGGGGTTGGGCATTCCCGCGCCGACACCGTCCTGGGGGCAGATGATCGGCGTGTATGCCAGCTACGTGCGCACCTCGCCGCACCTAATTCTGTATCCGTCGTTGATCCTGGCCCTCACCATGCTGGCCTGGATTCTGCTGGGCGACGGCGTGCGCGACGCGCTGGACCCGAACATTCGCACGTAGCCAGTCACGCTACCACAAACCGCCCGGCCGGGTAGCTAACCCGGCCGGGCGGTTTTGATTTGGGCGCAGGGCGTCGCAGGGATCACAAGGCGCGCTTAAGGGTCGCAGCCGTTTTGGGCGAGCCGCCAATTTTTCAGGCATGGGGTTGGGCCTGCCCAACCCCATGCCTGAAAAATTGATTTCGGTCAGAGACACAGTCTCAACGCCCCCGGCTGCGATGAGAATCCGTCAGGACGGTGACAGCCACGACCAAGCGCACATCGTCTGCGGCTCACCTCATCGCACCAAGCAAGGTTGAGATTAGCCGAACCGACCCATATACAAAAAACGAGACCGGTGTGGCAGGCGATGCCTGCCACACCGGTCTCGTTTTTTGTCGGCTCGCGCCAACGGCTGCGGACGAATGGGTGCCGCGCTGATCGGCGCTTGCCCCCTGCCCGCCGTGGCCTAGCTGAACGTCAGGCGGATGCCCTCGCCCTTGTAGATCAGGTCCATCTGGGTGGCGGCGAGTTCGGCCACGCAGTAGGGGTTCTCGATGTGGCGGGGATTGACGAGCGATTGCTCGTCACCGTTGACCACCAGCGGCCCGCTCCAGCCAAAGGCCAACTGGTCGCCGCGCAGGCTGGTGAAGCGCACGGCGGCGTCGGCCCACTGCACGTCGAGCGCCAGGATTTTCTTTTGGAAGTCGTCAAAGCTGCCGTCGAGCAGGGCCTGGCCCATGTGGCATAGCCACACGTTGCTCAACCCCGGCGAGCGCAGTTCGCGATAGGCCGTCGGCCCGCTCGTGACAAAGCTAAAGCCGCGCGCCGCCGCCAGCGCCAGGTAGCCGTCGCCGGTGCGGGCGAAGGCCCATTGGCCCTGGAAGGCGTGCTCGTCAAAAACGCGCGCCGGGAAGTAGGCGTGCGTGAAGCCCAGCCAGTCATCGGCCGGCAGTTGGTGAACGGCCAGCAGCACATCGCCCCACTGGGCGGCGCGCGGCAGCATCCCGTTGCCGACCCACAGGTTCGGCTGGTGAGCGTCATCCAGCGCCAGCGTCGTCGGGTGGTTGACAAACACCACTGCGTCGGGGCCGAGCGTGGCTTGCCAGATGTGTTCACGCCGCCCCGGCTGGCCGGCCTGGTAGTCTTGCGCGCAGGCCAGCATGAAGTCCTTGGTCTTGTAGGTGGCCTTATTGACCTCCCAGGCCCAAGCGCCTGCGGCGGCCGGGCGCACATTCCGCTCCAGGTTCCACACCACGTCTACCGGCTCTGTCGCGATCTGGCGGATGAGGTCGGGCAGTTGGTACTCCCGGCAGCAGGCCAGGCTGACCGTGCCGCGCAGGTGGTGGGTAAAGTTGCCCTGGCCCCACAGCAGCCGCGCCAGGCCGGTAGTGGGGGCCATGCGCCCGCTCAGGACGCTCTCGGTGTCGGCGCGGCCCTGGGTGCCGGTATAAGCGCCCTGGAAGGAGTTGACGGCCAAGCTAAACAGCACCTTATCCATCAGGATCGCCGCCAACTCGGCCACCGGTTCCGACTCGGCCAAGTCGAGCAGGTGGGTCAGCGCGGTGACGACCGCGTCTACGCTGGCGGGCGAATCCCAGTCCTGAAAGCCCAAGCCGCCGCGCTGCCGCAGCCAGGCCAGTGCCAGGGTTTCGCCGTGCTCGCGGTGCCACGCGCCGGTCTGCCCACTGGCGGTGAAGACTGCCTCCGGCCACAGTTGCCCGGCCAGGATTTCGACGGTGTGATAGGCCAACTGGCGATGCTCGGCGGCGAAATCGGCCGCCGCCGCATGGCTGCCTGCCTCAGCGCTATTGGGGTGGCCGTCCTGCTCGGCCGGCCAATAGCGGAAGGCCAGAGCCGCCGCTTCTAGCGCGGGGCGCACGTCCTTGAGGTGCGATTGCTTCTTCTTGCTCGGGTAGCGCAGCACGAAGCCCAGCAGGCCCAACAGGTCGAACACCGCGTCGGGGCTGGCGTCGGCCTGGAGGCCGGCGATGACAGTCTTAACAGCCTTCCAGTTGACCTTGTCCCACAGAGCGGAGGCCATCTTGGCCAGCTCGATATACAGATTATGGCCCCGGCGCCCAGCGGCATCGGCCAGCGCTTCTTTAGCGCGGGCGGGCACATCCGGGCCGGCCTTGACCGTGTAAGGCGTTTTCACCATGAAGAAAGGATCGTGGCGCTCAAAGCGCAGGTTCTGTTGGTAATACTCGTGCGCCATCGGCATGACCACCAGGTGATGCAGGCCATTCATGATCAGCGGCACGGTGCGGGCCATCTCCAGCACCGTGTCGGCCTTAACCTCCGGGGTCGCTTCCTGGTAGATCATGCCGGAGGCGTTTTGCAGCCGAAAGGTCACTTTGGTCGAGAGCCGGAGGTCGGGTGCAAAGCTGATCGCGATGGGCTGGTTCTTCTCATAGCGTTCGCCGGTCAGGTTGCCGTAAACGTAGCGGTCGAGCAGGGCGTGGTAGGCCACCTCTTCGGCGATCTGGCGCTTCTCGATCAGGGCCGGCTCGATGTTGGTCGGCAGGGTGATTTCGGACTCGGTCAGGTTCAGCAGGCGCAGCGCCAGCGCGTGCCGCACCGGGCCGACGCCGACGGCTTCAAAGCGCACCAGGATTTCGTTCGCACCGGCCTGGAGTTCCGCCGCGAGCGAGCTGCTCTGCACGAAGCGCGGGTTCAGGTGCGCCACGCGCGGCAAAGGCTGGCCGTTCAGCCACACATCGGCCGGGCCGTGGCTGGTGAGCACCAGGGTGACCGCCTTAGCAGCCGGCGCTTGAATTTGGGCATAGGCCCAGCCGCGCACATGGCTGGGGGCCGCGTAGGCCGCCGTCAGGTCAACCAGGTGGTCTTCCAGGCAGCGGTAGTAACGCCAGGTGAGTGGCTTTTCGCCCTCGACCGGCGCAGTCAGCAAGCCCAGGTCGGCCACTGGCTCAGTCACGCCGGAGGCCGCTTCGTGGAAGTGCTGCAGCAAGCCCAGATCGGTCTCGGTGTGGGTGGGCGGGGCCAGCCGCACCTGCGGGCCGGCGACCAGCCAGTGATCCACGAAACCGTGCGCCAGGGGGTAACGAATGAAGGTAGGGGTCATAGACTCAGTCTCACAAGGCCGGCCAGGGCCGGCACCTAAAGCGGGTCGAAAAACGTCAAGTCCGTGCCGTAATTGTCCATCGCCAGCGGGCGGTCACCGCGCAGTTGCACCCGAATGGGGTGCGCGTGGACCCGCGCCGACAGCGTGAGCGTGGTCTCCGGCATGGGATACAGCAGCCGGATTGGCACACCCACTGGCGGCTGGGCCAGGAACAAATAGCCTGGCCGCCACAGCGGCGGCGTGTCTACCCCCACCAGCGTTGACGTCGCCAGGGGTCATCCACGGCGGCAGGCGCACCCACAGCGGCGCGGGCTGCTTCACGAGCACTCTAGCCCATCGGACGCGGTCAGGCCGGTCACACGCAGGCTGGGGCCGTCGTGGTCGAACAGCAGGTTCAGGTGGTGGCCGGTGGGGTCGGTCACCACGGCCGCCTCCAGCGCGGCGCACAGCGAGCCGACCACGCTGCCGACGATGTCCATATAGAAGCCAACCGAGTCCAGGCCGTGGCCGTCCGCCAGGTGGCCGTAGGGCGCGGGCACGCCCCAAGCGCCCAACATGCGCTGGGCGGCGTCACGCAGGCCGTCGGGCGGGTTGGGGTGGGGGTCGTCGTGCATAAAGCTCACGTCGCGCAACTGGCAGGGCAGCAGGTGGCAGCGCAGCATCCGCTCGGCGTCGGCGTAATACTCCGGGTAGCCGTGGCGGCCCAGGATCAAGGCCGCCTCGACCATGTCGCCGCAGTTGCCGGCCTCGCCCCGGTCGCTCTCGGGCTGAATGGCCCCGCTCCCGCTCCAGCCGATCTCGTCGCGCATGGCCCACAGGCCGTTATCGTAAAAGGCCTTCACCCGCTGCAGGAGCAGGTCGTCATCCAGCAGGTCGGCCAACTGCGCCAGGCTCGACAGGGTGCCGGTCACCGAGTGGGTGTGGTCGGTGATGAGACGCTCTTTGGTGTACAGGCCGTCCGGCAAGAAGAAGCGCTCCAGGCACAGGTCGCGCAAGCGCAGCGCCAGCGCCAACGCGGCGGGCGAGCCGGTGGCATTGACATATTTTACCAGGGGGCCAATCATGCGGGCCTCGCCGTTCACCGGCCCCTGGATCGGCTGAACAGTCAGGCCCAACGCCTGAAACCGGGCCACATCCCAGCCGCCGGCCGGGTTCCACAGTCGGTTGATCTCGGCCAAGTATTTTTCGGCCAGCGCCTGGGCCTGGGCGTCGCCCCGGTAGCGCACCAGCGCATACAGCGCGTGCAGCCCCTCGCGCAGGTTGTGCGAAGAGAAGACCACGACCGGCCCGGTCTGCACCTGCCGGTTGAGCGGCAGGCACAGCGGCCCGCTGAACGACAGCCGCATCGCCCGCCGCAGGTTCTCGATTGCAACCGGATCAATGGGAATGCCGGCCACGGCTTCAGCCATCAGCAGGGCGTTCAGGTGCCGTCCCGGCACATGGCACTCGCTCAGGTCAGGGCTGAACGACAGCGCCGCGTAGGGGACGACGGTGGCGTTGAAGAACGGCACAAAGTTGTCGTCAGCGTCGAAGACGCTCTGCATGGTGCGGCAGCCGAGCGCAATGGCCGCCCGTAAGTCGGTCGTGTTGACGTTCGCCAGTTTAGTCATCGGTGGGGGTCAGCGCGGCGCGCCTCCGGTCGGGTACAGTGTAGCATAGCCGGGCGGCCGGGGCGGTTCAGCCGGGCGCGGCGGGCTGAATTCGAAGGATTGACACAATCGCCGGCTGAGTGCTAGAGTTCACCCAGACGATTTGTCCTATGTGTATGAAGGAGAAATTATGCCGACCGAAGTACCGGGCTTGTTGAATGAGCAAGTCCGCGACGCCTATCCGGTTTTGAAAGAAGTTGTGTATCTCAACGTGGGGACGTATGGCATTATGCCCGCTTCCGCCCTGGCGGAGTTTCAGGCGATGCAAGCCGATTTTGAAGCGCGCGGCGTGGCCTCGGGCGGCCAGTGGGGCAAGAAGACCGAAGGCACCCGCGAGCGCCTGGCCCAGCTCATCGGCGCTGAGTCGGCCGAGGAAATCGCCTTCACGCGCAACGCCACCGACGGCATCAACCTGGTGCTGGCCGGCCTCGACTGGAAGCCGGGCGATGAGGTCATCACCACCGAAGAAGAGCACGAGGCGATGAACCACCCGCTCGCGTACCTGCACACCACCAAGGGCCTGGTCTTCAAGCGGCTGGTCGTTTCGCCGGTGGCCGAGGTGATGATTGAGCGCCTGAACGCAGCCTACTCCGACCGCACCCGCCTGGTGGCCGTGAGCTTTGTCACCTGCGAAACGGGCACGCGCCTGCCGGTCAAGGCCATCTGCCAGTGGGCGGCGGAGCACCAGCTGCTCAGCCTGCTCGACGGCGCGCAGGTGTCGGGCGCCATCAAGATTGACGTGCGCGACATCGGCTGCGACTATTACACCTCCAACGGCCACAAGTGGCTCAGCGGCCCCAAGGGCACCGGCTTCTTCTACGGCCGCAAAGACAAGCTCGACCTGCTCTCGCCGGCCCACGTCGGTGCCGGCTCGCTCGTGAATGTGGACGTGGCCGCCGGCTTCGCCGAGCCGTTCCACACCGGCCAGCGCTTTGAGTTCGGCACGCGCGCCTGGGCCGGCCAGGCCGGTCTGGGCGCGGCGCTCGACTGGTTTGACGAGTTGGGCTGGGACCACGTCTACCAGCACATCGCCGCCCTGAGCGACTACCTGAAGGCCCGCGTTCAGGAGCGGCCCTACTTGCGGCTGCTGACGCCGCTGGCCTTTGAGCAGTCGTCGGGCCTGACGGCCTTTGAAATTCTGGATCACAACGCGGGTGAGGTCGCCACCACGCTGCGCGAGACCAAGCACGTCTACACGCGCGTGGTGCCGCACTTCAACGCCATGCGCATCGCCACCGCGCACTTCAACTCGGCCAACGACATAGACGTGCTCATGGCGGGCCTGGACGAAATCTGCGGCTGAGGCCCCCGCCCACCCGCTCAAGAATCAAGACGGGCGGCCGGCATGTGCCGGCCGCCCGTCTTCGTTGTCAGGCCGAGCGCCGGTTATTCCGGGTCCGGCTCGTTGGGGTGCGGCATCGGCCCCAGCGTGTCGTCGTCCATGCCCATCATAGACATCGGCTGGAGCGGGCCGACGTTGACCTCCGCGCGCGGGGCGTTGGCGGCGCAGGGGGTGCCAAACAGCGGCTGGGCGTAGGGCAGGTGCGTGCTGCCGCGCGCCAGGATGTGCAGGTAGTTGGCCGACTCGCCTTCCCACGGCTCGCCGTGGTTCCACAGCACCAGCGAGCGCGCGTTGCAGTAGTGGCCCACGTAGGCCCGGCGCGGGGTGTTCGACTGGTTGGTGTACGACCAGTGAATGACGTGCCCGCCGAAGAACACCACATCGCCGGGGTCGGCCTCGACCGTGTGCGTCTGGCCGGCGTACTTCTTGACCACGCGGCTCAGGCCGTTGATAGTCTCATCGGTGGCGCTGGGGTGCTCGATGGTGCCCAGGTCGCTAAAGTTCACCGACAGCGCCTGCCCGGTGCCCTGCGGGTCGGGGTAGACCGGCTCGTTCTGTGTGCCGCTGGCGAAGTTCAGACAGCCGTTGTCAACGGTGGCCTTGGTCAGCGCCAGCCACGCGCCGCACAGCGTGTCGGGGAAGGTCGGCAGGTAGTAGGCATCTTGGTGATAGCCCTGGCCCTGCTGGCCCGGCTGCTTGAAGAACAGCATGGATTGCAGCGACATGACGTCTGGCCCGATGATGGCCTGGAGCACGTCGAGCACGCGCGGGTGCAGCAAGAAGCGCTCGTGAATGGGCGAGCGGCGGTGGAGCATGTGCGCCCGCAGCCACTCATCCGGCTTGTCGGGCTGCTGCCCAAAGCCCTTCATAATCAGCGCGCCCTCAACGGTGCGGCGGCCGGCCAGCATGTCGTCCAGAAACCCGTTCATCTCGGCCACATCGTCCAGCGGCACCAGGCCCTTGACCACCAGGTAGCCCTGCTCGCGGAAGCGGCGGTATTCTTCGACGCTGACGCGGTAGGGCGCATACGTCGTGACCGGGGACATTTCTAACGTTGCCATGGGTGATATCTCCTTGCCAAAGTGCAGGCCGGGCCAACAGTGCCCCGGCCGGAGTGCATCAATATCGTATCGCATTCGAGCCGGTGGGTCAATTTACGGCCCGGCCGGGGTGCATGTCAGTCGGGCGGTGACGGTCTAACTGAGCGCCAGGCTGTGGCCCGAAGAATCGCTGTTATCCAGGGTGACGCTTCGCGTCGCACTCCGCCAACTCCGCTATGTTGCGATAAGGCCGCGAGCGGGGGTTCGGAATGACAATGTCAGCGGGGGTTTTCGGAGAAACCCACACATTGAATTACACTCCGCCCCGCGCGCCGCTACTCGACCGCCGCAAACAGCCCTATTCGACGGCGGCTTTGCCGTAGACGGCCTCGCGCAGGCCCTTGATGTAGCCAATCGCAAACAGCCGGCCGATGGACGAGTAGGCCGGGTCGGCGTTGCTGTCGCCTTCCATGGTGGGCACATGGTCGGGGCGCAGCACACCCTCGAAGCCGATCTCGGCGTAGGCGCGCATGCAGGCCAGCATGTCGGTCTGGCCCTCGTCGTGGAAGGTCTCAACGAACTTCGAGGGCACGCCGCGCACGTCGCGCAGGTGAACAAAGAAAATCTTGTGCTGCCGGCCAAAGCTGCGGATGACGCTCGGGACATCGGGCGTCATCAGGGTGAAATTGCCCTGGCACAGCGTCACGCCGTTGTTGGGGCTGGGCGCCAGGTCAATCAGCCGCTGGAAGTTTTCGACGCTGCGCATGATGCGGCCCAGGCCGCGAATGCCTGAGAGCGGCGGGTCGTCCGGGTGCATCGCCAGCTTCACGCCGGCGGCTTCGGCCACCGGCACGACGCGCTGCAGGAAGTATTCCAGGTTCGCCCACAATTGGTCTTCGGTGACGGTGCCATACTCGGTCGGCGGCTCGGCGGCCACGGCGGCGTAATCGAAGGCCGTGGCCAGGGCGCCGCCGCGCGCCGGTGTGCTGGTCGAGGTGCGCATCCAGTTGAAGATCGGCATCCACTCGTAGCACCAGACCGGGATGCCCACCTTGCCCATGTTGCGAATCAGGTCGCAGACCGCTTCGAGCTGGGCGTCGCGGCCGGGCAGCGCCAGCTTGATCTGCTCCATCGGCGGACGGCTTTCGAGCACGGCCAGTTCCAGCCCGGCGCTAGCATAGGAGTTCTTCAGCCGCAGCAGCGAGGTGTAGCTCCAGGGCTGGTCTTCCACGCCGCCGTCCAGGCCCTGGGTCAGGTCCATCATGCCCACGACGTAGATGATGCCGCATTGCTTCACCAGGTTCCACAGCGGCGTGTGCGTTCCGGGCAGAATTTCAGCGATTTTGATCATCCGGGCGTCCGATCTTGAAGGGTGCAGGTCTAAGCCACAGAGACAGCGCCTTACAGCGGGCCGTAGACGCGATAAACATCGTCAATCGGCATGCCGGCTGCCAAGGCTTCGCGGATCTTGTTCTCGTGCTGGAAAATCCACTCGACGCGCAGCAGCACCTCGTCCACGTAATCCTTGGGGATGACCTGCACCCCGTCGTTGTCGCCGAAGATAAAGTCGCCCGGCGCGACGGTGACGTAGGTGTGCGTGTGGCCGGGCACGTAGATCGGCACATTCACGTCAATGATGGTCCACCCGCCGTAGGCGTTGGGCCGCGTGCCGAGCGAGAAGATCGGAAAGTCGGGCATCTTGAGCACGTACTGCGTGTCGCGGCAATTGCCGGCAATCAACATCCCGCGGCAGCCGTGGGCATAGGCCAATTGGCAGCTCATCTCGCCAAAGTGCGCCGGCTGCAAATCGCCGCCGCAGTCAAACACCAGCACACTGCCCGGCTCCGAGTTGCCGACCATATCCATCATGCGCTTCTGCGGGTGGCCGCCGTCGGCCTCCCAGCGCGCTTCCTGGCGCTTCTTCTCTTCCGGGAAGGCCTCGAGCTCCACCTGCGTATGCAGCTTGATCGGAATGGCGCGGCCGACCAGTTGCATCCCCTGGCGCAGCGGTTTGAAGGCCGACGACACCACGGTATTGCGGATGCCGCAGGTATAGAGCGAATCGGCCACGCTGCCGCCATAGCCGGCGGTGCGGTAGCGTTCGACGCGCTCATTATCCGAAATATCCAGGTGGCGCAGTTCCGTAGGCGGATCAAGCTCTGACATGACGGCTCCTTGTTGGCTGGCTGGTTCAACGGCGGGCCGGGCCAGCGCGCTAGGCGGCGGCCAGGAATTTGATACAAACGGGCGACGGCACGTTGATGACTTGCCCGGTGGGGGTCAGCGTGCCGGTCGCGGCGTCGCGCCGGAAGGTCACAATCGTGTTGCTGTCTTGGTTGGCCGCGAACAGAAACGCGCCGGTCGGGTCAAGGTTGAAGTTGCGCGGCGTGCGGCCCTGGGTCGAGGTGTGCCCCACCAGCGCCAGCCGCCCGGTGGCCGGGTCAATGGCGTAGGTGACGAGGCTGTCGTGCCCCCGGTTCGAGCCATAGAGGAAGCGGCCGTCGGGCGAGACGTGAATGTCGGCGCACGACTTGCCGCCCGCGTACCCGGCCGGCAGCGTCGAGAGCGTTTGCAGCTCGGTCAGCGTGCCGTGCTCCGCGCCCCACGCGAAGGCCGTCACCGTGGCGTTGAGTTCATTGATCAGGTAGACGTAGCGGCCGTTGGGGTGAAAGTCAAAGTGGCGCGGGCCGGCCCCCTGCACCGCCTGCACCCAGGGCTGGTTTGGGTTGAGCGTCAGCGTGCCGGTTGCGCCGTCATACTGGTAGATCATAATCCGGTCGAGGCCCAGGTCAGCGGCCAGGGCATAGCGCTGGGTGGCGTCGAGCAAGATCGAGTGCGCGCGCGCCGTGCCGGCCACGGCCCCCGGCACCAGGCCGGCGTGATCCACAATCTGGCTGGCCGCGCGCAGCGTGCCGTCGGCGTTGATGGGAAAGACCAGCACGTCGCCGCTGCCGTAGTTGGCCGCCAGCGCAAACTTGCCGGCCGCGTCCACGCTGATGTGGCAGCTCGTGGTGCCGTGCGCCGACTCCTGGTTGAGCACCGCCAGCTTGCCGGTCGCCCGGTCAAAGGCAAAGGCACTCACGCCGCCGCCCCGTTCCGCCACCTCACTCACGGCGAAAATGTGCCGGCCGCTGGGATGCACCGCCAGGAACGACGGGTTGGGGCCGGGGTCGGCCGAGCCAACGTAAGTGAGCGTGCCGGAGGCCGGGTCCATCTGGTAGACATAAATACCCTCGGAGGGCTGGCCGGCGGCGCGGGCGGCTTCAGTGTAGGTTCCGACAAAGACCCAGTAAGGCGCGATAGCATTAGTCATAGGGTTTGGCTCGTCTTGGGGTTGAAATTTCGCGTAGTTGTTGGGTGGGATGGGGCGTTGGACGCGACGGCGCGGCTGTTTGGCAGGCGGGGAGCGTCAATTGATCGTCAGCTTGCACATCGAGCCGCCCAGCAGCAGCACATAGGCGGTCCGGTCAGTCGCGAAGGTGGGCGAGAGCGTCAGCGCCAAAGCGCGGTGCTGACCCCTATCGCAGCTCTGCGACCAATCCGGTCTATCGGTGGATGCAACTAACAGCCAGGGTTAGCCGCCGGCACCCTTGATCGGGCCGACGGCCTAAACCTGGCCGGTGTTCGCGTCAAACTACCCCTTCAGGCCGCTGCCCACCAACCCCTGCACAAAGTACCGCTGCAGCAAGAAATACACTGCCGCTGGCGGCCAGGTCGCCAGGAAGGCGGTTATAAATACAATCGGGTAGTTGATTTCGCCGGATGGTGAAATTTCTGCCTGCATCACTTGCCCCACCCGCATCCCAATCGGGTACCACTTGTCGGTCCCTGTGATCGTCAAACTTGGCCACAGGTAGTCGTTCCACATGCCCAGGAAGACCAGGATGGTCAGGGCGACGAGCGGCGGCTTTAGCAATGGCCCATAGACGCGGAAAATGATGGTAAAGAAACCAGCGCCATCCAGCTTGGCCGCATCCTGGTATTCGGTGGGCAACATGTCAAAACTCTGCTTGAGCAGGAAGATGGCAAAGACCGGCACCCAGCCGCCGATGAAAAGGACCCGCAAATCCTGGATCAAGCCGTGACCACCTTGGCCTAACCAATTGTTGCCGCCGGTGTTGGGCCACCAGGCCATCATCAAATATGACGGCACAAGCATGAGGATGGCCGGCATGACCATGCCGGACAGGAACAGCAGGAATACCCGGTTTCTTCCGGGGAAATTCATCTTGGAAAAGATATAACCGCCAATCAACCCCACCCCGAGGGTGACGACGATATAGAAAGCTACCCGGATCAGGGTAAAGGTATAGGCACTCGAAAGAGTGGAGGCAACGCGCCTGAACAGGGCTATGTTCAGGGTGTTCGGAATGGGCAGTATGATGCTCTCCAAGAACCGCTGAGGCGTCGTAAACGATCCCAGCACCATGAACAGGACCGGATAGATCATGATAAAACTGGTAACAATCAGGAAGATATAACTGAAGCCCCTGATGATTAGCTGGCGTTGTTTCATGACTCACGCTCCTGAGTTAGACGTTGTATTGCTTGCGGTATTGGTTAAGCTGCCAACCGATGAAACCTAACAGCATAAGGAACAACACCAGCGATTGGGCGGTGCCCAACCCCACCCGTAGAGCGCCAAAAGCATCACTTTGGATGCTCCAGACCAGGGTATAGGTGGAATCATTGGGGCCGCCGCCGGTGATAAGTTTCGGAACTTCCCACATCTGCATGGATCCGATCAGCCCAGTGATGGTAATAAACAACAGCACCGGTACCATCTGAGGAATGGTAATGTTCGTGAGGAGTTGCAGATCATTCGCGCCATCGATTTTGGCGGCATCGTACAAGTTCTCGTCCACGCCCTGCAAGCCGGCCAGGAAAAAAATAACCGTAAAACCGATGCCCTGCCAAACCACAAATAACACCGTGATGATGGGCATCCAGAATGGGTCTCTGAGCCAATCGATGGGTTTGAGACCAAACTGCCCGATCATTAGATTCAGGATCCCCTGCGAAGAACCCTGCAGATAGATCCTCAACAGAAACGCGATGACGGCTCCGGAGAAGACCCCCGGCAGGTACCACATGGTGCGAAAAATACTCTTGAAACGAATATTCTGATTCAAGACCAAGGCAATGGAGAATCCGCCGACGACATTGAGGGCTAAGATGGCGACCCCATACAGAACCGTCCGGCCGATAACCTTTAGATAAAACCAGTTTTGTTGGCTAGAAAAGATGGTCTTAAAATTGTCGAAGCCGGCCCAGGTTGGCGGTTCAATCAGGTTCCACTTGGTGAAACTAATGCCAATCAGGAAGGCCATGGGGACGAAGGTCATGATGGAAAAGTATATGACCATGGGCCCCAGAAACGACCAGGCGATGACCGCCTCGCGGTTGCGTCTGATCCAATTGAACCATGTGTCAAATCTGCCACCCTGAACAACGGGCTCAACCTGGATAGCTTCGCGGGGCAGCTTAGTTTCCATCTATTGCCTCCAGTGTGCGTGCGACCGGCCAGTTGCCGCAGCGGAATCGGTAATTACCAGTATAGACGCAGAAGCTGGGCAGCCATGAGTAGGCTGCCCAGCTTCTACGTGAACTCGCTGGGCCTACATTACTAACCCGGCCAGTCTGCCCATCAGCGCGGTGTGAGGGGCAAAGCGCATTGCTATTCGCTAGTCTGGTTCAGGATAGGCCGTTGCAGCTGGGGCCGATTAGGCGTTGACGAGCCCCGTGACGGTGGTCTGCAGCGTATCCAGTTCGGCCTGGATGTCGGCCTTGCCCAGATCGCCTTTCCAGATGCGGCCGTACGAGTCGTTCCAGGCATTCCAGATGCGGCCGCCGTTCTTCGGCCAGCCGGGGATGGGGGTGCCACTCAGCGCCGCCGCCATCGTCACCCGCACCAGCGCCTTCGAGCCTTCCGACTTGAACCCACCGAGCTTGTCGTAGGTCTCGTAGCTCTCCAGGATCGACTTGAGGGCCGGGATCCAGATGCCGCAGCCGTTCGGCTTGAATTCCTGCGCCTCTTGGTCGGTCACGCTCAACTCGATGTACTCCAGCGCCAATTCGGGGTTCGGGCCGTTCTTGGTGGCCGAGTTCATCTGGGTACCGACCAGGTTGGCCGACTTCTTGCCACCGGGCGGGATCGGCAGTTCGATACCGGCCACGTTGGCGCCTTCGATGGCGCCGACGCCTGCCGCATTATTGGTCCAGCCAATCTCGAACGCGATGGTGCCGTCGGCGATCGCCGTGGCCGCCATACCCTCACCGCCGGCGTCGATCTCCAGGATCTTGTCTACGGTCGAGGTGTGCATCAGCTTGTTATGGAAGACCCACGTGTCGGCCGCGCCGGGGGCGTTGACGGTGGGCACGCCCAGGTCGCTGCCAATCGGCGAGTTGTTCTGATCGAACCAAGCCGAGATGCGCAAGATGCTGCCGATGCTCTGCTGCGCGGGAGCATAGGTGAAGAACGACTCGCCATTGCCGGCTTCAGAGATGGCCTGCGCCATCGTCACCAGCTCGTCCCAGGTGGTCGGGAGCTTGGTCGGATCCAGGCCCGCTTCCTCGACGCGATCGAGGTTGATAAACATCGCGTTGGCGCCAGTGGTCTCGGGCAGGCCCAGGGCCTTGCCCTCGACCGTCATGGAGCGGAGGACGCTCGGGGGGAAGAGGGCGACTGAGGCAGCCGAGATGGGCTGATAGATGCCCAACTGCGCAAACTCGCCGACGTACGCTTCGCCGTAGCCCGTGTCGGGGATGAGACCGGCCGCGAGAGCCAGGTACTGGTTTTCACGCAGCGCCCAGTCCCAGTTGTGGCCAGTGATCTTGAGGGTCGTGCCGGGGTGCTTCGAAAGGAAGGCCTTCGCTTGCAGGCGAATCATGCCGCCGGTCCACCACTGCTTCTTGAACTCCGCGTTTTCCGGATCGGGCGCCCACACGGCGTCGAGGTCCTCGACGGTGGTAATGGCCCAGATATCCAACACCGCGGGAGCGGGCTGCTCCGTGGGGGCTGGCACGGAAGTGGCGGGCACGGTTGTCGCCGCAGGGGCCGCCGGCGCGCACGCTGCCAACAGGCCAGCGCTTGCCGCGAAACCGGCCGCCTTTATGAATTCACGCCTCGAAATTGTGTGCTTGTGCATGTCTTCTCTCTCCTTGGTCTTGCACTGACTAAATGATGCCCTCTAAGGTTGCGAAGGCCCAAAGTATAGATTGACCCATGAGTTCGAGTCAAATCTCAGCCGCGATGGTAGGGCGTGCATCGCCCGGGGGGCCCCGGTTCGTGCGCCTGTTGTCACGCGCGGATTGATTCGGCATGGAGATCAGCGCCACCATTTACACAATCACAGGCCATCCCCTGGAAATTGATTTCCGTATTATATATGAATAGCCTACGGCTGCAACACCCAGCAAGCAACTCTAGAAGTGCCGCATAAGCTGAACGTTGTGTTTGGAAAGCCAGAGGTGATCATAAAGCAAACCTGCGCAGAATGCAAGCTTCCGATTGTCTCCAATAACGGTTCAAATAGGTGGCAATTGAATCCGATACATTTCGGCTGGAACGACCCGCCCCAGCGTTTGGTTCCAGGGCAATTGCATCTAATTTGCCTTTGTTAGCCGTTGATCTTGTTTTCAGGGCGATTGGCGTGAGCCCTTGAAACTTTGCTCAAATGCGCCAGACGCTGATTGCCTATGAATTGCGGGCGGT
>Ga0163144_10011752_pt1 | contig 18488 bp, 18 predicted proteins | sample OliLak19BULKMAT1_FD_123175 | JGI IMG/M metagenome (GOLD analysis project Ga0163144, IMG submission 123175) | Freshwater microbial mat bacterial communities from Lake Vanda, McMurdo Dry Valleys, Antarctica - Oligotrophic Lake LV.19.BULKMAT1 | ecosystem: Environmental > Aquatic > Freshwater >... | reverse complement strand
TATTGCCGACTTGGAACAGGGCGTTAGAACATGGCTGAAGCCGTGGAACGCCGAACATGCAGCGGGACGCATCAGCCGACCCTTGCGCCACAACGGCACACCCTATAACGGCATCAACATTCTTTTGCTCTGGGGCGAGGCGATGGCCAAGGGCTACGCCGCACCCATCTGGATGACCTACAAACAGGCGCAGGAATTGAAAGCCAATGTCCGCAAGGGCGAAAAGGGCTCTCTCGTCGTCTATGCCAACCGCATCACCAAGACCGAAACCAATGAAGCGGGCGAGGACACCGAGCGCGAAATTCCCTTTATGAAGGGCTACACGGTGTTCAACGTCGAACAGGTGGACGGCCTGCCCGCCCACTATTACGCGCAACCTGAAAACCCGCTGCCCTTGGCCGAGCGCATCGACGCCGCAGACGCTTTTATGAAGGCGACCGGTGTAACCATCTATCACGGCGGCAACCGCGCTTTCTATGCCCCGTCCCGCGATATCGTGCAGCTTCCCCCCTTTGAGGCCTTCACCGACAAGGAAAGTTATTACGCAACCGCCCTTCATGAACTCACCCACGCCACGAAAGCGAAGCACCGCTTGGACAGGGACTTCAGCGCGAAACGCTTTGGCGATAGTGGCTATGCCCGTGAGGAACTGGTCGCCGAGTTGGGAGCCGCTTTTCTATGCGCCGATCTGGGCATCACGCCGGAAATCCGAGACGATCACGCCGCCTATCTCGGGCATTGGCTTTCCGTTTTGAAAGAGGACAAACGGGCGATCTTTTCCGCAGCCGCTCACGCCCAACGGGCAGCGGATTATCTCAAGGGCTTGCAGCCGAACGCGCAAGCCGAGCCGCAGGAGGAGGAACAGGAGAGCGCCGCAGCTTGAGAAGCAGCGCCGCAAGTGAAGGGACGGGGGCGGACGCGCCCCCGTCTTTTTTGTGCGCGGGTGTTTTCAAGCACTGCCCCGTGCTTTGCAGTCGCTGGGGCTGTCCGCCCCAGACCCCGACGAGGGGTTATAAACCCCTGCGACCCCGCCGTTTTCAAGGCCAAGGCCCGCCCACCGCCCCCAGAGAAGTCACTAGCGAATTCGCTAAGGTTCGCGAGATAGAGCGCAAGAATCCCGTTGACCTCTCCGCTAACCTTGCGTTAAGTACAGCCATGACAAACGCCATACCCTCTTCCGATGACTGTATCGACCGCTTGCAGGCCGCAGCCGACGCCCTTACGGGCGCGGGCGTTTCGCCTGACAACATCATGGCTGCTCTTGTGCCGGTCATGGTGAAAACAGCACGGAAGACCCGCGACGCCGTGCACGCCCTCGACACGGCAGCGCAGGTCCTCATGGTTGCAGCAGAGCGCATTTCTAAAGAACCGCGCTGAAACCAGCCCCAAGCCGCAGAGCGGAAATTCCTAAGTCAGCAGTGCTTCACAGCAAATCCGCGAACGACTGTAACTCGCCGACCGTCGCGACGAGGCCCTGTCGCGTCAGCGTTGCGAGATATTCCTCGACGCTATACGGGGGCTTCAGAAGCCGCGCCCGCACTTTGCGCACCGCGCCGCAGACGACGCCGGGCGCAAGGCTCAAATGATTGCAGAGGAACTCATCAGGGTGCTGGGCTTCAATCTCGAAGGGTGCCAGCGCCGCCTCCGGAAAATCTTTCAGGTTCTGCGTCACGATGACATCGCACCGGCCCACGATGGCGGCGGCGAGCACATGCCGGTCATCGGGATCGGGAAGTGACAGCGTGTCGATCAGGGCTTCATAACCGGTGACGAGACTGTCCCTCGTCGCCGTGTCCATCAGGATGCGCGTCCGCTCAAGCGCCGCCCTGTCGCGCTCCGGCTCGTTGCGCATCAGCGCCTCGATCCATTCGCGGTGAATGTCCGCCGTCCATTTGGCCTTGAACAAATCCGTGACCGCGAGTTGCAGGAAGAGGTCCCGCAAGGGGGCCGGGTAGAGCACATTCGCATCGAGCAGCGCCGTGTAGTGGCTCATAGGGGTCAGTAGCCCATGCCCTGTTCCTGCGCATCTTTGGCGAGCTGGTCGAGGACGGCCTCGCGGTCGCGGTCGATCTTCGCCTTATAGGCCATCACGTCTTCCATGCGGACGCGGCGATGCTTGCCGACCTTGCGGTGCGGCAGGACGTTGTCCTCAAGGAGCTTGATCAGAAACGGGCGCGAGACGTTCAGCACGTCGGCGGCCTGCACGGAGGTCAGCTCCGCGTTTTCAGGGATCAGGGTAAGGCCCCGGCCCGCCGCCATGGCTTCAAGAATTTCCATGAGCAGGGCGACAGCGCCGGACGGCAGTTCCAGCGGCTGGTCTTTGCCCGCTTCACGGACTTTCAGGGTCAGAGACCCCTTGCGCTGCACGAAGGGCGACAGAACCTGACCGGACAGACGCGCCATCGCCGCGTCCTGTGCGGAGGGGGGAAGTTGTCTATGGGCAAGCATGGTCATGTTGAGTCTCTCCTTCTCGTTCTTCTACCCTTATCCTACGCTCCAAATGCAATAAGTGCAACAAGTGGATTATGTGAATAAGTTCTATAGTGACGGAATCCGCCGCTATACAGGCCAGAGAGGTGCTTAAGAACCCCAATCAGTAAGGACAGGAACAGCGGCTGCCCTACGAGCCGGGCAGCTCCAGATGAAGAAAGGCCCGCTCTCGCCGAGGGGGAATGTCTTTGCGGGGAGCCTGGCACATCCAGCAGCCGCAAGGGCGGCAATGAGTGGAAGCATTCACGCCAAGATCGCGGGGATCGGGCGCGGCCTGCCGCCGTCCGGCCCAGAGCCGCATGACAAGGCGCGTGCGCGCTTTCACGCGCTCGTTGTCAACCCTTCGTTTTGCGCGTGATTGGGACGCCATGTTTCCATTATAGCGAATTCGCTAAGGTTAGCGAACGTGTCTGGCAGCCTTTCCGTTCAGCAGCCTGCCGCAACAGAACGGTAAAATCTTTTCTATGCCGGAAGAAAGCAAAACCGATGATGTCGAAAAACTCCTTGCCGAGGAGAAGGCGGTAGAGGAGCGAAAGAAGCGCCTCATCGCCGAGCTTCTCAAACAGCGCGAAGCCGCGCTCAAGGACTTTGACGACCGGCTTGCCAAGCTCGGTCATCACGCGCCCACCGGCAAGACCAAACGGAACCATCACGGGAAGCAGGCCGCACCGACAGCGCCACCGGCCAAGGGCAAGACGTAAGAATTGTTTTTCCAATGCGCGCAGCTTAGCGAATTCGCTAGCCTTCGCTAAACCGCGAACTTATTTGGCGACGACGTTCTTCTGAATCCAGGCGGCGAGGCTGCGTTCGTCGAGCTCGCCCGCAGCAACCGCCAGCACGGTTTGAATAGCATCCACCTGATCGGCCACGAGCTTGTGGCCGTTGAGGCTGAGGAACATACCAATCGAGAGGAAGGCAGCGCGCTTGTTGCCGTCCACAAAGGCGTGGTTCTTCGCCAGGCCAAATCCGTAGGACGCCGCCAGGTCCGCAAGGGTGCTGTCCGGATTATAGGCATGGGTGTTCAGCGGGCGCGCCAGCGCGGAATCGAGGAGGCCCTCGTCGCGCAAGCCTGACGCGCCGCCGAACATGGCAAGGCTTTCCTCATGCAGCATCAGCAAGGCCTTCTTGCTGATCCAGCGTGGTTCGGCTGTCATTTCGCGAGGGCTTTGAAGGTTTCCCGGTAGTCCTTCATGAACTCACGGCCAGCATCAAGCTGCTCCGCGATGGCCGGGTCGTAAGGCGTGATGAGATAGCCTTCCTTGGTCTCGATGGCAAAGAGGGTATCGCCTTTTTCGACCTTCATGCGCGCAAGCATCTCCTTCGGAATGATCGTCCCGGTCGAAGTCCCGACTTTGGTCAGTTTGAGAGAGGTCATGGCTGGTCTCCTTCTATACCTATAACCATTATAATGCCGATTCCGGGAAGTTGCCAAGCGCATTCTAATATCCATTAGAATGCCAGGGGCTTAGCTAGTCTAAGGGGCAGATCCAAGCGGCTCAAGTCTTTCGCGAATTCGCTAACCTTAGCGAATGGGCCACTACGCGACCGGCTCCACGGCTTCGGCAAAGGCCGTCCAGTCATTCGCCATTGCCTGTGATAGTTCAAACAGTTTCGCCGCGAGATCTTCCGCACCGAAGAACTCGATCCGCAGCTCGCCCGGCTTCAGCGCGATATCGCCGGACAATCCAGCGAGACGGCGCTCGTGAACATCGGGCGCGGACGGGATACGGACCTTGCGCCCCGGCAGGAGGAGGCGGGCGCGCTCCAGGTCATCGGCCACGCGGGCACGCCGGTTCACTTCCCATTGAAAAGGCCCGCTGGTCGATGTTTCCTCAAGGCGTTTGAGGAGCGCCAGCCGCTCGACCGCGAAGGCATTGCCCGCTTGCAAGCCCGGCAATCCGGCCATGAGCTGACGGGCGCGCCGTTCCTGCACGCCGAACAGGACCTCGACCGCCCGGCGGTCGAGGTGGCTCGACTCCAGCCGCCGCAGCGTCTCCAGGATTGCGTCAAGTCGATGAAACCACGCTGGTTGGGCAGGCATTTGAGAAGATCGGTTCCTATTATATGTTAGGGAGTGATCCGGCATAATGCCAGTTTCAAGCCGAGGGAAAACAATCCGGTGTCCCTTGGTTGTTATGAATGGTAAAGGACGTTATCATTCATATTATGCGAGACGAACTTGCCGTGGTGCCCGCCGCCAAATTGCGGCTGAAGGAAGGCGTCACCTTACCGGCGCTGTTCGCGCCTGACGCTTCAACCGCCAAGCGCGTCATCGAATTCTTCACGGCCAATATCCGCAACTCGCATACGCGGCGCGCCTATGCCAAGGCAGCAGGGGGTTTTGCGGCCTGGTGCGAGGCCAGAGGCCTTGCCCAGCTCCGCGACGTTCAGCCAGTTCACGTTGCCGCCTATATCGAAGAACTTCAGGGCCGCGTCTCCGCGCCCACCGTCAAGCTTCAGCTCGCCGCGCTGCGCATGCTGTTCGACTGGCTTGTCGTCGGACAGGCTATGCCGTCCAACCCCGCAGCCTCCGTTCGTGGGCCGAGGCACAGCGTCAAGAAAGGCAAGACGCCGGTACTCACCGCGGATGAAGCCCGCGACTTGCTGGAATCGATCAACACCAGCTCAGTGGTCGGCCTGCGCGATCGCGCGCTCATCGGGCTCATGACTTACACCTTCGCCCGCGTCGGGGCGGCAGCGGAGAAGATGCGGAGCGAAGACGTTTACATTCAGGGCCGCAGGACATGGGTACGGCTTCACGAGAAGGGCGGCAAGCGCCATGAGATGCCCTGCCATCACAAGCTCGACGAATACCTGCAAGCCTATATCGAGGCCGCAGGCCTCAAGGGGGATGCGAAGGGCTGGCTCTTCCGCACGACCGAAGGACAATCCGGCCACTTGACCGAGCGCCCGATGCGGCAGGCGGACGTTTACCGGATGATACGGCGTCGGGCAACGGACGCCGGTATCGAAACCAAGATAGGCTGCCACAGCTTCCGCGCCACCGGCATCACCGAATACTTGCGTAATGGCGGCAAGCTTGAGATCGCGCAACAAATGGCAAACCATGAGAGCGCCCGCACGACCGGGCTGTACGACCGGCGTAACGATCAGGTCAGTCTCGATGAAGTAGAAAGGATATTGATTTAGTAGCGCCGCGCCACTATGAAGCGGTTTCAGGCGAAATCAGTTCATAGCCTTTGAGCACGATGCCTTTTTCATCGAGGGCGGCACGCCAGCTATTCCGGAAGCCGATATCCGGGCGGCCGAGAAGGCCCAGTGCTTCCTCCTTTTCCGTGAGCTGCGCGGATTTCTGGTAGTCCGGATGAAGCTCGTCAAGAAAAGCTTCCTTGCGATGCAGCAGCGGCGGATTCGCAGAATCCGAATAATCGCGAAAGCTGTGCGCTGCCTTCGGGAGATAGACCTTGAGGCTATAGGCGAGTTCGGGATGCGGCACCTGGTCGAAGTCGGCATAGCGGAGAAAGGAAATCTTGCGGCCGTCGATAGAGACTTTGATCAGGTCAGCTTCCACCTGTCCCACGATCTGGCGCGCAGCGAAGACGATCAGGCGCAGGAGCGGCGGCAGGAAGGATTCTTGCGAAAGATGGAAGTAGAAATCTTCCGGCAGGCGCTTGCCGATACGCACGCCGCCAACTGCTTCCTTCACGAGGGCCGGGTTGCCGATTCCGAAGAGAAACGCTTCCGATTCCTTCACCGCCTGCTGATAGGTGGTCCACAAGCTCTTGATATCGGCCTGCACGTCTTGCGGCAGCGTCCTGAAGGGCATGGGCTTGCCGCCTTGCAGGCGTATCATCGCGAGCGCCACCAGCAACTCCTCGCGCCGCCGTTTCTGGACGTCATCGAGTGAGTCGGGATGAACAGCCTTCCAGAGCAAACGGCTGATCCGCTGGCGCGATCCGAAAGCGGCTTCCAGCCGCTCATAGTCTAAGAATTCCTCCGGCAGCGGAAGCCTGCCGAGTTGCTTCACGAGTTGTAGCAGGGCCGCGCCGACAGGATCATTCTCGAATTCCGCGACGGCGTTTTTCTGGTAGTTGACGGCGCGCTGGAAGGCCGTCTCGGAGACGTATTTTTCCTCCTCCGCACGTTCCTTGAAAGCATAGGTGACGCCGAGGCCAGCGACATAAGGCCGGACACCCAGCGTCACGCCCACGAACTCCCGGAATTCCGCCTGGGTATATATCTTCTGGAAGGCTCCCCGGCTCGTGATCAGCCCATCTTGAAAGGGAATGCCACGGTCCAGCGACTGGTCCACGCGGACCGCCACGACCAGAGCGCGCCGTGCGAGCGCATAGGCCTTGCGCAGGGTTTCGGCGCGCTCCTGCGGGTTCTCAATGACGTTCAGGACATAGCCGAGATTAACAACGTCGGCGGCATGCACAGGCGCATCGGGCCGGAAGTACGGGTCCCAGCCCTCCGCCGCCACACCGCTCTTTTGAAGCAGTCCCACATCTTCCCCGCGCCCGCAGCCGTAATCGAGGACGGTGCAGCCGTCGCGGATAAGGCGGTGCGACATGGCGAGCGAAACAGGTTTCGAGTATTGAAACCGACGGATCGCCGTGCGATGCCGAGCGATGGTTTCCTGGTCATTCATAGCACCAGCCCTCACTCCACATTTTCTTAGGCCGTATCGCCGCCCGCTTCGACTTCCTTGACCGCTTCGACAATCGCAGCTTCCACTTGCGCATCGGAGTCCGGCTCGTTGCTTTGCTCCGCGGACTTGCTGCGGGAGCAGGTCAGCAGCATCTTCAGGCGCTGGTCGAGTTTGGCTGCCAAAGCCTTCTCCGACAGTTCCTTCTCGCCGCTCTTGACGACAGGCACGAGGCCCTTGGTCACTGCATCAAGGGACTTCTTGCCGTTGGGGTAGGTCGCGGAAGCCGAGGGCTGGTTCAGGGCTTTCAGGAAAGGTCCCGGACGGTCAAGGTCATGCATCGAGAAATACCACCAGAGCGTGAGCATGCCGGACAATCGCGTCACGGCCGCTTCCGACCACCGCACGGACTGGTTGTCTGAATTGATGCCGATACCGGCCCATACATATTGCTCTTCGGACTTCGCTTTCACGCCCAGCATGCCGCGATCCCAGAGTTCATCGAGAAATGCTACCCATGCCTCGATGAAGGGCTTCTCCCGTTTTTTCGCGGGGATCGTGTCGTAATGCAGGTAGGCGTTCTTGGTAGCGCGGAACAGCGCCTTCTGGAAGACCGCGTAAAAGGGCCAATCCTCTTGCTTCAGCTTCGCCAGTTCCGCGAGAGGTTTGTCCAGTTTCTCCGGGCGCGCTTCGCCCCATTCATCGACCTGCTGCTTCTGCGCGCGTTCAGGCAGCGCCAAATAGAAGGCAAGGTCGCCGTCGATGGCGCCCTTTTCGCGGGCCTTCGCGATGAAATCCTTGTAGGGCTTGAATTCGCGCAGGAGCCCGACGAACATGGGCCGCCAGAGCGTATCGAAGCTGTCCGCGCAAACACGAATGTATTGCGGCGGCGGATTGACGAAGGGAGACTCGAAGCCCTCCTTGAGGTAGTTTTCCTCGACATAGGAGTTCAGGGGCGCAAGGCCGGGGAAACGGTTCGGGTTTTCCTTGATATGATCCGAGACCCGCAGCGTGTCTTCCAGCGATTGCACGAATTTCCTGACTTGGCCTTCGTCTAGCGGGTCTTTGGGGCGCTCCAGGTCGAGAAGGTCCCGGATGATGAGGTTCAGGAGCTCGACGGTCGTGATGAATGGCGCGGTATTAATCCCCGTATTGAACTTCGCGGTGACATTGTGCTGCCAGTGCACGAGGCCGAGCGGCAGTTTGCCCGCCTGGTCTTCGCCGGTGCGCGACGCAAGCAGGGTCCGCAGGCAGACCGATTCGATCTCCTGATCGTCCACGAGTATCTGGCGCGAGCGGATGACGGGGCGCGCATTCATGTTGAGGTCGATAAAGACCTCGCGCACGATTTTCAGGATCGGGTTTTCATTCACGCCGAAGTGCGCGGCATCAATGGACAGCCCCGCGCGCTCGTCCAGCACCAGGAAGATGATGGATATCTTGGTATCGAGCATCGCTTGCGTGAGGTTGCCCGCGCGCACGAACTCCTTTAGCGCCGCGAGCCGGTGCTGCCCGTCGATGGTCGCCGGGAAAATCCGCTTCGGGTCCCAGCGCACATACGCGAAGGGATTCTTGCTGTGCCTGAATATCTGGAGGCCGCCGACATCAACGGAGGACCACGGCTCCGCCGTGAGATTGGGCGGGGCCGAAGGCGGGTTCGGCGTGTTCCCGTAGGAAGAATCGAGCATGCCCTTTTCGTTCGTGGGCAGGAGCGCCACCGTGATCGAGTTGAAGAACTTGATCTTGTTGGCGCGCTTGAGGTAGCCGCGCAGGAGCTGGTACTGAACGCGCTCCCAGTCGATTTCCCGCTGGAAAAGCTCTTCGAGCGTCCATTTAGAGCGCAGGTCGGAAGGAAGGTTCTCGACGAGATCGAGTTCCGTTGCTACCTCCTTCAGGCTCATCAGCGTCTGGATATATGGAATTTCAGTCTTGGACAGGTTGAAGCTGCCATGCATCGACGGCCTGAGCGCGGTGTAGTGCGGGCCTTCATCAACGAAAATGTCATCTACGGCCATAGTCTTTAAAATCTCCCTTTTATGCATCAACCGATGCGAAGTACGAAGCCCGGACGCAGCACGCGCGTAATGATGTCTTCAATAAGCAGCAACGCTTCATCTGACAGCGTGTCCATGTTCTCATCCAGGAGGCAATAAACCAACACGCAGCGGTCGAGCGGAATGCCGACCTGCCGGAGGCGCGTCGTAAGCGGCGACAGCGGACGAAAATGCTGCTTGATCCTGTCTTGCAGCTTCCTTGCTTTTCCGACATAGAGCGGTCCCTGCAATGCGGGCAGACGCGCGAATACTTCGCTGACGGCGCTGCGGAAGTCCTCGGACTCAGCAAAAGTTTCAAGCTGGTCAGTCCTTGTCTCCGACAGCCGCGAAAAGGAATAGAGCGACAAGGAATGAAGCGGCCCGATGGAAGCGTTGTGGTCCGGAGCCGCATGCTCGCCCACGGTGGACTTGATGGCCTCGCAAAAGGCTTCCTTGTCGCTTGCGGACAAGGACGGAATGCGCCGGTAAAAAGCATAGATGCCCGGTGCATTTGGCAGCTTGTCGCAGGCCGCCGCGAGCCCTCCCGGAATTTCGGAGAGATTGATGCGTATGAATTCGGGCTGAAGCATGCCGTTTTAGCCCGCCTTAGAGATTGCAGATCATGCAGGGTTCCGTATCGTCCTCTTCGTCAAGAGCTTCCGAGAAAATCTGGAAAAGTTTTTCCGAGGGCGCGCGGCGTGCGGCGGAGCGCATGGCTTCCTCCTGCTTGCGCTTGATATCAGCGACGCGGCCCGGCTGTTCGAGCTCTACGAGGCTTTCGCTCTGGCTCCATGTATAGCGGATGCCCTTTTCCTCGTCGATTTTTTCGTAAGTCTTCGCCTGTTCGAAGAGGTCGGGGTGGTGCTCTTTCAGCCCCACCCATTCCGACTTGCGCTGGAAGAAGCAGAAATAGCAGCCCGAGCGCGTGCGCCACTTGTAATAGGACGGCAGGCCGAGGCCGTAATCATCGAGGATGCGGAACACGTCGCTCTTGGCGATGCCGTTTTCCTTGAAGGGATAAACCGGCGTGATATTCGGCTTTGTCGAGATATAGCCGTCGCGGTCTTCGTCCGCGCGGATTGCGATATAGCTCATCACCGTATCGTCGCCGACATACTGCTCGAAGGGCTTGAGCTTCAGCATGCGCGTGCACCAGCGCATGCGCGACGACGGCAGGTAACCGCCATAGATATTCAGCCAGTGGTCGAAATCGCGCTCCGGGTTGAGGCGGACGACGGGCTTCCCAAGAAAAGCCTCAAGCCGCTCGATGTACTCGTAGGTTTCCGCCAGCTCGTAGCCGGTATCGCAGAAGAAATACTCCATCTGCGGCACCTTGTCGCGCATGAAGAGGGCCAGCGCCGCGCTGTCTTTGCCGCCCGACAATCCGAGTACGTGCCGCACCGGTTTATCCATGAGTGACGCTCCTCCCATTCGCAATCTTGGCGGTTTCGCCGGTCTTTTCTTCGGGGATGTATTCCTGAGCGATGCAGCCCAGAATCGCCAGCACGAGATCGCGCTTTTGTTCCAAGCCCAAGTCCGTCAGTGCTTGCCGGACCTGAATGATGCCCGAAGCCAGCACGTCCCGGTCGCGCTTTTCGACCGTCGCGACGGCTTCGCGTTCAGCGCTGAATTCATCCGTGACGCTCAAGCGTATCAACCGGGCGGGCTCGTCGTGGGAGGCGGGACGCCTTGAGCGTTCGAATACGATGGCCTCGATGTGGCGGAAGCTGCGGGCCATTTCACTCAAGCCAATTTCAAAGCGGGCGCGGTCCGTGTCTATCCATGTCTTGGGCACCTTGCCCACGAGCATGGTTGCGATCGCCTCCGCCCACTGGGCGTCAGCCGCCTCGGCTTCTCCCAGATGATGCGCGAAGGCGCGAAGGCGCGGCTCGACACAGTTTTCAAAAACCGCCGCCGCCCGCCGCTGCACGACGCTCCGGCCCGTCTCCGAGGAGACGCTGAAGGCGCGCAGGACGAGATTGCGGATATCCGCGACCAGGTCGTCATAAGCCCGCTGGAGCTCGATAAGCGCGCTCCGCCATGCCTTCATGAACACGCCGATATTCGCATGGCTGCGCGCGCCCGGCTCGAAAGGCGGCAGGCCGAACAGGCCGGGCAAGTCCCGGAACAGAAGCAGGTCGGGCTCTTTCGCGGCGAGCAGGCATTCGCGGACGCCCAAGGCTTCGGGCGACAGGGTGCGCGTCTGACGGGTATAGGCCGGTAGCCGGTGCAGGAACTTGAACAGCGGGCGCATGAGCGCCACCAGATCGCCGGTCTTCTGGTCGGGCGTGGCTCCGAGCACAGCCGCCATTTGCCGAAATACTTCCTTGCGCACGCCTTCGATACGATACCGGCGCAAATGAAATTTATCGGTGTTTTTCAACAGACGCTCGAAAAGCTCGATCGAGACTTCCGGGACGAAACTGCCGTCCTCGTAGAATGCGACTTCGGTATCGAAATGAAGCACGGCGGCGCAGAGCAGGATGGGCAGGACGCCCGCCTTGATCCCGAAGGGCGGGTCTTGCAGGCGCGAGAACAGTTCTTCCACGGGACGCCGTTCCACCTCGCAGGTGGCAAGAAAGGCGTCGATAGCCTGCCATGCGTCGCAGAGCGATGATCCCTTCAAAGGCGGGCCGAACTCATAACCCTGAGCGCCGGAGCGGTGAATGCCCGTCTCTTCAAGGATCGAGGCGTAAATGCTCACTTCGGGCGGATACCCCGTGAAGCCCAGGCGCGCCGTCGCGCCGCGCTGGATCATCGCGTCGAGCAAATTCCGCCGCGCCGCCGCAGCTGCGGAAGACAACGCGCGGCGGTTGATGAGTTCGTTGCGCAACACCGGGCTCTTGGCAAAGATGCGGTCGCACAGCGTCGAAACAAAAGAACTGAGCCGCCGCACGTCGAGTATCTTGAGCTGCATGCCGTGGTGGAACCATCGCGTGGCCTGATTCTTCGTCTGGCCGGGCGCGAACAGGCGCAAGACCTCGGCACTTGCCGTTTGCTCCGCAATCGTGAGCATCGACCGCAGCTCACGCCGCGCCACGGCGTCTGTTTGCAGCTCCGGCGTGTTGTGCTGCACCCAGCGCAGAAGTTCGAGCTGCCGGACGGCATCGCGCAAGGCGTGGCATTCCTCCGGAATCGCCACAAGAACATCGACGCGGTCGCGGACCTCGGAGCCGGTCGCGAGCGCGGCCAGGTCCCGCGCCTCCGCCTTGCTGGCGGGAAGGCAATAGATCAAAATCCCGTCGGCGTCACTCGACGGCGACAAGTGCCGCGAGAAGCTGGACGCATCCGCGAACCGCACTTCAAAATACCGCAGCGTGCCCCGTTGGTAGGAGTGCCGCTTCGCGACCACGGGCCGCGGACGCCATGTATCGTTGAGGCGCTGCGCAATGCTGCCGGAATCCGTCACGCGGCGCGCGGCCTCCCGCAAGCGCGCTTCAAGGTCGATATCGCTGCCGTCCCATAGCCCAATCGTGTCGTTGTATCGCCGCTCCACGACAAAGGACCGTTTCACGAGACCTGCGCAAATCGCTGACGCCTGCGCGGGCGGAAGGGAGGTCGTGAAACTCAGGACGGGCAGGCTCGGCTTCAGTTCCCCATAGCCGCCAAGCGCGCTCAAGAGCCCTACATTCTTGATGACCCTCACTTCTGCTTCGCTGCAACTCGTCGCGCGATCGAGCGTGCTTTGCACTTCGGCCCAGCGGGCCGCCGCGTCGCCGACATTGAGGCCGCTGCCAAGGCTCGACGTGATGTAGTCGTAAAAATTGGAGAGGCGGTAGCAAGGAGCGTCGCCCGCCCTGACTTCCTGTTCCAGAAACTCGACGAAGCCGTAAGGCTCGCGCGCCACGAGAAAGGAAAAGAGCGACCGCTGGTTCTGCCCGAACTTGCGGCACAGGCGCGCAAGACCGAGCACGGTCGCCGGATGCAGCGGCGCGCAGGCCTGCATGCGGTTCAGGAACTCTTGCTTCGCGATGCCGCGCGGGGCAAGCCCGATCTTCCAGGCTTCTTCCGCTTGCGTGCGGGCATTGGCGCGCATGCGTTTCATCGCGCCGTCGCCCGATTGCTGAATGGCGGCGGCGAGAAGATCGGTGAATTCCTCTGGGGGGGCCTGATAGGCCACGTCCTCGAAGCGGCCCTGTATTTTCGCCCATTCGGCGCGCAGATTGGGGCGCAGGTTCGCGGCATATTGCTCGAAGGCCTGATGGAGGACCGTCACCAGCAGCAGGTTCGCCCCGGCATTGGCACCGGACGCCTCCGCCAGCAGTTGCAACACGAAGATATCGCCCCGTTCCGGATCACCCGCCGCGAATTCGAGGAATTTTCCGAGTTCGTCTATGACAAGAAGGACGCCTTGCGCCCGGCCCGTCTCCTGCAAAATCTCCGTCAACCGGCAGACCAGCCGCACGAAGTCGTGCGGATCGACGGGCTCGCCACGGTCGCATTGCTCGCGCAAAGCGTCGAGCTCGCGCAAGGGGGCCGGAGGACGCCCTACTTGGAAATAAGGCCAGAAATCGCGGCTGCACGCATCCACGATTGCGGGCAGCAGCGGGCCGGAAGAACCGCTCACGAGGATCGAGCAGAAGCCGATTTTCTCCACGCGGCCGCGATGCTTGCGCTCGAACAATTCCTTGTGCGATGCAGGGTGCTGTTCTTTCAGGAGCGCCCGCGCCTTGCGCACGCTATCGTTGCCGGGAAAGCCCAGCAGGTTGGACAGGAACAGGGCGAAAGCCGATTTTCCCGATCCGTACGGCCCGGTCAACGTCCATGCGCGGTGACTGAGATCATCGGCCAGTACGCCGGTAATGCGCGTTAGGGTGCGGTGGGCGGTCGCCGTGACGATATAGCCGTCGAGCGCGGAGGCCGAGCGGGAATCACGTTCTATGTTGATCGAGCGCGCATAGCGCGGTGCGATGGTGATCAGGTCGCGAAGCAGCACTTAAGCCATAACCTCCACGTCGCGGAAGTCGCCCGCGACCTCATAATGTTCCCGAAGAAAATCGTCCGGCTTGAGCGCGGCATTCCTGTACACCTGGCGAAGGCCCGCTGTTTCCGTGTACGCTAGCCGCCCTGCCGTGACCGTTTCCAGGCGCTCAAGCCGGTCCGCGATGCTGTTTTCATCAAGGCGGAAAACCGTGCCGGGGCTACCCTTGCGGTAGGCGATTTCGCTGAAAGCCAAAGTCTGCTGTCCTTCCGAGATTGCATCCCAGAAATCGCACAAGGCGTAGAGGAACGCATGGTCGCCGAGCGTTGGTTTCGGATTCCGCTGGAGCTGGAAGAGATCGCTGCCGGGGCGCGCTTCGATCAGTCCCAGTTCGGAAAGCGGGCAATCGAAAGCGTCTTCACCAACGGAAACCCGCATATCCGCCGAGCCCACATAGCTGCGCAGGAACACCTCAACATCACGCCGGATTGAATTTTCGCTGGATTCAGCGGCATCCGCCCGCCGAGCCTCGTCAAGCACGAACTGGCCCAGGCTGGCGCGCGTGAACTCCGTCGCGGGAAAGCGGTTGAACGCATAATGCCAAGTGGTGCAGCGCTGATCCTGCTTGAGCAGTTTCCAGTGCAGGAGCCAGAGCGTGGCCGGGTCTTCGAGATAGGGATCGAAGCCCGACGCCCCCAGTAGCATCTCGCCAAATTCCGTGACGTTCAGCCGCGCGCCCCGGCTCTTCGGTTCTTCGCTCAGGACGCCGGTTGCAAGGCCCCAATGCCGGATGGAGCGGACCATGTTTTTGCCGACGCCGAGGGTGACGATGGCGCTGTCGCGCGTGAAGATTTCTGCGTCCGCCGTGACGGCGTCCACGGCCTTTTTCAGCCACGAGTGACGGAACACGAAAGTTTCGTGTCCCGAAAAGGAGAGCCGTGCCGGAGGCGGAGTCTTGTCGGCGGTGGATTGATTTTCTGGCATCTTTTATAGCCCCAAAGGCAGCTCCAGTTGTCCGCTTTCGAGCTGTGTCAACAGCCTCTCCACTGCAAGGCGGATGATGGAGGACTTGCCGACGTGGCGTTCCTTCGACGTTGTGTTGAGCCGTTGATTAAGGTCTGAGTCGATATACACGGTGATGGGCACACCGGACCTGTTTGTTTTCGGTCTGGGCACTTTTGAATGCGCCGTCGTTTGTCGCATGGCTGGGGACCAGTACAAGTAATGACATGTAAACACAGTTATGTCAAATACCGCAGTATCAGCATGATCCAGGCAACGAAAATTTAAGCCCGCCGCTTTTGGGCGATCCCGCGTTCGCTGGGCGGGCTTTACTCGGCCTCTCGCTTCGCTTCGGCGCTCACCGAGCCCCGTTCCCGTGTCTCGGCCCTTGCGGGTAGCAATCCCTTCTCTAATCGGGTTCTTGTCAAGAGCCCCATCACTGGGCGGCAGCGCAAAATCAGGCAGGGTACATGCTTCTCTACGTGGTCAATCACGGTTTTTGTCGATTGCGCCATGAACGCCACAGGATACGGTTCTTTAAAGTGAGGCAGGACCGATCTTTCGCACGTGATTACAAAGCGTTGCTCTGCCCCACAAGGGATCGACCGTCCTTGCCTCTCTCCTCCGTCCTGCCGGACCTTTGCGCCGCCACAAGTGGCGGCAAAACTCCTGATATTTCGTCTAGGCAGCTGCCTGCTCGTCAGCGCCCCACTGGAAGTCCGTCCCGTCCATCCACATGCGGTGCATGATGACGGCAAGCTTGCGGGCAACTGCTACGCAGGCATTCTTCATTGAACTGCGCCGAGCAATGCGTACTCCCCACGCCTTCAGCGCACTCCACTTCTTGACCCGGCACATCAACGACCTAGCAGCTTCGAACAAGTGAGCGCGGGCAACATCATCGCCACATTTTGTGATCCGGCCATTATAATCAATTTTCTCCCGAGGCATATTTGCGCGGCGTTAGTCCAAGCGAGGCTCCGACATTTCGGGATTTCCCAAATCTCTCAGGCCTGTCGATTGCTGTCATGAAAACAAGGGCCGTCAATACGCCGACGCCTGGAATCGTCATGAGGCGACGGCACACCTCGCTGGTTCTGCCCACTTCGATAATTATCTTTTCCAGTTTGAGACCCTGTTCGCGCAGATGCCTTCTGGCCTCAAGCAAAGGGCCGATATAGGTCTGAAGCTCTTCATCATGGCAAATCAATTCTCGAATGCGCGCCTCATAACTGTTAGCGGTCACCACGCCGGTTTTTAAACCGAAAACTTTCAGAGTTCCCCGTACCTGGTTTTCTATTTGTAGTCTCTTTTCCAGCAGGCAGCGCCGGTTATTGAGAAGCACGCGGAGCTTCTGACTGGCGTGGCTTTTCACATGCACGACCTTGAACCAGCCAGTCCGCATGATGTGGGCAATTCCTCTGGCGTCGTTACGATCAGTTTTGACATTTTGCGCCTTCAGCGCGGCACTGGCATGACGCGTTTCAATGCAAATGACCGGCAGGCCCGCAGCTAGCAGCTCATGATACAGCCAGATGGAAAGGTTGCTAGCTTCCAAACCGACGCGGCTGAACTGCAAGCCACATGATTGAATAAACCGTCCAATCTCGCCGGGATCTGTACTCGCCTTTCCTTCACGGATGACGGCTCCTTCCTGATCGACAATGCATATTGAGGTGGTGTCTGTCGAGACATCGAGTCCAGCGTAGTAGGCCATAAGGCACTTCTCCTCTTGTTGGTTGCGTTAAAAGCATACGCTGCCATCTCTCCCGCACCAACCCGATTACAGTATCTTTCGCAGAAGGACAGCGGACATGAAAACTGGTTGCTAAGGGGCTCTGCCCCATCGCGTGCGCTTAGTAAAAAGCAGCGCAGAGATCGTTGCTTTTCGGGTCCCTGCCCAAAAAGGCAGACGCTCTTGCTCGCTTGTTTCCTTGGCGCTTTGCGACCCCGTTCTCGCCGAAAGGCAAGGTGCATGTGCAGAAGCACAGCACCGCGCAACAGCAAGAAAGGAAACCAGACCATGACCACGACCGCACAAGCCACCAGACCGCAGCCCCGTTTCGATATCGGGCAGGTTTATTCCACCCCCGGCATTCTCGATGCCTGTTCCGGCGAACTTCTCGTGCAATGCCTTGCCCGTCACCAGAGCGGCGATTGGGGCAATGTTTGCGCAGAGGACAAGGAAACGAACGAGGAAGCGGTTGCCAGCCGTGACCGCATTCTTTCCGCGTATCCCCTCGACCCCGCCAAGCCCTGCGAGGGCTGGGGAGACAACACCCTTTGGGTGATTACCGAAGCCGACCGCAGCGCGACCACCGTCCTGCTGCCTGACGAATACTGACCACCGCCAAGGAGGGCGCGGGGTTGTCCCGCGCCCTTCACTTTTCAACCGTACCTCAAAGGAAAAACGACCATGACCGACCTCAACACCATCCCAAACATCCCGCTCAACAAGCTTGTCCAGTTCGAGGGCAACGTGCGCAAAGTCCAGAACAAGGGCTTCATTGACGAACTCGCCGCCAATATCAAGGCCAATGGCTTGCAGCAGAACCTTATCGTGCGCAAATGCGGCACGAAATTCGAGGTTGTGGGGGGAGCGCAGCGGCTTAAGGCCTTGCAGCGTCTTGCCAAGCAGGGCGATATCAAAGCCAACTATCCCGTACCGTGCAAGATTGCAGACGGGGCTATCGACCCCGTTGAACTCAGCTTGCTCGAAAACGTCATGCGGGAGGACATGCACCCCGCCGATGCTTTTGAAGCCTACCGCGTCCTAGTGGACAAGGGCATCCCCGTTGCCGATATCGCCGCCCGTTTCAGCAAGCCCGAAAGCTATCTCCGGCAGTTGCTCAAGCTTGCCCGTGTGAGCCCCGCCATTCTCAAGGCGTATCGCAAGGACGGGTTGACGCTGGAGCAGGTCATGGCCTATGCAATCTCGGACGATCACGCCGCGCAGGAGCATGTGTTTGACAGCCTTCCGCAGCACAGCCGCGACCCGCGCAGCATCCGTGATGCGCTGACCGAGGACGAGGTTCCCGCGACCGACAGGCGCGTGAAATACGTGACGCTGGAGGCGTACGAGAAGGCCGAAGGCAAAGTCCGGCGCGACCTGTTCAGCGACAGCGTTTATGTCCTTGATGCTGGCTTGCTGAATACGCTTGTGGCCGCAAAGCTGGAACGAGCATCAAAGGCCGTCTTCAAGGAAGGCTGGAAGTGGGTCGAGGTTGCCGTTGATTTCGGCTATGAGCAGAAAGGGAAGTGCAAGCGCGTCTTTGCGCAACCCGCGCCCTTGTCTGACACGCTTGCCGCAAAAGTAGCCATCCTTAAAACGGAGCGCGAAGCCCTGCTGGAGCAATGGAGCGCAGCCGAGGACGACAGCGAACAGCCCGACCGTATCGGCGAAATCGAGGAACAGCTTGAGGAAATCGAAGCC